>Ga0209024_1000269_pt1 | contig 104699 bp, 90 predicted proteins | sample AutmiccommunBRH5_FD_187380 | JGI IMG/M metagenome (GOLD analysis project Ga0209024, IMG submission 187380) | Deep subsurface microbial communities from Mt. Terri, Switzerland - Autotrophic microbial communities BRH/5 (SPAdes) (version 2) | ecosystem: Environmental > Aquatic > Deep subsurface >...
AGTCGGCGGGCGCTGTCCATGATGCCTCCGTTCTGATCGCAATTCGCCGACGCTGTTCGACGACTTTCGTCAGACCGTTGGTGCTCCGATGTTGCGACGCACGCTTTGACCTCGATCAAGCGAAATGCGGCCCCTTGCGCCAAGGGTGTTCAGCCGCGAGCGAGTCACTCCAGCGGTAACGAAAACCCTAATATTTCTTTAAAACCATGTGGATAGCGGCGTTGTGGCCGATGCGAAATCTCATCCGGGAACATACATGATCGAATTGTGCGGCGCCGAGATCGGCATCTCGCGGGCCGAGCCGATCTGGACGAAGTGTCCACTCCTTCCAATCCGGCGTGCCACAGGTGGAAGGGCGGCTGACGGGCCGCCCTCCCCATTTTGCTTGGCGTGGAAGCGGGACGTCCGCTCAACTCGAAGGGACGATCACCATCTGATGGGCCGTGCCCTCGACTTTCACCTCGCTGATCGTGCTCAGGTCGTTGACGTCCAGCACCCAGAACTTGGGCTCCTCGGCGCTGCTGACATAGATCTTGCCTGTTCCTGGGATCGTTCTCAGGTGGTAGGGCGCCGGCGCCAGCTCGGCGAAGCTGACCTCGCCGCTGTCGAGATCGACGCGACCGATCCGGCCGGTCTCCCGCACCGCGGCGAACAGCGTCTTGCCGTCCTCGGACAAATCGAGGCCGTGCAGCATTCCGCCCATCTCGAAGCTGCGGCGGACTGTCATCGTCTTAGGGTCGATCTCGCTGACCGTGCCGTCACCGTCATTGGTGACGTAAAGAGCGCTTTGGTCCTCGGCCATCACCAGGTGCCCCGGGTTCGCGCCGGTGGTGGCCTTCGGCCCCACCGTCCAGCCATCGACGGCGATGCGGCTGACGGTGCCGGCGCCGGCATTGCCGACGAACAGCGCCTGGCCATCCTTGCTGAAGATGGCGTAGTTCGGCGTCGCCGCGGTCTTTACCGTGGTGATCAGTTCGAAGTCCTCGAGCCCGATCACCGAGACCGCGTCAGCGTTGATCAGCGTCACGACGGCGAAGCGCCCGTCCGGGCTGACGGCGACGTGGTGCACGGCGCCCGGCACGTCGACCTTGCGCAGGATCTCCCCGCTTTCGCGGTCGATGATCGAAACCGTGCTGACGAGTTCGTCGGACGGTTTCGCGGAGGTCTTCTCCGACATCCCGTGGTGCGCCTCATGGTCCTCCTCGGAGACGCCGGCAGGCTTTGCGGGCGCCTCTCCCGCCGAACGAGCGGAGAGGCTTCCGGCGATCAGCAGGCGCCCGTCGGGGGTTCCGGCCAGTCCATGCACCGCCTCGGTTCCGGCGATGCGGCCGACCTCGGAATCCGTCGCCGCGTCGATGGCCAGAATCTGATTCTCATCGCCGAGCGGTATGTAGACCAACGGCTCCGCATGGGCGGAATCGAGGCCGAAGAGCACGATCGCCAGGGCGATCGGTGCGGCGGAATGGAGGAAGCGTCGGTGGGTTCTCATCATTATCTCCAATGTTTTCGGGATCCATCGTTTGCGACGGGAACGGCCGGCGCGGCGCAGACCCCGGCGCTGCCGGGGTGACTGCATCGCAAGGCGGCGTCGCGGCGGGGAGCCGCGATCGACGCCGACCGTCCGTAAAAATTAGCTGATCGGGGGGTGGTGAGGCGGGCTTTCCGTCCGTTCCCGGAGCGGGTCGGAGACCGTGGCGATCACCCGGTTCGAGCCTTGCGCTCGCAGCAGCGGGCGCTCCGGCGCGACGAAGAAATGCACGCATGGCGCGTGCTGAGGGCACGCGGCGGGGGGGAGAAGGGCTTGCCCGGCATCGGCCTCGCCACCTGTGGCGGCTGCGTTCAGGAAACAGCCACCCGTCTCGTCCCCGGCCGGCGCGATCGGTTGGACGGTCGACGGGCCGCATCCGGTCATGTCCATCGGCCCGGCGGCGGTTCCGTGGCCGAGGCCGGAGAGTATCAGGGCGAGGACGGCAAGGATGCCGACGCACAGGCTAAACACCGGTCGACGCGCGTACTGCGTCAGAACCGGACGCAGGTGCTGTCCCGATCGTGCTGTGACCATCCGTAGTTGACCCTTTCCCCCGGCGTGTTCCCTTGGGGCGTGATGCGCATCAAGCGCCGTCTTCCAGCAGGCTGAGCGCGCCATTGAAGTCTTTCGGATTGCCCTTGTGCACCGGTATGGTCGCCTCGGGCATCGGTCGACTCCTTATTTCTCTCCCGCCGACTGCCAGACAATTTAGGCATCGCCGAAAGGCAAGACCACGCCGCTCGGACTCTCCCTGACGTTGCTCACCCGGGAAACGCCGACGGCTGAGGAGTTCGCGCCGCTGCAGAGAGGCCGGCCGGTCGCCGCGGGTTTGTCCGGCGGCGCGTCATCGCCGAAGGCCGCAGTGACAGCCGTCAAGGCAAACGGATCATAGCCGGCTTGACGGGCGGTCCGAGGGAGGCGCCGACGCCTTCGCGGAATCTCCGCTGGCGGATCGACTGCAGGTGCTGGCGCCGATCAGGGCGTAGGCCGGACAGAACCGGATGAGCGCAGTGAGGACGAGGATCGCTGCGACGGCATAGGCCACCCACGACCAGGGCGATACCAGCGACGCATAGGCATAGGTGGCGAGGGCAATGCCGAGCAGGATTCGGATGACGCGGTCGGCGGTGCCGACATTGGCGGAGCTGAACATGGAAAGACCTCCTGCTTGGGTTGAGGTCGGGCGAGCCCATTGTGCCATCGGGTACGGCGCCCGCCGATTGATCAGATTTCGTTGATCGGCACCTTCAGATACCGCTTGCCGGACGCGTCCGGCTCGTCTGTCGCAAGTATGAACCGGCCCGATCGCGAAGGCCGCGCGTGGGCCTTGCCCGGCTTTGACGGTTGCCCGGATTGCGGATTGATCTGTCGGGTCATCGCGTTCGCCTCATCGGTCGATGGTGCACATTCGCAGGGCGAAACCGACGCGACATTGATCTGGATCAGTGAATTTGTCGATGATCATCCGCATTCGAGTGGCGGCCGATCTCGCCCAGGATTTCTACAAGACCGCGCTTGGCGTGATTGCGAGCGCATGTCTTCATTCACCGATCTCCAGAAGAGCCCGTCGTCGCAGAATGCGGATATCGCGCGAATCGACCAGTTCGATGAGCCGCTGTTCCTTGAGCCTGGTGAACGTCCGCGACACCGTCTCGATGGTCAGGCCGAGATGGTCCGCGATATCCATTCGCGACATCGGCAGATGGACGTGTTCAAGGTCGCCCTGTCGCTCGGCCATCTCGGCGAGGAAGCTCGCAACGCGTTCGAAGGCGGAGTGGCGAGCGAGAACCAAAAGATATCTTTGAGTCATTCTGAGGCTTTGTAGCGCCAAAGATAGGATGTCTGGGGCGACATCATCGACGGTCGAGAGATGACGTCGGCAGATCCCGATGGCATTGATCGCCTCGGCAAAGAACTCTCGCTCGACACCGGCTTCGAAGCCGAACGTTTCGCCAGCCAGATGGAACGCGATGATCTGTCGGCGGCCATCCGCCAGCAAGCGATAGACGCGAACCGCGCCGAACTCGACCCGGTAGAGACTGCTGGCCGGATCGCCCGCGGCGTAAATTTCCGCGCCTGCCTGGAAGAAGCTGACGATCTGCGGGCGGGGCGATGCGGCAGCAGAGGGAAACGCCGGGTCATCGATCGTGAAGGGATGCGACCGCAAGGGCGACTGGGCGACTGTAGAAGCGAGCATCGTTATTCCCCTTTTCCGATCCGATGGGGGAAACAATGGCGCCGATCATGGTTGCGCGAAATTCGGTTATGTCCTTAGGGGAATTACGTAGCCTCAACGCGTTGCCGGTCTTCCGGCAACGCGCGCCACCCTCTGAATCAAGGCGTTGCCAAGAAGTGGCTTGTTCATGGTCGACAATTGAGGAAAGCCGGTCGGTGCCGGCAGCTTATCCATCAGAAAAATGACCGGTGCGCCGAGGCGTTGAATAGCATCCCATTCGGAGGTGCGATCGCGCAGTGCTTTTTCGTCGATGATCGCGCAGTCCAGCCATCTGATGCGCGGCGAGGCGAGAGCCGAGGCGAGTCCGGCATGCGAATCCACCTCGTACATTTCCGCTTCGAGCGCGAATTCGAGCGATCTGCGAAAATCACGATCGGGCGCCACGACAAGAATGAGGCCGATTGTCTCCACGATACGGGTTGCTCCGGACGAATGCGTCACGGGCCGGGCAACGCCCGACCCCTGTTGGTGCACTATCCGTTCTTGGAGAGGCCGCGCCTTGCGTCAGATCAATTTGACCGATCGCGTGCGCTTGCCGTCGTTCATTCGAAGCCCAGGTCGGCCAGCAGGGCCATGCGGACAAGTTCGGCAAGGCTGCCAGCCTGCATCTTCGCCATGATATTGGCCCGGTGAACCTCGACGGTGCGCGGGCTGATATCAAGGTCGAATGCGACGGATTTGTTGGGAAGCCCTCTCACAACGCCAGATAGGACCTCAGATTCGCGTTCGGTCAATGTCTTGATCCTGGCCTGGATCGCCTGAACATCGACGCCGTCGGGCCGTTGCCCGAGTTCGGCGGCGGCGCGATGAATCGCCGCGATCAGCACCTCATCCTCAAACGGCTTTTCGATGAAATCGAGCGCGCCGGCCTTCATGGCTTCCACCGCCATCGGCACGTCGCCATGGCCGGTGACGACGATCGCCGGCACCATCGCCTGCGCATCCTTCAGGCGATGCAGCAAGTCGACGCCGCTCATGTCCGGCATGCGCAGATCGGTCACCAGGCAGCTTTTTCCAAGGCCGGGCGCGGCCGCGAGAAACGCCGTCGCCGAGCCGTGCACGCGCACGGTGAAGCCGACCGTGGTGAGCAGGAAGGCAAGCGATTTTCTGACTGCCTCCTCGTCGTCGACGATGTGAACCGTGTAGTCACCGATCTCCATTCGAGACCTCCTTCATCGCCGGCAGCGTGAAGCGGAATGTGGCGCCGCCCTTGTCGTTGCCACTGGCCGATATGTTGCCGCCATGGGCCTCCACGATGCGCTTGGAGATGGCAAGGCCAACGCCCATGCCGTTGGGCTTGGACGTGACGAAGGGTTTGAACAACCCAGCCGCGATCTCGTCGGTGATTCCGGTTCCCGTGTCGGCGACTTCAACCACGACATCGCCGCGCCCGTTCGAAGCCGTCCGGATGAGAAGCTCCCGCACTTCGCTGCCGCGCATGGCTTCCATCGCATTGCGCATGAGATTGACCAGCACCTGTTGCACCTGGATCTTGTCCGCGATGACCATGTCGGCGCCGGGGCTGAACTCGAAAATCGACCGGACACCTAACTGCCGGGATCCGACCAGCGCCAGCGCGCCGGCTTCCTCAACCAGCACGCGGATATTTTCCGGAGTTTTCTCGGTTTCCCCGCGCGCTACGAATTCGCGCAGATGCCGGATGATCTGACCGGCGCGGAGCGATTGTCGGACAATTTCCTCCAGCGCTTCGTGCATGCGAGAGGCCAGCGTGTCGTCGATGTCGCGCAGCAGCCGGGTGCAGCCCTGGGCATAGTTGGAGATCGTCGACAGAGGCTGGTTGAGCTCGTGGGCGAGGGTCGATGCCATTTCGCCGAGATCGCTGAGGCGCCCAAGCCTTGCCATCTCCCCCTGGATTTCCTGCAGCCGCGCGGCCGACTCCTCGCGCTCGGTCAGATCGCGAATGAACCCGGTGAAAAATATCGTGTCGCCCGTTCTCATCTCACCGACCGCAAGCTTCATGGGAAAGGTGGAGCCATCCTTTCGCTGTCCGACCACAACACGGTCAACGCCGATGATCCGCTTTTCTCCGGTGGTCAGATAGCGTTGCAGATAGCCGTCATGCTCGCCGCGATAGGGTTCAGGCATCAAGACCCTGACGTTCTGACCGACGATCTCATTCTCGCTATAGCCGAACTGGCGCGTTGCGGCAGCATTGAAGGAGGCGATCGTGCCGTCCCGTTCGATCACGACCGTCGCGTCGAGGATCGTATCGAGGATCGAGCTCAGGTGCATCTCGCGGGCATCGAGCGCTTGCTCGGTCGTCGCTATCTTCTCCAGGGCATGACGCAGCGCCGCGCCGGTCAGAGCGACAACGCCGCCCACCGTCACCCAGACAGCGGCGTCCCGAACCTCGCCGGAGGGCATCTTCGACGGCCCGCCGAAATAAAGCGATCCGGCCAAGGAGAGAAGAAGGGCGAGCAGACTTGGCCAAATCCCCCCGGAGATCGAGGCGAAGAGGATCGCTGGCACGAACCAGGCGATGGGCGGGTCATCGAAGCCGCCAGGCAACGCGATACCGAGCGCGACGGTCGCTACGACGGCAACCAGTGCCAGGGCGTAGGCCGGAAACCCTTCCGTGCGTACTGCGCCAGCCGCCCGCAGCAGAGGGCCTTTTGCTGCCGGGATCCCATTATGTGGCACCATTGGTTGGTCGGACATCGCCTCGGAACCTTGCTGGATTATTTCGGCCAGAGAACAGTAAACTCTGACAGGATCAAGAGAGCGCTGCGGCACGGTCATGGGCAATAAGCCGTATAATCTAGCGCCGCCATCTTTGCGGTGGCAGCCGGAAGCCGCCGCGCCGGCAGATGGGGTCGACGATCACGGCTATTGTGGTGGCGTGACGATGGTGAAGGACTATGTCCGGATCGCCCGTGACCGCCAACGGGAAAGCTTCGTGCCACTGTCGCATCCGCCCGGCCATTCGCAGGTCGACTTCGGCGAGACGATCCTTGTGATCGGAGGCGTTATACCAACCTGCGGTGATAGGGACCTATTCGATGGCGCCGTCCGGCAAGCCCGTCCAGCCCACCGAAGGCGGGCGCTCGCCGCGTCTCGCTTCGTCGCGGGCCTCGCCCGATGCGCCGCATCGCGCGTCGTCCCGCTCCTCGCCATGCATCGGCGCCAAGGTGCGGGGAATGGCCGGTCGAATGGGTTCCTATCACCGCAGGTTGATATTAGGCAGAAAATCCACTTCTTCTGCATGGACGTGCCGTCAGTGGATGCACCGTTCGTGAACGAAGTCGCCGCAGATGAACCGGCCATGGCGATCGTCTGCTGGGCTCCCATCCGGCTACCGCGACACTGGCCGCCAGCCGCCGTGGGCGACCTCGCAGGAAAATTCCAGGACGTCACCCTCCGTGAATGGATACACTTGGTTGCGGACGCCGATTTTTCCCGGGCCGTGCCATCCATGCGGCGCGGACACGGTCAGTCTGTCGCAGCCGACATCGAGATAAAGCCAGTCGCCCTGATAGAGCAGCTTCAGGCGCAAGCGTTGCAGCTTCGTCGGTAGGCATGGGCTGATCCACAGCGTGTCGTCGCGGAATTCCAGCGCCGTCTGGCCACGCTCGACGAGGTCGACGGTGCCGGCCATCGCACCGAGATGGATACCCTCGGCGGTCGTGCCGCCCTGGATGTCGGAGATATCACTTTCGAGGGCCGTCACGAAGAGATCCCAGGATCGGCTCCGGTCGCCGCGAGCGAGAACCCAGGATTGAACGACGCGGCTCAGCGTCGAGCCATCCGATGTGCGCCGGACGTAGTAGTCGATGTTTTTTTGGATCGCGTCCGGCTCGAACGGATAGCCGAGCGACGTGATCAGTTCGCGCAGTTCGTCATAGGAAAACAGGTAGAACAGCATCAGGACGTCGGGTTGCTTCGAGGCCTTGTAGCGATTGACCGTGTCTCCCTCCGCTTCCAGGATTCGGTCGAGCCGGTGAATGTCGGAATATTTCTCGCGATAGGCCTCCCAGTCGAGTTCCTCAAGCTCCCCGTAGCCTTCGAACTGGGCGATAATCCCGTCCTTAAGGAACACCAGCCGCATCTTGCGGGCGATGTCGTCCCAGTGGCTGGTTTCTTCGATCGTCAGCCCAAGCAGGTTCTCGAGTTCGCGACGGCGTTCGACCCCGACATGATCGAGAACCTCCGCGGCGCGGCGTAGAACCCAGACCGCCATCACATTGGTATAGGCGTTGTTGTCGAGGCCGGGCGTGTCTCGCCACGGATAGCGGTCGTGGAATTCGTCCGGTCCCATCACGCCGCCAATCTGGTAGCGGCCGGAGGTTTCGTCGTAGCTCGCGATGCTCGCCCAGAAGCGAGCGATTTCGATCAGTATCTCGACGCCGTACCAGGACAGAAACGCAAGATCCCCGGTCGTCTGCCAGTAGCGCCAGACATTGCAGGCCACCGCGGCGCTGACATGGCGCTGCAGATGGGTGTTGTCGGGTGTCCAGCGCCCGGAACGCGGGTTGAGATGCAGGGTCTGGGTTTCCTCGCGCCCGCTCGAGCCGCTCTGCCAAGGATACATCGCGCCACGGTAACCCGCCTCGCGCGCCAGCCGCCGTGCCTCGGGCAACCGCCGATAACGATAGAGCAGAAGCGCCCGACTGATTTCCGGCAGGTGAAAGTTCAGGTAGGGCAGGATGAACAGCTCGTCCCAGAAAATATGTCCCCGATAGGCTTCGCCGTGCAATCCGCGCGCCGGCACACCGGCGTCGAGATCGATCGTGTTGGGAGAGACCGTCTGCAGAAGGTGGAAGACATGCAGCCGCAGGATCATCTGCGTGCGCGAGCCCTGATCGATGGCGATGTCGCAGCGGTTCCATAAAGCGCGCCATGCGTGCCTGTGGGAGTCCAGAAGCATGTCGAAGCGCTCGGCTTGTTCAAGCGCCTCGATCGCCGCCTGGCGCGGCTCGGAGATCGCACGATCCCGCGAGGTGAAGACCGCCAGCGTCTTCTCGATCGTGACGGAGCTTCCTTCCGCGACCGCGAATCTCAGTTCCTGTCCGACATAGCCCTCTTCCTCGTGGCTCTCGCACGCGACGGTGAGCGGATCGTCGCCCTCGAAAATCCGTGTGCGCGCCGCTTCCGCGATCCGCAGGCGTGACTGGCTCGTCTCGGCGACAAGCAGGATGCCGTCATCTCCCAACACTTGCGTCTCAAGCGGCACGAGGTGCTTGCTGGCGAGCTGGTGATAGCGCTCGACGCCGCCATTGATGACGCGTCCGTCCAAGGCGGTCCGCACGACAAGCTGGCCCGCCCAGTTCTCCGGGCGCAACGTGATGGCGATCGCCGCCAGATGCGGTCGTCCCATGTGGACCAGCCTGCGGCTGAGGAGGGACGTCTCACGGCCATGGTCGTCGCGGATACGCACCTTGCGTTCTAGTACGCCGCCGCCGAGATCGAGCTCTTGCCGGTAGGCGAGGATTTCGACGCGCCGCAGGTTGATCCAGTCGCCGTCCTCGGGGCGAAAGCGCAGCGGCAGCCAGTTCGGGAGATTGACGAGGTCCTCGTTCTCGACCATGCGGCCGGCGATGTCGGTGGGCAAGCGGTTGTAGCCGCCGGCAAGATAGGTGCCGGGATAGTGGACGTCGTCGGCTGCGCTCTCCTCCGCCGCGCCGCGTGTCGCGAAATAGCCATTGCCGAGCGTACAGAGCGCCTCACGGAGGCCTTCCTGCTCCGGCGCAAAGCCGTCGTAGACGAGCGTCCAGCGGCTATCGGCCATCGCGCCGCTCCATCGATGTGGGCCCCGCCGATGGCGTGGGGGGCAGCAGATGCAAGGCGGCGAGGTCGGCTACGACCATGTCGGCGCCGGCCTTGCGCAGGGCCGCTGCCTGATCCGCCCGGTCGACACCCACAACCAGGCCGAAGCTGCCGGCGCGACCGGCCTGGACGCCGCTGATCGCATCCTCGAAAACGGCAGCCCGTTCGCGTTGAACGCCAAGCGCTTCGGCGGCGGCGAGGAAGATGTCGGGCTGCGGCTTGCCTTTCAATTCGAGGCGCGCCGCGTCGGTGCCATCGATGCAGACATCGAAGAGAGCGGTGAGATCGGCGGCGGCCAGTATGGCGCGAGCATTGCGGCTCGACGAGACGAGCGCTGTTCTGACGCCGTGACCACGCAATGTCCGGATCAACGCCACGGTGCTGTCGTAGGCTTCGACACCATTCTGTTCGAGGCTTTCTCGGAAATACCGGTTCTTGAGGTTGCCAAGTCCGTAGACGGTCGCCTGATCGGGCAGGTCGCTCTGCTCGCCCTGGGGAAGCGCGATCCCGCGCGATTCCAGAAAGCTGACGATTCCCTGGGAGCGCGGCTTGCCATCGACATAGAGTTGATAATCGCTATCGAGAAATGGACGGAACGGTTCGCCCTCTCGTTCGGCCCACTGCCTCAGATACGCGTCGAACAGTCGCTTCCAGGCCGCCGCGTGGACGCGAGCCGTCCGGGTCACCACGCCGTCGAGATCGAAAATCGCCGCGTCGAAGTCTTCGACCCGCAGGCTCGCATCGTCACCCGGTGAACCTTGCGCGTCGCTCATCGTGACACCCTCATCGGCCTGCCGTGCGCGCCATCGAGCGTCGATACTGCCGCCAGACTGGACGGATGCGGCGTCGCCCGCCTTCGTGGCCTTCCATCGTCGCATCTCGGTGAGATGTCGCTCCGATTGATCCGCAAGTGCCTTGATTTGGGTCAACAGCCCGTCGGGCGAAGGGGATGGGGGCGTGAAATAATCCCGAGAAGCGGTCGCGGCACGGATCTTTGATGGGGCAGCCGAGGCACGGAAGCGGAGACGATCCACGTTGACCCTACGAAGCCCTGGGATATAGTGACCGCAAAAAAGACGATGCAGAGAAATATTGCATCGCAACAGCAACAGCGGGGGAAGGACTTTCGGTCTGGTCCCGTCAAACGGGAGGGGCAAAAATGAACAGCTTCAGATTTTTTGGAAGAACAGCCGTCGCGCTTGCCGTCACCATGGGCGTTGCGACGCTTGGTGCCACAGCCCCGGCCGTCGCCCAGATCAAGCTGGTCGGGGCCAGCCAGTTCGACGAGAACCATGCCTTCACCAAGACCATGCGCAAGTTCGAGGAACTCGTAAAAGCCTGCTACACCGACGAGCCGGTTGAGTTCGAGATGCACCTGAATTCCGAACTGGGGCTGGAGAAGGACTACGTCGCCTACATGAATCAGGGCTTGTCGGTCGACTATGCCGTGGCCTCGCCAGCGCATATTTCGACATTCTCGAACATGGCGCCATTGATGGACATGCCGTTCCTGTTTCGGGACGAGGAGCACTGGAACAAGGTACTTGAGCAGGATCTGCTGAAGCCCATCGCCGACGACATCCTTGAAAAGGCCGACATTCGTCTCCTCGGCTATGCGGGCGGTGGCACCCGCAACGTTTTCGCCAACAAACCGGTGTCCAACATGGCGGAGCTCAAGGATCTGCCGATCCGAATGCAGGGCGCCCCGATCTGGACCAGCGTCTTTGACGCGCTGGGCGCCGCACCGACGGTCATTGCCTATAATGAGGTCTACAACGCCATCCAGACCGGCGTGATCGACGCCGCCGAGAACGAAGCGGCCGGCGTCGAGCAGATGAAGTTTTACGAGGTCGGGCCTGATCTCGCTTTGACCAAGCATGCGATTACCATCCGTCCGCTGTTCATCTCCAACAAGACCTATCAGGGACTGCCCGAGAAACTCCAGGGGTGCATCGACGGGGCAGGCGCGGAGGCTGGCAAATTCGGACGCGATATCGAGAGCAGCGAGGATTCCAAGAAGCTGCAGGCGATGGTCGACAAGGGCTGGATCAAGACCCACGAATTCACCGAGCGCGACAAGATGCTGGAGGCGGCCAAACCGGTGTTGGAGGAGTATGCCGCTGAACTCGGCGCGACGGACGTCCTGAAGGCCATACAGAACGTGCAGTGATCGCGCTCTGACGCAACATGCCGGCGCCAGACGCGGCGCCGGCATGCCATTGCTCTAACGCCCCGCCTTCGGTCAGCCCACAGGACAGTCATGACTCGCGTCCTCGACGCCATCCACCTCGTGCTCAGGCTGGCGTTGGGATTGCTTATCGCCGGTCTGCTCGTTCCGGTCACGGCGCAGATCCTTTCCCGTTTCACCGGGATCGTCCCGCGCTACATCTGGACCGAAGAAATCGCGCGGTTCTGCTTCGTCTGGATGATCATGGTCGGTGCCATGTGCGCAGTGCGGGACGGCACGCATTTCGACCTGGAAGTGCTTCCGGCGTCCGCCAATGCCAAGGTCGAGGCGGCCAAACGCATTTTCGTCCAGCTCATGATCCTCGCGGTCGCGCTGATCTTCATCTGGTACGGCTGGGACTTCATGCTGTTCGGCTGGTACCAGAAGTCGGAAATTGCGGCCTTGCCGATGAACTGGATTTTCGTCGCCTGGCCTTTGACCGGCGTGGTGACGACGCTTTTCGTGATCGAAAAGATCGTCAAGGAGATCGCCGTCGCCAAAGGTACCGCGGCATGACGCCGGGCACTGTCGCGAGCATTTTGTTCGGTCTTCTGTTTCTTCTCATCATCCTGCGCGTGCCGGTCGCGTTCGCCCTGGCGCTTGCCTGCATCCCGGTCTTCTTTATCGAGCCACGCCTGACGCCTGTCCTCGTGCTGCAGGAAATGTTCCGCTCCTACAATTCCTTCGTGCTGCTGGCCGTGCCGTTCTTTCTGCTCGCCGCAAATTTGATGAACGCGGCCGGGATTACCGACCGGCTGATCCGCTTGGCACGCGCCATGGTCGGTCATCTGCCGGGAGGGCTCGGCCACGTCAACGTGGTGGTCTCGATGTTTTTCGCCGGCATTTCCGGCAGTTCTACCGCCGACGCGGCGGGGATCGGGTCGCTGCTGATTCCGCAAATGAAGAAGGAGGGTTTCTCCCCGTCCTTCTCGGTGGCGGTCACGGCCTGTTCGTCGGTGATGGGCGTCATCATCCCCCCGTCAATCCTGATGGTCGTCTGGGGTGGCTTGATGTCGGTGTCGATCGGCGGCCTCTTCGTCGCCGGCATCCTGCCCGGCATCCTGATTGGGATGGCGATGATGGTGGCGGTCTACGTCTATGCCCACCGGCATGGCATGCAACCGCACGGCCGCGCGACGCTTGGCGAATTCGCCAGCGCCCTGGTGGGGGCTCTGCTGGCGCTGCTGACGCCGATCATCATCGTTGGCGGCATCGTTGGCGGTCTGTTCACACCGACCGAGGCGTCGGTCGTCGCCGCGCTCTATGCGCTCGTTCTTGGCCTGATCGTGTACCGCGCGGTCGGTCCGCGCGAAGTCGCCCATGTCTTCTACAATACCGGTCGGTTTGCGGCGATCGCTCTGTTCTGCATCGGCACCGCGAGCGCCTTCGGCTGGACGCTGGCCTATTTCAAGATCCCGGCGGCCCTGGTCAGCTATGTGCAGGTACTGGATTTGGGGATCGTCGAAATGGGTTTCGCGGTCGCGATCGCGTTCTTGATCATCGGCTGCTTCATCGACGCCATACCGGCCATCATCATCCTGGGCACCGTGCTTTATCCGGTGACCCAAGAGGTGGGGATGCATCCGATTCACTTCGCGATGATCGGCATCATCAGCCTGGCATTCGGCCTGGTGACGCCGCCCTACGGGCTTTGCCTGCTGATTTCCTGTTCGATCGGCGAGATTCCGGTGAAAGCGGCGATGCGTGACGTGGCGTTCATCCTGCTGCCGATGCTGACCATCCTGGTGCTGGTCGTTCTTTTCCCTTCCATCACACTCTGGCTGCCACGCCTCTTGATGCCGCAGTTCGTCAACTAATCCTTCGACGCGCCACGTCGGGCGAGAGGCTCGAAACATTGGGCGATCGCGAGGATATCCCAATCCGCTCCGCCGGGGCCGAAGACCATCAGACCCGTCGGCAGCGATCCTGCGGCATGCATCGGGATTGTCGCGGCGCAACCATCGAGACAATTGACCGTCGACGGATTGCGCAGAACCAGGGGGTTGAGCCGATCGTAATCGGCCTCCACCTCGGCGATCAGCGGCGGAACGATCGGAATCGTCGGGGCGATGAAGGCGTCGAAATCCGCTGCGAGGCCAACGAAGGCGACCTGCGCGGCGGATCGCTCAACCCGCGCCTGCTTCTCCTCGCCCGGCGCGAAGCTCGCCGCGGCCATGATCCGCCTGAGCACCCGGGCATCGCCGACCCTCGCCAGTGCATCGAGATGATCGGCGTGGACGCGATACGCCTCCGAGCCAACGATCACCCGATTGATCGCTCCCGCCTTGGCAAACGCTGGCATGTCGACGTCGACCAACTCGACGCCGTTGTCGGTAAGTGCCTGAAGGGCGGCGGCGAAGTCGGCGGTGACCTGCTCGTCGAGACCCTCGGTGAGAACCGTGCGGACGATACCGATCCGCAGACCCCTGGCTGCTCGCCTTGGCGAGGCTGGTGGCGTCTCGCCACTAAGGACGGCATGGACGCAAGCGCAGGTTCGAATGTCTTGGGCGAGGGGCCCGACGCTGTCGTAGGACTGCGACAATGGAAAGGCGCCGTCGAGCGGAACCTTCATCTGGGTCGGCTTGAAGCCGGCCAGCCCGTTGAACGCGGCGGGAATGCGCACCGAGCCGCCGGTGTCTGATCCGAGCGCGACATCGGCGAGGCCGAGAGCCACGCTGAGCGCGCCGCCCGAGGTCGATCCGCCGGGTATTCGCGACGGATCGTGGCTATTGCCGGGCGTGCCGAAATGCGGATTGAGCCCGACGCCGGAATAGGCGAATTCCGACATGGTGGTTCGGCCGAAGGGGATGGCGCCTGCCGATTTCAATCGTGCCACCGCCGCGGCGTCCGCTTCGGCCGGCGCCCTGTCGGCCAGATAGACGGACGCCGCCGTGGTAATCTCGCCAGTTTCGTCGAAGAGGTCCTTGATCGAAACGGTCAGACCGGCGAGGGGGCCTTGCCGTCGGGCAGGGTCACGATCAAGCGCTTCCGCCGCACGCATCACCCTTGCCGCATCGAAGCGGGTGAAGATTCTTCCCGCCGTCTCGTCGCTCAAGGCCTCAACCCGGCTGATCGCGGCGGCTGTGCGCTCGGCCGCGCGAAAACTGAGACGGCCGCACAGGCGGCTTAGCGGCGAGAGGCCGGGCATGGGGGATTCCTCCTGCTTGTCAGCGGCAGGCCGGGGCACCGCCTTTATGGTTCTACGGCGCTCTGCTTGGCTCGTCTTCAGGTGGACGGTGGCCGGAGGACACGCCTTCGCCGTAGGCGCCATGCTTCACCCACCGGGATTTTGTCGATCGTCCTTCGTTTCGGGAAGCTCTCGATCCGACCCCAAATCGTCAATCGCGGGAGACCTCTTTGCAAACTTCGACCATGCCGATCTTATCGATCGGCATGGTCAGGTGGGACGGTCGGAACGCCCGCTCATTCGCCTCGGTCAGCCGTCGAACCGGCCCGAAGCATGGGCCAGCATGGTGTAAACCTTGCCGGTGTCCGACGTGAGATAGGTCTTTGTGAGGTTATTCTCGGGGTCCTTCTTCGCGATATCGCCGAGCAGGCTCTCGAAGTCCGAGAGATAGCGGTCCACGGCCTTCTTGAACTCGCCGTCGCGCTGATATTTGCGACGGATCTCGTCGAAGGTCTGCTGCCCCTTCATCGTGTAGAGGCGGCGGGTAAAGACGTTGCGTTCGCCGCTGCGATAGCGGTCCCACAGCTCGACCGATGCCTTGTGGTCGATGGCCCGCGCGATATCGACGGACAATGAATTCAGCGAGTCCATCACCGAGTCCGGCGAGCGGGCCGCTTGCGTCGAACGCACTGCCGGCTGCGGCTCGTCTGCATTCAACGTGGAACTTCCGTCCTGTTCGTCGTCGCGCGAGGCCCGGCGCAGAAGGTCCGACACCCATCCGCCCGAATGGCCGCCAGCCTCAGAAGGGCCTGCCGTCTCGCCTGATTGTGCCGCTGGGCGCATCGGCGACGACTGATCGCCGCTGGGCCGAGGCTCGGCCGAACGCATCTCGACGGATTTTGCCGGCGTGGTTTCCGTGCGGCTTGGCGCATCGAAGTTCGAGCCGCGCAGGTCCCGCGCCAGATTTCCGTCAGTCATGAAGGATGCCGCGATCTGCTCCTCGACGTCCCGTTCCTGCTCCTCTGTCAACTCGGCATCCGGGGAGGGCTGCGTCGCCTGCGATGCCACTCGGCGCTTTGCGCTGGCTGGTTGGGGAGCTGCGGCAGCGGACCGCGTCGGCGCCGCGCCGCGAGTCGACACGTCGAAGGCGCGGCCGGATTGAGAGACGACCTCGGAAAGATCGCGCAGCGCCCGGATCTGGTCCGAGACCGCCCGCCGCATCGCCTCGGTGCTCGTGCGTGTTTCCTCCGGCAATTCGACGACACCGCGTTTGATCTCGCTTCGGGCCGCTTCGAGCTCCTGACGAATCTCGGCGGCAGTGCGACGCATTTCCTCGGTTGCACCTTCGAAACGCTGGCTCGCGTCCTCGATCACCGACTGGACCGCATCGCGCATGGCCTCGGCCGTGGCACGCGATCGCTGTTCCGCTCCCTGCATCTTGCGATCCGCCTCGCTGAGCGTCTCGCCCACCTCGGAAGAGAGCCGCGTCGAGATCAGACGGGAGCGCTGTTCGGTTCGATCGAACAGGCCGTCCATGACCCCCTCGAAGGAACGCATCAGCTCGCCGATCTCCTCGGAGCGCTTCACCAGCCCTGCTGAGAGCTCTTCGATGCCGCCATGTCCACCCTCCAGGGTGGAGCGCAGCGTGGCCTCGCTCGTATCGATGAGTTGCACGGCCTCGGCGAGCACTGCTCCGTGCTCCTGGAACCGGTCGGCGATGCTGGCGACCTTGGAGAAGGCGGTCATCGACAGCTTGTCGAGACGCTCGACATTGCTTTCCAGAAGGCGCGAGGACAGCGAGATCGAATTTGAGGCCTGCTCGGCGCCCTGGGTGAAGCGCGTCCCGCTCTCCTGCAAAGTCGCGTCGATGGCGCCGAGATTGCTTGCGGTTTCCTCGACGAGCCCGCGCAGCGAACCACTCGTCTGCGACAGGCGGCCGATCAGCGAGCCGACCTCGCGCTGCAGCTGATCGCGCATATCCGCGACGAGGCCGACTGCAGTTGACGTCTTCTCGTCCAATGCGCCGAGAATCTCGTTGGAGGACTGATTGAGACTATCGATCGTTTCGCTGGCCCGCCGGCCGAGCGCAGCGACGAGAGCTGCGTTCTCCGCCCGAAGGCGCTCGGAGGCATCCCGGGTGCTGTGTTCGAGCAATTGGGCGAACTCGGAACCGTTCTCGCCGAGGCGGTCGAACATCGGCCGGGCCTCTTCGTCGAGAATGCGCGAGATATCCGCCGTGCGGGCGCTCAACAGCGTGGTCAGATCGCGGGTCTTGGCATCGAGTTCCTCGCCCATCATCCGGGCGCGGGCCGCGATCGCCTGTTCGGACTGACTCATCCTGTTCGACAGGTCTTCGCCGACCGTTCCGGCGCTTTCCAGAAGTTGCTCGCGGGCGCGCTCGGTCTCGATCCGGATCGCGCTCGAAATCGAGGCGAGGTGGTCGGCGAGCTCGCGGCTGCGAAGCATCATTTCCTCGCGCGCGCCGTCGGCGTCGCGAAGCAGGCTTTGCGAGGCATCCGTGACGTCGCCGCGCAGTTGCGAGGCAACCTCCATGACGCCGTCACGCATCGACTGCGATGCGTTGGCGAGCTCGCTGCGGATAAGCTCGGTTGCGCCGGAGAGTTCGCTGCTGAGCGTGTTCGAGCTCAACATTTCGGACAAGCGCTCCGAAACGCCTGCAAGTTCCTCTGCAAAGCGCTGCGAACGCTCCTCGAGGGTTCCTGCCACGCGATCGGTCTCCGTGCGCAACTGGTACGAGGTGCCCGACAGCCGGCGTGCAAAGCCTTCCGTGTTTTCGCGTAGCGCGACTTCCGCCACCTCGGTCATTTCACGCATCTTCGCCGAGGCGCTTTCGACCTGGCTCGCGATCTCACCGGCATCGGCAACAAACCGCTCGCGGCTTTCGTCGCCCGCCGAGCGAATCCGCTCGCTGGCCGCGCCGATCTGTGCCGCGAAGCTCTCGGTGTTGCGGGCCAGCTGGCTCTCGACGGACGTGGTGATCCCGGCGAGGCTGTCGACGAGGGCCAGGCGCTGTCCGGCAAGTTCCTCGCGCACGCCCTGTCCCTCTTCGCGCAGGCGACCCGACAGGTCGGCCATGGTCCTGGCAAGTTCATCCGCCTCAGTGGCGAACCGCGTGCGCGATTGCTCGGACAGCGAACGGATCACTTCCGCCGCGCCGCCGATGTTCTCGGCAATCCGGCCGCCTTCGCCGACGAGGGTGGCGCTGGCCTCGGCCGAGCGGCTCGCCAGATCATCGGCCAGGGCGCTGAGACGCTCGGCAAGACGATCGGCTTCACCGGCGATCTTGACGCGGGCCTCTTCTCCGGACGCCAGGAACAAGCGATCAATGCCGGAGACGCTTGCGGAAATCTTGTTGCCTTCCGCTTCGAGGCTCTCGCGGGCGCGGCCCGTTTCCTCGCTCAACGCGGTGGTGGCCGCCGTCACCGTCTGACGGAGCGATTCCGCGATCATCGCCGCGCGATTGTTCAACGTACGCTCGACATTGCCGAGGCCTCGCTCGAGCGCGGCGGAGATCGCGTCGGTCCGCTCGTCCAGCGCGCCGGTGAGGGTGGTCGAACCCGTTTCCAACGCCGATACGAGATCGTTGCGCCGAAGCTCCAAGGACGACGAGACGTCACCGACACTTTGCTCAATGGCGCGGCGGACGTCGTCGGCTCGGTCGCCGAGTGTCGCGGCGGCGGAGCGGGCAGCTTCCTCGACGATCGCGGCGAGGCTGTCGCGACGCTCTTCAAGCACCGAAGCAAGGCGCAGATCGGCATCGAACAGCGCGTCGCTGATACCTTTGACGCGATCCTCGATTGCCGCGGCGATCGACGCGCGGCCGGAATCGAATTCCTCGCCGATCCGAGCGGTGCGCTCGTCGAGACCGGCAAGGAGTGATCCCTGCGAGCCGTCGACAATGGCGTGAATCGCCGCCATGCGCTCGTCGAGACCATCGACCAGAATGGTGCGCGCCTCCTCGACGATGCCGCGTAGCGCGGCCGTGCGGGCATCCAGCCCTTCGCCGACGCGCATCACCCGATCGCCGATCTCGTCGGCGATGATGCGGGTACGCCCGTCCAGATCACCGATCAACGTCTCGCGACCTTCGGCCATGACGGAGCGTATGGTCTCGAAGCGGCCGTCGAGTTCGTCGCGCAGAGAGGTCGCGACCCCATCCGCCGCGTTTTGTAGCTGTGCGGTCCGTTCGTCGAGACCCTCGACCACGATGGACAAGGCGCTCTCGATCGCCGCGAGCTGGGACCCGGCGCTGACAGCGATCCGATTTCCAAAGTCCTCGGTCCGCTCGTCCATCTCGCCGCGCAGGCGCTCGGTGTTTCTGTCGACGTCTCCAACGATCGCAAGGCGCGAATCCTCGATGACGGTTCGGAGCGACTGGACGCGCTCGGAGAGCTCGTCGGCGACATGGCGCACGGCGTCGTCGAAGCCGCCGGAAATTCCGGCAATTCGTTCGTCGAGCGCGGCCAGAAGGGCGCTGTGGCTTTCTTGCGAAGCCGACCGCAACAGGCTGGTTCGTTCGTCGAGCGTCGTGCGCATGGCTTGTTGGCGCTCGTCGAGAAGGTTGGCCAACGCGCTCGTCCGTTCGTCGATACCCTTGGCCAGGGCACCCTCACTCGCGCCGATGAGGTCTTCCATGCGAGCAACGGTTTCCTCGATGGCGGTCGTCAGGCTGGAACCACGCTCTTCGAGGTTGCCGAGCAGACTCTGCTGCGCGAAAGCGAAGGACGCGTCGAGATTTTCGCCGTGAGAGGCAATGGTCTCTTCGAGTGCGCTTGCCCGGCCGTCGAACGCCGTACGGACGCCTTCCGCCCCGCGTTCGATCGAGGCCTCGATCTCGGCGCGGCGTTGTTCGAGCAAGGTCTCGAGGCGCTCCGCCGTCCGCTCCAGGGCAGCGTCCATCTCGTCGGCCCGCTGCGCAATATTGTCGACGCGGCTGTCACTGGCCAGATCGAAGGCCAACAAGCGATCGTCGATCGTGCCGGCGAGCTTGCCCGTCCGTTCTTCCATCAGGCCGTCGAAGCCCGCGACACGCTCGTCAAAGAGGGCGCGCAATTCGCTCGTGCGGGCCTCCAGCGCCATCTGCGTCAGCGCTACCGCATCGCTGGCTTTCATCGAAAGATCCGAATGGCCGGACTGGAAGGCCTCGACGATCTCCTGTGTCCGCTCGGAAAGTACGCCCGCGAAGTCCTTGGTGCGCGTCTCCAGAGCCGCGGTGATGCGATCGGTCGAACGCTCGATCGCATCGGCCCGCTGTTCGATGTTGGTGACCAGCAAGCCGCCGCGGTCGGCCAATGTACGATCGATCGACGCAATCCGGTCGTCGAGATCGCCGATGGTCCGGCTGTTGGCGTCTGCGAGAATCTGGGCGGCGCGCTCGGTGCGTTCGACGAGGCTGGTGTCGAGGACCTCCAGGAAGCGTCCGGATTCTTCCTCCAGTTTCCGGCTGCGCGAGTCGACGCTCTCGGTGAGACTGGTAAGGAACAAACCGTTCTTTTCGCCGATTTCGCGCATCCGCTCCTCGAACGCGCCATCCAGGCTGGCCAGAAAGGTTTCGCCGTCCATCGCTATGCCGATGGCACGGTCGTCCAGAAGGCTGGTGAGATCGGTGAGGAATTTCTCGCTGTTCGCCGCGAGCGTTTCGCCACGTGATTTCAACAGGCCGGAGGCCGCGTCGCCTGATGCGACAAGGCGGCTCTGGATGTCATTGCCCACGGAATCGAGCTGCTCGAGCAGTTCCACCGACCGGTTCTTGATCTCCGCCGTCCGATTTTCCAGCAGGCGCCCGACCTCGTCGCCGGTCGCGTTCAGCCGTTCGCTCGCCGCGTCGCCGGCCCCAGCGAGCCGGGCCATCAGGCTCTCGCTATTGGTGGCAATAGTCTCACTGGCGAGGCGGCTGCGCTCCTCGAACATGGCGATGAAATTCTCGCTACGCTTCACATGGTCGCGGGCAAATGCCTCGCCGCGCTCGTCGAGCAGACTGGTGAAACGCTGGGATGCCTCCTCAATCCGCTGCAGGATGTGTTCGGACGTCTGATCGACATCCTCCACGAGCCGCTGATGCGAACCGACGACGGAGGAGCGGAGGTGCTCGGCGTGCGACAGCATCGCCTCACGCTCTGTTCCCAGATCCTGGACGAGCGTGCGAATCTTGCCTTCGTTGTCGGCATACGCCCGCTCGAGGGCACCGACCTCGGTGCTGATGATGTTTTCCAGATCGGAGGTGCGCGACAGTGCGCGCTCGACGCCCTCTCCGAGAGCAGCCACTTCGCGACGAACCGCCTGGCCGACGCTCATCACCCGTTCCGTCGCGATCGTTTCGGGCTCGGCGAGACGCAGTGCCACTTCGGCGAGCGAACGGCTCGTCAGGCGCAAATCGGCGGCACGGCGGATCATGACGGCGAAGGCGAAGATCAACAGAACCGGAACGAGGGCGACGGCCGTCAGCAGGAGCAGGTCACGCTGCCGCGCCGGACTGACCAGGCCGCTGGAAAGCGTGGCGACATCGATGCCATAAAGACCCGATGCCATGAAGCCGACAAATCCGATCCAGGCGATCGATACGGCAAGCGCGATCCATATCGGAGCGCTGGAGGCCCGTCGGTCGAGCAGCGCTTGCGCCATGACGGTCGTGCGTCTTTGCTCGTCGTTGGCGGCGGACTGGGCGTAGGCGCGCGGCGGTTCCGCGCTCCGAGGCGCCGACGGTCCCACCGTCGCGGGCTCACCAGCCTGTTGAGGACGCGTGGAAGTGCCGCTATCGCGGAATGGTCTCGCAGTCGAATCCGGCGCGATTTTTGACGGCCGGGCTGCTTTCTCTGTGGGAGCCGCACTCATCGGAGCTTTCGCCCGGCCACCGCCGACCAGGTCGGAAACCGAAGCGCGTCTTGCTCCGCCCGAGGGTGCGGCGTTTTCTTCCGTACGCAGGCGGCCTGCCGTTTCATTGATCTGGCGCTCGAAATCGTCGAGCGAAAATTCGACCTTCGTCGCATCGGCGGATGCGCTTTCCTCAAGATGACCTGACGCCTCCTTCAGATCATCCGAATTGCCCGGTTCCTCGAAATCGACCCGAAGCGCCTCTTCGATTTCGTTGACCGCGTCGTCGGTGAGCTGGTCGAAGGATTTGGTCTTGGACATCGCTGTCGCGCCTCAATACTCGTTACTATGAACCCGTCACGCCGACGGTCGCCGCGGCGGAGCAAGAGAGTAGCCCCCCCCAACCGATGCAGCATGCGCAGATGCCTGGTCGACCGGAGGCGGCTGACAGGCAGTTTCGCATGCTTCATGCTAGTTAGCGACGTCGTTGAAAGAAACCGTAAAACGGTCCGATAGGTACAAGTTTAAACATAAGGTTAACGATCTGGCGAGAAATGCACAGAATTTTCGATCGTGACCGTGGGAGCAAGGGTTGCGCCGCAGCCGCACTGCACCATCAAGGCCGCGGCACACCCTGATTCTTCCAAAAAATTTAAGCTTATCTCCACCCTGATTGCTGATGGTTGGGCTGCGATGCAACTGGGATTGAACACGATAGCCGGTCGACTCGCGGATGTCTCGGGTTCGGAGAATGAGTATGGCAGCGGCAACACGGCAGATGGAAGAGGCTTCTACCATCGAATTGGCGGACGGTGCGGTCCGATGTCCGTCGGGGCGGCGGCCGATCGATCTGGTGCACCTCGCCCGTCAGACCTCGGGTGATAGGGGGCTTGAGACCGAAGTGCTCGGGCTCCTGCTGCGGCACCTAGAATTGTTCGAAGGCCGCCTTGAAATTGCTAGCGAAGACGAATGTCGATTTATCGCTCATGCGCTGAAAGGGACGGCCCGTAATATCGGCGCATTTCCGCTTGCCGACGCGGCCCAGCGCTTCGAGGACTCGGTTCTCGACGACGAGGCTGTGGCGGCCTTGCGTTCTGAACTCAATCAGACCGCTCGGTTTGTCCGCTCGCTACTCGGCTGACGCGGCCGCCCTCGCGTCATCGTCGCTGTCATCGTGTTCCTGTTGACTTTCGTCGGCGCCAAACTCTAACGAAGCGAATGAGCGAGCCGTTGCCCGTTCGGCCCGGGCAAGGCGCGCGCGATGGCCAGGACATCATTGGTCCTTGGTCAGACGTTTCTTGGCCCCGTCTGTTGGGCGTCGATCCTGTCCCCGAAACCGAGAGCAGAGCGTTGCAGGCATGACAAAGATCACCTTCCTGGCCCCGGACGGAACCCGCTACGACGTCGATGCGCCGAACGGCTCGACGGCAATGGAGAACGCGATCAAGAACGATGTCCCCGGGATCGAAGCGGAATGCGGCGGCGCCTGCGCATGTGCGACCTGCCACGTCTATGTCGACGACGCCTGGACGCAAAAGACTGGCGAGCCCGAGGCGATGGAAGAGGACATGCTCGACTTCGCTTACGATGTGCGTCCGAACTCGCGGCTGTCCTGCCAAATCAAGATCCGCAACGAACTGGACGGCCTCGTTCTGACCGTGCCCGAACGCCAGGCCTGAAAGGCGCGCCGCGTCCCCTTCGCGGGGAGAAAGCCCAACGGAGACTTGTTTCGATGCAGCGCGTGAAGACCGATGTGGTGATCGTCGGGGCCGGCCCGGTCGGGCTGTTCGCCGTATTCGAGCTCGGACTCTACGATCTCAAATGCCATTTGATCGACATTCTAGACCGACCCGGCGGTCAATGTGCCGAGCTTTACCCCGAAAAGCCGATCTACGACATTCCCGCATGGCCGGTGATTTCGGGCCACGACCTTACCGAGAAACTGCTGCAGCAGATCGAGCCGTTTCACCCGACCTTCCACTTCAACCGCATGGTGACCAGTCTGGAGGGGATCGAGGGGGGCAGTTACCTGGTGACGACCGACGAAGGCGAGGAATTCGAGTGCAAGGTCGTCGTCATCGCGGCCGGCGGCGGCTCGTTCCAGCCCAAGCGGCCGCCGGTGCCGGGCATCGAGGCCTATGAAGGAACCAGCGTCTTTTACTCGGTCCGCCGCATGGACGAGTTCCGTGGCCGTGACGTCCTCATCGTTGGTGGCGGCGACTCCGCGCTGGATTGGACGCTGAACCTGCAGCCGATCGTAAAAAGCCTGACCCTCGTCCACCGACGCGACCAGTTCCGCGCGGCGCCCGACAGCGTCGCGAAAATGATGGCGTTGCGCGAAGCGGGTATGGTCACATTTCAGATGGGACAGGTGACGAGTATCGTCGGCCGCGACGGCGTCATGCAAGGCGCCATCGTCAAAGGCCCCGACGGCGACGTCGAGGTGACCGCCGACCGCATGCTGCCGTTCTTCGGTCTGACGATGAAGCTGGGACCAGTCGCCAACTGGGGACTAAACCTTCACGAAAATCTCATTCCCGTCGATACCGCCAGATTCGAGACGTCCGAGCCGGGCATTTTCGCCATCGGCGACATCAACTGGTATGAGGGCAAGTTGAAGCTGATCCTCTCCGGCTTTCACGAGGCGGCGTTGATGACGCAGGCGGCCAAACGCATTGTTCACCCCGACGACCGGGTTGTGTTTCAGTACACAACGTCTTCGACCAACCTGCAGAAGAAGCTGGGGGTCGGCGGAGCCAGATAGGCAAGGAGCGATCCCCACCGACTCCAGGCGACGCCGGAGCCCACGAACCATCCCCAGCCGGCGGCTTTCCGCCCTTGGTCACCGAGGTGCCGCCGCTTTTTAGATCCTACCCGCCGGCTTCGCCCCACAGATTACGATTAAGGGCGCGCCGGAGCCGGAAATTGACTTCACGGCCTTCGATCGTGTCGAATTCTATCTGCGCCTGCTCGTGGCCGGCAAGATAGCGCTGCGTGACCGTGTTCACATGCATTTCCATGTCGGCGCAGGTTCGCTCAGACCGCAGGTTTCTAACCGCCATCTCCATCCGCTTCAGCCACGTCTTGGCAATGGTCGCGTGCTGGTTTTCATGGCGCTTGATGTCTGCTTCGAGCGTCCGCCAGACCAGCACCGTGCGCGCGGAGACCCGCTTGGGTGGCGTCCATTTCGGCAGAGTGATGTGCAGCGTGAGCCCCAGATCCGCGCGGTCAACCGCACAACCTTTGGCAACCTTCTTGTAGGTCACCTTGCCGTCGAATTTCACCTCGGTTGCACCGGGGTGGCGCAGACCGGTCTCGGCGACATAGGGACCCTGTCGGTTGAGGTCCTCGTCGAGTTCGGCAAGTGTCGAGCCGCGAACGGCGAAATAGCTGGTTTCCTGATCGACCGACCCGGCATTGGCGACGCCCGCCCATAGCCAGGCAAGACCCACCACGATCGATCCCATCCCCGCGCGCATTGCACAGATTCCTTGCGACAAGAAGTTCGTAAGGGACACGCTACCCGATCGCGCGCGCAACACAAGCGCCGCCCATCGGCCGTTATAAAACACAGGGCTGCGGAACACCGGTGCTAACGGCCGGCTCCTTGTAGGACCGGCCCGTCCGACATCCGCATTGACAACGCCCCAGTAAATGGAACATAAAGAGAACATAGAACAAAAAAGGAACGTGCTATGCTCGCCTTCGCCAAGGATTTGCTGTCTCTCGCCGCTGTGTCGGGTTTCGTCCTCAGCCTGAGTCTTCTGATCCACGCCGTTTAATGCAACGTTTTCTGGGGAACGGACGGTTCGGGTCTTACCCCGTCGAACGGCGTGGGTTACCTCTTGGGCGATGCGCGTAGGGCTTTGCTCTGGCGCGGTTTGCGAGGAAACGGGACGGGTCCTCCAATCGGTGTCGTGCCGCGGTGCCGAAGCCAGTAAAGACGGGGTGATCGGTCATGACGGAACCGGTGGAATGCGATCCGAAATTCATTCACCTTCGGGTCCATAGCGCGTTTTCGCTGCTGGAAGGCGCGTTGCGGCTGGACCAGATCATCCAGTTCGCCAAGACGGACGGATTGCCGGCGATCGGGATCAGTGACACGAACAACCTGTTCGGCGCACTGGAGTTTTCCGAAAAGGCCGCGAAGGCCGGCATACAGCCGATTATCGGATGTCAGCTCGACGTCGACTTTGGCGATACCGAGTCTGAGGAGCGCGGCGGCCGCAAGGACCGGAATTTGGCGTCTATCGCGCCGCTGGTGTTGATCGCCGCGAGCGAGGTGGGGTTCGCCAATCTCGTCGAAATCGTTTCGCTAGCCTATCTCGGACATTCGGATAACCCCAAACCGCACGTCTTGTTCGATTGGGTGGCGGAGCGTGCCGAGGGGGTAATCACCCTGACTGGCGGGCCGCTGGGGCCGATCGGCGCGGCGCTTGCCGCCGACCGGGAGGCGATCGCCCGGACCCGGTTGGAGCGTCTGGCCGCGATCTTCGGCGACCGGCTCTATGTCGAACTGCAGCGCCAGGAAGGGCGGAGCCGCAAGGTGGAGGCCGGAACGGTTCGACTTGCCTATGATTTCGCGCTTCCCCTCGTGGCGACCAACGAGCCGTTCTTTTTTGGCCGAGACGATTTCGAGGCCCATGACGCGCTGATGGCGGTGGCGAGCAACCGGCTGGTCAGTCACGAGGATCGGCGTCGGCTTTCGCGGGACCACAGCCTCAAATCGCAGGGCGAAATGGCGGTGCTGTTCGCCGATTTGCCGGAAGCCCTTCACAATACGGTCGAGATCGCCCGGCGTTGTTCCTACCGGCCAACGACGCGGGCGCCGATCTTGCCGCGTTTCGCCGGCGCCGACGCCGACCCGGTCGAGGCGGAGGGCGCGGAAACCACCGAACTTCGCCGGCAGGCCGTCGAAGGCTTGGAGAAGCGGCTCGCGGCGCACGGCCTGGCCCCCGGCGAGACCGAGGCGAGCTACCGCGAGCGCCTGGATTTCGAGCTGTCGATCATCGAGCGCATGAAGTTCCCAGGCTACTTCCTGATCGTTTCGGACTTCATCAAGTGGGCCAAGGGGCAGGGGATTCCAGTCGGACCCGGCCGTGGTTCGGGCGCCGGTTCGCTCGTCGCTTATTCCCTGACGATCACCGATCTCGACCCGCTGCGCTTTTCGCTGCTCTTCGAGCGCTTCCTCAACCCCGAACGCGTCTCGATGCCGGACTTCGATATCGATTTCTGCCAGGAGCGGCGCGAGGAGGTGATCCGCTACGTTCAGGAGAAATACGGGCGCGAGCAGGTCGGCCAGATCATTACCTTCGGAACGCTCCAGGCGCGGGCGGTACTGCGCGACGTCGGCCGCGTGCTGGAAATGTCGTACGGCCAGGTGGACAAGCTCTGCAAGCTGGTGCCGCAGAACCCCGCCAACCCGGTGACGCTCGCCCAGGCGCTGGTTGAGGAGCCACGGCTGCAGGAAGCGCGCGAGAAAGAGGAGATCGTTGACCGGCTGATCTCGATCGCGCTGAAGCTCGAGGGGCTCTACCGCCACGCCTCGACCCACGCGGCGGGGATCGTCATCGGCGATCGGCCGCTCTCGCAGCTCGTGCCGATGTACCGCGATCCGCGCTCCGACATGCCGGTGACCCAATACAATATGAAATGGGTCGAGCCGGCGGGCCTCGTCAAATTCGACTTTCTGGGGCTGAAGACCCTGACGGTGCTGCAGACGGCGGTGCAGCTCATAGCCCGAAATGGCATCAATATCGATCTTACGGCCATCCCGCTCGATGATGCCAAGAGCTACGAGATGATGACCCGCGGCGAGACCGTGGGCGTGTTCCAGGTGGAATCGGTCGGTATGCGCAAGGCGCTGATCGGTATGCGCCCGGACCGGTTCGAGGACATCATCGCCTTGGTCGCGCTCTATCGGCCGGGTCCGATGGAGAACATCCCGACCTATAACGCCCGCAAGCACGGGGAGGAGGAGCCGGACTTCATTCACCCGATGATCGCGCCGATACTGAAGGAGACGCAGGGCGTCATCATCTATCAGGAACAGGTGATGCAGATCGCGCAGGTGCTTGCGGGATACTCGCTTGGCGAAGCCGACCTCTTGCGCCGCGCGATGGGCAAGAAAATTCGTGCGGAGATGGACAAGCAGCGTGTCCGCTTCGTCGAGGGCGCGGTCAAGAACGGCCTGGAAAAGGCCCAGGCGAACATGATCTTCGACCTGCTGGCCAAATTCGCCGATTACGGTTTCAACAAGAGCCATGCGGCAGCTTACGCCCTGGTGGCGTATCAGACGGCCTATCTGAAGGCGAACCATCCGGTCGAGTTCCTGGCCGCCTCGATGACCCTCGACGCGGGCAACACCGAAAAGCTCAATGATTTCCGCATGGATGCGATGCGGCTCGGAATTGCGGTCGTGCCGCCATCCGTCCGGACATCCTACAAATCCTTCGAGGTGGGTGAAAACCGAATCTTCTATGCTCTCGCCGCGATCAAGGGCGTCGGGGAACATGCGGTCGAGCACATCGTGGAGCGACGCGGCGACGTGGGTTTCGCCTCGCTGGAGGATTTCTGCGCCCGGATCGATCCGAAGATCGTCAACAAGCGCACGCTCGAATTCCTCATCGCGGCGGGCGCGCTCGACTGTTTCGGCCACGACCGGTCGCTGTTGAGCGGCAATATCGAACTGATGTCCTCTTATGCGCTGCGGGTCCATGAGGGCCGGACATCGGGCCAACACGATATGTTCGGCTCGGCCGGCGACGCGCCGGAGCCGCTGCGGCTCAACCCGGCGCCGTTGTGGATGGCGTCGGAGAAATTGTTGCGGGAATTCCAGGCGATCGGCTTCTACCTCTCGGCCCACCCGCTGGACGAATACAAGGCGACGTTGAAGCGGCTGCGGGTGCAGACCCACGCGGAAGTCGTCGCTGGTGTGAAACGGGGCGCCAGCGCCGGCAAACTCGCTGGTACGGTCACCTCGCGGCAGGAGCGCAAGACCCGGAGCGGCGGCAAGCTCGGAATCGTCCAATTGTCGGACCCCAGCGGCCAGTACGAGGTCGTACTTTTCTCGGAAGCCCTCTACGCCTTTCGCGACATGCTCGAGCCCGGCACCTCGGTGATCGTGACGGTGTCGGCGGAGGAACGGCCGGAGGGAATCTCGTTCCGCGTCCAGTCGGTTCAGTCGCTGGAAGACGAGGCGGTGCGCATGCAGAAATCACTGCGCGTCTTCATGCGCGACGCCGCGCCGCTGCAAAGTTTTCGCGGTCAGCTCCAAGGCGATGGCGACAGCGAGGTTTCGCTCGTTCTGGTCCGCGACGGCGGCGAACGGGAGATCGAGATCATGCTTCCAGGCCGCTACCGCGTCTCGCCGCAGATGGCGAGCGCTGTCAAGGCGGCGCCAGGGGTCCTCGACGTCGAGCTTTTATAGGCGTTTGAGGGGGTCGCCGCCTGCGGTGGAAGGGCGGGTGTTTTTTCGTGCGCGGTTCTCGGACTGTTGGGAAGCCGGGTCGTTTTCGTGTCGCCGTGCTGGGCGGGGCACCTCGGAATCGGCGGCCTGTCGGAACGTATAGCCGGTCTCGATCGAGCCTTGGCCGAAGCGGTCGCGCAGGCGATCGAGCGCCGCCTCCGCCTTGGCCCGCTTGGCAGCGCCCGGATCGACGAGATCGTCGGGGTCGGCAAGGGCGGCGGGCCCAAAATCCGCGCAGCCGATACCAATGAGCCGGAATCGCGTTCCATCGATCTCCTTTTCGATCAGGGCGAGACCGGTTTCGAATACCCGATCGGCCAAACGCGTCGGATCGTGGAGTTTGCGATTACGGGTGCGTATCCGAAAATCCGCAGATTTCATCTTGAGAACGATCGTCGAAGCGGACAGCTCGGTCGCTTTCAGCCGGCGGGCGACCTTTTCGCTCAAGGTTCGCAGGACCGGCACAAGCTGGTCGCGCGTCGACAAATCGTGATGGAATGTCGTTTCCGCCGATATGCTCTTCATGTCGCCGCGCGGATCGACCGTGCGGATGTCGATGCCGCGCGAGAGGCCGAACAGCCGCTGACCCATGCGGCCATATCGCCTCATCAGGTCGGCTTCGTCCATCGTCTGAAGCTGGCCGATGGTCGAGAGCCCGTCTCGCTGCAATGTCCGGTCCATCGCTTCACCGACCCCCCAGATCATCGAGATCGGCTTTTCGCGAAGAAACGCCAGGGTTTCGGCGCGGCCGATCACCGAGAACCCCCGCGGCTTTTCCAGATCGCTGGCGATCTTGGCGAGGAACTTGTTGTGCGACAAGCCGACCGAGACGCTGATGCCGAGTTCGCGTTCCACATCCCGCGCAAGGCGCGCGAGGGTCATCGCCGGCGGTTGGCCGTGAAGCCGTTCCGTACCGCTCAGGTCCAGAAACGCCTCGTCGATCGACAGCGGCTCGACCAGCGGGGTGATGGCCAGCATCATGTCGCGGACCGCGCGTCCGACCTCGGCGTATTTCGCCATGTTTGGCGGCAGCACGATCGCGTGCGGGCAGAGCTTCAACGCCTTGAACATCGGCATGGCCGAACGGACGCCGTGGATGCGGGCAATATAGCAGGCGGTGGCGACGACCCCGCGGTGGCCACCACCGATGATCACCGGCTGCTGGCGAAGCTCCGGCCGGTCGCGCTTTTCGACGGCCGCGTAGAAGGCATCGCAATCGATATGGGCAATGGCGAGCTCGGCGAGTTCGCGATGACCGACGACCCGCGGGCTGCCGCAGGCGCGACAACGCGCTCCCGCTGGGTCATTCCGGGCCAGGCAATCCCGGCAAAACCGCAAATGGGGTGGGATGGACATCACGACCTCGGACGATTCCCAGCGGCCAGATTAGCCAAGTCCGTTGGAAAAGGGAATTTCCGGCCATTCGACCGTCGCGATCTATTCAACCCGGTGGGACGCCAGAATGCTCTCGATGATCGTCTCGGCCTCGTTCCAATGGGCCGCCGCATGCGCGCCGGCAGGAAGCGGCGGCAGATGCGGCCGGAAGACGGTGTTCGCCATCAAATGCAGCAGATGCACATCGGGAACGCTCTTGCGGACGCCCGCAAGATTGGGCGGCAGATCGTCGGCGAAGACGAGAGGACCGGGCCAGCGTTCCGAGAGTTCAGCGACGATCGCGCCTTTCGAGCGTTCGGTTGCAATCATCGGATAATGCAGACCCTTGTTGTCGAGCAGGGCCCGCCGGTATGGATAGTAGGACGGCGTCATCGCTGTCAGAAATACGATGTCGGCCTTGCAGGACAGCCGGTCGAGAGCGGCGGCGACGCCCGCGACCAAGGGCTGTCGCGTTTCCTGGGTTTCGTAGAGGAGCTCGGTCACGCGATCCAGCTCCGAACCCGACAGGGCCGCTCCAGTCGAAATCGACCGGACGTTGCCGGTCAGCTTGAAGCTCTCGGGGTGGAGGCGCGCGCCGTGTTCCTCGAGCAGCCGGCCGAACGGATCGATGAATTCGAGGACGACCTCGTCGACATCCAGCACCAACAGCGCATCATGGGATTTGGTCAGCGATGCGATCGGTGGACCGGCGGTGACGCTGCCGCGGCTCACGGCTGCTCCACAAAAGGGCGGTCGCCCAACGCCTGCCGGGCCGCGGCGACCCGGGAGGGATCGGTTTCGGCGTCGGCCGCGAAGGCGAGGACCGTCGGCTCGTGTGCGAGAATGAAATCGAGAACCCCGGGCAAAAAGCCTGGTGTCGCGGCGGCTTGACGCAGCGCCGGCACGTCGAGTCCAGTGAGCGCAAGGAAGCGGTCGAACAGGGTCCGATCGGCAGCGATAAAGGTGAGCGCCGCGACTGCCAGGGCTTCCGCGTTCTGGCGATTCATCCCTGCGCCGCTAACGCCACCGTGCAACCTTTTGTTATCGTTAAGAGATGGCAACCTGTCCATTCCCACTTCTTAAATCAAATCAGCGTAGAAGGGACCTCGATAGCGCAAGATCGCAAGTCGGTCGAGGCAAGGAGTGTCGCCCATGGCGAAGACCGTGATGATCGTCGAAGATAACGAACTCAACATGAAGCTCTTTCGCGACCTGATTGAGGCACATGGTTACGCAACCGTGCAGACTCGCAGCGGACTGACCGCGATGGATCTCGCCCGCGAACATCGTCCCGACCTGATCCTGATGGATATCCAGCTTCCGGAAATTTCCGGCCTCGACGTGACGCGGGACCTCAAGGCTGATCCCGAGCTGAGCAGGATCCCCGTGATTGCGGTTACGGCCTTCGCTATGAAGGGCGACGAGGAGCGAATCCGTCAGGGCGGCTGCGAAGCCTATATTTCGAAGCCGATCTCGGTCACCAAGTTCATCGACACCATCCGCTCCTTCCTGGGCGAAGCCTGAGGGCCGCGCCATGACCGCTCGAATCCTGCTGGTCGACGATATCGAGATGAACCTTCGCGTTCTCGAGGCACGGCTGTCGGCCGAATATTACGATGTGGTGACCGCGATGAGCGGCGCGGACGCGCTGGAGATCTGCCGTAGCCAGCCCATCGATCTCGTGCTCCTCGACGTGATGATGCCGGAGATGGACGGCTTCGAGGTCTGCCGACAGCTCAAGGCCGACCCCCGCACGATGTATCTTCCCATCGTTCTGATTACCGCCCTTGATCAGCCCTCCGACCGGCTTGCCGGGCTCGAGGCGGGCGCCGACGATTTTCTGACCAAGCCCGTCCGCGATCTGCCGCTGTTCTCGCGGGTCCGCAGTCTGACGCGCCTCAAGCTGGTGACCGACGAATTGCGGCGCCGGGCCGAAACGGCGATCAACCTCGTCGCGGAGGAGCATGCCGGCGACGGGCGCGAGGCACTCGCCAGGCTCGCCTTCTACGGAGAGGATGCCGACGAGACGCGGCGGATCCAGAAATATCTTAAGGGCGTGGTGCAGGTCGAGGCCGTCGCGGACGCGGCGAGCTTAATCGCCGCCGCCGTCAATGGCGCCGCCGACGCCGTGTTGGTCGACATGGCAGCGAAAGCGGTCGATCCGTTGCGGCTCGTATCGCAGTTGCGGTCGAACGAGGCGTCGCGGCTCCTGCCTGTCCTCGCGATCGCGGAAGCGGACGACGACGAAACGGCTGCCCGTGCCCTGGAACTGGGTGCCAACGATTATATCCAGCGTCCGCTCGACCGCCATGAACTCATCGCCCGCATCCGAACCCAAATGCGGCGTAAACGCAACGACGAGCGCCTTCGGCAATCGGTCGAACAGACAATTGAGCTTGCCCTGTCCGATTCCCTGACGGGGCTGCATAATCGCCGCTTCTTCGAGACCCATCTCGCCACGGCCGTGCAGCGCGCCCGCACCACCGGAGCGAGCTTCTCCGTGCTGATCGCCGACATCGATCACTTCAAGCGCGTCAACGACGGCTGGGGGCACGAGGCGGGCGACCGCGTGCTCAAGCAGTTTTCCGCAAGGCTCAACGATTGCCTGCGGTCCAGCGATCTGGCGTGCCGGTTCGGCGGGGAGGAGTTCGCGATCCTGATGATGGACGCCGATTTCGATACCGCCATGTCGATCGCCGACCGCATCCGTCGCAGCGTATGCGATACACCCTTCGACATTGGCGGCGAGTTGATCGATGTGACCGTCAGCGAAGGGTTTGCCGTCTTCGACGGCGCGCGCGATGACGCGGCGAATTTGGTGAGGCGGGCCGACCAGGCGCTTTATGCGGCCAAGCGCGGCGGCCGCAACCGGGTCGGTACCGCGGCGGCGGCTTGAAAACGGGCCGAGGCTGCAACTGCCGGTAGGTCTTTCGACCTCGGAAGCATCGGCTCCGTAGGGAGGGGCCACCGCCGGTCGAGGAAGCGCCTGGCGTGTCATCTTGATACCGCTTCGAACGAAGCCGAAACAAAACGGCCTTAACCATTTCTTAAAAGTCTAGACCCAATGGCGCGCAATGTCGTTGCAATTGAATCGGTTCTGGGCGAGTCTCCAGACAGAAATCGAAGGTCAAGAGCTAGACGGAAGACCTTCGAAGTTACCCCCATGGAATGCTCAGGTCCGCCGCATCTCCTGGGTCCCGTGGGGAGGTCGGTCGGTAGCGTGCGCATGCGGTTTCCTCGTACCGTTGTGCGTTGCCGGCCGGCCACTTTTTTGTGGCGGCCCCCGCCGACGATCACCCGATCCCCATTGCCGCTGATATCGCGCATCGTTCAACCGATGCCGTTTGGCGAAGCATGCGCGCCATCGCTTGTCTCGCCGTTGCCTGTGGCCCGGCGGCGCTTGGCATAACAAGGCGGCACTCCAAAACCAAAAGCGCCACCCCGTTGCCGGAGCGGCGCCATCATCGGCCGATCGTGCCGAAAATTATTTGATCTTCGCCTCACGAAACTCGACGTGCTTGCGCGCGACCGGGTCGTATTTGGTCTTCACCATCTTCTCGGTCATCGTGCGGCTGTTCTTGCTCGTGACATAGAAGAAGCCGGTGTCGGCTGTCGAGAGGAGCTTGATCTTGATGGTGGTTGCCTTCGCCATGGCCTTATCCGTTCGCTGATGCGCGTCGTCATATTCGATCGAACCGGGCGCGGGCCGATCCATTCGTTACGACTGCGGCTGAAACTGTTTCGGCTTGTGGGGTTAACTGCATTGCAGCCGACACACCACGCACCAACGCGCCGTCGCGATGCGGCGGCGAATTCGACGCGAACCATAGCCAAGCTTACCGGCAAGTCAAGCCCGTCTCGCCCACGCCATTCGCCCCAGCGTAAGGACGAGGTAGAGGCCGAAGAAGAGGGCGAGAGCCCAGGCGAATCCGTTGGCTCCGAACAGATCCATCGACGAGCCGATGGCCTGCGGCCCGACGAGCATGCCTGCGGAATAACAGAAGATGAAGGCGGCATTCGCCGAGGCGAGTTCGGAGCCGGCGAGCTTTGATCCCAGATGTGCCAGCCCCACCGTGTAGAGGCCGGCCACGACGCCGCCCCACAGGAACAGGAGCGTGGCCATCAACATCCAGTCTTGGGCCACCAAGGGCAGGGACAGGGTTCCGACGAGACCGATCAAGGCGAAGAGCGACAACAGGCTGCGGCGATCCCGGACACGGTCGGACACAAGGCCGATCGGTATCTGCATCAGGACATTGCCGAGGCCTATCGCGGTAAGCAACAGGGCGGCGGACGATTCCGAAAAGCCAAGCCGTTCGCCATAGATCGGAAACAGCGCGAAGCCGCCTGACTCCACGGCTCCGAAGATCAGCACGGCGCCCGTCGCGGTCGGCACGGCGAAGATAAAGCGCCAGAAGGAACCTCGCTGACGCTCTCCCAGTGCGGGCTGTCGATTCCAGGCGAAGAACAAAGGAATCGCCGAGGCAAAGATGACGCCGGCGCCGATCGCGAAGGGCAGGATGCCCGTCGAGCCGACTTGCGAGAAGATGAACGGTCCGGCGGCAAAGCCGAGCGACAGGACGGTGGCGTAGATGCCCAAAACGAAGCCGCGCTTGCCGGGCGGTGCCGCCGCGGTGATCCAGAACTCGGAGAGGACGAACAGCGCGGTGATCGCGAAGTGGAAGACCAGCCGAAGCGGAAACCAGGTCCAGAACGGGGTCAGGAAATAGAAGCCGAGAGCGGAGACGCCCGAGAGCGCGATGGCAATCAGCATTGACAGGCGAACGCCGAGGCGGCGCGCGATCGGCGTGATCAAGGGCGCCGCGAGGAGCGAGGCAATTCCGGCAACGGCGGTGTTGGCGCCGATCAGGCTTGCCGAGATCCCCCGTTGCTCGAGAATGACACTGAGCAATGGCAGCCCAAGGCCAAGGGCGATACCGACCGCGCTGATCGACGCGATCGCGGCGCCGGCCGAAACCCAGTCGACCTGTTCGATCTCGTGTTCGGCTTGTGCGACGATGTCATCGGGCGTCCATTTGTCCATCCGACCGGTTCATCCATGCCGTCAGAGAAAATCGCGGACGAATCGCCCGCGCACGGCCCGGTAAAAGGGCATTGGACACGTCGCGTCGCGCCACGATCCGTCGGCGATCCGCGCCTCCAGATCCGCGAGAACCCGCAAGGTGATGGCGGCCAGTGACAGTTGCTTGACCTGATCGAAGGTGAACCATTCGACCGCTTCCAGTTCGTCGGTCGGCAGGTCTTCGAGCGACGGCCCGTGCGACATCTCGGTAGCGGACACACAGAAGAAGCGGGTGTCGTAGCGCCGGGGTGGTCCGGGCGGCGTGATCGCGCGCGCCAGGGGTACGAGCCGTCCGGGATCCGGGCGAATTCCCCGTTCGGCGAACATGCCCCAAAAGCCGGTCGTCCGGCCTTCGAACGCACCAGGCGCCCCCACCATCGCGCCCGCCTCCTCGAAGGTTTCGCGAATCGCGGCGAGGGCGGTCGCGGTCGCCCTGCGAGAATCGAACCGGGCTGGCGGCCCCGCGCAAAGCCGCGCAAGGGCCGGTTCGGAGAGGGTGAAGGCCGAAGCCAGGGCGAGATCAGCGGCATCCACCCGGCCACCGGGAAAGACATAGCGGCCTGGCATGAACACATGCCCTGCCGCCCGTCGCCCCATCAAGAGACGCGGTGCCGGGCCAGCCTCGTCGACGATGATCAATGTTCCCGCGTCGCGGGGGCGCTGCTTGGGTCCGACAGGCCGCGGGCCGTCGTGCCGCATTCGTCCGGCATCAAGCGCCGCCATGGCTCCGGTCTCGCTCAACCGTATGGCTCCTCGTCGGCCTCGCCGCCGAAGCCGCCGAGACGCAACGCCCACTGCAATGCGATAGTTGCGCCTTTCAACGGTTGAAGCAGCGCGAGCGAAAGGAAGAGCGTGATGGGGACCCAAATCGCCAGATGCGTCCACATGGAAAGCGTGACCGCACGCTCCACGAACATGAACAGGCCGACCACGATATGGCCGACGATAAACACCGTCAGATAGGGCGGCAGGTCGTCGGCGCGGTGATGGTGAATCTCCTGGTGGCAAACCGAGCAGGCGTCCACGCTCTTGAGATAGCCGCTGAAGAGCTTGCCCACGCCGCAATTAGGGCACCGGCAACGAAGGCCTTTGAGCAGCGCTGGCCCCACCGGCCGGACGTTGTCGGGGCTGTTTGCCAGAACCGCGTATTCGCTGTCGATCATCTGCTGGCTCATCGCCGTTTCCTGGCCTTCCCCGCAACGTTCTTGTCGCGTCCTGTGGAGCGCCGGCGTCCGCCTGCCTTGTGGAAGGAGCCGGTCGTGCGCGGCAGTTTGCGGGGCTCGCTCAACATCTCGAACTGCATCGAGCCGGCCAGTGGCAGCGCCTCCTTGAGGCGCACCTCTACCGAATCGCCCAGGCGAAAACCATGACCACTCCGGTCGCCGACCAGCGAGCGGCCCACCTCGTCATAATGGAAGAACTCGTTGCCGAGCGTCGAGATCGGCACGAAACCGTCCGCCCCAAAGGCTGGGAGAACGACGAACAGCCCGGCCTTGGTCACGCCGGTAATCCGCCCGTCGAAATCCTCGCCGACGCGATCGGCGAGATGATGGGCGATCAGCCGGTCGACCGTGTCGCGCTCCGCCGCCATGGCGCGACGTTCGGCGCGCGAGATGGCCTCGGCGGTCTGTTCCAGGGTCTCCTCGTCCTCGCGGCTCAGTCCACCCTCTCCAAGTCCCAGCGCGGTGATCAGCGCCCGGTGAACGATCAGATCGGCATAGCGGCGGATCGGCGATGTGAAGTGGGCGTAGCGGACGAGGTTGAGACCGAAATGTCCGATATTCTCAGGTGAATAGACCGCCTGCGACTGCGACCGCAGCACCACTTCGTTGACGAGGCTCTCGTGCTCGCTCGCCTTCACCTGGGTGAGGATGCCGTTGAAATGCGATGGCCGCAGTGAGCCGCTCTTGGCCAGCGATATCTCCAGCGTCCGCAGAAAGTCGCGCAAGGATTCGAGCTTGGCCAGCGAGGGCGCGTCGTGGGCCCGGTAGATCAGTGCCTGGCGCTTCGCCTCGAGCGTTTCGGCCGCGGCCACATTGGCCAGGATCATGAACTCCTCGATCAACCGGTGGGCGTCGAGGCGCGGCGGCACGATAACCTTGTCGACATGCCCGTCCGGGCCGAGGACAATCTTCTTCTCCGGCAGATCGAGATCCAGCGGCTGCCGTCGCGCGCGCTCCGCCTTGGCGAGGCTATAGGCCTTCCAGAGCGGCTTCAGCATGTCGTTGACGACCGCCGGATGCACGTCACCCGGCGCACCGTCGATCGCCGCCTGGGCCGCCTCGTAGGACAGCTTGGCGTGGCTATTCATCATGATGCGATGGAAGCTGTGACGCCGCTTTTCGCCATGCGCCCCGAGAATCATCCGGACGGCGAGGGCGGGGCGGTCCACCCCCTCACGCAGCGAGCAGAGTTCGTTCGAAATGCGCTCCGGCAGCATCGGCACGACCCGATCCGGGAAATAGACCGAATTGCCGCGAAGCCGGGCTTCGGCGTCGAGCTTCGAGCCCGGGCGGACATACAGCGCGACATCGGCGATGGCGACCGTGACGACCATGCCGCCGGGATTGGCGGGATCGTCGTCCTCCACCGCCTGAACCGCGTCGTCATGGTCCTTGGCGTCGGCCGGATCGATGGTGACGAGAGGCAGCCTCCGCCAATCCTCGCGGTCCTTCATCGTTGCCGGGCCGGCGGCCTCGGCTTCGGTGATCACGGCTTTCGGAAAAATATGCGGGATGGAGTGAGCATGCAGCGCGATGGTCGAAATCGCGCGCTCGGAGTTCATCGAGCCGACGACGTCGACGACCGTAGCGATCGGCAGGCTCGTGCGATGGCGCGGCCCCGGCGCGATCTCCACCAGATCGCCGTCCTTGGCGTGGTTCGTATCGCCCGCCCGCACAACATATTCAAGCTGCTTGCGCTCGACCGGTTCGACGCGGCCGCCGCCGCCCGGTTGCGCGCGGAACACGCCGAGCGCCAAGGTTTTCTGGCGTTCCAGCACCCGGATCACGCGGGCGATTTTCGCGCCGCCCTCGTCCTCGTCGATCCGCGCCAGGATACGCTCGCCAAGACCTGCCACCGGGCCCTTGTCACGATCCTGGCGAACGGGCAGGCGAGGGCGCTCGCCGTCTCTTTCCGCGTCCCAGCTCACGGGTTCGGCGATCAACCCGCCCTCATCGTCGCGGCTGCGGATTTCGAGAACCGCCACGTCCGGCAATGCACCGGGCGTCGAGAACCGTTTGCGGCCGCCGCCGAGGACGCCTTCGGCCTGCAGGTCGGCAAGGAGGTCCTTCAGGGCAATGCGCTCGTCGCCCTTGACATGAAAGGCCTTGGCGATGTCACGCTTGGACGAGCGCCCCGGATTGTCCGTGATGAAGCGGAGCACCGCCTCCCGGCTCAATTCCGGGCGCGTTTCGCCCTGAGGCCGACCCCGCGCCACCGAATCAATCCGCGTCCCAAGGCAGCGACTCGTCGCCGGTCGCGGAGGATTCGGCGGGTGGTTTCTTCGCCGCTTTGCTCTTGGCGGGTGACTTCGCCGCCGCCTTCTTCGCCGGCGTCTTGCCGTCCGCCGCAGTCTTGGCGGCCGCTGCCTTCGCCTTGGGCTTGGCGGCCGCCTTGGGCTTGCTCTTGGCCGCAGCCTTTTTCGCTGGTCCCTTCTTGCCGGTCTTTTCCGCCCGATCGTTGAGCAACTGGATCGCCTCTTCCAGCGTCACGCCCGACGGGTCCTTGCCCTTCGGCAGGGTCGCGTTGATCTTGCCGGTGTTGACATAGGGGCCGAAACGGCCGTCGCGCACAGTGATCTGGCCGCCGAGCTGCGGGTGTTCGCCGAGTGTCGCCAGAGCCGCCGGCTTGCCGCGACCGCGACCGCCGTTCTCCTTCTTTTCGGCGATGACGGTAACGGCCCGGTTGAGCCCGACCTCGAACACGTCCTCGATGGTCTCGAGGTTCGCGTACATGCCGTCATGCTGCAGAAACGGGCCATAGCGGCCGAGGCCAGCGAGAATCGGTTTGCCGCTCTCGGGATGAAGTCCCACCTCGCGCGGCAGCGACAAGAGCCGCAAAGCCTTTTCCAGATCGATCTCGGCGGGCTGCCAACCCTTGGGCAGGGACGAGCGCTTGGCCTCCTTGCCTTCGCCACGCTGGACATAGGGTCCGAAGCGACCGCTGCGCAGCGTCACCGGGTCGCTGGTTTCCGGATCGACGCCTAGATCCTTCGGGCCCTCGGCCTCATCGTCGTTCCCATTCCCCGAAAGGCTGGTGCCGAGCTGCCGGGTAAAGCCGCATTCGGGGTAGTTCGAGCAGCCGACGAAGGCGCCGAATTTGCCGAGCTTGAGCGATAGCTTGCCCTCACCACAGCGCGGGCAGGCGCGCGGCTCGGTGCCGTCCTCCTTGGGCGGGAAGACCAGCGGCCCGAGTTCCTCGTTCAGCGCGTCGAGGACATCGGTGACCCGCAACTCCTTGGTGCCGTCGACATGGGTCGAGAAGTTCTGCCAGAACTCGCGCAGGACGTCCTTCCAGGCCAATTTTCCGGCGGAGATGAGATCGAGCTTCTCCTCGAGTTCGGCGGTGAAATCGTACTCGACATAGCGCTCGAAGAAATTGTGCAGGAAGGCCGTGACCAGCCGGCCCTTGGCTTCGGGCAGAAGCTTGCGCTTTTCATGGACGACGTAGTCGCGGTCCTGCAACGTCTGCAGCGTCGACGCGTAGGTCGAGGGGCGGCCGATGCCGAGTTCTTCCATCCGCTTGATCAGAGAGGCCTCAGAGTAACGCGGCGGCGGCTCGGTGAAGTGCTGCGAGGCGTCGACGGCGCGCTTGGCGAGGTCGTCGTTCGCGAGGATCTCCGGCAGACGCGCTGAATCCTCGTCGTCATCGCCAGCATCCGGGGCGCGACTGTCGTCGCGATGGTCCACATAGGCGCCGATGAAGCCGTCGAACTTGATCACCTGACCGGTCGCGCGCAGCGTCGCGGTCTTGCCGCCACCGCTCGCGAGGATGTCGACCGTCGTGCGTTCGATTTCGGCCGAGGCCATCTGGCTGGCGATGCAGCGCTTCCAGATGAGGTCGTAGAGACGCGCCTGGTCGCGATCGAGATAGCGCTCGACATCCTTCGGCGCACGGCCGAATTCGGTCGGGCGAATAGCCTCGTGCGCCTCCTGGGCGTTCTTGGCCTTAGTCGCGTAATAGCGCGGCTTGTCGGGGACGTAGCGCTCGCCGAAGCTGGCGCCGATGGATTGGCGGGCGTCCGCGACGGCCTCCGGCGCCATCTGCACGCCGTCGGTTCGCATATAGGTGATCAGGCCGACGGTCTCGCCGCCGACATCGACACCTTCGTAGAGCTTCTGCGCGACCTGCATGGTTCGCGACGCTGAAAAGCCGAGCTTGGCGGAGGCCGCCTGCTGCAATGTCGAGGTGGTGAAGGGCGGGCCTGGATTGCGCTTCGTCGGCTTGGCTTCGACGCTGTCGACGCGGTAGGTCGCGCTTTCGAGCATCGAGCGGACCACCGAGGCGCGCTCCTCGTTGCCGATCGATAGCTTCTGCAGCTTCTCCCCGTCGAAGACCGTCAGGCGCGCCTTGAAGTCATCGCCGCGCGGCGTCGCGAGCTGGGCGGCGATCTGCCAGTATTCGTCCGTCTTGAAACGCTCGATCTCGGCTTCCCGGTCGCAGATGAGCCGCAGCGCCACCGACTGGACCCGGCCGGCGGAGCGGGCGCCCGGCAGCTTGCGCCAGAGTACTGGCGACAGGGTAAACCCGACCAGATAGTCGAGGGCCCGGCGGGCGAGATAGGCATTGACCAGCGGTTCGTCGATCTCCCGCGGATTGGCCATCGCGTCGAGGACGGCCTTCTTGGTGATGGCATTGAAGACGACGCGGCTGACCGGCTTCTTGCCGATCGCCTTTTTCTGGCGCAGCACTTCCAGAACATGCCAGGAAATCGCTTCGCCTTCGCGATCGGGATCGGTGGCGAGGACGAGGCCGTCGGCGGCCCGAACCGCTTGGGCGATCTCCGTCAGCCGCTTCTGGGACGGCTTGGCAACCTCCCAGATCATCTCGAAATCCTCGTCCGGCCTCACGGATCCGTCTTTTGGCGGCAGATCGCGGACATGGCCGTAGGAAGCGATAACCTTGTAGTTTCCGCCGAGATATTTGTTGATCGTCTTCGCTTTGGCAGGCGATTCAACGATGACGACATCCATAGATATTATGTCCTGGCAGGAGAAAGGGCATACCGGCAGCCGAATGCACAGCCGAAGATGGCGAGATTCCAACTGGCGACCGTCCCGTCACATGGACAGTCCGGCGCTGGCGGTCAACCCCGACAAGGAACACGTAAGATGGGCTTGCAACTAATGCGGGAATTTTCCTATAAATGCCTATCGTCAGATGGTCCGGTATCCGTCACATCTGAACTACCAGCATCCTTGAGTTTCTGGAGCTTTTCCGTCCATGTCAGCCAATCCAACCAATCGACGGGAAAATCTCCAGTATGTTCGAGATATGCTTGAGCAATTAAAAGTTGTGTCCGGGGCAGGGGAAGGGTCGATCCTCGGATATTTGATGGACATGGCCCGACTCGAGGCTGAGCAGCAGATCGGTTCCTCCGCCGAGACATTAAAGAAGCAGTGACACCCGGCCGTTGGCATGCCGTTCGAGACGTCCAGCAAGATCGAGTTCAAGCAAGACCAATTGTACGGCGCCGGACGAAGATCCAGTGTGCGCAATGATGTCGTCGATGTCGATCGGGGTCGTCCCCAGCGTTTCGACGATGCGCTCGCGTTCGCCTTCGACGGGTTCATCAGCGGGGCCATTCCCCGCCGGCTCTTCCAACGCGACATCGCCTTCGTTCGGCGTCATCCGTGCGTCGAGCGGACGCAGCGCCGCGATGACATCGTCGGCATCGGTCGCCAGAATCGCACCCTCCTTGAGAAGGCCGTTGGTGCCGACCGCGCGCGGATCGAGCGGCGATCCGGGAACGGCGAAGACGAGCCGGCCCATTTCGGCGGACAAACGGGCACTGATGAGGGAGCCCGACCGCGTGGCCGCTTCCACCACCAAAAGCCCGAGCGCCATCCCGGCAACCAGACGGTTGCGACGCGGAAAGTCCCTGGCACGCGGCTCCCAGCCGAATGGCATTTCGGAGATGAGGCAACCGTCGGCATCGACGATCTGTCGCATCAGTGGCCGGTTTTCGCTCGGATAGGGTCGGTCCAGGCCACCGGCGAAAACTCCCACCGTTCCGGTCGCAAGCGATGCCTCGTGCGCAGCGGCGTCGATCCCGCGGGCAAGCCCGGATACAACAGTGTAGCCGGCGCGACCGAGTTCGGCGGCAAACCGTCGGGTCAGCTTGATGCCGGAGAGTGAGGCGTTGCGGGCGCCGACGATGGCGACCGCCGGGCGGGTCAGGACGTCCGCGCCGCCCATGACGGCCAGAACCGGCGGGGCCTGCTCGGTGCGGCGTAGCAGGACCGGATAGTCAGGCTCACCGAGGCAGACAAAGCGTGCGCCGAGCCGCTCGGCCTTTGCCATTTCCTCCTCGACGGCGCCTTGGCTGGCCACCCGGATCTTCCGACCGCCGCGATCTGCCAGGTCCGGCAGTGCCTCCAGCGCCGCCTCGGCGCCGCCGTAGCGATTGATGAGCGCGCGAAATGTGGCGGGGCCGACATTCTCGCTGCGGATCAAGCGCAGCCACGCAAGACGCGTAGTCAGGGGGAGGTGGACGCCGGGCTTTTGAGCGTCCGTAAGAGTCACCCCTTCGCTCCGATCTTGCCTTCCTCTCCGGAGAGCAGACGGCGGATATTGGCGTGGTGCTTGATATAGACCAGCAGCGTCAGCACTGCGGTAAGCGTCGCGGCCGTCTCGAAGCCGAGTGCGAAATAGGCGGGCGGCACCACGAGCGTCGCGGCGAGGGCGGCGAGGGACGAATAGCGAGAGAAATAAGCGACCGACAGCCAGACGGCCGCAAAGATCAGCACTCCAACTGGAGCGATGCCCAGCAAGATGCCGAGATAGGTGGCGACGCCCTTGCCGCCCTTGAAGCCCAGCCAGACCGGAAAAAGGTGGCCGAGGAAGGCACCAAGGCCAGCAAACGCGGCCGGCACGTCTCCCCAGATTGTCGCTGCGAGGATAACTGGGACCGTCCCCTTCAGGATGTCGCCCGCGAGCGTCAGTGCCGCCATCGGCTTGTTGCCGGTGCGCAGCGCGTTGGTCGCGCCGATATTGCCCGACCCGATCTTGCGGATGTCGCCGAGGCCGAAAAGCCTCGCAAAGATCAGGCCGAACGGAATCGTACCGCAGAGATAACCACCGGCAAGCGCCGCCGCGATGATCAGGCCCGTCCCCCCTTCGCTCACCAAAAGACTCAGCCTCCGCTCGTTTCGGTCGCCGAAAAGACTGTGCGGCCCGCAACGAAGGTTCGCAAGACCCGGCCCTGGAAGCGGGCGTTTTCGAATGCAGTGTTCTTCGAGCGCGAATGGATCGCAGCCTCGCTGAAGATGAACGGCGCATCGAGGTCGACGAGCGCCATATCCGCCGGCCGGCCGGGAACGAGCGTGCCCCGGTCGAGACCCAGCAAGGCGGCTGGAGCCGAGGTCATCGACTCGATGATCCGACGCAGCGGGACATCGCCGGCGTGGTGTAATCGCAGTGCCGCAGGCAGGAGGGTTTCCAGGCCGATGGCGCCACTTTCGGCTTCGGCGAAGGGACGGCGCTTGCCGTCGGCGTCCTGCGGATCGTGGGAGGAGACGATAATGTCGATCGTTCCGTCGGCCAGCGCGGCGACCATCGCGGAGCGGTCGTCCTCGCTGCGCAACGGCGGTGACAGGCGAAAATAGGTCCGGTATTCGCCGATATCGTTCTCGTTCAGCGACAGATGGTTGATCGAGACGCCGGCGCTCGCCCTGATACCGCGCTGCTTGGCACGCCGTATGACCTCAACCGATTCGCCCAGCGAAATCTTGGCCGCATGATAGCGGCAGGTCGTCAGGGCAGCGAGCCGCAGATCCCGCTCCAGCGGGATGATCTCGGCTTCGGCCGGCGCGCCCGGCAGACCGAGCCACGAGGCGAGAAGGCCCTCGTTCATGACGCCGTCGCCGCTGAGCGCCGCGTCTTGGGTCTCGTGCATGACAAGCGCGTCGAAATCGCGCGCATACGTCATGATCCGGCGCAGCAGCGCCGGGTTCGCGATGGTCCGGCGGCCGTCGGTGAAGGCGCGGACGCCCGCATCCGACAGGAGCCCGATTTCGGTCATCTCCTCGCCCTTCAGGCCGCGGGTCAAAGCCGCGGCAGGAAAGACATTGACCGATGCGGTGTCGCGCGCGGTCCGCATGACAAATTCGGCGATGGCGACGTCGTCGACCACCGGATTGGTGTCGGGCATGGTGAGGATCGACGTCACGCCGCCAGCCGCGGCCGCCGCGGAGGCCGACGCGATCGTCTCGCGGTGTTCACCGCCGGGTTCGCCGATGAACACCCTCGCATCGACGAGGCCCGGCAAAAGCACGAGCCCACGCCCGTCGATTACCGCCGCGCCATCCGGCCGTCCCTGGTTCAGTGCATCGGCGCCGCAGGCGATAATTACCCCGTCCGCAACGATGACGGAGCCGATGGCGTCGAGTGACCGTGCCGGGTCGACGATTCGAACCTGTTCGATGACGAGGGGGCGAAGCATGTCGCTCATACCGCATCCTCCGGTCCGCCGATCAGGGCCTCCATGACGGCCATCCGAACGGCGACGCCCATCTCGACCTGTTCCTCGATGACGCTTTGCGGACCGTCGGCGATCTCCGAGGCGATCTCGACCCCGCGGTTCATCGGCCCCGGATGCATGACCAGCGCATCCGGCTTGGCGATTTTCAGCTTGTCGGAATCGAGACCGAAATAGCGGAAATACTCCCGCACCGACGGCACGAAGGAGCCGGCCATGCGCTCGCGCTGGAGCCGCAGCATCATCACCACGTCGGCATCCTTCAGGCCGTCCGCCATCCGGCGGTGGACCTCGACGCCCATCTGCTCGACGCCGCGCGGCAAAAGCGTCGACGGCGCGACCACCCGGACCTGAGCGCCAAGCGCGTTCAGCAGGAGAATGTTCGAGCGGGCGACGCGGCTGTGCAAGACGTCGCCGCAGATCGTCACGATGAGCCCCGCGATCCGCCCCTTTCGCCGCCGGATGGTTAGGGCGTCGAGCAGCGCCTGGGTCGGGTGCTCATGGGCTCCGTCGCCGGCATTGACCACCGAGCAGGCGACCTTCTGCGCAAGCAGCGCCACTGCGCCCGCCGAATGATGCCTCACAACGAGAATATCAGGTCGCATGGCGTTCAGCGTCATCGCCGTGTCGATCAGCGTCTCGCCCTTTTTGACGGAGGAGTTCGCGACCGACATGTTCATAACGTCGGCGCCGAGACGCTTGCCGGCGAGTTCGAAGGAGGCCTGGGTTCGGGTCGAGGCCTCGAAGAAGAGATTGATCTGGGTCCGCCCCTTGAGGGTCGACTTTTTCTTGTCTCGGCGGCGGCCGACGGCGACCTCCGCTTCGGCGAGATCGATCAACTGCTCGATCTCGTGCGGCCGCAGGCGGGCAATGCCGAGCAGGTGTCGCTGGGAAAATGCGGGAAAGGAAGATGTCGCGCTCATAAAATCCACGCCTATAGGCAATCGCGGGATTTGCGGCAAGGATCGTCTTGGCGAGCGAACCGAATGAGGAGGCTGTTATGGCCGAGACGACATTTCAGACCCATGAGGTGGTCAACCAGTCTTCCGATTACGCCGGGTTCAATGCTTTTCGAAGCGACCCGCTGCTGCGGCTTCTCGCGGCGGATTGCGGCGACGCGACGCTCCTGGCACTCGAGCAGCACGGACGGTTCTGCGGTTCCGCCGAGGCCCACGATCTTGCCCGTCTCGCCAATACCGAAACGCCGAAGTTGCGTCGTTTCGACGAGAAGGGCCGTCGGCTGGAACTCGTCGACTATCATCCTGCCTATCATGCGCTGATGCGCCGCTCGATCGCGGACGGCTTGCATGCGTCGCTGTGGAGCGGTCCGGAGGAGGAGGAGGGCTTTCGCCACCGTGCCCGGGCGGCGCAGTTCTATATGACGGCTGGCGTCGAATGCGGCCATCTGTGCCCGATAACGATGACTAGCGCGGCGGTCGCACCGCTCGCCGCGGCGCCGGACGTGCGGGATGCCTGGCTGCCGGTAATCGCGACCCGGCAGTACGACCCCGGCGTCAAGCCGCCGTTGACGAAGGCGGGCGTCACGCTCGGTATGGGCATGACGGAGAAGCAGGGCGGAACGGACGTTCGTGCCAACACCTCGCGGGCGATCGAAGCCGGAAACGGTCGCTACCGCATCACCGGCCACAAATGGTTCATGTCCGCGCCGATGTCGGACGCTTTCCTTGTCCTCGCACAGAGCGGCGACGGCCTGACCTGTTTCCTGATGCCGCGGCGGCGTGACGACGGTTCGCTCAACGGCCTGTTCATCCAGCGGCTCAAGGATAAGCTCGGCAACCGTTCCAACGCTTCCGCGGAGGTCGAGTTTGTCGACGCCGAGGCGGTCCGGATCGGGGACCCGGGCAAGGGCGTGCGCACGATCATCGACATGGTCACGCTGACCCGGCTCGACTGCGCGCTCGCCTCCGCCGGTCTGATGCGGGGCGCGCTCGCCGAGGCGGTGCATCATTGCCGCGAGCGTCAGGTGTTCGGCAATGTCCTGGTCGATCAACCACAGATGATCCGGGTGCTCGCCGACATGGCTCTGGACGTCGCCGGTGCGACGGCGCTGTCGTTGCGCCTGGCCGAGTCCTTCGACCGTCGCTCGGAGGATGGCGACGGCGCCGCCGAGGCGGCCTGGGCGCGGGTCATGACACCGGTGACGAAATATTGGGTCTGCAAGCTGGCGCCCGCGCTCACCTACGAAGCGATGGAGTGCCTCGGCGGCAACGGTTATGTGGAGGATGGGCGGCTTGCCAGAGCCTATCGGGAGGCGCCGGTGAACGCCATCTGGGAAGGCTCGGGCAACGTCATGGCGCTCGATCTCGCGCGGGTGCTGCGTCAGGACCCGGATGCCTTCGAGACGGTGATCGGGATGATCGAAGCGGATATGGGCGCCACGGCGGGCGGCACGCCAGGCGTTTTGCGCGCGGCACTGTCGATGGCCCTGTCCGACGAAGGCGCGTGCCGGCTGCTTGCCGAGCAACTGGCGCTCGCCGGCGCGGCCGCCGCGTTGCGTCGTCTGAACGCCGCGCGCGCTGCTGACGCATTCATCGATACGCGGCTGGGCGGCGTGTTCCGCCACACCTACGGGATGCTTGATCTGCGTCACGACTCCCGGGCCATTGTCGACGATCTTTATCCGCCGATCCGCTGACAACGGGATACCTCGGGTTTTTGCGGCAACCCTATGGCGGCATTGAACGTTGTTCCAGAGACGGAAAGAAATCGGGGACGTGGCCCGGAGCCATTAAGGTTAACATTCGGTATCGGTTGCGGCGGAGGGAGCGGATCGCGAGACTGGGCGTTAATGAACTGGTAACCATGACGTAGGGAGGCACCCATGCGCCGTTTGGCGACGACCCTGGCACTGAGTGCCTGGACGGGGTTCACCGCTCTCACAGGCCTGCGCCTCGCTCAAGAGGCAGGGATGCTTGGGGGTCTGCCGGGTGACGGGGGGGGCGGTCTGCTGGCCCTGATGCCCAACCCGCTTGATCTCGGCCTGCTTCCACATCAGGCGCTCGCCTTCGCTGCGATGTTCGCCGCATTGGCGATCGGTTTCGGCATGGGAATCGCCGGCCTGAACGCATCGTCGGCAGCCGGCGCACGCAGGGCCGAGCCCATCGCCGGTGCCGTGGTGGTAGCGCTTGTCGCCCTTTACGCATCGTCGGCAATGGCGGGTTCGCCGGTCGCCGAGGTCTTTGGGGAGGGGCCGGGCTTCCTCGTCTCAGTAGCGTTCACATTCGGAGCCTTGCTCTTCGATCATCTGATGGAACTCGACGAGGACGGCGCCGACGATGCGACGTTCGAAGCGATACTCCAGTCCATTCGGGCAGCCGAGCGCAGGGCGTTGATCGAAAATCAGAGGTCGTCGAAATTCGAAGAAGGCGATGGCCGCTGATGCGTAAGCTTCTTGCCCTTTGGCTCGGCCCGCTGGCGTTCTTCTGGGGCTGGTATTTCCTGTCCTTGAACGATCTGGGCGGGGTGTTCTTCTCCCGCGCGCTGCATGATCAAGTCTTCAACATGTATGGGACCATGCTGGGTATCGACCCGGCCGCTATCCCCGGCATGATCGCCGAGGCCCTCGTCGTCGACAGTTTGATTCTCGGGGCCATTGTTGCATTTCGCAAGCGTCGCAAGATCGCCGCGTGGTGGGAGAACCGCCGAGCATCCGAGCCGAATGCATTTGCGGCGCCTACATACGCCGCCTATGGCCGCAGCGACGAAAGCCTGTCCAGCGCGCCCTGAAGGATGAAGGCGGCCGCCGCCGAATCGATCCGCTCGGCGCGTTTGCGGCGCGAGACGTCCGCTTCCAGCAAACCGCGTTCCGCCGCCACCGTCGACAGCCGCTCGTCCCAAAGAAGCACCGGGCGCGGGTCGAACTGCGCGTAATTGCGCACGAAAGCCCGGGTCGACTGGACGCGAGGCCCCTCGGAGCCGTCCATATTAAGGGGCAGGCCGATCACAATCCCGGCAATGCGCTCGCTGTCCAGAACCGCCAACAGGGCCTTGGCGTCGATCGTGAACTTGACCCGCCGGATCACCTTGCGCGGCGTCGCGAAGCCTTGTCCGAGATCCGAGACGGCGAGCCCGATGGTCTTGGTTCCGAGGTCGATACCAGCGATCGTTGCGCCTTGCGGCACTTTTGCGGCAAACTCATCGATTGCGAGGATGGGCATTCCAAATCCTTGACCGTTCCGCCTTCACGCGCAGATAGCACGGCGAGCGCAGACTATGGCAAACCGCCCGGTTTTCCCTCCACGGCAAGGAGCAGCTTTATGAAAATCACCTATTTCGGCCATTCCGCGTTTCGAATCGAGACAGCGGCTTCGGTTATCCTGATCGACCCGTTTCTCACGGGAAATCCGCATTTCAAGGGCGATGTGGCATCGGCGGCCGAAGGCGTGACACATATCGTGCTCAGCCACGGCCACGCCGATCACGTCGGCGATACCGTGGAACTCGCCAAAGGGTACGGCTGCAAGATCGTGGGCACTTACGAGCTGGTGAACTGGCTGGGCAAGCAGGGCGCCGGGAACGGCGAGGGGGGAAACACCGGCGGCACGATCACCTTCGGCGATTTCACCGTGACCTTCACACAGGCGTTTCATTCCTCCGGTCACATCGAGGACGACGGGACGGTGACCTATCTCGGCATGCCCAACGGCCTGGTCTTCCATTTCGACGACGGACCGACGGTCTATCATATGGGCGATACCGACATTTTCGCCGACATGGCGCTGATCGAGGAACTGCATGCGCCGAAGATCGCGATGGTGCCCGTCGGTGACCGCTTCACCATGGGCGCGGCGGTGGCGGCCTTGGCCTGCCGACGCTACTTCAACTTCGATACGATCGTGCCGATCCACTGGGGCACATTCCCCATTCTCGACGCGACGCCCGACAAATTCGCGGAAGCGATGGAAGGGGACGCGGGCAAGATCCGCAATCCCACGATCGGAGAAGCCTTCGCGGTCTGAGCGGTTTTGCCGCCAGACCCTCCTTCGACCAGCGTGAGGATGATGGACGGGACGCAACCGCGCCGTTGCCTCGTGCCGGCCACGCCGCTATAGCTCGCGACAATCTTGTCATAACCATAGGGCCGCAATGTCCGTCGATGCCAATACCGTCCGCCGGGTCGCCCGGCTGGCCCGAATCGCCGTTACCGACGACGACGTCGCAGCCATGGAGGGCGAACTCAACGCCATCCTCGGCTTCGTGGAACACCTCGGCGAGGTCGACGTCGAAGGCGTCGAGCCAATGACCTCCGTGATCCCGATGGCGATGAAGAAGCGCGCCGATGTCGTCACCGACGGGGCGAAGGTCGATGACATCATGGCCAATGCACCGGTGAGCGACGACCATTTCTTCGTCGTGCCGAAGGTGGTGGAATAGCCGGCGATGGCCGTCACGATCGCGGTGGAATCGCCGCTCCAGCATGAGGTGCGGACACTGGTCGCCAGCCTCAATGGCTATCTGCAACCGCTCTCGCCCCCGGAGTTTCAGTTCCAGCTGACAGCCGAACAGATGGCGGATGACGATACCACCGTGTTTGTGGTGCGCGCCGACACCGGCGAAGCGGTCGGTATCGGCGCGTTGAAAGTGCATGATGCGACGCTTGGCGAGATCAAGCGAATGTTCACGACACCAGCCGTGCGTGGCACTGGTGCGGGCTGGAAAATTCTGCGGGCGATCGAAGCCAGGGCACACGATCTCGGTCTTGCCCGGCTGGTTCTCGAAACCGGGTCGACCGCGGGCTTCGAACCGGCCTGGGCGCTGTACGAGCGCTCGGGTTTCTCGCGTTGCGGCCCAGTCCTCGATTATCCGGATTCCGCTTACAATTGCTTTTACGAGAAGACCCTGACCTGATGAATGATCTGACTTCACTGACCATCGCGGAAGCGCGCGGCAAGCTGGCGTCGAAGGACATCGGCGCCGTCGAACTGACCGACGCCTATCTGGCTGCCATCGACCAGGCCAATGGCGCGCTCAATGCCTATGTCGCGGTGACCGCCGACAAGGCGCGCGACATGGCGAAGGCGTCCGACGCGCGCTTGGCCAAGGGCGAGGGCGGGGCGCTCGAGGGCATTCCGCTCGGCATCAAGGATCTGTTCGCAACCGAAGGTGTCCACACCCAGGCCTGCAGCCACATTCTCGACGGCTTCAAGCCGCGCTACGAATCCACCGTTACGGCCAATTTGTGGGCTGACGGCGCGGTGATGCTCGGCAAGCTCAATATGGACGAGTTCGCCATGGGGTCGTCGAACGAGACGTCCTATTACGGACCGGTCAAGAACCCTTGGCGGAAGAAGGGTTCCAACCTCGACCTCGTGCCCGGTGGCTCGTCCGGCGGCTCGGCCGCGGCGGTGGCGGCGCATCTTTGCGCCGGTGCGACGGCAACGGACACCGGCGGCTCGATCCGTCAGCCGGCCGCCTTCACCGGCACGGTCGGCATCAAGCCGACGTATGGGCGCTGCTCGCGCTGGGGCACCGTCGCCTTTGCCTCCTCGCTCGACCAGGCCGGGCCGATCGCCCGCGACGTTCGCGACGCAGCGATCCTATTGACATCGATGGCCTCCGTCGATGCGAAGGACACGACCTCGGTCGACCGCGCCGTGCCGGACTACGAGGCGGCGATCGGCCGTTCGGTGAAGGGGCTCAGGATCGGCATCCCAAAGGAATACCGGGTCGACGGCATGCCGGGCGAGATCGAGACTCTTTGGCAGCAGGGCATCGCCTGGCTGAAGGACGCTGGCGCCGAGATCGTCGACGTCTCGCTGCCGCACACGAAATACGCGCTGCCGGCCTATTACATCGTCGCGCCGGCCGAGGCATCGTCCAATCTGGCGCGCTATGACGGCGTGCGCTACGGCCTGCGCGTGCCGGGCAAGGACATCGCGGATATGTACGAGAAGACCCGCGCCGAGGGATTCGGTCGCGAGGTCAAACGCCGCGTCATGATCGGCACCTATGTGCTCTCGTCCGGCTATTACGATGCGTACTATCTCCGCGCGCAAAAAGTCCGGACGTTGATCAAGCGCGATTTCGAAACCGTCTATGCCGACGGCATCGACGCGCTGCTGACACCGGCGACCCCCTCTGCGGCCTTCGGCATCGCCGACCAGGACATGGCCTCGGATCCGGTGAAGATGTATCTCAACGACATCTTCACGGTCACCGTGAACATGGCCGGTTTGCCGGGGATCGCGGTGCCGGCCGGACTGACCGGCGACGGGCTGCCGCTGGGACTCCAATTGATCGGTCGGCCGTTCGACGAGGAAACGCTGTTCGCGCTCGGTTCGGTGATCGAGCAGGCGGCCGGGCGGTTCGAGCCGGCCAAGTGGTGGTAACATCTGCGAGAGTTCGCAATTCACCCGCCAGTGCCCAGACCGCTTCTTCCTCTGAAAGCCGACCATGACCCTCATCGACACCCGCACACCCGATCCGAAAAACTTCATCTCCGGCGCTACAGGCGACTGGGAGATCGTCATCGGCATGGAGGTTCACGCCCAAGTATCCTCGGAAGCCAAGCTGTTTTCCGGCGCCTCCGCCGAATATGGCGGCGAGGCGAATGATCACGTCAGCCTCGTCGACGCGGCGATGCCCGGCATGCTGCCGGTGATCAACGAGGAGTGCGTGCGCCAGGCGGTCCGCACCGGGCTTGGCCTCAAGGCCGAGATCAAGCATCGCTCGGTGTTCGACCGGAAGAATTATTTCTATCCGGATCTGCCGCAGGGCTACCAGATTTCGCAGTTCAAGGACCCGATCGTCGGGGAGGGGGTCGTCAGCGTCTCGGTCGGACCGAACTCGAAGGGCGAGTTCGAGGAGATCGAGGTAGGCGTCGAGCGGCTGCATCTGGAACAGGACGCCGGTAAGTCGATGCACGACCAGCATCCGACCATGTCCTTCGTCGATCTCAACCGCTCGGGCGTCGCGCTGATGGAGATCGTCTCCAAGCCCGATATGCGCTCGGCCGACGAGGCGAAGGCCTATCTGACCAAGCTGCGTACGATCCTGCGCTATCTCGGCACCTGCGACGGCAACATGGACGAAGGCTCGATGCGCGCCGACGTCAACGTCTCGGTACGCCGTCCCGGCGGCGCCTTCGGCACCCGCTGCGAGATCAAGAACGTCAACTCGATCCGCTTCGTCGGCCAGTCGATCGAAGCGGAGGCCCGGCGTCAGATCGCGATCATCGAGGACGGCGGCACGATCGACCAGGAGACGCGGCTGTTCGATCCGGTCAAGGGCGAGACGCGGGCGATGCGCACCAAGGAAGACGCGCATGACTATCGCTATTTCCCCGATCCGGATCTGTTGCCGCTGGAATTCGACCAGGCCTATATCGACGCGCTGCTGAAGGAACTGCCGGAGCTCCCCGACGACAAGAAGAACCGGCTGATCAAGGATGCCGGGCTGTCGCCCTACGACGCCTCCATCCTCGTTTCCGAAAAGGCGATCGCCGACTTCTTCGAGAAGGTCGCCGACGGCCGCGACGCCAAGCAGGCCGCCAACTGGACGATCAACGACCTGCTCGGGGCGCTGAACAAAGCCGGCAAGGGGATCGATGAGTCGCCCATCTCGGCCGAGCAGCTCGGCGCGATCCTCGACCTGATCCGCGAAGGCACGATCTCGGGCAAGATCGCCAAGGACCTCTTCGAGATCGTCTGGAATGAGGGTGGCGATCCCAAGCAACTCGTCGACGAGCGGGGCATGAAGCAGGTGACCGACACCGGCGCGATCGAAAAGGCGGTGGACGAGGTGATTGCCGCCAACCCGGACAAGGTGAGCCAGGCCATGGCCAAGCCGACGATGGCCGGCTGGTTCGTCGGCCAGGTGATGAAGGCAACCGGCGGCAAGGCCAACCCCCAGGCTGTAAACGCGCTGGTCAAGGCCAAGCTCGGGCTCGAATGAGGCCGTTCTTCATCCGCACGGCCGGACCGCGCGATCTTCAGGCGATCAGCGATCTTCTTCGCGAGACCTGGCACGCGACCTATGACGGCATTTACGGCGCGGCGCGGGTGTCGGAACTCACCGCGTCGTGGCATTCGGTGGATGCGCTGAAGCCAAGGCTCGGGCGGCTGAATTCCGAGTTTCTGGTCGCCGACGACGGCGAGCGGCTTGGCGGCATGGTTTATGGCGCCGCGACCGAAGGAAACGGCAGGACGGTCGTCCTGCACCAACTCTACGTTCGGCCTGGCTGCCAGCGGGCCGGCATCGGTCGGAGCCTGCTGGCCGAGATCGAGGAATGCTCCCGCAGGCCGAGCGGCTGCGGCTTGAGGTCGAGGAGGCCAACGAACCGGCGATCCGATTCTACCGGAGCGCGGGGTTCGCATGTACGGGATCGACGGCCAATTGCTGCGACGACACATCGGGAATCCCCGCCGCGGTCTATGAAAAGCGCCTGACCTGACCGCTCGCGGCCGGGTGGACATTTTTCCCCGGCGGCAGCATAACGAGCCCGCATCGCGATGGCCCGCATCGCGGCGGCCAGCATCGAGACGGATTGAGATTCCCATGAAGGAATGGCTGCTTCAGATCTTCACCTGGTGGAACGGTCAGACGATCGGCACCCGGTTTTTCACTTGGCGGTTCGGTAAGAGCCTCGGCGAGGATCATCTGGGCAATGTCTATTACCAGAACGCGGACGGCTCCAAGCGTTGGGTGATCTACAACGGTCCGGCGGACGCTTCGGCGATTCCTCCCGGCTGGCATGGCTGGATGCACCACCGTGTCGACACCCCGCCTTCACAAGAGGACTACGTCGCCCGTGACTGGCAGAAGCCGCACCAGCCCAACCATACCGGCACCGCCTTGGCGTACCGACCCAAGGGCTCGTTGCTCAATCCGGCGGAGCGTCCGCGTGTCACCGGAGATTACGACGCCTGGACGCCGTAATCGACAGAGAGGCGCGTTGTCCATCCTGACTGCCGATGGACCGGCACCGTTCCGATTTCCCGGTTTGCCCTGCGTCGGCAAAATGGCGCCGGTTTCAAACGCTCAATTCTCTGCCGTAATCGTCTGGCACTGAGTGGTGTGGTCATGTCGGGATGACGGCTTTCGACACGTCGAGGAAGATTTGATGCACAACCGCATTCTGGGTTCGATCTTGGTAGCCGCGACCCTTGGCTTGGGGGTCTCGCCGGCGGCGGCACAGGAACGCGTCTCGAACCCGGTCGCGGTGTTTTCCGGTCTCGACAAGATCACCGGCCGGATCACCAGCTTCGACGTCTATATCGACGAGACGGTCCAGTTCGGCGCGCTGCAGGTCACGCCGAAAGTCTGCTACAGCAGCGCCGAGGGACAAGTCGCCAAGACGGACGCGTTCGTGCAGGTCGACGAGATCACGTTGCAGCGCGATATCCGGCAGATTTTTTCCGGCTGGATGTTCGCCGATTCCCCCGGTCTCAACGCCGTTGAACACCCAGTCTACGATGTCTGGTTGAAGAGCTGTAAGAGCGATTCGGCCGTTCCCGCTCCGGAGGGGTAAAAGGTCGCATCCTCGGAGACCGCTTCCGCCAGAAGCACCTGATAGGCATCGCGATGCACCTCGATCGCGCCGAACGAAGCGAGATGATCGGTCAGGAACTGCGTGTCGAGCAGGCGGTAGCCGCCGCGGCTGAGGCGCTCCCACAGATAGGCGAGCGCGATCTTCGAGGCGTCGGTCCGACGTGAGAACATGCTCTCACCAAAGAACGCCGCGCCGAGCGAAACGCCATAGAGTCCCCCGACCAGATCCTCCCCCTCCCAAACCTCGACGGAATGCGCGAAGCCTTCGCGAAACAGCGACAGGGTCAGCGATCGAATCTGGGAGTTGATCCAGGTTTGCGACCGGCCGGGGGCGGCCTCGGCGCAGCCATCGACCACGGCCGGAAAAGCGGTGTCGACGCGGACCTCGAACGGAGCGCGCCGGATCGTCTTGCGCAGGCTCCGCGACAAATGGAACTCGTCGAGTGGCAAGATCCCGCGCTCGGTCGGGTCGATCCAGAAAATGCCGGGATCGTCGGCGGTTTCCGCCATCGGAAAGATCCCGCAGGCATAGGCCTTCAGGAGAATGCTCGGCGTGATCTCGAACCGCTGTCCGCCGCGCCGGACCATGGTGCTATACCAACCTGCGGTGATAGGGACCCATTTGACCGGGACGATTGCCGATGCATGGCGAGGAGCGGGACGACGCGCGATGCGGCGCATCGGGCGAGGCCCGCGACGAAGCCGGGCACGGCGAGCGCCCGGCCTTCGGTGGGCTGGACAGGCTTGCCGGACGGCGTCGCACCGCTTGCCCGATGCGCCGCATCGAACTACGCGTCGCTCCTGGCCGGACAAGCCCGTTCAGCTCCATCGAATGCGTTCCTATCACCGCAGGTTGGTATCAATCCATTGCCTTCGCGGCGAGATAGTTTTCCAGCCAATGGATGTCGTAGTTGCCGGTGCCGATGTCGGGGTTGTCGACTAGGTCCCGGAACAGGGGCAGCGTCGTCTTGACCCCATCGACGACGATCTCGTCCAACGCGCGGCGTAGCCGCATCATGCATTCGGCGCGGTTGCGGCCATGCACGATCAGCTTGCCGATCAGGCTGTCGTAGAAAGGCGGAATCTTGTAGCCCTGATAGACGCCAGAATCGACCCGCACCCCCAAGCCGCCGGGCATATGATAATGCGTGATCTCACCGGGTGAGGGAGCGAAGGTCTTGGGATCCTCGGCATTGATCCGGCATTCGATGGCATGGCCGGAGAACTGGATCTCGGATTGTTTAATGGACAGTCCCTGACCGCTCGCCACACGAATCTGTTCATGTACGAGGTCGAGACCGGTAATGGCCTCGGTCACGGGGTGCTCGACCTGGAGACGGGTGTTCATTTCGATGAAATAGAACTCGCCGTTTTCATAGAGAAATTCGATCGTTCCCGCGCCCCGGTAACGAAGCTTGGACATGGCGTTCGCGCAGATACTGCCGATCCTTGCGCGCTGCGCATCGTCGAGTGCGGGCGAGTTCGCCTCTTCCCAGACCTTTTGATGGCGCCGTTGCAGCGAGCAGTCGCGCTCGCCGAGATGGATGGCATTGCCGGCCCCGTCACCGAAAACCTGCACCTCGATATGGCGCGGCTTTTGCAGATATTTCTCGAGATAGACCGCGTCGTCGCCGAAGGCCGATCCCGCCTCCGCCCGGGCGGTCGCCAGCGCATTGGAAAGGTCGCCGGCCGAATGCGCGACCTTCATGCCACGCCCGCCGCCGCCCGCAGATGCCTTGACCAGCACGGGGAAGCCGATGTCGTTGGCGATTTTCAAAGCTTCGTCGTCGTCGGTCACCGCACCCGGTGAGCCGGGTACGACCGGGATGCCGAGGCGTTTGGCGGTTCGCTTGGCCTCGATCTTGTCGCCCATGATCCGGATATGGTCGGCGGTCGGGCCGATGAAGGTGATGTTATGCGCTTCGAGAATGTCGGCGAAGCGGGCATTCTCGGACAGAAAACCATAGCCTGGATGAACCGCGTCGGCCCCCGATATTTCACAGGCAGCGACGATCTGGGGAATATTGAGATAACTGTCGCGCGCCGGCGGTGGTCCGATGCACACACTTTCATCGGCAAGACGCACATGCATCGCCGTGTTGTCGGCGGTCGAATGCACCGCGACCGTCGAGATGCCGAGTTCCTTGCAGGCGCGCAGGACTCGCAGCGCGATCTCGCCGCGATTGGCAATCAGAACCTTCTTGACCATGCCGTGCCCCTCAAGCGACCACGACGAGCGGCTCGCCGTATTCCACTGGCTGGGCATTCTCGACCAGGATCTTGACGACCTTGCCGGCCCGCGGCGCCGGGATCTGGTTCATCGTCTTCATTGCTTCGATGATCAGCAGCGTTTCGCCTTCCGCGACCTGCTGGCCGATTTCGATGAAATGCCGGCCGCCGGGGGCCGAGGAGAGATAAACGGTCCCGACCATGGGCGAGGGGACGGTCCCGGGTTCCGGACCGCTAGAGGCAGGCGGGTTGACCGGGGATACTCCGGATTGCGACATGGCCGCAGGCGCCGGTTGCCCGTGCTCGGGAGCTGGAGCGTAGGTCAAGGCCTGCGGATGACCAACCACGTAGTCCTTTTGGCGCGACACCCGGACACGAAGTGTACCGTTCTCAACCTCGATCTCGGTAAGGTCAGTGTCGTTCAGGATTGTCGCCAACTCGCGAACGAGGGCGGAGTCCACATTATTTTCTGCGTTCGACATTCCGGTCCTTCGGCCCTTCGGGCTCGCTTTTATCGAAGACGTGCTTTGAGTGCGGTGATGGCGAGTTCGTAACCAACCGGCCCAAATCCCACGATCATCCCAACCGCGATCGGGGCGATCAGGCTTTTGTGCCGGATTTCCTCGCGCGCATGGATGTTCGAGATATGGACCTCGACTACTGGTTTGCCAAAAAAACGGAGCGCGTCATGAATCGCCAGGGATGTATGCGTGTAAGCGCCGGCATTGATGATGATCGCCGCGGCGGCGTCTCGCGCCTCCTGTATCCACTCGACCAATTCGCCTTCATGGTTCGATTGCCGAAACACGATATCGAATCCCGCTTCCGTACCCGCTGCCTCACACCGGGTCTGAACGTCCGCAAGTGTCGCGGACCCATAGATCTCAGGCTCTCTGAGGCCAAGCGTATTCAAATTGGGTCCGTTGAGGATGTAGATCGTCGGGGTCATCGATCCTCGGTGGGTTCAACAATCACGTACGGCGCCCGCACGGCTTGCAAATCCCTATAGTGCGATAGCTGGCGCGGGGAAAGCGCCACCTATCGCGTTTCCTCGTCATCCAAAGGATTCAGCAGGTCGCACTGCCGCATTTTCGAACATTGGCAATGGTGGCGGTCAGGTCCGCCACGCCAACGGCGCCAGGGAGCACCTTGTCCGCGATGACGTAGGAGGGTGTGCCATTGATCGCCAGCCCTTGGGCAAATTGATCCGCCTCCTGCAGGGCCGCCTTGACGGCCGCAGACCCCATCACCGGCCGCAGTTGTTCCTCGCTGATACCGAAACCCTCCGCCACCGTCAGCGCTTTGGCCTCGTCGGCGACACCCCGTCCGGCAAGCAGGTCACGATGGAACGCGGCATATTTTTCGGGAGCGAGTTCACGGAACGCCAGACTGACGGTCGCCGCTTCGAGCGACTGCGGGCCGAGCACCGGAATCTCCTTGAGGATGAAACGCACATTGGTGTCATTTTCGACCAGCGCGTCCATGTCCGCCATCGCCCTTTTGCAGAAACTGCAATTGTAGTCGAAAAATTCGACCACGGTGACATCGCCATCGGGATTGCCGAGCGCGGTTCCTTCGGGCGTCTCGAACAAAGCCGGCCCCGTGTCGGTAATCGCCTTCTTCTGGGATGTCAGTTGCTGTGCTGATCGCTTGGTCTCCAGCGCGTCCATCACCTCCAGAAGAACCTCGGGGTTCGTCACCAGGTAGTCATGAACGATCTCTTCGATGGCCCGGCTCTCGGTCTCGTCGAAGGATGTCTGTGCCGGCTTTGCGGTCATCGTCTGCTGGGCGCTGGCGGGCGCGGCGAAAGCGATCGCGAGTGCGGCGGCGGCGAGGAGCTTGATTTTGGTCACGAGGAGGCGGTTCCTTCTGGATCGTCAGCGGATCTTGGTCTGGATGATGTCCTGGGCCTTCAGCCATGCTGGAGAGCCTGGCTTCAGTTTCTGCTGAGCCCGCGTCGCGAAAATCTTCGCCTGACGGAAAGACCCACCGTGCCAGTAGCCCTCCGCGGTGGCAAGCTCCGCGCGACCGACATCGCCGAGGCGGCCATAGGCCATGGCGAGAAATCGATAAGCGACGGAGTTGCCCGGGTCGCTTTGCAGGCCGGATTGGATCAAACCCACAGCCTTGTCCATTTGTGAGCGATCCCCGCCAGTGACGAGCGCCTGTCCGACCTCAGCCTTGAGGATACCCGAGCCGCTCTTGTCGAGCTTGACAGCCTTGGAGAACGCGGCTGCCGCTTCCTGCCAGCGACCGGCATCCATCAAAATCTCGCCGCGCATCTCGTGAAACCACGGGCTGTTCGGCTGGGCCGCAATCAGCGCCTCGATCTTTTGCAGGGCGGTCGCAGGCGAACCGGACAGATGCGTCGCGATGGCGTCGCCATACAGCGCGGCCAGACCGCGCGGATTGCGGGCAAATAGCCGCCGAACCTCCGACGCTCCCCCATTGTAGGCGACGATCTTGGCCCGTGCCAGATCATGCCGCTGAGCCAGGCCCGGCGAATCCTGGCGACTGAAATCGGGACTTTCCTGCGCGACCTGCTTTAAGGCCGCAATACGTTCGCGCGGCAACGGATGCGACGACAGATAGTTGCCGGAGCGTCCGCTGGCGAAAAGATTGTTGCGATCGAGGGTCTCGAAGGTCTCCAGAAGCCCTTTCCCCGACTGGCCGGTCTTTCGCAGATAGGTCAGCGCAGCCCGGTCGGCGGTCGATTCCTCGCCGCGCTGATAGCTGAGCAGCCCCCGTCGCGCGAGATCGCCGCCGCCGGCCATAAGACCCGCACCGGCTTGAGCCGCCCCGCGCGCGCCTGATGACGCACCGGCCACCGCGACGCCGGCGCCGAGCAGTCCGGCCACGATGGCGATCGTCTTGGCGCGTTCCAATTGCTGGCGCAGCCGCTGTTGGTGGCCGCCCGCCAGATGCCCGATCTCGTGCGCGAGAATGCCGATCAACTGGTTGGGAGTCTCAGTCGCTATGATCGCCCCGGTGTTGACGAAAATCCGGCGACCGGCGACGAAGGCGTTGAAGCTGCCGGAATTGACCAGGACGATCTCGATGCCCGAGCGGGATAATCCCGCCGCCTTGAGGATCGGCCGCGCGTACTCGCCGATCAGGGCTTCGATTTCGGCGTCCCGGACCACGGGAAGGCTGGCTTTTTCGCTTCGCGCAGCCTCGGCCGCGACCGGGGCCAGCGCGACGGCAAGGGCGACGGCAATCGCGGTCAAACGGGCCGACAGACGGCGGGGCGAAAGATTCATGCTAGGTCCTCTTCCAAACCCGGCCATTCAAGCGGATATCCTCCCCGGATCAAAGGGGCCGAACTCCCGCTGTTCCGGCATTCTAATCCGGCGAATTCGAGGCGAAACAGGAATGAAACAGTGTCCGATCTGCTCACAATGACGGCATCCCGGCGATCGGACATCGATCCGTTTCGCGCGATGGACGTGCTGGCCGAGGCCAACCGGATGATCGCACAAGGAGATTCGGTCCTCTCGCTGGCTGTCGGGCAACCGGCGGCGCCGGCACCGGAGATCGCGCGCGCTGCGGCGCGGCGTATGCTCGATCATGGCCGCATCGCCTATACGGACGCGCTCGGCCGGCGCGATTTGCGCGAGCGGATCGCGCGGCATTATGCCGAGGCATACGACCAATCGCTCGACGCGGACCGAATCATGGTCACGACCGGCTCGTCGGCCGGTTTCAACCTCGCTTTTCTCGCCGCCTTCGACGCCGGCGATCGAATCGCTATCGCCGCTCCCGGCTATCCCGCCTATCGCAACATCCTGCGCGCGCTCGGTCTGGTCCCGGTGGAAATCGAAGTCGATCGATCGACCGAATACGTGTTTACGGCCGAGCATCTACGCAGCGCGCATCAGGTCGACCCGATCGCCGGCGTCCTCGTGGCAAGCCCGGCGAATCCGACAGGCACCATGACTCCGCGCGAGGAGCTGCGTCGTCTGGTCGAATATGCGGACGCCCAAGGCATCCGGTTCATTTCGGACGAAATCTATCATGGCCTGGCCTACGGCAAGGCGGAGGCGACGGCGCTGGAATTCTCGCAGCAACCGATCGTCGTCAACTCCTTCTCGAAATACTACTGCATGACCGGTTGGCGGATCGGCTGGCTGGTGCTGCCGCCGGACCTGATGCGCGCGGCCGAGCGAATTGGTCAGAGCCTCTATATCTCAGCGCCCGAGCTTTCGCAGGTCGCGGCAACGGCCGTCTTCGATGCGAGAGACGAGCTGGATCGGGTTCGCGATGGCTATGTGCGCAACCGTGATCTTCTGATCGATCGCCTGCCAACGCTCGGTTTCCGTGACATCGCGCCGATCGACGGCGCTTTCTATGCCTATGCGGCCATCCCGGAGGGTGAGGCGAGTTCGACCGCCTTCGCCAAGGCCATCCTCGAAAACTGCCATGTCGCGATCACCCCCGGCACGGACTTCGATCCACGCCGCGGCGAGGGGTTCGTTCGACTCTCCTATGCCTGCGACCACGCGACGCTCAGCGAAGCTCTGGATCGAATAGCGGCGAACTCTGCCCGGTAGGGTGCAAGCCAGCCTCGCTTGCCAACAGAAACGGGCGGCCCCTTGCAAGGCCGCCCGTTGTCTTTGTGCGTTGCGTTGGAAGGCCAAACGCGATCGGCCCGCCGTGCCGCGCAGCCGGAACCCGCGTTATCGAGAACCGACGGCACGGAGGCCGCGAGGGCTCAGAAGAACGAGCGCCGCGCCCACCAACCGGTACGCCGCGGTTTTTCCGTGGTTTCGGTGGTCTCCTTCGTCGCGTCGCTGGATGTCACCACCGGCTCACCGGACTCCTCGACCTGGGTTTCGCGCACATCGTCATTGGCCGCGGAGGCGGGCGACACCATCACTTGGCCCGCCACCTCGCTCGGCGCGGCTTCCGGCGTTTCGCGCGAAGCGGATTCCGCTGCAGGAGCAGGCGCTGCTGCCAGCTCTTCCCCAGTGCGTTCACCGGATATCGCGACGGACGTTTCGGCGGACGCGGCATCCGACTCCGCAGCCGTAGCGACTGGCTGGAGCGGGGCCGAAGGCGTCACCTCGACGTGCGGCGCGGCAACGGCATTGCCAGCTTCCTCGGCGTTCGCGGGCTGCGCCTCCTGCGGCGCGTCGCCGCCCACCTCGGTCCCGTCGTCCGCACCGCCGGTCTCGTCACGATTGCGACGGCCGCCACGCCGTCCGCGGCGCCGACGTTTGCGTCCCCGATCCGAATCATCCTCGCTTCGATCTGAAGCACGGTCATCGCCCGCCGATTCATCATCGGCTTCGCTGTCGGTCTCCGGCTCGGACTGGTCGGTTTCGGCAGAAACCGTCTCGTCGTCGTTCTCGCCCCGCCGCTTGCGCCGCCTGCGGCGTCTGCGCTTGCCGCCGTCGGAACTATCCGAGTCGGCCTGCTCGCCCGTCTCCTCGACAGTTTCAGGCGACTTGCGGGCGGCTTCCTCGTCAGCCGCTTCGTCCAAAGCGTCGATCTCGGCCGCCGCCACCGATTCGGGGTTGACGACGTCGGAGGAGATTTCCGGTTTCACCGCCTCGCTGCCATGCTCGATAGCGAGGCTTTGATGACCGGCGCTCTCATCGGCGGCGAGGACGATGCGCAGACCGTAATGACGTTCCAGCTCTTCGATCCGCTGGCGCTTTTCATTGAGCACATAAAGGGCGGTCGCCGTCGGGATCTTGACGATCAGGTCGTGGCTCGAATGCTTCTGGAGGTGTTCCTCGATGGTGCGCAGCACATGCAGCGCGGAGGAGGAAGCCGAGCGGATATGGCCGGCGCCTTCGCAGACCGGGCAGGGCTGCATGGTGGATTCGAGCACGCTGGCGCGGATGCGCTGGCGACTCATTTCCAGAAGGCCGAAATGCGAAATGCTGCCGACCTGAATGCGCGCCCGATCGCTCTTCAGGCAATCCTTGATCTTCTTCTCGACCGTCCGGTTGTTGCGCTTTTCCTCCATGTCGATGAAGTCGATGACGATCAGACCCGCGAGATCGCGCAGACGGAGCTGCCGCGCGACTTCCTCAGCGGCCTCCATATTGGTCTGGAACGCCGTATCCTCGATCGAGTGCTCGCGCGTCGAGCGTCCCGAATTGACGTCGATGGCGACCAATGCCTCGGTCTGATTGATGATGATGTATCCGCCGGACTTTAGCGTGACATGCGGATGCACCATCTTTTCGAGCTGCGATTCGATGCCCTGGCGCGCGAAGATCGGCGTCTGATCCCGATAGGGCTGAACCACCTTCGCCTGGCTCGGCATCAACATCCGCATGAAGTCCTTGGCTTCACGGTAACCGGCCTCGCCAGCGACAAGGATCTCGTCGATATCCTTGTTGTAGAGGTCGCGGATCGATCGCTTGATCAGGCTGCCTTCTTCGTAGACCAGGGCCGGGGCGATCGACGACAGCGTCAGATTGCGGACGGTCTCCCACAACCGCATCAGATACTCGTAGTCGCGCTTGACCTCGGGCTTCGTCCGGTTCGCGCCGGCGGTGCGCAGGATGATGCCCATGCCCTTCGGCACGTCGAGATCGCGCACGACATCTTTCAGACGCTTGCGGTCGGACGCGTTGGTGATCTTGCGGGAAATGCCGCCGCCGCGCGCCGTATTCGGCATCAGAACCGAATAGCGACCGGCGAGGGACAGATAAGTGGTCAGCGCCGCCCCCTTGTTGCCGCGTTCCTCCTTGACCACCTGGACCAGCAGAATCTGGCGCCGCTTGATCACTTCCTGAATCTTGTATTGGCGGCGTGGGCGGCTCTGGCGAACCGGGACCTCCTCCATCGCATCCTCTGAGCCGATTTCGTCGATCTGCTCCGACTCGTCGCCATTCACCTCGTCATTGGCGTCGTCGTCGCTTGTCGAGCGACCTCGACCGCGCCTAGCTCTGCTGCTGCGTCGACCGCGTTGCGATTGACCAGAGGTCGTCTCGTCGTCGCCATCGGAATCGTCGGCGTCGGTCTCGCCGGCGTCGCCTGCCGACTCGCCTTGCGGCATCCCGGCGGCTTCTACGTCGGGCTGATCCCGGTCTTCGGATGATTCGCCGCCGTCGCCCGACGCGGGTTCGCCGTCCTGCGAATCGACGGTCTCCGAGATGCTTTCCTCGTCGTTGCGCTCGGCCGCCTTGTTCCGCGACCCCCTGCGGCTACGGCCACGGCTGGGGCGCGGCTCGTCGGCCTCGTCCTCTTCCTCCTGGACGCGGGCGAGTTCTTCGTCGATCAACGCCTGCCGGTCGGCCTTGGGGATTTGGTAGTAGTCCGGATGGATTTCGCTGAAGGCAAGAAAGCCGTGGCGGTTGCCGCCATATTCGACGAAGGCGGCCTGCAGTGACGGCTCGACCCGTGTCACCTTAGCCAGATAGATGTTTCCCTTAAGCTGCTTCTTGTGCTCCGATTCGAAATCGAATTCCTCGATCCGACTACCGCGGACGACGACGACCCGCGTCTCCTCCGGGTGGGACGCGTCGATCAGCATTTTGTTTGCCATGAATGGACTCCCGGGCGCTCGCGCCGGGTCGTAACGAGGCGTGTGAAGCCTGCGGGACGACCGTGGGGCGCGAGCCCGTAAGGGGCGTGATTCGCTGCCGTTCCTCTCCATGCGGCGACGACCGTCCGGCCCTGGTAGGGCTGGCGATGAACGTCGGGCTATAAGCGGAGGCTGACGACAAAATCACGACCTGCAACAATTGGATGGCCGCTGTAGCGGCCGACGAAACGCGCGGACCGGCTGCTGTTTCGAACAGGGCGCATCCGCATCGTTGGAAAATCGCCTGGAGCTGCGCTCCAGTATCGATTGAAAATCTTCCGAGAGGCTGATGACCGGTGTCGATGCCGCCAAGGATCCAAGTGCCGCAACCGCTGCAACCAGACGCTGGCGTCCACTGGCGGTTCCGCTTTCGACCCGACGACGACACGGTCCTCCCGTCATAGTCAGCCTCGTCTGCGCTTTTATGCTGGCCGAGGGCAAGAAACAAGGGGAACATCGCAAGGGGGCGTAGCGCGGTACCGATCTGCCAAGGCCAACGCAAGCTTTGGCCGCTAGCCAATGGCTAGGATCAAAAAACCTGTCCTGGCGTCGCGGAGTTGGCGATGGAACGCGCGGGAGCAGTGTCGAATCCGATGCGGCTTCCGCCCCAGTCTGATCATCTTTATGGCGTTCGACCAGACTAGGGTCGGGTCGAAGGTTGGCTCCGCCTCGGCTCAGTGCGGCGAGGACTACCAGATGCAGGCAGGGGCTGGATCGAGGGGCATGACACGCATCGTCCTAACACTGGTTTCCGGTTGTCGGGGATGGCTCCCGGTCGCGGCATTGGCGCTGCTTGCGATTTTGGCCTGGCGGGGGGAGGCACACGCTCGGGACTTGGTCATTACCGACATGAGCCAGAGCGCGGGAAAGGACGAATATTCTGCGTCCTTCGTTCTGCGAGGCAAACCCCAGACCCGAATACTGCGGCTTGCCAATCCCGATCGGGTCGCGATCGACTTCATCGATACGCTTTCGGCCGCTACAATCGCGGCACCGCCGGACAACGGTTTCGTCGAGAGCATCCGCCACGGGCTCGTCTTCAGCAACCGCTATCGTTTCATCTTTCGCCTCAAGCGACAGGCATTCGCCGCGATCCGGACCGAGGAAAGGCCGGGCGGGCAGGTCATTGTCCTGTCGATTCAGCCGTCGGACGCGGCGCACGCACCCGTGGCCTCGGTCGAAGCACCGGGCGCCCAGCCCGAAGCCACTGATTCGAAACAGAACGCGGCGAAGCCCGAGCGGAAGCTGACGATCGTGCTCGATCCCGGCCACGGCGGAATCGACAACGGCGCGGTGTCGCGCTCCGGCACGCATGAGAAGGAGATCAATCTCGAATTGGCGTTCGCCCTGAGGGATTCGCTGCTTGCCAAGGGTGGCGTCAGAGTGGTTTTGACCCGCGAAGACGACACCTTCATTCCATTGGACGAGCGGGCTGCCACCGGCCGCCGGGAGCGGGCCGACCTTTTCATCTCGATCCACGCCGATTCGATTCGCCAATCCGCTTTGCGCGGCGCGACGGTCTATACGCTTTCGGAAACGGCATCGGACGAGCTGTCTCGGCAGGTCGCCGTCGCGGAAAATGCCTCCGACCGCTTTGCCGGCGAGGAATGGCAGCAGGAAAAACCGGACGTCTTCGACATCCTGCTTGATCTCACGCGCCGCGAAACCGTCAGCTTCTCGGAGCACTTCGCGACGTCGCTCGTCCACGATCTGGCCACGCGCGACATCCGCCTGATCAATCGACCCAAGCGGTCGGCGGGGTTCAAGGTTCTAAAGGCGCCGGATGTTCCCTCTGTCCTGGTCGAGTTCGGTTTTCTTTCCAACCGTCAGGACGAAAAGCTCTTGCAGGATGATGCCTGGCGGGAGGAGGTGGCCGCCGCCACGGCGGATGCTGTGATGAATTTTTTCGGGGGAACGGAGCAGGAAGGACGACGAGGCTGCACTGCAGCCGACGAGTGTGATAAATCGACAACGAAGACGGCAATTGATCGACCGAAAGCCGATTGAGTTCACGGCCTTGCCGCAATTGCCGACAACAAGGTTCATGGATTGAATGCGGAAAAGGGCAATCCCTCGGCCTGACCGCATTTATAGACCTGCCGGATGGCCAATCGGCGCCATGATCGGGTAGGAGACCGAACCGGAGTGTCGCACCTGGGGCGGACGGAGTTCTTATGATTAGACTGCTCGGCTATTTCTTCGGAATCGGAGCCATCTTCTTCCTGATCGTGGCGGGTGGTTTTGCCTGGTACGTCGAGAAGATGGCGCAGGATTTGCCGGACTATCAGGTGCTGGCCAACTACGAGCCGCCGGTGACGACGCGGGTTCACGCTTCCGACGGCTCGCTCATGGCCGAATATGCGCGCCAACGCCGTTTGTTTCTGCCGATCCAGGCGATCCCCGATCTGGTTAAGAACGCGTTTCTCTCGGCCGAAGACAAGAACTTCTATCAGCATCCCGGCATCGACCTCGAAGGTGTCGCCCGGGCCGTCCTGGTCCTGGCCAAAGGCGGTCGCATGCAGGGTGCTTCGACGATCACCCAGCAGGTCGCCAAGAACTTTCTGTTGACGAACGAGCGCACGCTGGATCGCAAGGTGAAGGAAGCGATCCTTTCGCTGCGCATCGAGCAAGCCTATTCGAAGGACAAGATCTTCGAGCTTTATCTCAACGAGATCTACCTCGGGCTCGGCTCCTATGGCATCGCCGCGGCGTCGCTGGCCTATTTCGACAAGCCGGTCAGCGAGCTGACGATCGAGGAATCAGCTTATCTCGCGGCGCTGCCCAAGGCGCCTGAGAACTACAATCCGTTCCGCGACGAAGACAAGGCGCTTGAGCGTCGGAACTGGGTCATCGATCAGATGGCCACGAACCAGATTATCACCGACGCCGAGGCCGTCGAGGCTCAGCAAAAGCCGCTGGGCGTCAATCCTCGCTCGTCCGACACCTATCTGGCGGCAGCAGAGTATTTCACGGAGGATGTCCGGCGCGAGATCATCCAGCGCTATGGCGTCGATGCGCTCTACGAAGGCGGATTGTCAGTTCGAACGACGCTCGATCCACAGCTGCAGGCCGAAGCGCGCGCCGCGCTGCAGCGTGGGCTGGTCAAATATGACGAGGCGCGCGGATTTCGGGGCGCGGTGACGCGGATTGATATCGGAAGCGATTGGGGACCGGCGCTTGGCAAGGTCGAGCCGCTCGCAGACGTACCCGAGTGGCGCCTGGCGGTCGTTCTCGCGACCGAGAGTGACCGGATCAGCATCGGCCTTCAGCCGGCACGCCAAGTCTCCGGTGCTCTCGGCCCAAAGCGCGAAGTCAGCACGATCGCGCTCGCCGATATGAAGTGGGCGCTACGGCTGAACACCAAAGAGCGACAGGGCACGGTGAAGTCGGCCTCGGATGTCGTCTCGCGTGGTGACGTCGTCTATGTCGAGAGCATCGAGGAAGGCGGCGGCTATCGGCTCCGCCAACCGCCGAAGATTCAGGGCGCACTGGTTGCGATGGAGCCGCAGACCGGCCGCGTATTGGCCATGGTCGGCGGCTTCTCCTTCGCCGAGTCGGAGTTCAACCGGGCCTCGCAGGCCTATCGGCAGCCCGGATCGTCGTTCAAACCATTCGTCTACGCCGCGGCACTCGACAATGGCTACACCCCCGCGTCCGTCATCCTCGACGCGCCGATTTCACTGCCCGATGGCAATGGCGGTTTCTGGGAGCCTTCCAATTACGGCGGCGGCTCCGCCGGCCCATCGACACTGCGCCTGGGAATTGAAAAGAGCCGCAACCTCATGACGGTCCGTCTGGCCAAGGACATGGGCATGCAACTCGTCGCCGAATACGCGGAACGGTTCGGCATTTACGACAAGCTCCTGCCCTATCTTCCCATGGCGCTCGGCGCGGGCGAAACGACGGTCCTGCGGATGGTGTCGGCTTTTTCGATGATCGCCAATGGCGGGCGTTCGCTCCAGCCCTCGCTGATCGATCGCATCCAGGACCGGTATGGACGCACGATCTACAAACACGATCAGCGCCAATGCCAGTCATGCGATGCGACCCGATATGACGGTCAGCCCGAGCCGGATCTGATCGACGAGCGCGATCAGATCCTCGATCCGATGACGGCCTACCAGATCACCTCGATGATGGAAGGCGTCGTGCAGCGCGGTACGGCGACCAAGGTGAAGGAACTCGGCGTTCCGATCGCCGGAAAGACCGGGACGACCAACGAGGAGAAGGACGTCTGGTTCGTGGGCTTTACGCCGGATATCGTCACCGGTGTCTTTCTCGGCTACGACAATCCGACGCCGATGGGCCGCGGGGCGACGGGTGGCGGAATGGCTGCTCCGGTCTTCATCGATTTCATGCGGGAGGCTTTGAAAGACCGCAAGCCGATCGAGTTCCAACCTCCGGAGGGCATGGAGATCATCGCCGTCAACCGGAAGTCCGGCATGCGCGCCAGCGGCTCGGGACCCGACGTCATCATGGAGGCGTTCAAGCCCGGAACCGGCCCGTCGGATGCCTACCAGGTCATCGGCATGGACGAGGTCGCGTCGGGTTTCGGCTCCGGCGAAGTCTCGCAGGAAGCCGAGCAGGCCATCGTCCAGGGCGCAGGCGGGCTGTTCTAGCCAAGCGCTGCCATCGGCGTTATAGACGCTTCAAGGGCGGGTCGGACCGCCCTTTTCCTTGCGCAAAGCGCCCCGGCGATCGTCGGGGCGGCATTCAAATCACCAGTAAATCAGGAGATTGCGGCATGCGTGCCGAGATCGAGACCATGGTCGACGAAATCAAGCAGGCCATAAGCCTGCTGAGGAGGCATCTTTGACTGGGATCAATCCCTCAAGCGCCTCGATCATCTGAACCAGAAGGCGGAAGATCCGTCGATCTGGGACGATGCGGCGGAGGCGCAGAAGCTGATGCGCGAGCGCCAGCATCTCGACGAAGCGGTCAGCTCTATCAAGCGCCTTGACCAGTCGCTTAGCGATAATGTCGAACTCATCGCCATGGGCGAGGAGGAGGGCGATTCGGAGATCGTGACGGAAGCCGAAAAGGCGATCCGCGGAATTCGGGCCGACGTCGACAAACGTCAGATCGAGGCGTTGCTGGCAGGCGAGGCCGATTCCAACGACACCTATGTCGAGGTCCATTCCGGCGCCGGTGGCACCGAGAGCCAAGACTGGGCGGCCATGCTTTTGCGCATGTATATGCGCTGGGCCGACCGCTCCAAGATGAAGGTGGAGGTTCTCGAGGAACATGCCGGCGAAGAGGCAGGCATCAAATCGGCGACGCTGCTCATCAAGGGCCACAACGCCTATGGCTGGATGAAAACCGAATCGGGCGTGCATCGCCTCGTGCGGATTTCGCCGTATGACAGCCAGGCGCGACGCCACACGTCCTTTGCGTCGGTTTGGGTGTATCCGGTGGTCGACGACACGATCCAGATCGACGTGTCCGAGTCCGACGTGCGCATCGACACCTATCGCGCGTCCGGCGCCGGCGGTCAGCACGTCAATACTACGGATTCGGCCGTGCGCATCACCCATCTGGCGACCGGCATCGTCGTTCAGTGTCAAGCCGAGCGCTCACAGCACAAGAACCGCGCAACGGCGTGGAACATGTTGCGCGCGCGGCTCTACGAGGCCGAACTCGAGCGGCGCGAGGAAGAGGCGAGTGCCGAGGCCGCGTCGAAGACCGATATCGGCTGGGGTCACCAGATCCGATCTTACGTCCTGCAGCCGTATCAGTTGGTGAAGGATTTGCGCACCGGGGTGGAGAGCACGTCACCTCAAGACGTGCTGGATGGTTACATCGACGAGTTCATGGAAGCGGCACTGGCCCATCGCGTGCATGGCAGCGACGTGGAAGTCGAAGATATCGCCTGAGAACAGGATGGACGGGCGGGTAAAGGCCGGCGATCAGCCGACCGCGCCTATTCTCAGGCCGATGCGACGAAATCGTGCCGGGTCGACGGCTCGGCCATCGCGCCGCACTTCGTAGTGAAGGTGGGGGCCGGTACTGCGCCCGGTGCTGCCGACCTCGCCGATCTTGGTGCCTTTCGCGACGGTCTGGCCCACGCTAACGTCGACCCGCAACATATGTGCGTATCGCGTGGTAATGCCGTTGCCGTGGTCGATTTCGACGAGGTTGCCGTAGCCACCGGCGCGGCCGGCTTTAGTGACGGTGCCGGGCGCGGTGGCAGGGACCGGCGTGCCTGCCGCCGCGGCATAATCGTCGCCCGAATGCAATCCGCGCCGTCCGAGAAATGGATCGGAGCGAATTCCGAACGAGCTGGAGAGGCGGCTGCCGGGGAGCGGCGCCGAGATCGGAAGGGTCGTCGCCACCAAATGAACCTTCTGCAAAGATGCCAGGGCCGTATCGAGTTCGGCATAGGATTCGTCGAAATCATAGTCCACAGGTACCGGCTCGAACGGACCACCCGTGGCAGTCTGCTCATCGAGCTCCGGCACATCGATCCCGGCCGCCTTCAGTGCCGCGGCGATCTTGAGCGTTCGTGTCCGGGCCGTCTCCGCCATATTTTGTAAATGTTCGATCTGACGAAGTTCGACGATGTCGATCGAGCGTCCGACCTCGCGGATCATCGCGTCGGCGACCTGGGTCTTCCCTGCCAATTCGGCGGTCGCCGCCGAGGAGGGGCGCAACCCGGTTGTGAGAGCGGCCCGCTCGCCGAGCGAGCCGGTACGGATCGGATCGACGATAGCCGCAGCGGGATGCGAAACCGCCGCGCCGACCTCGTCCTCGACGAGTGTGTCGAGCACCCCCATGGGCAAATCTGCCACCTCGAGCCGGGGATTGGGGGTGGGCAGGGGAATCGACACCAGAGCGACGCCAACCTCCTGGGCGCGTTCATACAAGGGGCGCAACTTGTCGTAGCGGGCAGTGAGCTCTTCCTGCTGGTCGAGAAGCACGTCGACCTTTGTCTCGACCATCTTCTGCGAAATCATCTGCCGGCTGGTAACCGTGTCGAGTTGCGAACGCAGCGATGCGATCCGCTGTTCGTAGTCCTGCCGAATCTGGGCTTGTCGCGCGGTCAGCCGTGCCGCGATATCGTCCTGCATGATGAACCAGGTCGGTGCCGCGACCATGGTCAGAGAGATCAGAGCCGCAAAGGCCGTTCCGAGCAGAAGCGAACGTCGCCCCACCGTGAAATGGCGAACTTGTTCGCCGCGGGCGATGATGATGGTGTGAGGCTCGCGGTACTCCCCAAAGGTTCGTCTGTGTTTGCTCGCAGCCATTTCCCGTTCCTCGTTGATGGGACGGAGGCCCAGTCATCGATGACCCGATTGCACACGATTAAGGTTAACGATCCTTTGCCTGTTGCTCACAATTCCGCGGCTCAGCTGGAAAGTGGCGAGAGCGAACGATAGAAGGTCGGGGTCAGTCCGGCTTCGGATCTGGCGCGATCGTTGAAGGGTGCTTTTACCTGGCCGCGGAAACTCGCGCGAACGAGTTCTTGAAAGCGCTCGGCGGGATCGCGCCGTTCCCGCGCGCAGAGGAACCGGAACCACTTGGCGCCGATCGCCACATGCTTCTTCTCGTCGCGATAGATGATTTCCAGGATGGCCGCGGTGTCGGCGTCGCCGACACCTTCCAGTTTTTCCAGAAGCGAGGGCGTCACATCCAGCCCCCGCGCTTCGAGGATCAGGGGAACGACCGCAAGGCGGGCGCCGAGATCATGCGCTGTCGCTTCCACGGCCTCCCACAATCCGTCATGGGCGGGCAGGGCGCCATAGTGGGAGTCGAGGGCTTCCAGCCTGCGCGCCAACAGGCGGAAGTGTTTGGCCTCTTCCAGCGCGACGGTCATCCAGCCATCGAAGAACGAGCGCGGCACCGATTCGGTGGTGAAGCGGGCGACGATGTCGAGCGCCAGATCGATGGCGTTCAACTCAATGTGGGCGAGCGCGTGGATCAGGGCGACGCGGCCCTCCACGGTGTGCACGGATCGTCGTTTGACCTTACGGGGCGAAACGAGAATCGGTTCGGCCGGGCGGCCGGGCCGATCTGGCAGCGCAGGATCACCAGGAGCGTGCAAGCCTATGCGCCGGCCGAACCAGAGGCGGCAGGCAAGGTTCGTGCGCTCCACCTTGGCGTCGAGGTCGCTTTCGCGCAGCGCTTCTATCGTCGCTTGCCGCAGTGTCGATGGCTCCTTGCTGGCTTCGCTCATGTCGCAGATGCAAATTGGCGCGCGGCCTCCAGCACTTCCTCAGCGTGACCGGGCACTTTCACCTTCTGCCAGAGCCGGGCGATCGTGCCGTCCGGACCGACCAGCGCGGTGGTGCGTTCGACGCCCATGTAACGGCGGCCATACATGCTCTTCTCGACCCATACCCCGCAGGCGTGGAGCAGGACTTTTTCCTCGTCCGAGAGCAGGCGGACGGTCAGATCGTGCTTGTCCTTGAATTTGCCATGCTTTTTGACCGTATCCGGCGAGACCCCGAACACCGCGATTCCCAAGACATCGAACTCGCGCTTCAGCCGCGAGAAGTCGCCAGCTTCAGTCGTGCAACCGGAGGTATCGTCCTTCGGGTAGAAATAGAGGACGAATGGTTTGCCCTTCAGATCTTCGCGGGAGACGATTTCCCCCCTGTCATCCGGCAAGCGGAATGCGGGGCAGGTATCGCCAGCTGAAAGTGCCATCATGTCGTCCTTTTGAGATCTGGAACCTGAGAAATCAGCCTTGGGGCGTGTTGTGAACCTTGGCTGCCAGCGCTTTTTATCAGTATCTCTATCGTGTTGGAGCGGCCATACAGCCCACGGCGCATCTTCAGGAGCGAGAATGAGCATCTTTTCGCGTGGAAAGGCATGGCGACAGTGCGCGCAGCGTTCGGCGCGCAGGTGATCGGTCCATGAAAACAGCGATTCGGATTGTCGCCGGGCTGGGCAGCCTCGCCATATTCATTGTCCTGGCGATCGGCATCGCCATCAGCGCACTGCTGTGGACCGATCGCGGCGAAAATTTGTTGCGTTGGCAGACCGAACGGATCGCCTCGGCGTTTGTCGGGCCAGCCTTCTCGGTCGAGTTCGGTCGCCAGCAGGTCGGATTCGGTCCGGCGGGAACGCTCGGCATCCGCTTTTCCGACATCGCGATCAAGGATCGGCGAACGGGTCGGGCGGTTGGAACCGCCGGCAGCGTCCGGGCGGGTATCGGTCTGGGCGCGCTCCTTGGTGGGACGCTGTCCGTCGATCGCCTCTCAGTCGATACCGTGCGTCTCGATCCGTCCATGCTCGATCATCTGCGGTCCGACAAGGAGTTTGCACCGGAAGACTTCTTTTCCGGTCTCGACCGCCCTTTCGTCGCTATCGAAGCTATCGGGTTGCGCGGTATCGAGGTCAGCGATCTCGCCGTGCTCGGCCGTGACGCATACCGGCTTGAGAACTTCGAGATCGCGGCCGACGCCTCGGGCCATTTCACGATGGACGCCAAGGGCATCGTTGCCGATCACGCACTGGCTTTGTCCGGGATAGCCAAGCTCGATCCGAGCCGGCAGCGAATCGTCGAGCTCGCGGCAAGAACCTCCGAGCAGGAACTGCAGTGGGGCAGGAGGGGCGCGAAGGCGGATGATGAGGCGCTCGGGCTCGTGTTGCCGGCAAGCTTCGTGGTTTCGCTCGCCACCACCGAGTCCGGCCGCCGGGTCACCGCGAGCGTGAACGGTCACGACGGCCGGATCGTCGGCAAGGCCACGCAACATGTGGCCTCGGCTAGGGGCAGCATCAGCCTGGCCGAAGGCGAGGACAATCTTGCGATCAGCGCTGGGCGGGTCGATTTCGGGACGGCCGAAGCGGAGTTCGCTGGCCAGATCGCTCTGATTCCGGACAGTTCCAGGCGCCATCGCCTGGAACTTCGCACTACCCGACTGACCTCGACGGCAGGAGGCTCGGATGCGGCGGTATCGGCAGCGCTCAAGGTGGTGGGAGCGGTCAATTTCGGCGAGCCGCGTGTCACATTCGATAAATTGTCCCTGAAGACCGATCGCGGTGAGCTTGCCGGTGCTGGCGAACTCACGGGTGTGAATTCCGCAGACCGCGTTCGGCTGGACCTTACCGCAACCGCGCTGACAGCCGCGGACATCAGGGCCTTCTGGCCCTTCTTCATCGCCGACAAGGCCCGCGACTGGGTGCTGGACCATGTTGCCGAGGCGGGATCCGTGCCGACGGGGTCGCTTGCGCTGGATATCAGTCTTGCGCGACTTGCCGAGATTGCGATGCCGGGCGAGGGGCCGATCGGGGACGAAGTGCGACTTGCGCTCAATTTTGAGGATGGGGCCTTCGCGACGATCGGCGACATGCCCGCCGTCGAGACCGTCTCCGGAACGCTGGACTATCGTGACGGCAAGACGCTGATCGCGGTTACGGATGGCGGCATTACCGGCTTTCCGAGTCTCGACATCATGCCGTCGTCGTTGGATTTCGTCCGGGCGGAACATGGCGTGGCCGCGTCATTGTCCCTCAATCTCGCAGGCGCTGCGTCGGCGCTGCTTCGGCTAGCTGACCGCACCCCGGTTGGAGCGTCGCGAAAGCTCGACTGGGGAAGCGACGACGTAACGGGGCGAGCGAAAGTTGGGGTTGGAGTTGCATTTCTGCTTGGGCAGCCGGTGCCGGAACAAGACCGAATGGAGAGCTGGTCGATCTTCGCCGAACTTGATGGGGTCGACCTCGAACGCCAGATCGATGGGCGCGAGATCAAGGCCATCTCCGGCATGGTCACGATTGCCCCCGGCGCGGCCATCGGAGATATCGCGGCTGTGATCGACGGGATTCCGACCAGGGTAGAGTTTTCTCAGCCGATCGGGCCGAATCCGATCGGCGAGGCGACGCTCGATGTGACCGCGCGATTGACCGAAGACGAGGTTAGAACGGCGTGGCCAATGCTCGGCGAGGTCGTCGATGGCCCCCTGTCGGCGCGTTTGACGCGGGTCGGGGATGGATTCCACGCCCGGCTCGATCTCGGGACTGCACGGCTTTACATGCCGGCGGTCGGCTGGAGCAAAGGTCCGGGTGTCCCTGCAACGCTCGCCTTCGATCTGAGAATGTCCGGCAAACAGATCTCGATGCGCAATGTCGAATTGTCCGGGGAGGGTTTCTCGGCGAAAGGCAGCATCGAAGCGGACAGCTCCGGCCTCAAGAGCGTGACGCTGGATAGCGCGGCTTTAAATCGGGGCGACGACATCTCCGGACAGCTCACACGTGGCGATGAGGGGTATGTTCTCGATATAACCGGCCGGAGCCTGGACGCCCGGGCGATGCTCGACCGGCTCCGCCGGGATGGCCTCGCGTGGAAACCGGGCCAAGCGAGCAATCGCAAGACCGTCGACGCCACGATCGTGCTCGACCGCTTGTTGGGTTTCGACGGCGAGGAGTTGCAAAACGCAACTATTCGCTCCACGGGAGCGGGAGCGGTTTCGCTTTCAGCCCGCACGCCAGCCGGCCGTTCGGTCGAGTTCGCCGTTCGGCCACGCGGGGCGGATCAGATCATTAGCCTTGCCACCGACGATGCGGGATCGCTGCTCCGGTTCGGCGGGCTTTATGGGCGCATGCAGGATGGCAGCGCACGCTTGCAGCTCTCGGGACTGGCGTCAGGCGGTTTCAGCGGGGCTTTAACGCTGCAAGATTTCACCTTGGTGGATGAACCGAGATTAGCAAATCTGGTGGGGACCACGCGCGTCGGTAGCGAAAGCCTGGCAGGCGCGATCGGCCGCGACCTCGAAGTATCGCAAGCCTATTTCGACTCTGCGTCGGTCAACCTGGCCTGGGAAGGCGGCCGACTTGTTGCGCAGGATGGCATTCTGCGCGGCCCGATCTTCGGCTCGAGCTTCGAAGGCACCATCTACGATTCTCGCGAGCAGATCGACATATCCGGCTCGTTCATGCCGGCTTACGCAATCAACAGGTTGTTCGGGGCCCTGCCATTTGTCGGCGGCATCCTGGGCAACGGGGCCGAGGGCGCGCTGATCGGAATAACCTACCGATTGGCTGGCGCCTTCGGCGATCCGACTCTGACCGTCAATCCGATCTCGGCGATCGCGCCGGGGATATTCCGCCGAATCTTCGAGTATTAAGTCTCGACTTGGAGATCTCTCAGGCGACGGGCCGCACGAGAACGTGCTTCTTGCGCCCGACCGACAGTTTGGCCACGCCTTCGGCGAGGTTCTGCGGTCCCACCATGAGCCGCTCGTCAGAAACCGACACGTCGTTGAGGCGGACCGCGCCGCCCTTCACATGCCGGCGCGCCTCGCCGTTCGAAGCCGCGAGCCCGGCCGAGACGAGGAGGGACAGAAGCCCGATGCCGGATTCAAAGGACGCCGCCGGCACCTCGATCGTCGGCAATTTTTCGGCGAGCGCGCCTTCCTCGAAGGTCTTGCGCGCCGTCTCGGACGCCTCGTCGGCGGCCTCGCGCCCATGCAGCATCGCCGTGACTTCGTTGGCGAGGCGCTTCTTCGCCTCGTTGATTTCCGACCCGCCAAGCGCTTCAAGCCGCGCGATCTCGTCCATCGGCAGCGTCGTGTACAGCTTCAGGAAACGGCCGACGTCGGCGTCCTCGGTGTTTCGCCAATATTGCCAGAAGTCGTAAGGCGAGAGCATGTCGGCATTGAGCCAGATCGCGCCGCTGGCGGTCTTACCCATCTTGGCGCCCGAGGCGGTGGTCAAGAGCGGCGAGGTGAGGGCGAACAGCTCCGCCCCATCCATGCGCCGGCCAAGGTCGATGCCGTTGACGATATTGCCCCATTGATCCGAGCCGCCCATCTGCAGCCGGCAGCCAAAGCGGCGATAAAGCTCGACGAAATCGTAGGCCTGCAGGATCATGTAGTTGAATTCGAGGAAGGACAGCGATTGCTCGCGATCGAGCCGCAGCTTGACCGAATCGAAGGAGAGCATCCGGTTGACCGAGAAGTGGCGTCCGACATCCCGCAGGAACGACACGTAGTTGAGGTCGAGGAGCCAGTCGGCATTATCGACCATGACGGCATCGTTCGGACCCTCGCCGAAGCGGATATAGCGCTCGAAGGAGCGCCTGATCCCGGCAAGATTGTGCTGGATCCCCTCCACCGTCTGCAGCTTGCGCGCTTCGTCCTTGAAGGACGGGTCGCCGATCATGCCGGTGCCGCCGCCCATCAACGCGATCGGGCGATGGCCGGTCTCCTGCATCCAGTGCAGCATCATGATCTGCATCAGCGATCCAACATGGAGGCTGGCCGCCGTCGGGTCGAAACCGATATAGCCGGTGACGGTTTCGGCGCGAAACAGCTCATCGAGGGCGGAGTCGCCGGATGTCTGGTGAATGAAGCCGCGTTCGCAGAGGGTCGCCAGAAACTCGGACTTGAAACCGGTCATGGGATAGTGATCCTGAGAGGTTCATGGGAACGCTGAGGTTCCTTCGTTCATCGAGAGCCGTTTACCAGCCCTGACCAACAATTCCAGATGCGGAGCCGATTTTGGCCGAAACGCCCCAACGCCGAGCGATCGGTCTGATGAGCGGAACCTCGCTCGACGGGATCGACGTGGCGCTCCTCGATACCAACGGAGACGGCCTCGTGGAGCGCGGGCCGGCGCGGGTCTATGAATACGATGCCGCATTCCGGCGCCGTCTGGCCGAGGGGCTCGAAGCCGCGAAGTCGATCATCCGCCGGACCGATCGTCCCGGTGATCTGCGAGCCTTGGAAACCGAACTGACCCGGCGCCACGCGGAGGCGGTGCGGCGCTTTTTCGTAGACTGCGACGTCGACCCCGCGGCTGTCGACATTATCGGTTTCCATGGCCAGACCGTGCTGCACCGGCCCGACAAGGCGGTGACGGTCCAACTCGGGAACGGTCAGCTGCTCGCCGACATGCTCGGACTGCCAGTCGTCTTTGACATGCGCGCGAAGGACATGGCCGAAGGCGGGCAGGGCGCCCCGCTGGTTCCCGCCTATCATGCGGCGCTGGCGAAGAGCCTGGCGCCCGAATACCGGGAACTTCCGGTCGTCTTCGTCAATATCGGCGGCATATCCAACGTCACCTATCTCGACGGCGAGCATGACCCGATCGCTTTCGATTCCGGCCCCGGCAATGCCTTGCTCGACCAGTGGCTGGACCGCGAGGCGGGAATTCCCTTCGACCAGAACGGCGCGATCGCCAGCGAGGGCGGCATTTTGTCCGCGCTTTCCGAACGCTATCTGTCCGCCGAATTCTTCGCGCAGGTGGCGCCGAAGTCGCTCGATCGCTTCGATTTTGCCGTTCCGCCGTCCGGCGCTGGCTCGCTGGAGGACGTCGCTCGCACCCTCTGCTTCGTCAGCGCGCAAGCCATTCTCAAGGCGGCCGCGCATTTTCCTGAACCGCCGAAACTGTGGATCGTCTGCGGCGGCGGCCGGCGGCATCCGGCGATCATGGCCGATCTTCGCAATGGCGCCGCGCCGCATGCTCGCGTCGTCACGGCCGAGGAGGTCGGCTTCGACGGCGACGCGATGGAGGCGGAGGCCTGGGCCTATCTCGCGGTCCGCTCGCTCGACGGGCGGCCGCTGACATGGCCGACGACGACCGGCTGCCGCGAGCCGTCGAGCGGCGGCAGCGTCGTTCGCCCCAATTTAAGAGGTGGCGCGTCGGTGTGACATGGCAAGCCGCTCTGGACCGAGGCCGCTGGCTATCGCAGTCGCTTCGGTCTCGGGTCCGACAATTCGCCGGCCAGCCGTCGATCGAGATAGTCGGCGCACTCGGCAAGCAGCTGGTCGGTATGTTCGGTGAAGAAGTGGTTCGCACCCTCCATCGTATTCTGGGTGATGACGATACCCTTTTGCGTCTTCAGCTTGTCGACGAGCGTCTGCACGTCTTTGGGCGGCGCCACGCGATCCTGATCGCCATGAATGATCAGGCCTGACGAGGGGCAGGGCGCCAGGAACGAGAAATCGTAGGAGTTCGGCTGCGGAGCAATCGACAGAAAGCCTTCGATCTCAGGGCGCCGCATCAACAGCTGCATGCCGATCCAGGCGCCGAAGGAATAGCCGGCCACCCAGCACTGCTTGGAATCGGGATGCAGGCTCTGAACCCAGTCGAGCGCCGAGGCGGCATCCGAAAGTTCGCCGGCACCGTGATCGAATTCGCCCTGGCTGCGGCCAATGCTGCGGAAGTTGAAGCGCAGCGTCGTAAAGCCGCGTTCGACGAACATATAGAAAAGCTGATAAACGATCTGATTGTTCATCGTGCCGCCGAACCGCGGATGCGGATGCAGGACGATGGCGATCGGGGCGTTCTTCTCCTTGGCGGCCTGGTACCGGCCTTCCAGGCGACCGGCAGGGCCATTGAAGATCACTTCGGGCATAATTGTCTTCCTTGGCGAGCAGGATTGCTCGGCGGGACGCTTCTTGACGAAGCCAAAGCGGCCTCGTAAGCTCTAGTTTAGAATGATTCAAAACTACCGGCCGGCGTTGAAGGCGTCTTTTAGTCCAAGCGCTGCGGAAAATTCAAGAATTTTGCGTCGACCGGCCACGAAATCGAACCGCTGCGAGAGCGAATGACCGCAAGCCAGCGACGCCTCTATCTCGATTACAACGCGACGGCGCCGCTGCTTGAGGAGGCGCGGGACGCGCTGGTGGCGGCGCTCGACGCTGCCAATCCGTCGTCGGTCCATAGCGAGGGGCGCCACGCGCGTGCCTTGGTGGAGGAGGCGCGACGCTCGATCGCCCGCCTGTTGTCCTGCGATCCGGCCGACGTCGTCTTCACCAGCGGAGCGAGCGAGGCGGCCATGACAGTCCTCTCAAAACGCTGGTTGATCGACGGACGGGAGACGGAGATCAAAAAGCTCGCAATCATCGAAACCGATCACCCCTGCATTCGCGAAGGCGGCAGCTTCGCGGCGGATCACGTGACGCGTTTGCCTGTGGATGCGAATGGCATTGTGGACTGCGAGGCGCTTGCGGCATGGGTCGCCGGGCTCGGCGAGGGCAATGTCGGCCTGCTGGCGCTGACGCTGGCCAATTCCGAAACCGGCGTTCTGCAGCCCCTGGAGCGTATCCACGCTGCGATCGTCGGTCGCCCGGTGCGGCTGGTGATCGACGCCGTGCAGGCGGTTGGCCGCATTCCGATCGACCTTGCCGAGACGGGAGCCGACGTGTTGCTGGTTTCCGGCCACAAGCTCGGCGCGGCCAAGGGCGTCGGCGCTTTTGTCCTTGGTCATTCCACGACGCGTCCGTTTCCGCTGGTGCGGGGTGGCGGACAGGAGTCGGGGCGGCGGGCCGGCACCGAATCGGTTCCGGCGATCGCAAGCTTCGGCGCGGCTGCCGACGTGGCTCGTGAACGTCTGGAGACCATGCCGGACCGCCTGATGGAACTGCGCGCCCATCTCGAAGCGGGCATTCGGACAAAGCTTCCGGGCGCCGTCGTGCTCGGCGCGGAGGCCGAACGGCTGCCGAACACGGTGGCAATCGCCACTCCAGGGCTTCCCAGTGAAACGGCGCAGATGGCACTCGACCTCGCCGGTATCGCGATTTCGGCCGGATCGGCGTGTTCGTCGGGCAAGGTCGGCCGCAGCCACGTCGTTGCCGCGATGGCGGAAGCGGGACTGGCGATCTCGGCTGAGGAGGGAGCCATCCGCGTCAGTTTCGGTTATGAGACGAGCGCGGACGATCTCGACTGGTTCGTCAGCGAATATGCCGGATTGGCCAATCGCATCACGCACGCGCACCGACAAGATCACGCGGCATGAGGATTCAATCTTGCACTGCGGCTCCGGGAGCCTAAAAAGCAGGACGCCTCGTTGCTATGTTAAGGGCCGCGTCGATGATATCGCGGCCGCACACGCCCAACCACCGGACCTTGAATCCGGCGAGTATGGAGAATTGGAATGCCCGCAGTCCAGGAGACCATCGATCAGGTCCGAAAGATCGACGTCGATCAATACAAATACGGCTTCGAGACGCTCATCGAAATGGATGTCGCCCCAAAGGGCCTCACCGAAGATACGATCAAGCTGATCTCGGCCAAGAAGAACGAGCCGCAATGGATGCTCGACTGGCGTCTCCAGGCTTTCGAGCGCTGGAAGACGATGGAAAGCCCGAGCTGGGCGCGGCTCGAATATCCGGAAATCGACTTCCAGGACATTCATTATTACGCTGCGCCCAAGTCGATGTCCGGGCCGGCCTCGCTGGACGAGGTAGATCCGGAAATCCTGCGCACCTATGAAAAGCTGGGTATCCCGCTGCGCGAGCAGGAGATTCTGGCTGGCGTCGTGAAGACCGTGGAGCCATCGGAGTTCGACGAGAATTCGCTGATGCCCCCGGGCTCCAACGGCTCCTCGCGTGTCGCGGTCGACGCCGTGTTCGATTCGGTGTCGGTCGCCACGACCTTCAAGAAGGAGCTCCAGAAGGCCGGCGTGATCTTCATGCCGATCTCCGAGGCGATCCGCGAGCACCCCGATCTGGTGAAGAAGTATCTCGGCACGGTGGTCCCGGTCTCCGACAATTTCTTCGCGACGATGAATTCGGCGGTCTTCACCGACGGGTCCTTCGTCTATATCCCCAAGGGCGTTCGCTGTCCGATGGAGCTGTCGACCTATTTCCGGATCAACGAAAAGAACACCGGCCAGTTCGAGCGCACGCTGATCATCGCCGATGAAGGCTCCTACGTTTCCTATCTGGAAGGCTGCACGGCGCCTCAGCGCGACGAGAACCAGCTCCACGCCGCGGTGGTCGAACTGATTGCCCTCGACGACGCTGAGATCAAATATTCTACGGTCCAGAACTGGTATCCGGGCGACAAGGACGGCAAGGGCGGCATCTACAATTTCGTCACCAAGCGTGGCGATTGTCGCGGCAAGCGCTCGAAGATTTCGTGGACGCAGGTCGAAACCGGCTCGGCCATCACCTGGAAGTACCCTTCGTGCATCCTGCGCGGCGACCACTCGCAGGGCGAATTCTACTCGATCGCCGTCTCCAACGGTCGTCAGCAGATCGACAGCGGCACCAAGATGCTGCATCTCGGCAAGAACACCACGAGCCGGATCATCTCCAAGGGGATTTCCGCCGGGCGCTCGAACAATACCTATCGTGGCCAGGTTTCGGCCCACCGCAAGGCGGCCGACGCGCGCAACTTCACACAGTGCGACTCGCTTCTGATCGGCAACGAGTGCGGCGCGCACACTGTCCCTTATATCGAGACCAAGAACGCCACCGCGCAGTTCGAGCACGAGGCGACTACCTCGAAAATCTCCGACGACCAGCTGTTCTACTGCATGCAGCGGGGCATCCCGGAGGAGGAGGCGGTGGCGCTGATCGTCAACGGCTTCGTCCGGGACGTGATCCAGCAATTGCCGATGGAATTCGCCGTCGAGGCGCAGAAGCTGATCGGCATCAGCCTCGAGGGCTCGGTCGGATAATGTCGCGCCCCAACGCGCCGCAAGATGCCGCCCGCGACGAACGCCTGAGCGATATCGAAGACGAGATCGCGCAGGCCCAGGAGGCGATGGGGATGACGCAGGGAAATGCCACTGACTCGACCGTCGCCGACGCACTTGAAGCGCTTCAGAACGAGCGCGATCGTCTTCTGACAGAAATCCAATCGGCCGACGTCGCCGACAACACCGAACGTTGAAGAAAATACCGATGCTTGAAATCAAAAACCTTCATGCCCGCGTGGCGGACGACGAGACCGAAATCCTGCGTGGCGTCGACCTGACGGTCCAGGCCGGCGAAGTGGCCGCGATCATGGGGCCGAACGGGTCCGGCAAATCGACCCTGTCCTATATTCTCGCCGGCCGCAGCGATTACGAAGTGACCGAGGGCGACATCCTCTACAATGGCGAGTCGATCCTGGAGATGGACCCGGCTGAACGTGCCGCCGCGGGCGTTTTCCTCGCCTTCCAGTATCCGCTGGAAATTCCAGGCGTGGCGACGATGACGTTTCTCAAGACGGCGCTCAACTCCCAGCGCAAGGCGCGCGGCGAGGGCGAAATGACGACGCCGGACCTGATGCGCCGGGTGAAGGCGGCGGCGGCCGATCTGAAGATCGACGCGGCGATGCTGAAGCGCCCGCTCAATGTCGGGTTTTCCGGCGGCGAGAAGAAGCGCGCCGAAATCCTGCAGATGGCGTTGCTGGAGCCCAAGCTTTGCGTCATGGACGAGACCGATTCCGGCCTCGACATCGATGCGTTGAAAATCGTCGCCGACGGGGTCAACGCGTTGCGTTCGCCGGAGCGGTCCTTCCTCGTGATCACTCACTATCAGCGTCTGCTCGACTACATCGTGCCGGACACGGTGCATGTCCTCTACAAGGGACGGATCATCAAGACCGGGAACAAGGAGTTGGCGTTGCAGCTTGAGAACGAGGGCTACAGCCAGATCATCGACGAGGCGGCGTGACGATGAATGTGCATCAGATGAACCCGCGGACGCCGGCGGAAACGGCGCTGATCGAGCGTGCTGAAAGCACCGGCGTTGTCGCCGACGCCAAGGATTCGGCGGTTGAGGCGCTGCGCCGCGATGGGCTGCCGAACCGGCGCGTCGAAGCCTGGCACTACACCGACCTGCGCTTGCTGATGAGCCGGCTGGAAGACAAGGGCACAGCAGCCGCAGGCCCGTCAGGCGAGGGGAGCACGCTGCTGTCGCCGCTCCTGCCGAACAGCCATGTCGTCGAGATCGGTGCGCCCGACAATGGCGCGGTGCCGGCGGGCGTCACGGTGTCGGCGATCACGGATTCGGCGGATTGGAGCCGATCGCCGAACCACCTCGACCGGCCGGTCGATACGATCCGGCTTTTGAACGCGTCCTTCGGCGCGGCGGCCGTCGCCATCGAGATCGCGCCGAACACCGACGTGACAGCGCCGCTGGAACTGCGTTCCCAGGCGGGTGATCGCTCGCATAGCCTGGCGCGCTGCACCGTCGGTGAGGGCGCAAAAGCGGTGTTCGTCGAGCGGATCGAGGGAGTGGCGTCGCCGACGCCCTCGACCGGGGTCTCGCATCTGGCGATCGGCGCGGGCGCGGATGTGCTCTGGATCGTCGATCAGGCCAAGGCCGCGTCGGCCGCGCATCTCGGCCAGCTCAATGTCGAACTCGGCACCGATGCCTCGTTCCGGATGTTCGTCCTCAACACGGGCGGCGCGCTGGTGCGCTACGAGGTGCATGCCGAGACGATGGGCGAGGGCGGCGATATCAAGATACGCGGCGTCAATCTCATCGAGAAAGGCCAGCATATCGATGTGACGACCACGTTGAGGCACACGGCTCCGCATACGACGGCGACCGAGACGTTCCGCAATGTCGTGACCGGCGGTCACGGGGTGTTCCAAGGCATGATCAAGGTGGCCAAGGAGGCGCAGAAGACCGACGCCAAGATGGCCTGCAACACGCTGCTCCTGTCGGACGACGGCGATTTCTCGGCGAAGCCCGAACTCGAAATCTTCGCCGACGACGTGCAGTGCGGCCACGGGGCGACGGCCGGTGAGATCAACGCCGACCATCTGTTCTACCTAATGTCGCGCGGCATTCCCGAACAGTCGGCCCGAGCACTTCTAGTGAAGGCTTTCGTCGCCGAAATCGTCGAGGAACTGGAGCATGAAGCCGCCGAGGATGCACTGATGCAACGCATCGACACCTGGCTCGAACGGAGCCACTGATCGTCGCTGCTTTTTGATCCGGTCGCCATTGGGCGGCCCTGATCAGATCCAGCCTAGTTTCGCGAGCCTCTGGGTTCGCCACGGGAGTCCGTTTCATGAAGGCCGAAGCGACAGCCGCAGACATCGGGGCCTACGACGTCGAAGCCGTGCGCCAGGATTTTCCCATCCTGTCGAAACAGGTCTACGGCAAGCCGCTGGTCTATCTCGACAACGGCGCCTCGGCGCAGAAACCGCGCGCCGTTCTCGATGCAATCCAGAAGGCCTATAGCGAAGACTATTCCAACGTCCATCGCGGTTTGCATTTCCTGTCGAACAAGGCGACCGAGGAATTCGAGGGCGCCCGGGACAAGGTGCGCGACTTCCTTCACGCAGCCAGCAGCGAGGAAATCGTCTTCACCCGCTCGGCCACCGAGGCGATCAACGTCGTCGCCTATGGCTACGGGATGAACGAGATCGGCGAGGGCGACGAGATCGTCCTCACCATCATGGAACACCACTCCAATATCGTGCCCTGGCATTTCATTCGCGAGAAGAACGGCGCCAAGCTCGTCTTCGTGCCGGTGGAAGACGACGGTTCGATCGACATCGAGGCGTTCGAAAAGGCGATCACACCGCGCACCAAGCTGGTGGCGACGACCCATATGTCCAATGTGCTGGGCACGGTCGTCGACGTGAAGGCGGTGACCGCGCTCGCCCACGCCAAGGGCATTCCGGTTCTTGTCGATGGCAGCCAGGCCGCCGTCCACATGCCGGTGGACGTCCAGGACATCGGCTGCGACTTCTATGTGCTCACCGGTCACAAGCTCTATGGCCCGACGGGAATCGGGATTCTTTACGGTCGGCGTGAGATGCTCGAGCGCACAAGGCCGTTCAACGGTGGCGGTGAGATGATCGTCGAGGTCACCGAGGAGACCGTGACCTACAATGCGCCGCCGCACCGCTTCGAGGCCGGCACGCCACCGATCGTCCAGGCGATCGGGCTCGGCGCTGCGATCGACTACATGAACATGATCGGCCGCGATGCGGTCGCGGCCCATGAGGAAAGCCTCAGGGACTACGCGCACGAGCGGCTGAAAGCGGTGAATTCGCTCCGGATCTACGGCGAAGCGCCGGGCAAGGGGGCGATCGTCTCCTTCGACCTGGAAGGCATCCACGCCCACGACGTGTCGATGGTGATCGACCGGGAGGGTGTCGCGGTCAGGGCCGGGACCCACTGCGCCCAGCCGCTCTTGAAGCGTTTCGGCGCGACCTCCACATGTCGGGCATCATTTGGTATGTACAACACACTGGCGGAAATCGACCGCCTTGCGGAAGCCCTCGAAAAAGCCAGACGCTTCTTTGCCTGACGACCGGGCCTGAGGATCAATTCATGACTGACGAAGCCGAGATCAAGACGCCGGCGAACGATGACACTCCGGATGCAAACGGTGCGGTGACCTCCGACGACGCGGCGCCCGTGTCGGCGCTGCCGGCGGAGGAGTTGACGCGCCTCACCGACGACATCGTCGGCGCGCTGAAGACCGTCTACGACCCGGAGATTCCGGCCGACATCTATGAGCTCGGCCTGATCTACAAGATCGACATCGACGACGAGCGCAATGTCGATGTCGAGATGACGCTGACGGCGCCAGGCTGCCCGGTCGCCGGCGAAATGCCGATCTGGGTCGAGAACGCCGTCAACTCCGTTGCCGGCGTCGGGCAGGTTCGGGTCGATCTCGTCTTCGATCCGCCGTGGACGCCGGAGCGCATGAGCGAAGAGGCACAGGTCGCCGTCGGCTGGTTCTGATCGGCGACGCAGGCGTACCCATGGCTCCACCACTCGCCGGGCTTTTGGAAACCTGTCTCTATGTCGACGACATGGAACGGTCGCGCGACTTCTACCGCCGCGTTCTGGGCCTGTCGCCGCTGTTCACGGAAGACCGTATCACGGTCTTCCGTATGCCGGACGGAACGGTTCTGATCCTTTTCGCGCGCGGGTCGACGCTCGAAGCCGTGACGATGCCCGGCGGTACGATCCCGCCGCATGACGGCAGCGGGCCCATTCATTTCGGGTTGGCGATACCGGATGGCTCACTCGATTCATGGCGCGATCATCTGACGGCATGTGGCGTTTCGATCGAAAGCGAAGTGACGTGGTCGAAGGGGCGGGGGCACAGTCTCTATTTCCGCGATCCCGACGGCCATGCAGCGGAACTCGCCACGCGCGAGCTATGGGCTCGGACATAGGCAGGCTGTTGATTTCACATCTCGATTGCGGACATTGCGTTCAGCTTGCGCGCTGTCGCCAGACCCCCCATCTTTGGTGTAGACTCAGCCTGATACTTTGACAGTCGAAAGGAAACCGCCATGGGCCGTTTCACCGTCATGAGCATGACCGACACCGCCGCCGACCGCGTCAAGGCGGTTCTGGCCACCAAAGGCGAGGATGCCCTTGGCCTTCGCGTTGGCATCAAGAAGGGCGGCTGCGCCGGCATGGAATACACGGTCGATCTGGCGACGGAAGCAAAACCGGGCGAAGATTCCATCGAAAAAGACGGCGCTCGCGTTTTCATCGCCCCGGAGGCAGTGCTGTTCCTGTTGGGCACCGAGATGGATTACGAGGAGACCGTACTGCGCTCGGGCTTTACCTTCCGCAATCCCAATCAGACCTCGGCTTGCGGCTGTGGCGAGTCGGTCGAATTGAAGCAGGCGGATCTGGCGGCGCTTGCCGGCCACGCCGGCTAACCCCGAAAGGAACCCGGATGGACGAGGATTTCCTCCGGGACCTCTTCGTCTCGCTCGCCGATGTTCGCGTTCGCAGGATGTTCGGCGGGCAGGGGGTCTACTCTGGAGATCGGATCGTCGCCGTCGTGGTCCAGGGAGAACTCTATCTGAAGAGCGATGCGCTCAGTGGGCCCATATACGAGGTGGCCGATCTGACACGCTGGACCTATGCGCGCGAGGGCCGGGCGCCGACGCGCATGCCCTATTACCGCATGCCGGAGTCGGCACTCGACGATCAGGACGAGGCCGAAAGTTGGATCGCTATCGCCGATGCGGCTTCGCGGCGCGCCTCCCAGCAGTCGCTACGTCCAAAACGAGCAGCCAAGGCAAAATAGAAGACATCTGTCGCCTGGCGCCTCAGTCTGGCGAGGGAGCCGATCGGCGCTTCGCCGCCACCCACAAGGCTTCCATCTCGTCGAGACTTGCCGAATGCAGCGATCGGTTGGTCGTTTCGAGCTGATCCTCGATAAAGCCGAACCGGTCCCGGAATTTGCGCACGCAGCGTCTTAACGCCAGTTCCGGATCGATCTCGTGGAAGCGGGCGAGATTGACGACACTGAACAAAAGGTCGCCGAGTTCGGCCTCGCTCGCATCTCGGTCACGGGCTGCGATCGCCTCTGCGAATTCGCCCAGTTCCTCGTCGATCTTCTCCAGGATCGGCTCCGGCCGGTCCCAGTCGAAGCCGGTATCGGCGGCCTTCTTCTGCACCTTGAGTGCCAGCGTCAGCGCCGGAAACGCGGCGGGAATCTCGTCGAGATGCCGCGGCCGGTCGGCGCCGTTCGCACCGGTTGGTGGGCTTGCGTCGCTTGCAAGTTTCGCCCGCAATGCTGCTCTCTCAGCCTTTTCCTCCGCCTTGATCTTTTCCCATTGGCCTTTGGCGGGGCGGGCCGAGCGCGCGACGGCGTCACCGAACACATGCGGATGCCGGCGGACCATCTTTCGCGTGATTGTCTCGACGACGTCGCCGAATTCGAACAGGCCTTGTTCGGCGGCGAGCTGGGCGTGATAGACGACCTGGAGTAAGAGGTCGCCCAATTCCTCCCGCAAATCGACCATGTCGTCGCGCTCGATCGCGTCGGACACTTCGTAGGCTTCCTCGACCGTATAGGGCGCGATCGTCGCGAAATTCTGCTCGATATCCCACGGACACCCGGTTTCTGGATCGCGCAGTGCCGCCATGATCTCCACGAGCCGGGCCACGTTTTTGGAGGGTGTCATGTGGTTGTCCTTGTTCGGGATGTGACGCCGGGCCAATCCTATCGAACCGCCCGGGCAGATTGCACCTTGATCGCCAGATCTGCTTGTGAACAAGGGCGAGGGTGGTTGGCACCCGCCGCCTGCATCAACGCGAAGATATCATGTGCAAAAACGCCGGTTCTGTAATTGCCGTCCATCCGGGCGGCGACCAACGACTTGCGATGAAACTGTCGTCTCGCACGACGAGGATCCGGGCGCCGCAGCAAGCTGCCACGGCGCCCGAAGGTTTTATCAGTTGCGCAGGCTTTCTGGCACCACGCCGCCATTTTCCGCGAGCTTCTGCATCACCGCCTTATGAAGCGCAATGTTCTCCTCGGCGCTGCCGTCTGGGCCGGCATGGACGTTCAATTCGTCGGCCAGTTCCTTGCGGGCCGCAAGGCTGGAATCCATATCGAGAAGCTTGAGGAGGTCGACGATCGACGTCTGATAATGGCCGCCGCCGCCCTTGTGCGAGGCCGCCATCGTGTCGAGAACCGCGCCGACATCAATGGTCTTGGCCGGCGCCGAGGCTGCCGAAGCGCCGGTTGACGGCGGCATCGACGTTGCCGGTTGCGCGGGTTTTGGGGACGTCACCTGAGCAGTCACACTCGGTGACGCACCCTGATTGTTGCTTGCTGACGCCTGGGGTGTGGGGCTTGCCGAAGGCGCTTTTGACGCATCCGGCACCTCCGCCGCCTCTGCGGCCCCATGACGGAAAATCTTGTTCATGATGTTGCCGAACATGCTCATTGTCGTCTCCTTGAAAAGCGAGCGCATGCAAACCGGTGCGCGATCCGTGGAGGGTTAAGCCGTCTGCCCGCGAAAGGTTGCTCGCGCGGATGCGCTTGGCTCCGGCAACAGCGATGACAACGCGGACGCTGATCCTTCTGAACCGGAGCGACTGGTTCCGGCGAAGCGATATTCGAAAGCGCACGCCAACCCTCATGCCCATCGAACGACCGCTCATGTGTCGGTCGCGACGAACACCGACTGCAACAGGACGACGAGCAGGGCAGTGCGCATGGCCTGGATGTGTCGTCATCGACGTTCAACCTGGTCCGCCTGCCCGCCAGCTCCTCTCACGTCATTAAGTGGCATAAGATATATTATGGAACCAAATAGGCCGGCGATGACTGCTGGCGTAACGGTGGCGGACACTCCACCACCGGATGACGGGATCGGTCCCGATCGATACGGACCTCAGTCCAGCGGAAATTCGATCGTTAGGCCATCATATCCTGGCCGCACATGCGCCGGCAGTTCTCCGCAGAGCGTGTCGTAGTCGAGAGGCGTATGCATGTGTGTCAGCGTCGCGCCCTCGACATGGAAGCGGTCGATCCATGCGAGCGCCTGCGCCACGGTCAGATGGCTCGGATGCGGCTTGTATTGGAGCGCGTCGATGACGACGTGCCGGACGCCGTCGATCGCGGCGAACGCTTCATCCGCAAAATCGCTGACGTCGCTGCAGTAAGCGATCGGCCCCACGCGGAACCCGAGCGAGTGGATCGAACCATGCTCTTGCCGAAACGGCGTCAGCGTCAGCAATCCACCGGGTCCGTCGATCTCGAAACTCTGCCCGGCGGTAATGGTGACGTGCCGGGCGACCGGCGGATAGTTGCTGCCCGGCGGTGTCTCGAAACAGTAGCGAAATGCCTCGAGCACGCGATCGTGGGTCGCGGCGTCGGCATAGACCGGTATTCGCGTCTGCTGTGCGAGCATATAGCCGCGCAGATCGTCGATGCCGTGAATATGATCGGCATGTGGATGCGTCAGCGCGACGGCGTCGAGACGCGTAACGGATGCACTGAGCATTTGCTGGTGAAAATCCGGTCCGCAGTCGATGGCGACCACGGTCCGACCAGCGATGCCTATTCGTTCGATGAGAGCGGCGCTGCGGGTGCGCCGGTTCCTGGGGTTTGCCGGATCGCAGGCGCCCCAGTCACCATTGATCCGGGGCACGCCCGGTGAGGATGCGCAGCCGAGGACCGTCAATCGTAGCGTGTCGCGCACTGAGCTCTCCTTCGATGCTCAGCCGTCACGAGGATCGGGAATTTTCGTGAACAAGGCAAAGAAGTTGTCCGACGTTTGTTGCGCGAGTTCGCCGAGATCAACGCCCTTGGTTTCGGCTAGAACCTCTGCTGTGTGACGCACGTAAGCCGGCTCGTTTCGCTTGCCACGATACGGCGGCGGCGCGAGATATGGCGCGTCCGTCTCGACCAGTAGCCGGTTCATCGGCACATCGGCGGCGATGGCGCGGATCTCCTCGGATTTCTTGAACGCCAGAATTCCGGAAAACGACACATAGCCGCCGAGCGCCAGCCCGGCCTCGGCGAGCCCGCGGCCGGAGGAGAAACAGTGGAGAATGAAGGGGAAGGCCCCCTTCCCGCTTTCATCTTCCAGAATGCGGATCATATCGGCGTCGGCGTCGCGCGAATGGATGACGAGCGGCAAACCCGTTTCGCGCGCTGCCTCGATATGGCGTCGAAAGACAGTCTCCTGGATGTCTCGCGGGGCTTTGTCGTAGAAGTAATCGAGGCCGGCTTCGCCGATGGCGACGATCTTTTCGTCCTGGCTCAGGCGCACCAGCTCCGCGACGGGCGTATCCGGCTCTGCCGCGGCATTGTGCGGATGGGTTCCCACCGAGGCGAAGATTTCCGCGTGCGCGTGGGTCAACTGTTTCAATCGCTCGATCCGCGCCACATGGGTCGAGATCGTCACGAACAGACTAACCCCTTCAGCCTTTGCACGACTGAGCAATTCGACGTGCTCACCCTCAAAATCAGGGAAATCGAGGTGGCAATGGCTGTCGACCAGAAACGGCATCGTCACGCGGGCGTCTCCGCCTCGACAAAACGCGGAAATACCGGTTGCGGCGCCGGTAGCGGTGTGCCCGGCGTCAGGGCCACGTCCGGCGTCAGGTCGGTGAAGCTTCGTTCGTCTTCGGCCACGCCGAGTGTGTCGAGCAGCTTGGCGGCGCTCTCCGGCACGAAAGGCTGTAGCAGGATCGCCACTCGTCGGATCACCTCGGCGGTGACATAGAGGACGGTCTCCATGCGCGCGGGGTCGCTCTTGCGTAGCGCCCAGGGTTCCTGCCCTGCGAAATATCGGTTCGCCTCGCTGACGACCGCAATGATCGCGGCAAGGACCGCGTGGAGTTCCTGCCGGTCCATCGCCTCTCGCGCCTTTGGCAAAAGGTTGCTCGCGGCCGACAGGATGGCGTCGTCGGCTTCGCTCAAAGGACCTGGCGTCGGCACCGCGCCGGAGCAGTGCTTGGCGACCATTGACAGCGAGCGCTGGGCCAGATTGCCCAGATCGTTGGCGAGCTCGGAATTCGTTCGGTTGACGATGGCGTCATGCGAGTAATTTCCGTCCTGGCCGAACGGCACCTCGCGCAAGAGGAAATAGCGCAGCCGATCGAGGCCGTAGACGTCGATCAGCGCGAACGGATCGATGACGTTGCCGACCGATTTCGACATTTTCTCGCCGCGGTTGAACAGAAAGCCGTGGGCAAAGACGCGCCGCGGCAGCGGTATCCCCGCTGACATCAGAAAGGCCGGCCAATAGACCGCGTGAAACCGCACAATGTCCTTGCCGATCACATGCAGATCGGCGGGCCAGAAGGATGTCCGCTCCCCCTCACCCGGAAATCCCGTCGCCGTCAGATAGTTCGTCAGCGCGTCGACCCACACATACATGACGTGCTTTTCGTCGTCCGGCACCGGAATGCCCCAATCGAAGGTCGTCCGGGAAACCGACAGATCCTTCAGGCCGGAACGAACGAAGGAGACGACCTCGTTGCGCCGCTCAGCCGGGCCGATGAAGTCCGGATTGGCCTCGTAGTGCGCCAGAAGACGGTCCTGGAAATTCGAGAGCCGGAAGAAATAGCTTTCCTCCTCGACCCACTCGACCGGCGAGCCTTGCGGACCGCGGCGCTGGTCGTCCTCGCCGACGGTGGTTTCGTCGGCGCCGTAATAGGCCTCGTCGCGCACCGAATACCAGCCGGAATAGGCGCCTTTGTAGATGTCGCCAGCGGCCGCCATCTTTGTCCAGATCGCCTGGCTCGCAGTGACATGCCGCTTTTCGCTGGTGCGGATGAAGTCGTCGTTCGTGCCGCCCAGCGCTTTGGCCATGCGCTCGAACTCGGCGGAATTGCGCTCGGCCAGTTCGCGCGGCGTCAGCCCCTGGTCGCGCGCGCTTTGCAGCATCTTGATGCCGTGCTCGTCCGTGCCGGTCAAAAAGAACACCTCGTAGCCGTCGAGCCGCTTGAAGCGCGCCAGCGCGTCGGTCGCGATCAGCTCGTACGCGTGGCCGATATGCGGGCGACCGTTCGGATAGGAGATCGCGGTGGTCAGGTAGAAGCGTTCGGCCATAGGGGCTTTCGTCAAATCCGGTGCGGGAAGCAATGTCGTACCCGCGACATAGAGCATTGCGCCAAACGGCTCAATCGGCGGCGTCGCGGGATTGGGGCGGGCACAGGGGTAGTGTCAGGCGGCCCGGTGCCGCGCCCGCCGGTGATAGAACCCGTCGAACAGTGTCAGGAGAGCCTGCTTTCGGTCCAGATTATAGGCTGCGGCTTCCCGAAGCCGCGTGGTTTCGTCCTGCCACAGCGCGGCCAATGCCGCCGCGCCCTCCCCGTCGCCGGCCCGTAGGCATGTCTCGCTGGCTTCGGCGATCGCGGAGAGCAGCGCCGCGACAAGCAGCTCATAGGCCGATTCCCGCCCCTTGAGCGTCAAGGCGTCGGCCAGGGAATGGATAGCGTTCCAATCGGGCCTGTCGGCCTGGAGCAATTGGTCCAGGGTGTTGCGAATCTCTATGCCGCCGTGAGCGATCAGCGAGATGGCCTCGCGGACGCTGCCCTTGGCAATCCTTGCCGCGGCACGGATCTCTTCTGCATCGGCGCTCGGCAGACAATGGGCGAGCGTCGCCGCGAGCCTTCCTTCATCCAGCGGCTTGAACTGCAACAACCGGCAACGGGAGCGTATCGTCGGAAGCAGCCGGCCGGGAGTGTGGTTGGTGATCAGGAAGATCGACCGCGGCGGCGGCTCCTCCAGGATCTTGAGAAGCGCATTGGCCGCGCTGCGGTTCATGTCGTCGGCCGGATCGATCAACGCGATCCGCCAATTGGAACCCGATGCCGTCGCGTGAAAGAAGCGGTTGAGTTTGCGCACCTCATCGACGGTGATCTGCGTCCTGAAGCCTGTGCCTTTTTCGACCGGTGGCCGGGCGATGTGGATCAGGTTCGGATGCGTCCCGAAAGCGATCTGTCGGACGGTCGCGTCGTCAGGCGAGGATACCGGCGCTGCCGCTTCGGGCTCGTCCGGCCGCGACCCGGCCAGCAGATGCCGCGCGAAGGCGAAGGCCGTCGTGGCCTTGCCGATGCCTCGCGGCCCCTGGAATAGCCAGGCGTGGTGAAGACGTCCGCTGGCCCCGGCCGCGACGAGTTCCCGCCATTCGTTCTCGTGACCGGACAGCGTCAGCGTCGCCGGTGGCGGCGGCACACCGTCGAGATCGTCGTGGGCTTCCGGCGTTTCGAGCGGCCGGTCGTTCATGACGTACCCTGCCCCGCGTTGAGCGATTGGCAGATCGCCTCGAATCGGGCCGCTTCCAGCCGGTCGTCGACGATGCTGGCGATTTCCGCGGCGACCACACTCTCCGGACGGGTTCCATCGACGACGACGCAGCGATCAGGTTCCTCGGCGGCGATGTCGAGGAATGCCTGCCGTCGTCTTTCGTGCAGCGCCTCGTCCTCCTTCTCGAACCGGTCGGCCGTGCCGCCCTTTCGTCGCTCACGCGCGCGCTCCGCCCCGATGCCGGCGGGAACGTCGAGGATGATCGTCAAATCCGGATACAGCCCCGCGGTCGCGGCCTGCTCGAGACGTTTCATCAGATCACGGTCGAGGGAGGAGTCGAGGAATTGATAGACGCGCGTGGAATCGTGAAACCGATCGCACAGAACGACTTCGCCTCGCTCGATTGCCGGTCGCACCACGGCCGCCACATGATCGGCTCGCGCCGCGGCGAACAGAATGGCCTCAACCTCCGGCCCAAGTTCCTCAGCCGCGCCCGACAGGATGACGTGCCGGATCGCGTCGGCGCCGGGTGAACCGCCGGGTTCGCGTGTAGTGACCACCATACGGCCCTGGGCTGCCAGGTGGCGGGCAAGACGGGCGATTTGCGTCGTCTTGCCGCTGCCCTCGCCGCCTTCGAATGTGATGAAAAAACTGGTCAATGGGCGTCCGAATCTCGCAGATCAAAAGGCGCGGAGCCAGCCGACGGCCAGTTCCTTGACCGCTCCCATCGCACGGTCCGCGAAGTCTCCGGCGAAGACGGAAGTGCCAGCATAAAGAGCCTGGGTTAGCACTATGTCCTCATCGACGCGGATTTCCAGCGAAGCGACCCTATCACCTTCCTTGATCGGCGCGGTCAGCGGTCCATTGTAGCGGATTTGGGCCGAGACACGATCCTGCGCATCGACCGGAACCAATAGCTTGACGGGTTGGCGGACGGCAAGCGGGACGCTGCCCGAACTGCCGCCGAAGACGCTCGCGCTGCCAATGCTCGCGCCGCTCTCGAACAAGGTGCGGGGCTCGAAGGCACCCTCGGCCCAGGTCAGCAGCCGGCGAGCCTCCTCGGCACGTTCCTTGGACTTATCGAGGCCGCTCATCGCCAGCAAGGTTAGCCGACCGCCCTTCTGCGTCACACCAACGAGCGCATACCCCGACGCTTCCGTATAGCCAGTTCCCATGCCGTCGGCGCCGAGTTCCATCGCCAGAAGCGGATTGCGATTGCGCTGGAAAATCCCGTTCCATTCGAAGGCGGGCTCGGCATAGATCTTGTACAACTCGGGATATGTCGCGCGGATATGGCGTGCCAAAGTCAGCAGATCGCGCACCGTGACCTCTTGGCCGTCAGCCGGAAGCCCGGTCGGATTGACGAAGCGCGAGGCGGTCATTCCCAATTCCTGGGCGCGCTCGTTCATCCTCAGCGCGAAGGCCTCCTCGGACCCCTCCATCCCTTCCGCTATGGCGATCGCCGCGTCGTTCGCCGACTGGACGATGGTGCCGCGGATCAACGCCTCGACCGTAACGCGGGAATTCAGTTTGGCGAACATGGTGGAAGAGCCCGAAGGGGCGCCGCCGGTCCGCCAGGCGTGTTCGCTGATCGGAAATTCCGTATCCAGGCGCAACTCGCCGGCCCGCAATGCCGCGAAGACGACCTCCATCGTCATCATCTTGGCGAGAGAGGCAGGGGGAAATGGCGCGTCGGGATCTTTCTGGAAAAGCACCGTCCCGGTTTCGCCGTCGACCAGGAGCGCCTGCTTCGCCGCCGTTTCGATCCGCGATTCCACTGCAGGTTCCTGCGAAAATCCCGGATTCGATGCGGCCGTCGCCGCCAGAATACCTGCCGCGAACAGGACGCGCGTCTTGAGGAAACCTGCTCGACTCATGGACACCATCTTTCCGGAAGGCCCTTTGCGAATGCGCCCCGATGCCGCGCTTTACCCCAAACTAGGCTATCGGGTGTTTCGATCGCAAGAATTGGCGTTAGATGGTTGCGGATGCCGGCCGCACTCAGTTCCGAACGACGAAGGCCTCGTCGGCGCCAGCCTGCCAGAGCGCGAGAAGCACCGCGTCGACATCTTCGCCCCGAGCGACGGCGAGACTCGCCGAGATCAGACCGGCCTCCGGTCCGGCTTCTTCAATCAGATCGCCCCTTCCCTTGACGAGGAAACGAACACGCTCGGCCACCGCTTCGTCGATCAGACCAATTGCGATCCGCTCAGTCGTAGCGCCGCGTGCGGCAAACGCCCTGAGAGCACGGGGCACTCCCGACTCCGATGCATAGGAGGAACTGAAGGCCGGGGATGTCGGGATCGGCACTGATCGTCCGACAGACGAGACTGGTGTCCAGAGATCCCGCGCCAGATGGTCGAGCGGTCGAACCCCAGGCAACTCTGGTTTCGCCGCGTCGTATGCGACATGCGCGAGGCCGTTTCTGCCCGAGATTGGCTGGTCTGCCGCCGCCACCATGACGGCCTCGGCGCCGGAGGAATTCCATTCCCCACCGCGCTCGAAGCTGGCCATCAGCATTTGGGTGTCATCGCCTTCGAGCGGCGCCCGGCCGATATATTCCACCTTCACATTGGCCGTGCCGGCGGTCTTGAAGTCGAGCAGGTCCGCGGCCTGCGAGGACACGTCGATCTCGCGGCCGTGGGCGTAGGGTCCCCGATCGTTGACCCGCACCATCACGCGGTTGCCGTTCGTCAGGTTTGTGACCATGGCATAGGACGGCAGCGGAAAGGTCTTGTGAGCGGCCGACAGGCCGTACATGTCGTAGATTTCGCCATTGGCGGTCAGGCGCCCGTGGAAATTCGGCCCGTACCAGGAGGAGATGCCGGTGTTCACATAACCCGACTCATCCTTGGGATAGTACCACTTGCCACGAACCTTGTAGGGTTTGCCGACCTGGGAGCGGCCACCACCTTTGCGGATATTTTTCGAGGTCGTCACCCGCGGACTGGCTGGAACGCCGAAGGTCTTGGAATCGAACTTCACGGTCGTGCTGATGTCGGCCATCTCCTGGACCGGCGATCGCGCGCCCTGGCAGCCCGATACCAGAAGTCCGACAGAGACGAGCATACCCGTCAGGATCGCGCTTCGTTTCATATCCGCAATGGCATAGCCCATGCGGCACCCCCTCTTCCATGCAACTATCAACGCAGGGGCGAATAGGCGCTCCCCAGCGCCGCGCACCCATGCAGACAAAGACTTAACAACCGCCGAACGGGCGAATCAACGCATTCCGGCCGAATGATCCTGGCATCGCCGCCATGCCGCGAACCTGACCTGCCGGTGCCGGGATGCCGAGCAACGGCTACGACGACAGCCAATTGAAGGCGAATGGCCGTGCCTCGGCCCCGGCAAACCCCGTCAGGAAGGGTGTAAGGCACTGTCCCCACAGTCGGAAACGCTATGCAGTGCCCCCGCCTTTCGCCAGTTGGGACGAATGAAACCGGCAACCCACTTCAGTGATCGCCTTACATTCGCCAAAATTCCGCCACGTCCTCGCCTTGCCCGGGGATTGGTCACGATTTGTTACAATCACCGCGCGCATCCGTGAATCGCCCCGGCGACGGACGTCCATCCGGCTGGCTCAGGGCGAAGCCAAGCGGAACGGGATGCATTCCTGTGCCGACTCGCCTTGCCTCCCGTCGCCATCGCCATTAAGCGGGCGGAGCGGGATGGGTGGCCGAGCGGTTGAAGGCACCGGTCTTGAAAACCGGCAGGCGGGAGACCGTCTCGTGGGTTCGAATCCCACCCCATCCGCCACTTCAGTCCCTGAGTGGGCACTGAATTTACGCCATTTTTTCCGATCAGCGCCTGTAGCAGGCGGGACTTCGATCCCATGATCCGAACCTCGCCCTCGGCGACCTCGACACGCTGGGCAAGCGCGCGCAGGTGGTCGCGGCGGTAGCCGCCGCCGTCGAGCCGGATGCGCTGGCGGGCGGTTTTGGCGAAAGCGCGGACCATCTGCGGGGTGACGGCTTTGCTGCCGGAGTTGTAGAGCATGGCCTGCGCTCGCTCTGCGTCGGCCTTGGCCTGATCCCGGATGGCCTTGAGCCCGTCGATGCGGTCTTTGAGCGCGGGATCGTCGATGTCGGCCACGCCCGCCTCTATGGCGTCGTAGAGACGCTTGAGCCGCAGTTCCGATTCGGCGGCCCGCTTGTTCAGTTCGGCGATATGGTCGCGGCGGCGCTCGGATTGCTCCTGCCGCCGGTCGAGCACGCTGGCGAGGATGGTTTCCAGCCGCTCGGGCTGAAGAAGCTGGCTCTCAAGGTGATCGGCGACCAGATCGTCCAGCTTCTCCATCGGCACGGCCATGCCCTCGCAGGCGGTTGGTCCCTGCCGCGCCTTCATCGAGCAAGCGTAATAGCGGTAGCGCCCGCCCTTGCCGGTGCGGATCGTCATGGCCCCACCGCATTTGGCACAATGGATCAGGCCGGTGAGCATGGTCGGCCCGCTGATGACGCGGGCGGGCATGACCTTGGGATTGCGCGCCTTGAGCCGCGCCTGCACCGCGTCGAACGTCTCCCGGTCGATGATCGGCGGGACCGGAACCGTCACGATCTCGCTGGCCGGCTTCAGTTCCTTGGACTTGCTACGCTTGTTGAACTCATGCTCGCCCATATAGGTGCGGCGCGTCAGAATGCGGTGGACCTGCCCGATACCCCAGCGTCCGCCGTCGCGGGTGAAGATGCGGCGGCTGTTGAGGTAGGAGACGATGTTCTTGACGCCCATTTGGCCGGTGGTGCCGTCCCCTTCCAGCGCAAGGCGATAGATCAGCCGCACCGTGTCGGCGTGTAGCGGGTCGATCTCCAGCTTCTTCTTGGTCTTGGCCCCACGCTGCTCGGCTGCGACGACACGGTAGCCGATAGGCGGCAGCGAGCCGTTCCAGAAGCCCTGCCGGGCATTCTCCTTCAAGGCCCGCATCACATGCTTGGCGTTCTCCTTGGACTGATACTCGTCGAACAGCGCCATGATCTGGCGCATCATGACGTGCATCGGATCGTCGCCCATCTCCTGCGTGATGGAGATGAGCTTGATGCCGTTCTTGGCGAGCTTGCGGACATAGAACTCAAGCTCGAAGTGGTCGCGGAAAAAGCGGCTGAACGAATGGACCACGACGATATCGAAGGGCGCGGGCTTGGACGTGCCCGCCTCGATCATGCGCTGGAACTCGGGGCGGCGGTCGTTGGTGGCGGACGCACCGGGCTCCACGAAGGTCTCGACAAGCTGGTAGCCGCGCGAAACGCAGTAAGCTTCGCCCTGCCGCTTCTGGTCCGGGATGGATACGTCATGCTCGGCCTGCCGCGCCGTCGAAACGCGGAGATAGAGCGCGGCGCGCTGGGGGATCGTGGAAGCGACGACGGGCATGTCCGGTCTCCTTCTCAGATCAGTGTCGGGACCGAACAATCCGGTCGTATGAGGCTCAGGCGGCGCGCTTCAACGGGCGGGCGCGTTCGATACGCTCGCGCTCCCCTGGCGTGTTCATGATTTCCCAGAGATCGTTGCGCCGCTGGACGTTGAGCCAGAAGTCGGGACTGTTGCCGAACACGCGCGCGAGGATAAGCGCGGTCGCGGTAGTCACATTCCTGCGGTTGCCGCACAACTCGTTGACGTGCTTGCGCTGAACGCCCATCGCCTCGGCGAGCGCACCCTGGGTCAGGCCCATCGGCTGCATGAACTCTTCGGTCAGGATTTCACCGACAGTGGCCGGCTTGCGCTTCGTGGTCAACATGGTCTGCCTCGCTCTCATCGGTAACTGTGATCGTCCAGATAAATCCCGTCCGCCTCCCCGCGCTTGCCATTCCAGCGAAAGATCAGCCGCCATTGCTGGTTGACGCGGATTGAATGGAACCCCGTCAGATTACCGCGCAACTTCTCGAAGTGATTGCTGGGCGGAACGCGCAGGTCCTGATCGGTTACGGCGTCGTCAATCATCTGGAGCTTGCGGAACAACCGGGCTTCAAGATCGGACGGGATATTGCGGGAGCGGACATCATCCACAAAAAAGGCCCGCAACCAGTCATCCCGAAAGCCGACGATCATTCGCTCCCCCCAAGTCTGAGCATATGTACCACACTATAACTCATATTGCAATGCTTCCTGTTGATCTCCCATCGCTCGGCGTCGGGTCAGCCGCCTGGACCGAAGAGTTCGTCGAAGAGATCACCGAACCATTGCTCGAACACTTCGACCTCAGCCTGTGTGGCCGGAACGGGATGGGGCCAGTCGTCGGTGACGGTCCATGTGGACAGGTCATGTTTGGGCGGTCGGCCCATGGGCACATGGTATCCGAGCAGGTCTTCAAGCTGCTCCGATACGGTCGGCGGCCTGACGCGCCGGGAACGGGGCGCTGCCCCTGCGCCGTCGTCCGCGCGATCAGAGGTCATCGAAGTCGAACTTGCTGATGGGCCTCCACGATACGGGATCGGCAACCCAGCGATTGATATCGGACTCCCGCCATCCGGCCCCGTTGATGCTGATCCTGAGCTGCACGGGGAACGTACCTTCGGCGATCTTGCGATAGATGGTGGAGCGGGACAGGCCCGTCCGGGAGAGGACGGTATTCAGGCGGACGATACGGTCTGGTGCGGGCATGGATGCGATGCCTCCGGCTGGCGGTTTCTGACGGCTCTTTGTCCAGTCAGGACAGGCCCTTGCCGGGGCGCAAGAGGGTTCGGGGAATTGTCGCGGCGCCGGATGGAAACGGCGGCAAATAGGAAAGATTACAGCCCCATCCCCCTTCCTCTCCCGAGGTCGAGACCGTGAGAGAGGGCGAGGGCCGCACCGAGTCGGCGGCCAGCCTCCATGTCGATGCCGAGCGCGGCCTTACGGTTGGCGAGCAGGGATTCCATCTGCGGATCGCGTTCGAGGCTCTTCGCCATGTCGCCCATTGCCGACCGGGTGGCCTTGTAGCCCGCCATGTCGCCCGCCTGGTATTGGCGCTGACTGGTGCGGTCGAGCTTCTGCCAGCGCGCCACGAAGCGATCCGCACGAAGCTGCGGATCGGTGCGGATTTCTGTTTCGAGCTGGAGCGCCCGGATGGCGCGGTTGACCTTGCCTGCACCTGCCTCTCGGGCGAGGCCGGGCTCTTTCACGTAGGCTGCTTCGGCATCCCGCCAGCCGTGAGGCCGCACGACCTCGAAAGCCTTGCGAGCGTCGGAAAGTTTCCGCATCTGGTCCGGGCTTCGCTTGCCGCCCGCATCTTCGGCGCTGAATATCGCGTCCACCGCTCGGGCATGGCGGATGAGCGCCTTGGTGCGGGCCTTGCGCAGCGCCGCCTCCGGGTCCGCCGCCACGGATCTTTCCGGCGCATCCGTCGTTCGCCGGACCTTTGCCGCAGCGCTTTCCCGTCCCTGCCCCTGCGCTTCGCCAGCGCCCGGCGACGGCGCTGCCTGGAGGCGCATACCGTCGAACATGCCGCGCACCTTCTCGGGCACGACCTTACGCAGGATCTCCGCGACACGGGCGCCGAAGGTGATGCCGCGCCGTTCGGCGTAATCCCGCGCCGGGTCGATCTGCTCGTAGTCGGATGCCATGTGCTTCGCGCGGTCGCGCGACAGGGTGCGGACAAGTTTGTCCTGGCTGGCAAAATCGTCGCGGCCGTAATGCAGGTCCATGCCGTCGCGATGCCGGGACAGCGCTACATAGCTGCTGTGCGCGTCCATGCCCGGTGTTGCCAGCACATGGGTGCGGTCCACGGTCATGCCCTGCGCCTTGTGGATCGTCGCCGCAAAGCCGTGGTCGATGCGGTCGTAATCCTTCAGGTCGAATGAGACGGAGCGGCCATCGTCGGTGCGCACGATCATGTTCCTGGGGCTGACCTCAACGATGGTGCCAAGCGTACCGTTCTTCACGCCAAGGCCGCGCTCGTTCCGCAGGAACATGACGCGGTCTCCACTGGCGAAGCTGCGCGCGCCACGTTCGACGGCGACGCGCACGTCCTCACCCAGATCGCCCGCGTTCCGCATTCGCTCCCGCGCACCGTCATTGAGGGCGCGCACCTCGGCATTAGTATGGGTGAGGATGATCCGGCTGCGATCCGGTTCGGTCTGCCGGTCGCGGTCCCAGCGGTCGATCAGATCATCGCGCGCCTGTTCCCGCGCTGGGGCTTCATGCACCATGTCATGACTGTCATAGGCATGGATCGCATTGCCGGTTCTGCCGGTCGCCAGATCGCGCGTGGCGTCGCGCTGCCAATCCTTGCGCTGGCGGCGCACCTCGCCGATCTCCGCGCCGCCGTGCCGCTCATGGATCGAGCGGAAGGCTGCGCCCGCTTCGATGGACTGTAGCTGCCGCGGATCGCCGACCAGGACGACCTTCGCGCCGGCGTCGGCGGCATGGGACAGCACGCGCTCCAACTGGCGCGTGCCGACCATGCCGGCCTCATCGATCACCAGCACGTCACCGCTGGTGAGCAGATCGCGGCCGTTCCGCCAGCCATGTTCCATGCTGGCGATGGTGCGCGATGCGATGCCCGATCCGATCTGGAGGGCTTCCGCCGCGATGCCGGACAGAGCGATGCCGCGAACGTCATAGCCCGATGCCTCCCAGGCTTCCCGCGCGACGCCCAGCATCGCGCTCTTTCCCGTCCCGGCATGGCCGACCACGATGCCCAGACCGCCACCGTCGGTGACATGCGCCAGCGCATCGGCCTGTTCGTCGGAGAGGACAAGGCCACGCTGTTGGGCATGCGCCAGTGCGGCCTGCCTGTCAGTGTCGTTCACCTCATGGCGCTTCCGATCCGCCATGAGTTTGGCGGCACGGTGCAGGCGCTGTTCGGCTTCGATCATGTCGCGGGTGGTGAACCGGTCCTCGCCGCGTCGGTCCCGTCCCAGTTCGACCAGATCGGGCGCGTTTCTGATGGCATGTGTCACCGCATTGAACTGGTCGATGCCGTCGCTGTGCCGATGC
>Ga0209024_1000278_pt1 | contig 101145 bp, 115 predicted proteins | sample AutmiccommunBRH5_FD_187380 | JGI IMG/M metagenome (GOLD analysis project Ga0209024, IMG submission 187380) | Deep subsurface microbial communities from Mt. Terri, Switzerland - Autotrophic microbial communities BRH/5 (SPAdes) (version 2) | ecosystem: Environmental > Aquatic > Deep subsurface >...
GCCAGAGATCACGGCTTTTCGATCCCGACATAGCCTTCTTCGTGCTGCCCTGAACCAGGTCGCGTTCGAAGCTATCGAGCGGCATCTCAACTTGTTTTGCCATCACTGTCCCCTACCCTGCGTATCCATTGTCTGGTTTGTTGCTATCGAATCACGACTATCAGCGCCCAATCTGCTCTTCGCGTGCGCCAGGATCGTTTCGGGGCAATCACGCCACCGCTTGCTTGCCCGACTCGCCAGGTACGCCTTCCAGGTGCTCACCGCGATCGGCTTGGCCTGACCCACGTTCACCAGCTCCAGCGCTTCCAGCTGTGTCAACCCGGCCTTTTCAATTAGCCTTCGGAGCACTGCCCCGTTGGTTTCCTCGGCAGTCATGCCATCCTCTCCACGGTGCACTTGTGCACCTATACTACACAGCAAACCGAAAAGATCAACTAACGAAAGTCAAAAGTGACCTAAATGTATCGCAGGGGAATATTTAGGTCACACGCGGCCTATCCCTTCCTGCCGAAAATCCTGCTCACCATGGGTTTAAGGCTTGTTTCTACCTAATAAACCCATGGCGACTTCAAAAATATTTGCTTTCGCCTTGGGTTTGCCCTACTTTTTGGCCACCTAACCCAAAGTCGGAGCCATCTACATGGAAAACAATGAGTACGGCGTAGACCACTACCCCTTCGCGGACTTCGAAAACCAGCTCTATCCAGCAAAATTCGTGGCGGAGTGCCTGCAGATCGGCACGGTAAGGCTTGGAGAGATCGTCCGAGAACACAACCTCGACATCCGCCGGATTCCCCGCGGATCGGTCGAGGCTCGTGGTTACGGTGCCGCGGACATATTCCGGATTGCTAATATTCGGCGCGAGATCGGCGGAGTAAAAGCTCTGCAGCGACAGATCACCATGGCTGTCTATGTGCAGAAAGGCGGCACAGCAAAGACAACGACGGCCTGCAATCTGGCCATTCAGTTCAGCCTAATGGGACTGAAGACCCTCATCATCGACAATGATCCGCAGGCCGATGTAACAAGCATGCTTGGCTACGACCCCGATCTCACAGCTTCTGAGCTTGAAGAAGTAGGCGTACCTGGTAATCGCGCAGTAGATGGCCATCTTGGCAACCTCATGCGCGTCGGGAATACCTACGCCCCTATGACACTGGATGAGGTTATCAAGAAGCCGTTCGGAGAGTTTGGCCCGCATTTAATCCCGGCGGAAGTGACCATGGACGAGATGGACCTAGTCCTCAGGAACGCCAATGGCAGCGACTTCCGCTACTCAATTTTTATTGAGCAAGCCAGGACCGGTAAGCTGCCGCATTGTGATCTGTCGAGCTACGACGTGATCATCATGGACAACGCTCCTTCTGGCACGATGCTATCGCGCAATTCCATGATTGCTTCGGACTTCCTCGTCTGCCCAATCCGCATGGACAAGTTTTCTTTCCGCGCCCTCTCCCGCCTTGCATTCCGCCTCAATGAATTCGCGAAGGATTTTCAGCGGTCACCGGAGATAATCGCGATTCCAACAATGTACATCCGCAACCGCCCGCGGATCCAAGCGAACCTGGAACGGCTCTGCGACCTATTCCCAGGCAAGGTGACGAAAAGTCCGCTGTATCATAACGAGGACTACTCCAAGAGCCTTGAAGAGGGTATTCCTGTATCCCTTTGGCGTCAGGCTGGGGAGAACTCGGCAGGAGCGTTTCGAGAAGTCTTCGCCGAGGTGGTTGCTCGAATCCAAACCGTTCTGGAGGCAACCAAATGAAATCATCACGTCCTCTTGGGTCCAGTAAGCCTACTCACATCCAAGGCGTGCCAGTGGCCGAAGCTCCCGCAGCCAACCTTGGCCGATCCATGACCGAAATCCTTGCCGAGCAGGGCTTGCTTGATGAGACTCAGCCCGCTACCACACCGGAGAATGTCTCCCCGGCCTCCACAGAAACTTTTCACCGTGAAAAACAAAGAAGTTTTCACGGTGAAAACTCAGTAGGGCGTGCGGCACTCGAAGGACAGTACATCCCGGCTAAAGAGGGTGTAACCCTCCTCGATATCGAAGTGATCGATCGGAGCCCATACCAGCCGCGCAGAATCTTCAACGAAACCGCCCTCAGTCTGCTGGCGGACTCGATTCAGGCTAACGGCGGGCTCAACAACCCAATCGTGGTTCGGCCTAAGGCCGATGGCCGCTTTGAACTCGTTGGTGGTGAGCGGCGCTGGCGAGCGCATGAGATTCTTCAATGGAACCAAATTGAAGCGTATGTCCGCGATCTTTCCGATGAAGACGCGGCCGTACTCGCTGTAACCGACAATGATTCGCAGGAAGCTCTAACGGACTTCGAGCGAGCCTTGAGTTACAAGAACCTGCTGGACCAAAAGACCGTGAAGAACCAGATGACACTGTCTCGCCGGGTAGGTCGCAGCATGGCGACCATCAGTCGCTGTCTGGCCTATTTCAAGCTCCCCGAAGAGGTGCTTACGCTGCTCGAAGATGACCCGGCATTCATCGGTACCAAGCATGTTGCGGATCTCGCAGCGCTGGCAGATGAAGGGCACAAGGACCTGGTCGTCCAGGCCGCCCAGCTCATCTTTGACGGCAAGCTTTCCCAGGAAGCCGCCGTGGCATGGATCAAGACCTCGGTTAAGAAGAATAGTGAACAGCCTCCGGCACCACCTGTACCAGTGAAGCTCTACGCGAAAGGCCGGGAGGTGGCTGATCTCAAAGTGCGTGGGCAGAAGATCACTCTTGACTGCCCAAAGGGCGTAAACCCGGCGGAGGTTCTGGAGCTCATCAAAAAGCACTTCGATCCACCATCTGAGGATTGAGACCCTCCCAACCAAGGGCGCGCTGAGCGCCCTTTTTTGCGCCCCATATTCTTTCACCTTAGCCGCAATACACCAGCTGATGCGCTTGTTCGGATTGCAGTTTTCACGGTGAAAAACAGCAAATCTCGCCTCCAAAAAACCCCACAAGAACATGCCTGCATACCGCCCCCATATCCTTTCACCTTTCGTATGCCCCGCCAAAATCTTGGTTGTCATGGTGAAGCTTATTTTGCCCGCCGGTTTTTACCGTGAAACCGAGGGATCAGAGCTGATTGAAGAAGCCTGCAACAAGCCATGGCAGCGAAAGAACAGCCGCGGGGGCGCGTCGTAGGTCAGAGAGGAGATGGGACGAGATGGCAGGGGTGGAGGAGGGCGGGGAAAAGAGAAGGGGGCCGAAGCCCCCTATTCATTACTTCAAGCGTTGAGCGACTTTCTGTAGAGCTCAAGCGACTCTTCGTAAGGATGCAGCAGCTTTTCAGCAACGAACATATAGAAGTTATTGACGACCATGGCACTACCTTCGCCTTTGGCGAGGAACTCGGCCCACTTTTTCAGCAAGAGGCGTTGCCCAGTCAGGGTTGCTGCAAACTGCTCGTTGAGCGAATTGCGCATCTCACTATCCATGCCGGCAAGAAGCATCTCAACCTCCGATCGGCGCTGAGCGTTGAACTCACGGCGGACAGCATCGTCATCTTGCAGAAGGCTCTGTTGCCCAGCCGGAGCGGCTTTTGGGGCGGCCTGAGCTCCGCCCTGCAGCAGCTTGTCGAGCCCAGTCTTCGCCAGCTTTACGTCTCCATCACGCAGGACACGAAGGAAGTAGGGGGCAATGCCTTTAGCGCCAGACTTGATCTTCCCTTCAGTGTACTTCTCCTGGACGTATTCCATAACGATGGAGATACGATCCTCCGAGTGCAGTGCCAACGCTTCCTTCGCCTGAGTTTCCGTCAAGCAGAAATCGTCCTGCAACTTCCGCAGCAGCTCGTGGTTGAAGCTGGAAGGAGAGTCGATGGCTAACGCGCCCTGGACGTTCTCCTGGATGCGAAACTTGACGCCGACGACCTTGCGCTTCTCGCGCTGCAGCTCGACCTCAAGGCAGATGTCCGATATTGAATTGATCTCTTTGATCGCAGGCTGGATGACAGCCCGGTTGAGGATCTTGAACTCATCATAACTGGCAGTGTTGTTCACACCGAGCAGCTCACGGAAGAGGGGGAGGGGGAGGACTGGTGTTTGGTTGATTGCTCTGTAACGAGCGCAGTTCTCGTACAAAGCGAGGGCATGCCCTGAGCTGAAGCGCGAGATGATCAGCAGGTCAATTCGAGCATAGAACTCCGGATTGTAGAGCTTGGCCCGGAGCTGCGGGCTGTAGGCGTAGCTGCAGATCCCGTCCTTGATCGAGGCGCTGGCCAGGGCCGTGGTCACACCCCAGTCGCTCTTGCCCTGGTGATCGATGATGTCCCATTTGATCTTGGTGGTGACCATGTCCTCAAGGGCGTCCTTGAGGTATTTAACGTTCTTGCTGTCAAACCCAGCGAGATCCATCAGGTCGCGAACAGGGATGGTATGCAGCTGCAGGTTCACGTCTGGGAAGTCATCGTAGGCATTGTGCAGAAGGACGTTCCAGGCCTTCCGCTGAAGGCACGAAATGTCGTTCTTGATGTGAATCGCCCCGGCGTGCTTACGAACGCTTGGCGCCAGGACGTTCTGCCCTGGTGTTGCTGCCGGCATGCCCATGCTTCCCCCCTGCAAGCCTCCAAAACTGCACAGATACTATGACGAAAGTCAGAAATGATCAAGAAACGAACAAAACAGACAAACAGACAAACAACCTCTCGCGAGCTGCGGTGCTTGAGGTCCACTCCGGTCCGGTTGCAGGTGTCTGCTCGGTCGAGTTTTGCGGTAGTTAAACCGCTGTTTAAATTCTAGTCAATATATTTTCACATACCGGCAAAAACTTTCTGGATTGGATCCTATGTCTGTATGTCTGTTTCTTTTTTAAACAAACAAACAGATATTTAGAGGTTCATAAGTGTTTGAATTTAAAGGGTTTTATAGGGGTTAAGGTGAACGTTTATGGGGTGAAGGTGAATATATATGGGGCGAGAAGTGAAAACTTATGGGCCGTAGGTGAAAGTTTATGGGGAGCAATGGTGAAAGCCTATGGGGTGAGAGGTGAATGAATGTGGGGTGACAGGTGAAAGGCTATGGGGACGTGGGTGAAAGTCTCTGGGGCCAAAGGTGAATGGATGTGGGGCGCCAGAGGTGAACGTTTATGGGGCCACCTGAGCAAAGGTGAAAGCATATGGGGCCATTTGAAGCCTACTGGTCGAGTAGCCGGATCGGGGGAAAGGTGAACGTTTATGGGGGAGGGGAGGGCTATGGAGCCCTGAAAGGTGAACGTTTATGGGGCTCAGCTTGCGTTGTTGATCCGACAACAGGTCGGCATCCGACCAGGTCAATGAAATGAGTCACCGTTCGATGCCCCGATGACGCTGGGAAGATGGCTAAGGTGAAAAAATATGGGGAGCATGCACTACGTGGCACAAAGCCCAGCAAATACAGGCATCTGCGGAAGGTTTTTTATTTAAAAAGTGAACATTTATGGGGAGCTGACCGATCTCCAATAGGCCAAGGCAAGGATGCCACATGTGACCTAAACCGCGCGTAAGGTGAACGTTTATGGGGCGGGCTGAGGGAGGAACGCACGAAAGGTGAATGGATATGGGGCGGTGATTGCGCTGGGTCGACTGTAGGTGGCAAAGGTGAATGGATATGGGGAGCGGTTCCTGCGGCCTGCCTCTACTTTTGACTTTTGTTGTTCTATCCGCGATGCTTTTAGGCGACATCAACCAATTTTGCGGCGTTCGCCGTCCTGGAGAGGTTCCCTATGCAAGGTCCGCTGCCGTTGTTCGATGTGCCGAAAGACAACACGGGGGTCAGCCGCGGTATGTTCGCTGTGGCTGCCAGCACCAGTAACCGGCCGAGGCTCGATCCGGCTGATCTGCCGTCTCCGCCGCAGAACGGCACTCTGCGTCCCCGCTAACCAGGTAGGGGAGCGAAGACATGTCTTCTACCTATGCAGAAAACGAGGTGTTCAGCTTCTGTGGGCACCTTGAAGGAGAACTCGACGGCGAGCTGAAGAGTGGGTACGCCGTTGCCCAGTCGGCGGAGGAAGCGATCCGGTCGATGCGGGAATGTGGCTTCTGCATCTCGGCGATCACTTCCCTGGCCGAGGTGAAACAGACCGTTTCCATCCTAGAGCTCATCGCTCACCGCCATCCCGACATCGAGCCGACAGATTACGTGGACGTCTACCCGGCAGAGATCCAGCCCTATCCTGAAAGCAATGTGTTCTGCTTCACGGGGCATGTGGTCGATGCGTTTGGTGCATTGAAGGCTGGCTTCATTGTCGCCAGTGATGTCGACTTCGTTGTGTCCTACCTGAAGGGACTGGGTTTTGTAGTCGAATCGGCAACGTCCCTGGAGCAGCTCCGCCAAGCCATGGCGGACATGATGGCGATTGCCGACGACGATGCCTCGTTCGACCACAGCTGCGTGGTCAATTTCAAATCGGCCGCCTGAGGGCGGCCGCATCCCCAGTACCTCAACCCGATAATAGGAAAATCCGTGGTGTCCATTCGTTGACACTAAAGGTATTTTTGCGTATTTTTCGCAGATATCAACTAATGAAAGTCGTTGGGGTTTGTTCGGTATGTCAGGTACTTCACCACGCGATGACGAGCACTGCCTGGATCTGAGCCGTCTGCAGTTCTACAAGAAATACTTCGGCAAAGTGCTGAGCGCCCTGATCTTCGCTATCGCGCTGAACTTCGTTACCGGCGGTGCTTTCGTCTGGGTCAAAACCCGTGACGTCGAGCGGGAGTACTTCGGCCAGGACTCGGTGACTGGAAGGCTCACGCAGATGGTTCCGCTGAGCGAACCCTTCGTATCGCCCCAGAAACTGTTGGACTGGACAGTCGAATGTGTTGGCGGTGCGAACAGCTACGACTTCGTGCACTGGCAGAAGCAGCTGCAGCGCAACTCGCAGTGCTTCACTCCAGACGGCTGGTCGATGTTCATGGAAGCGCTGGACCGTTCCGGCAATCTTGACCTAGTGCAGAAACAGCGACTGGTGACCTCGGCGGTGCCCCTCGCTGCGCCGGTGGTGACCAACCAAGGAATGCGCCGCGGTGTGTGGACCTGGCAGATTGAGGTTCCTTTCATCGTCAGCTTCCAGGGCGGACAAGGTGGACGAACCGTCGTCACCCAGAAAACGCTGGTGACGTTGCTTGTAACCCGGGTGAATCCGTTTGAAAGCCGCGATGGGCTGGGTATCGCCCAATACCTCGGGGGCGATCTTCGATGAGCCGCCTGGTGAAAGCTTCAGCCGGCTTGATCTGGTTCGTCCTCTTGGCGAGCTCAGTGCAAGCTGAGACTGCGCCAAGTGTGCCTGATCAGAATCCTCCCGCGGCGGGGGAGGGACAGATGGCCATTCCCGCGCTTCCGCCGTTGCCGGACATCAACGATGCCGCCTATCAACAGGCCGTCGAGCAAGCTGCGCCTTTGAATCCCGCGCAGATCAAGAACCTGCGCCGGCAGGTGGATGATACTGAGCGAGCAGCTGCAGCTCTCCCGCGATTCTTCCCGAAAATCGTCACCAACTCGGTGACGGTGTCGCTTTCGCCTGGTGCAACACCGCAAGTAGTCCGCCTATTCAGTGGTTTTGTCACCACGTTGATGGTTGTTGACCAAGCAGGTAACCCGTTAATTGTCAAAACGGTCGATATCGGAGGCGGAGACAAAGACTTCACAGTGACCTGGGAAAAGGACGCTGAAAAGTCAGGCTCGAACTACGTGAAGATTTCGCCGAAGTCGCCATACGCTTTTGGCAACGTATCAATCACCTTAGTTGACGTGAGCGTTCCTATTTCGCTGACTCTGGTGAGTGGTCAGCGAGAAGTTGACGATCGAGTAGATGTTCGAGTTCAGGGTATCGGGAATATCGCAACTGCAGCTCTGCCGAAAGGAGTTGCGCCGGCAATCCTTACCATGCTGTCGGGGTTCGGCCCCGACGGCGCCAAGCTACTGACCAGCTCCAATACGGAAGTGATGGCATGGGAATACAAAGATAAGTTTTTTGTGCGGACGAATTATGCACTTTTGTCCCCAGCTTATCTTTCGATGCAGCGATCGCCGGATGGAATTGCTGTTTATGAGATCCCGAGGACTCCTGTCGTTGTTGCGTTGAGCAACGGGGCTCCACTTAACGTCAGTCTGAGCGGCTATTGATTATGGCGGAAAAAATTTCAAAGTTGGACAACTTAAAAGTTGCCCTCAGTGATGGACCTACCAGACTGATCTATGGTGGTTCTTTGGTGATTATGTTGATAGCCGCAGGGGCTGGCTATTGGTTTTTCACTAGCAACAAGAAGACCGCTGCGGATCCGAGCCACGTCAATGCCTTCCAGGGGCTTGAAGGCCCGGCCGTTATGAGTGGTGGTGGGCCGATGCCTCAGTCTACCCCTCAGTATGACGCATACATTGCGCAGCAAAATTCTGACAATGTTCGGGCCGCTGCTCAAACTGGCAGCAGCGCAATCCCTACTGTGCGAACTGGCGTCACCGAGACTGTCATTGAGGATGCCGAGCCGCCGAAGAAAAAGGCGCCCGAGGAAGATCCGGACGCAGTCCGCCGTCGTAATGAAGAGCGCGAGAAGCAGCAGGCTGATGCGCAGAAGCGTTATGACGAGGCCAAGCGCGCTAATGACGAGGCGATTAAAGCTCGCAAAGAGGCTATGAGCCAACAAGTTGGTTTGCTGGTAAAAAACTGGGAGCCTTCCTCCCATAAAACACTTGATATTTACTCGACTGCGGCGACAAACACGGCCTCGGGGACCGGTGGCGTAGGGCAAGGCAGCGCTGCGTCTAATGTGCAGCAGACGCCAGCATTGAAACTTGCTCGTGCTGGTGATTTGCAATGTGGGCAAGTTGATACGGCGGTTAATACCGATGAGCCCGGGCCAGTGCTTGCGACGATATGGCAAGAGGGCGAACTGAAGCGGACCAAGCTGCTCGGTAAGATTGAGGCAGGCCAGAGCGCCCAGAAAGCAACTTTGCATTTCACCAACGCGAATATCCCGGGGGTTAATGGTTCAGTCCAGGTAGACGCTTACGCGGTAGATCCGAATACCGCTCGAACTGCATTGGCTACTGACGTCGATAATCATTTATTCCAGCGCTATGGAATGTTTATCGCCGCAACTTTTCTAGAAGGTTATGGCGCTGCAATTATGCAGGCAGGACAGAATCAACAACTCGTCGCAAGCCCTAGCGGTACTGTCGTTCAAACCGACGCTCTGGATAATACGCAAATTCTTTCTGCGGCGGCTGGTAACGTAGGTAAGAGAGTGGCCGATAGTTTGGCCGATGGGGTCAACCGAAAACCAACGATTACTATCGATTCGGGAACGGCCGTCTGCTTCCTGTTCATGAACGATGTTGAAATTAAGGGCGAGGGGAACAAGTAATGAGCATTGACCAGGAAGATATTCTCGGGCAACAGAATGAGTTCGAGGACGAGGATACCCCGCCTGCCGGCAAGAAAATGGCGAACAAGAACGGCCAGTTGATGACCTACGGAGCGTATGCGGTAGCCGTGATTGTGGTGGGCTTCGCCATGTTCAAGATTTTCGGGCCTCGGTTCTTGCACAGCGATAACCAGGGGTATTCCGCCGCTTCAATCGGCATCGAGCAGCCGGTTGGCCAAGGAGCTGGGCAGTACGGTTATCAGGGGCAGGGGTACCAGCCCCAACTTCAGCCCACTACTCCAGTGTCGACGCCAACTGGTCAGTACCAGCAGGCGCAGAGCTATCCAGCAGATCCGCAAGTACAGGCTCAGATGCCCTCGCCGCCTGTCGTGCAGCAGTCGGTTCCACCGGTCGAACAGGTTGCCCCGGTGCAGCCGCAAGTCAATTTGGAGCACCAAGCAGAAGCGGTGGCGCCGCTGCCGACATCGGGCCAGGAAGCAGCTTCGATCGCTCAGGTCCAGAAACAGTTGGAGCAGCAAGATATTCAGCTGAAGGCCATTCAGGAAACGCTTGACGAGATTAAGAAGTCGCTTTCGACAACGGCTTCTAAGCCGGCACCCAAGGCCAGCGTCGCGAGTAAGCCTAGCACTTCCCAGGCGGCCCCTCCGAGGAAGCCGCAACAGCAGGCTCAGCGACAAGCTCAGAAGCCTCAGGCTGGATCGGGACAGCAGAAGAACTCGCTGGCCAGCTTGTCGCTGAAGGCGGTGCTCGACGGTCGAGCGTGGTTCGTGACCAAAGGTGGAGAGAGCATCAGCGTTTCTGTTGGGGACACGATTCCAGGTGTTGGATCTGTGCAGCGCATTGATCCTGACCAAGGCCAAGTGATCATGTCCAACGGCGTCGTCTACCGCTGAGGTCGCTGAGATGATTGACGCTTCGACGATGCTGGCCAGCTTCGCCCAGCAGTTCCCCGGTTTGGAGGATCTGTTGAATGCGGTTGTGGCTTTGCTGGGCCTGATACTGACTGGCAACGCAGTTTTCAAGGCGATCCAAGTCGATAAAACGGGGGGGCAGGGCATGACCTGGACCACCCCCATCATGTACTTCTTCTGCGGAGTAGCACTCTTCAACTTCGCGGCCAGTATCGACACCGCTTTGGATTCATTTTGGGGTGGCTCGGTATCTGTGAAAAACCTCATGAGCTATCAGGGCTCAGCAAATATGCCTGCCCAAACTTCGGAGCTAATTGGCGTCATTGTTCTTTGCCTCAGGTTCTATGGGTACATCACTTATGCCCGGGGTTGGATGAGTATGCGCCGGATTGGAAGTGGTCAGAACGGCAGCGACGAAGTATTCAAGAAGTCGTTTGTTCGATTGGTAGCAGGTGTGGGGCTGATCAATATTGTCGGTACCGTAAATATGTTCTCCGAGACTTTTGGTTTCGGGGAAGTTCTATAGCAAAAGGAGATGGTCCAATGAGTATTATGAGCAAGCTGCGCAGTTGCTGGGGGAAAGCGAAGGTTTATTTCTACTCCAGCGGTGGGATGGCAATGTTGGTGTTCACCGAGTTCGCCCACGGCGAAGGTATTGGAGCGATCGGGCGCCGTGGTGCGACCGAGGCTGAGGGGTTGGGTGTGGGCGCACAGGCATTCTTTGCGCTTGCCGGTCTGGTAATGGTCGGTCTGTCGATCTTTGAGATCAAGAAACACAACAAAACCGATGGTGCGCAAGGGAAACTCTCCATGGCTGCCATTTTGCTGTTCGGTGGATCCGCGCTGCTTTATATCGCCAGCAGTATCGATACTGGCTCTGACACCATCTGGGGTGAAGGCGGTGGTGATAAGTCCCGAGTTACGATTCAGCGCTAAGGTGGGCGTGCAGCTATGATCGAGCTATCGGTTGTTCGTGACCTACGCAAGGCGCCCCTTATTCAGCATGGCTCGCGGTTGGACAAGAGCTCTGTTGAGTTGCGCAAGCAGGTTATTGCGCAAGGGCGCTTTGGGCGTCGCTGCCATTTCTGCGATTTTGCATTCGGAACAACCGATAGTTTCGAAATCCATAATCTGGATGGTGATCACACTAACAATGAACTTGAAAACTTGGTTCCTGTCTGTGAGCTTTGCCATGCGCCTTTTCATATCGACACCGTTTCGAAGAAATGGCCATCCGATCCTGGCAAAATCGTTTTCCTGCCTGAGCTGACTCAAGTTCAACTCAATAACCTCCTGCAGGTGATTTTTTACTGCATGGCGATGCAGTCTGTTGCTGTCGCTGCTGGTCCGGAACAAGCGGCCTCGCCTGCAGGGCAGGGTTTCAACCCGCATACGGTCTACCGCCGGATCACAGATCGGGCCCACCAGGTCGAGATGAATCCGAAGGGGGAGACTGTTCGCAAGGGGCTCTCGGATCCCTTGGTATGCAGCAGGCTCCTGCTAGATATGAGCGACGAGGAGTACGAGCAGCGGAGCGCCCTGCTGGGCGGTTGCCGCTATGTCCCCGGTGCGGACTATTTCATCCAGCAAGCTGGAATATGGTCTGGCAATGGTGCGTCCTTCAGTCGCCTGGATCTCGCTGCCTGGTCTGGCGTCGCCGGGGTGGCGTAATGGGAGTGGTCAGGCACGGCTGCGTCCGTTTCGATGCCGACGACCCAAACATGGGCGGTTGGGCGTCTGTGGAAGGTATGGAGGCGTTCCGTATCTCTTCTGTTGGGAACTTGGATAACGACACGCTCTGGTGGACGAATCTTTCTTTCTCGGCGATTTATGGCGCGAATTTACATAAAACGCCATATATAAAGCGGACCACGTATCTTAACTCGTGGCTGCAAGAGGGTCAGGCAGACATCTGCAGTGCTTGGGGGTTAATGCGGCGGAGCTACACCGAAAAACAAATTACGGAAATACTTTCCGGTGTTTTTTCCCGGGTCATGTGGTATGCAAAAAGCGCTTATGGTATTGATGGCTCTCGTTCAGTCCCCATGCACGACAATCTGGCGGACGAGATACGCTGCAAGATCCTTCCCGATAAGGATCCTCATATTGCGCCAGAGGTAGATGGTGCTCTGTCGGCAGCCCATCAGTATTACACCTACTGTCTGACGCCTCATTACAATCGGGAAGAGATGGTGGTGGTTCGATTTTCTGCACCGGCAGTCGCGTATGCTCGCGAAATGCTGAGCATGATCGTGCCTGGCGCCCAAGTTGAGTATTTCTCTGCGGAGCATATAGCCCCAATTGCGGACAAGGTTCATTGGGTCCTAAACAACCCTCGTCCTGTGCTGGCTAAGGTATCCGTTTCGAATATCAACCCTGATTATGTGAACGTAATTGCGTTTGCTAACGGGGCAAAGGCTGGCAGTAACAGATCCTGGGTATCGCAACCTGAGCTACTACTGCTGTCTCAGTACGCTCAGGTCGAGGTGGCATGTGCTTTCGTGTTCAGCGGCTATGAAACGTTGGAGGTATCCTGCGAGCTACCGATGTTCTCCGCGTTGCAGTCTATGAGCCCTGGGGCGGAGATCCTCGCTATGAACCACTGGGTCGGTCTTTCTCGTGAAAACTGTTATCGGCTTGAGCCCAAGAGCACGGAGTATCGAGCCGTTTCCCCGCGTGCAGCCTGGATAACAGCAGTTGACCGTTTCTTGATGTTCACCTATGCCTTGCAGCTTCATAAAGCTGGATTCGCCATCAGGAAGTACGGAGCGGGTAGTGTGACGTGCCTGGTGCCGAAACATAATTTCAAAGACGCTTATGACATCGCCTCTTCTATAGGTCTTCTTGCTCCTCCGAACATGTCATCTGACATTGAAGTCCAAGAGGATTTACACAATGTCTGATATTAACTCTTTGCTTGAAATAGCATTGCGAGACTCCCGCAATTTGGAAGTAATAATTGCGCTGGATCGACTGCTAGTTCTTCCGGAGAATGAGGCTGCACTTCATGCAGCAATGAAAGATCTTGAGACGGTAAAGTCATTCATTAATACAAAGCTGCCCGACCACCTTAAAGAGTTTGCCAGAGGGCTATTCGTCCAGCATGGCCGGCTTGTGGCTGAGCACTACAGGGCGAAATTGGAAACGGGGGAGACCGCTAGATGAGTGCTGAAGGTATCGTCGACTCGATTGAGGATCTCCTCGCGTATGTCTGCTCGAAGTTCAAGATGGCGATGGCTGACTACGTCAATATAGAAAGCATTGACGATGAGCAGACCATGACCATGCGGGATGGCTCCTTGCTGACCGTCCTGCAATTGCACGGCTCAACACGGATGATCGGCGAGGTCGAATTTGCCGAATGTGACAGCTTGTTCAGCAAGAGTTTGAAGGCCTATCTGAGTAACGGCGGTCATGCCGTTCACGTCTATTTCAGCGGCGATCCTGATAGCGCTATGCGCGACATCGAGGCGGCGATTGCACCTTCGCGAGCAACGGCCAAACGCCTGGGCCTTGAGTTGGATGATCTCTTCGAAGAAGACGTCAGGCACCTTTCCCAGTTCTGCACCAACGAGAAGGCCTTCATCACCCTGATAACGAGGCCTTCAGCGTCGACCAGCGGCGAGCAGAAGCGCGATGTGAAGGCCAAGGAAGAACTGCGCGAGGCAGCGCCGCTCCCCCGGATGCGGGATGTGCCCAACGTCTTCGCGGCTATGCAGTCGTTGCGTACTCGGCATCGTTCGTTCGTAGACGCCCTGGTCGGAGATCTGCGCTCGGTTCATATCGCTGTAGAAGTTCTGGATGTCCACAAGGCCGGGTACGAAATGCGGATGAGTGTGGATCCGGAGTTCACTGCCGATGAATGGCGCCCGCGGCTGCCGGGCGACAAGATACCCGTGCGGGATATCAGCAGGAACCCGAAGGATATGTCGGGGGCGTACTGGCCCCGCCTCGATCGCCAGTTGGTACCGCGAGATGCCGAAAAGGCGGGGCGAAAATACACGGTGGTTGGTGACCGAATCTATGCCCCGATGTACGTGCACCTTCATGCACAGGACATTGAGCCCTTCCAGAAGCTGTTCGTGCGGGTGAGCCAGAACCGCTTGCCTTGGCGGATCAGCTTCCTGATCGAGTCGGGTGGCCTGAAGATGGTTGGCTTCAAGAACATGATCGCCAGCATCATTAGTTTTACCAACCCGGACAATAAGGTTTTCCGCGAAGCGGTATCGTCCGTTCGTGAAATGGTGAAGCACCAGAACGAGCTGGACGTCCGGTTGCGCGTGGATTTTGCAACTTGGGCGCCGAAAGACGACGAGAAGCTGCTCGCCTCTCGTGCTTCTCGCCTCGCCCGGGCAATGCAGGGTTGGGGTGGCGTCGACATTCGTGAGACCAGTGGGGACCAGTTTCAGGGGTTCACTTCATCGGCCCTCTGCCTGAGCTTGAACAGCGTCGCTACTCCCTCATGCGCTGTGCTGGGGGACGTCACTCAAATGCTACCGTTGTATCGTCCAGCCTCGCCCTGGGCCGATGGCGGTGCCGTTCTCTATCGCACGCCGGATGGAAAGATCTGGCCGTATCAGCCCAACTCGCCGGTCCAGTCCAGCTGGATCACCGTCGGTGTCGCAGAGCCCCGGTCAGGGAAAACGGTGGATGGTAACCAAGGGAACCTTGCGCTTTGTCTCTCGCCAGGTATTACCCGGTTGCCAATGATCGGGATCATCGACGTCGGCAAGGGCAGTGCTGGATTGATATCTCTGCTACGCAACGCTCTTCCTGAAGAAAAGCGCCATTATGCGATGAGCTTGCGTCTTCGGATGACACCCGAGTTCGCCATTAACCCTTTGGACACTCAGGTAGGGTCTCGATACCCGCTACCCAGCGAAGTCGCTTTCCAAACTAACTTTGTCTCGCTGCTGGTTACGCCAATGGGGGCTGCCGCTCCAGCGGACGGCATGGTTGGTTTGGTCAAGTTCACCCTGCAGGAGGCCTACCGCTACTACGCCGGCGACGGCAACAACACCAGAGCCAAGCCTTACATCCCGAACACACGAGGAGCTGAGCAGGTCGACCAGGCGATTGAACGCTTCGGCATTCAAGTGGATGGGCGAACCTCCTGGTGGGAGATCGTCGATGCGCTCTATGACCGTGGCGATATCCACTCGGCAACCCTAGCGCAGCGGCAAGCCGTTCCTACGCTGGCTGACCTGGCGGCGGTGAGTCGCGAGCAGCAATTCGTCGATCTTTATGGCGGCAAGCGCACCGAAGATGGTGAAGCGTTGCTGGATGCCTTCTCCCGAATGATTTCGGAGTCGTTGCGCAGTTACCCGATTCTCGCTTTGCCAACGGCCTTCGATCTGGGCGAAGCCAGGGTCGTTTCGATCGACCTCGCGGAAGTGGCCCGCAGCGGATCCGCCGCGGCCGATCACCAGACGGCGATGTGTTACATGCTGGCCCGCTATGTCGTGGCGCGGAACTTCTATTTGACCGAGGAAGATGTCGAGTGCTTCGCCCCGCGGTACCGCCCTTACCATGAGCACCGTATTCGCGAAATCCGACAAGACAAAAAGCACCTTCAATGGGACGAGCTTCATCGCACGAAGCGCGTTCGTCCTGTACGGGACCAAGTTATCGGCGATATGCGCGAGGGGGGTAAGGAGGGTGTTATGGTCACCGTCCTATCTCAGGACGTGGATGACTTTGATGAAGAAATGTTGTCCTTCGCTACCGTCAAGAAGGTTTTCTCGAAGCAGAACGAGAAGAAGGCGGGGCGCATGCGGGAAATGTTCGGTCTGTCATCGACGGCGGAATATGCGGTCCGCCACCTGATTCGCCCTCCGAGCGCGAAGGGGGCGACGTTCGTTGGCGCGTTCAGTACTCGTGAAGGCGAATCGGTGCATCTGCTGAATAGCACTATGGGCGGTATCAGGCTCTGGGCATTTTCGACTACGCAGGAAGACACCTACGTCCGCGACACGCTGTATCGGGAGATTGGGCCGGTGGAAACGAGGCGCCTCCTGGCTCGCCTGTACCCTGGTGGTAGCGTTGCGCGGGAGATCGAGGCACGGAAGAAAAAGGTCGAGATCAGCGGCCTGATTGGCCAGGATCGGGACGACGGAGTGATCGATGGACTGGTGACCGAGTTGCTGGATATCTACCAACAGCAGCGGTCGGAGGCGCTACGCGCATGATTAAGCGGATCAGCTGTTCTGTCGCTTTCCTTCTGGTGGCGGTGACCGCTTTCCCCGCGTGCGCGGGGATCTTCAATATCGGAACTTCGGGAGGCGCTTCGAGCGAGGGCAGTTCGGGCAATGTGGTTGTTCGACCTGATGTCAACTCGGCAAGAGCATCGGCTCCGATGGCGGTGTTGGAAAGCGCACCGCCGCAACGGATGCTGATGGAAAGCGCTCCGGTCTATCAGCCTTACGCGCCGCCGGCCGCGTCGGTGCTGCCTGCACCGATATCGGACGATGCAGAGGTTCGGCGATATGACCGCTACCCGAACGAGAGCGATGCCGACTACATCGCTCGTATGAAGCAGGTCTACAGAACGTCTGCAGCAGAGCTTGAGCGTGTTGGCACCGAGCACCTGCAGCGCATGCAGCAGTTAGCGCCTCATTGAACTCTTGTTGATGACGGGAGGTTGACGCCGACTTCGCGATTATCCGGAGCGAGCTTCACCTGGTAGTAGCCGGAGAGTAGAGAGAGGTCGAGCGACCAGCTGTAAGCGGAGCGGATCTCGTGGATCGTGAAGGCGCGCTTCACCAGTTGTAGGGCTTGATCAGGGCTTATGGAGTTCACATGACACAACCATTCGATGGCTTTGTGGGTCTCGCTGCGCTCGATGGCAAGACCGATATGTTTTACCTGGTGACACCTCGGGCAGAGCGCTATCAATCGATCCAGGCGCTGGATGAGCCGGTGGTCATCGTAGTGCCAGATTTCGTGGCACTCGACCGGATGGTGAAGGCCCCGGTTTGAACAGATCTCGCAACGGTAGTTGGCAGCCTTGAAGCAGATGCTTTTCAGCCGACTCCAGGTGGTTTCGCTGACGTTCGATCGAACGTTGCTGTACCAGCAGGATCTAGGGACTAGCTCGATGGTTAGATTCATGGTGAGGGAAAAACCTGCCGCGTATGATTGCGTCTGATCGGTTATTTTTTTACTATCAACTACATATTGACATGGTAATATAGATCAATGAAAGTCACCGATAAGGAACGAGAAGTCAGCGCCGAAATGGCGGCGTGGCTGGGTTTTCTGAGGAAGGCCAAGCGGGTGACTCTGCAGAGCATCGCAGAAACTCACGCTACCCATCGGGGGAATCTGTCGGCGTTCATTTCGAGCAAGGGCACGACGCGGAATGTTTCGATGGAGAAGCTGCGCATGGTCCTGTTTGACCTCGGGCTTCTGGATGGTGGGATGCTGGCTCCCGGTCTCCACCGTTGGGAGGTTGATGAAGAAATGGTCGATTCCCTGTGTGAACTGCTGAACAAAAGCGAGTTTGAGCGAGGGTACGTGCTCCGCTTGGGGAATGGTCTACGGGCATTTGCTGTGGTCCAGGTGTGCGAGGCCAATGCGGTTTTTGCGAGTTTGCCTGTTGAAAGTGCGGAGAGAGTGGCTTCGGGGCTGAAGCCAACTGAAGGTGGGCAGCGCATCAGCTTGGTGGATCTTGACCGGGCTGCTGATGCCCAGGTTCAAGCGCTGTGGCAAACCCCCGCAGACGCTTCGGTATTTGCGAGCATACAAAGTCTCTGGACGGATGAGCCGTTATTCCGGTTGCCCATTGAGAAGAAGTTTGGCTGATCCAGCTGTAGCGTCCGGAAAATGGTTTTGCTCGCCAATGCTGATTTTGGTCATCGCCAGTTTTGTTCGTTGCCGGAAGGGGATGTAGCTCTCGGATAAGGGAGTTCGGTAACGGGGCACAAGCTAGATGACAAAACTAAATTTGGCCCAGCTCTGCTGGCGTGTTGTTGATGATTGTTGCGGCGAAAATCTAAGGAAAAGCTATGGCTACCCAGAAGCGAATGAAAGCTAACGAGCTGGTCACTCTGCTCGCTGAGCTGGTGGTTATGGACATCGAGATGATGGCCAGGTTTGCCAATATCCCTGTCCAGAACCTGCGTTCCTGGTTGGCTGGCAAGAAGGAAAATCTTCGGCTGCAGTCGGTAATGAATTTGATGTCGGTCATGGGTTTGAAGGTCGACAACGGCCTTCGTCTGGATGACGCACGGGTTCACTATTGGTACATCGAAGACAGCATTTTCAGCCAGAAGAAGAGCGTTTACACCGCGCTGACGAAGCTTTCCAAGCTGCTGGCAGGCTGCTCGATCACGGCTGTCGAATCTACCTCCCCACGCTTCAAAGAGCGCCTGGGGCATCGCTTCTACCTGGTGGCGAGCGACAAGGTGCGCCTGGTCGTGTGTGTGCGTCGTAGCTTCTTCCGGGCGCCGGCGGTATCTCCCGAGGTGATCAAAGGGGCCTGTTGGCGGGACGACAGCGACGACCATCTGATCACTACCAGCCGTCGTTTGTGGACGCACTTGTTAGAGCGCGACCTGACGACGTATGAGTTCGATCGCATGTTCAACCAGGTTAGCGAAAACGTGAGTTGGGCTGACGTTTCGCTCATGGCTCGCGAATTCGGCGTTACCGCGGCTGATGTCTCGCAGTGGATTCTGGAGCGCCATGGTGAGGCTATTCCCGGCGGCGCCGGAGCCCAAGATGGGGAAGGTGTCGACTTGGATAGCAGCGGTGGCCGTGTCCTGTATTTGGCCGCAGGCTGAGGGTTAACACGTGATCGATAATTTACCCTCAGAGCTATCTAGGTTGAAGCTTGGCTCTGGCGAGTGCCGCTTTTGGACGTTAGAAGCTGAGGTTCTTGACGATAAGGTCTGGTCGGAAACGTTGATTGGTTCGTCCCGGAATGGATATGGCCGCCTAGCTTCGATCAATAGCGCGAGCGTTACCTGCCGAGAAGTCTGGGTGCGGCTCGAAAGTGGCAAAGAAAAATGCCTTTCCATTGCTGCAAGCTGCCCGGCCAGGAAGGGCAATAAAGTAACCCTGATCTGCATGGCCTCAAACAGTGTTGAGCGCGATGGTTACTATTATGTCGGGCTCGTAAACCATACTGCTGATGCCTTTGCCGTTTTGGATGTGGACTGGTTTTTGCGGCAAGCCACGGGTGTTGATAACCCGGCCAAAAAGGCTCTGGCGAACATTTTTGTCCTGGCTACGCTCGGTCTTGGCCTTATCCCTCTTTGGCTCTATGAGAAATCGCTCCAGGCTCGATTCGCGGATCCTCTTATTCTCAGGATAAGTCGCATCGGTAAATTAATCCTGACGGGGCAACTGCGAGTCATGTCGTAACCATGAGGCAGCTGGTATCGAGCATTGTTCGATGGGTTCGAGATGATCTCGGTTATCCTGCATCGCTCCACGATGCGCTCAGCTCTAAGCAGGTTAGAGCTGAGCCGCTCCCGGAAGTGCCCATTTCGATCTCGGCATCCAGCGTTGTTCGCTGGCACGAGTGGGGGAGTATTTGCGACAGTCGCGGGCCACGTTTCACGGCGGGAGAAATGCTCGGGTGGAGCGAGCGAGGAGGGCATTACAGCAGCTTCTATCTGACCCGGGACGATCTTGCCCGGATCGGGACTCGTGAAGTCAGAGAGCTCTGGGAGTGCGACATCCAGGACGTCGTTGGGCTGTCTTCCTCGAAGTCTGAGCTTCGGGACTTCTCCAGCCTCGACGACCTAGTCGAGACGAACTCTCGATCCATGATTGAACCGGTATCGGCCGAGACGCTGGATCGAAATCTGGCTTGGTCCGAGATCCGCATACTCCACCGCGACAGCACATCGGATCACTTTGCTTGCTACCGGTGGGACGGGCGACTTTTCCTGATGAATGCCGGCGGCTCGCATCATTTCGCAGCTGCCCGCTACATCGCGTCTCGGCTATGCTGCCGAGTTCCCTTGCGAGGGCGCCTGGTGGTCTATGGGCTAACAGCTCTTCAATCGCTTCCTTGGTTCGGAGCTTCGAGATCTTCGTAATTCCCTATGAGCCAGCGAGCTACCTGGCGTTTCATGATGCCATGACGGCCTGTCGGGCCACCTATCTTCATCGGGCCTTACCTCGTCCCTACGGTGACCGCCGTGCTGTGTTCCTTCCACGTTCAGAACTGCGTTCCTCCCGGGTCGCTGAGCTGCTGCGTAATGAGGGGTTCTTTGATCTTGGGGCGCATCTCCAGGAGCTTTCCGGACGATCCTTATACCACGTGCGCTGAGGCTCAGCTTGGGGCGGCCCTGATGGCTCGTGAACGATTTATGGGCGCAGTCATTGTCATCCTGGCCGGCCTCGAATTTCTTGATCTGGCACAGTCCTTACACTAAAGTAAGGAATAGAAGGTTTTGCTATTCGGAGAAGGAAATGGCTACAGCAACGCTTACGTCGAAAGGGCAGGTTACGATTCCTGTTCAAGTCCGGACTTCCCTAGGCCTTGGTGCAGGGGATCGCATCGAGTTCGTAGAATTGGAAAAAGGGAAGTTCGTCATCATGGCCGCTACCCATTCGGTAAAAGACCTGAAGGGCATGATCCGCAGCCCAGCTACGCCGGTGAGCATTGAGGATATGAATGCTGCAATCGCGGCCCATGGAGCTTCGGCACGATGATCGGGCTGGATACTAACGTGCTGGTTCGATATGTGTCACAAGATGACCCAGTGCAGTCGCCGAAGGCGACTGACTTGATCGAGTCATTAACAGCTGAAGAGCCGGGCTTCGTCGCCATGGTTTCAGTCGTTGAGTTGGTGTGGGTGCTTCAGAGCTGCTACCAGGTCACGAAAAGCGAGATCGTGGGTGTGCTCGAAACGCTGCTGAGAACCAAGGAGTTGGTGGTGGAGCGTGCAGAGGTTGTGTGGCAGGCGCTACGCCGATTTTCTGACTCGAAAGCTGATTTCGCAGACTGCTTGATTGAACGGTGCGCGCATGCAGCTGAGTGCGAATACACCGTTACGTTTGATAGTAAGGCCGCGAAAACGGCCGGCATGCGCCATATCCGCTAACCAAAGTGAACAAGGAAGACCATGAAGAACGTCATTTTTGCCCTGGCTGCTCTGGCTATCCTTGCCGGCTGTGATGCCGGCAACAACAAGCAGCCTTCGGCTTCGCCAACTGAAATCCAGCGTAAAACCGACGACGCCAAACAGTTCTAGGGAAACTCCGCTGTTCGCCAGCATGCCGGGTGCGGGCTTCGGCAGTACTGAGGATACTGCGTAAGGACGAGCTGGGCTTTACATATCGACTTTCGTTTGTTTATCCTGATGGCATATCAGGTAACGAGGGTTTGTTATGGATGGCCTGCGGATGACCGAGGAGCAACGTGCTCCCTGCGAAAGCAACTCCGATGTAATCAAGATCGAAGCCGGTGCTGGCACCGGCAAGACCACCACGTTGCGAGGCATCGCCGAGGCCAAGCGCGACAAGCGTCAGCTGTATGTCGCGTTCAACAAGTCGATCCAGGTCGAAGCCTCCAGGAAGTTCCCGTCCAACGTTACCTGCAAGACCGCGCATTCGCTTGCCTACGGCGCCATTGGCCGTGACTACGGCAACGTGCATGGAAAACTGCAGGGGGACATCAAGCCCTTCCACGTTACTCGGCAGCTGACCTCCAGCTTGTCGGGCGTGCCATCTAGTGCCCACAATCTCTATGGCGGCCGGGTGATCGAGACGGTGAAAAACTACCTCGTGTCGGCCGATTCCGTGCTCAGCCCGAAGCACGTCAGCATCGGCGACGCGCCGGTGGAGCGAAGCCATTTCGATCCGCAGCGGATCCTGCACGACGCGATGCAGGTCTGGACCGCAATGCAAGATCTGCGCTCCGAAGTTCCCATGCTGCATGACGGCTACCTCAAGCTCTACCAGGTCGCCGGCCGTCGACTGCCCTACGACCTGATCCTCTTCGACGAAGCGCAAGATACCAATCCGGTCACCCAGGCCATTGTCGATCAGCAGCAGGCCAAGAAGGTCTATGTGGGCGATCGCCACCAGGCGATCTACGGCTTTCGTGGCGCGAGCAACGCCATGGAGCTCATTGGCGCGGACGAAACGTTCTACCTGACTGGCTCGTTCCGCTTCGGCAACGAAGTGGCGGAAGTGGCCAACCGAATCCTGGACCTCAAGGGTGACGTCGTCCACCTGCGCGGGCTGGGCCCGGAAAGCCAGATTCGCCCTCTTGCAGCCAGCGAGGGCTATGCGTACCTCAGCCGAGGCAATGCCGCGCTCTTCGACCGGGCCGTAAAGGCTCTGACCAAGAACGAACCCTTCTCCTTCGTCGGCGACATTCGCGGCTACCGCTTCGACCAGATCCTGGACGTCTATCAGCTCTCCATCAAAGGCCAGGTGAAGGATCCGTTCATTCGCTCCTTCAGCAGCTTTGACGAGCTGCTGGAGTACGCGGAAATGATCAATGACCGCGAGGTGAAGTCGCGCTGCAAGATCGTCACCGCCTACGGCCGGGAGATCCCTGGTCTGCTGGAACGAATCGAGCGGGCAGCCCTGGCTCCGGTTGAAGACGGCAACGTCGCTGACAACCGGCTGATCCTCACCACGGGCCACAAGTCGAAAGGGCTCGAATTCCCCAATGTCCAGCTGGCGGGAGACTTCATGGAGTTTCTCGACTCCGACACCGGCCAGCTTATCGACATGAGCAAGGCCGACACCAACCTGATCGAGGAGATCAACGTCAACTACGTCGGGGTAACCCGAGCGCAGCGCGTTCTCCACCTCAACGAGCAGCTGGAAGCCTACCTCGAACACCTCGAAGAACTGGCGGCCAACCGCTCCAGTCGTCCTTCCATGGCGTAACCAACGATTCATCCCCGACAAGGAGCACCACACGATGTCCCTACTGAAGCGTATCCAAGATGTAAACAAGGGCAGCGCCGACAGGAAATACGATGCCTTCGGCGCCGTGTTCGAGGTCAGTACCGCCGAGGAGTCGAACGGCGCGGTCAAACTGACCGGGAAACTGCTGAACGAAAGCAACCCCAAGGTGAAGGCCGGCGAAGAAATCGTCGTCACTTTCCGCGGCGAGTCCGCGAGTAAATCCCTGACCAATTTCGTGAAGGGTAACGGCAAGAAATCCCTGGCCACCTCAGATGCCGCGAAAGGCACCTTCCTCACCCTGGAAGGCTGCTTCTTCAGCGACGAGATGGAGGACGGTAAGCGTGTACTCAGCTCGCGTTGGCTCAACACTCTGGCCTCCAGCAACGACACCGACCACGACAACCGTTCGTTCATCGAGAACATCCTGGCGACGGCACCGCGCATTTCCTTCAAGAATCCAGCCGTGCAGCCTGGCGAGCCCGAGCGCATCACCCTACCGGTAAACGCCCGCACCGTGACCGCTCGCGTCAAGACCGACCATGGCACCTTTGAGAAGGAATTTCCTTCTGCCTGGGCGGTTCAGAAGCTGGAAGCCCTCGGTCCGAACGACAAGCCGCAAGTGCACATCGATACCGTGGAGCCGTCGAACGCCCGCAATGTGCGCAGCCGCCAAGACCTGGAAGAAGTGCTCACCGAACAGCTCGGCCGCGGTACCAAGGCACTCGCTCTGCTGCGGGTGACCGACGGTGAGGACGTGCTGACTCGTGCCGTGTACGTCGGCTTCAAGCGCGACGGCGACGAGTATGTGCCCGACACCGAGAAAACCTTGGAAGATCTGTTCAAGAACAACATCTTCAAGGGCATTCCGAACGACGATCTGTTCGCCGGCCTGGTCAATGGCGACGTGCGCGTGGAAAGCATTCCCGGCTACCGCATGAACTACGCCGGCGATCCGACGCAGGACAACAACGCCGCGTTCAAGCTGATCAGCGAAGTGAAGGCCGGTCGCACCCAGCGCTACGAAATGATCTTCGGTGAACAGGCGAACCTGTTCAGCAAGGTCATCCTCCCCGGCATCGCTCGCACCGATACCATCTCCGGCTTCTCGCCGTTCAACATCCTCGCCGATGAACCGGGTACCTACTTGGCGAACCAGTTCAGTACCCCGCTGGTCCGCCCGGGCGCCGAGCCGCAGCCGCCGAAGCTTCCGACTGAAGAGGCTCAGGAACCGGCCCCCGATTTCGCCTCGCTCGAAAGCGAATTCGATACTGCCCTCAAGGGCGAGGACGAGGCTCCGGCCGGTCCCCGCCCGTAACGCCTTCAAGGCAAGCAGCAGCCGTTTCAGCCGCTTTCGAGCGGCTGTTTTTTTGACGTCTCCGGTAGTGATCGCCATGCAGCAAGAAGCCGCCTCTTCTCAAACCAAGAATCTCGTCAACTGGATCCAGCTCAACGCGGATGATCCGGAGACGCGCTTGGTGGCAGTCAAGTTCCCTTCGGGCACCAAGCGCCTCGTATTGGTAGCGAATCAGGACCTCACCAACGGCCAGCTACAGGTGCTGGGTGAACTGGGTTTTTATCGCAGTCGGTCCGGGTTCCTAGTTCGTGATGATCTGCGTTTCAGCTTGCAGCAGATCCAGAGGGCTTTCCCGAAAGCCCATCCGGTGAAGGTGCCGATGAACTGGGTAACTCGCATCATGCCGGAGCGGTCGGCTTCGCCAACTAACGCGACTGCGACCAGTCCCAAGGTATCTCCCTCGGCAGTCGGCATCCCCCCGCAAGATTCGCAGCAGGGTCACGAGCAGCCTGCAGAGAATGAGAGTGAGGATCGGCTTGACGAGGTTCTTCCGGTTACGGTCACCGTCAACAACGCAGTGATGTCAGCTCGGCCGCTTGGCATGAATTACCGTGGCCAGATGGTCTTCCTAGGCGAGGATGGTCGCTTCATACAGGGACCAGCCCAACAGATCATTCGGGAAGCTGACAGCCGCGGCGCAACCTTCCTGTACGGGGCGACTGCAGAGGACCTGGCCTTGTGCGCCGATGGCCTAGTGAGGGAGATTGCCGGCGGCAAGGTCCTGCGGTTCGACGATCTGAAGCGTTTCAGTAGCATCGTGACCGAGATCCCCGAGGCGGCGGTTCTCTCTTCTCCTCGGGCAAGAGAGGTTCAGGAGGCAATCGAGGCCGCGCTGGTTCGCCACATTCGAAAGCAACCTGGCATGACGCCTAAGGCTGCCTACAGCCTGGCCATCAGGCTCCATGAAGGGCAGCCGCCACTGGCTGCACGTACCTCCGAGTCTGTCACTCTGCAGCAGTATTCGACGCCGCTTCCATTGAGCGTTGCCGTCCAGCAAATCGTTGGCAGCTTCAAGGGTCGCTCTGTCCTAGAGCCGACGATCGGGAACGGCTCGCTAGTGTGTACCGTCAAGGACGCTGTCTTGGCCGGCGTCGAGCTGGACGCCCGACGGCTTGATGCGATCCGACGAGACCGGTCAGAGGCGAACTTCCAGCATGGCGATGCCACATCCTTCGACTTCCGCTCGCTGAATGGTGGCGAGGCGTTCGATGTCGTATTAAGCAACCCGCCGTTTGGTGGTCTGCAGCCGCCCCGCATGATGTCCGGGCTGAAGGTCAGCCGGCTTGACCACCTGATCATGATCCGGTCGCTGCAGGCGCGTGCGGACGACGGCGTGGGGGTCTACATCATAGGCGCGGACAGCTACCTGGACAGCCAGGCCGGGCTCGTGACAGGCGGATCTCGGTATCTCTTCAACTGGCTCGCGGATCATTACCAGGTCGACGCCGTCGAGGTGGACGGAGGGATCTACACCAAGCAGGGGGCTTCTTTCCCGATTCGTATCGTCGTGGTCGGTAAGAAGGAGGCCGGGCACGCCCAAGTGCCACATCGGCTGCCGGTACTGCTGGACCACGACGACGTGTTCGAATGGGCTGCCGGCATGTACGAGAAGTACGGTCTGTCGGAGATTCGAACGCCTGAGGTGGGTTTCCAGGAGGCGCTAAGCGATTCGGCTGTCGTCGAGCTTGATGGTGATGCGCCGGTGGAGGATCGCTCTACTGAACTGGCCCAGCCGGTAGCTGAGGTAGAGCCCGGTGCGGCAAAGGCGGTCACGCCGGTGGATCGCAGCGAGGATGAAGAAAACTCGTACCAGTCGCCCTATGCTGCCTTCAGCCGAGCTGGCGAAGCTACCGCGATGGTTCCTCGAAACCTGGCGACGCCTATCCGTATGGCCTTGACGGAGGTTGTGCGCGAAGAGGGCGATGTCGACGGTTTCGTGGCTGCTGAGCTGGGGTGGTCCGTGGAAGAGCTCGGCAGCTATCTCTCCCCCGAGCAGGTTGATGCAGTGGCACTGGCCATCAACACCCTGCATAAGGGGAGGGGGTTCCTGGAGGCGGACCAGACAGGATTGGGCAAGGGGCGGGTAATGGCTGCCCTCGCCAGGTACTCGGTCCTCCAGCAGAAGACGGTTGTCTTCCTAACCGAGACGCCGACATTGTTCACCGACTTCTGGCGGGACATCTGCGACATCGGGTCGGCCGATCTTTTCACGCCGATGATCGTCAACGATGGCGTGTCAATCTTCGATCCGATCTCTGGCAACAAGCTGGTTCCAGCGACACCCAAGGCAGTGATTCAGGCAGCGCTTGATGGTGGGGTGGTGGATCCTGCCTACAACCTGGTGCTCGGCACATATTCCCAGTTCAACCGCGACAGGGCCAAATCGTCGAAGGCGCGCTGGATCAGCCAGATCGCCGAGGGCAAAGCGTTACTCCTGGATGAAGCGCATAACGCGGCTGGTGAGTCGAACACCGGGCAGAACATCGGCCTCGCCATCGACAACGCCGATTTCGTCGTTTACTCGTCGGCGACGGCCATGAAGGCTGGTAAGAACGTGATGCTGTACTCCGAGCTCTTCCCCGAAACGGTGGATATGGGCGCGCTGCCGGAGACGCTCGCCATCGGCGGGGAGGTCCTACAGGAAGTGCTCTCGGGAATGCTGGCCCGGGATGGCGTGTTTATCCGGCGGGAGCACGATCTCAGCAACCTGTCGTTTAGCACCGTCAGCGACGACGAGCGAGAGGAGCGCAACCGTGTGCTTTCGGACAAGCTCGCCGAGATCCTGGAGCTGATGAACTACTTGGCCGGCGATATCAATGAGTTGGTCAACAGCCGAAACAAGGAGATCAAGAAAGCCCTGGAGGCTATTCCGGAAGCCGAACGCAAGGGCAACCGGATGGGGGCGGTCAGCACCAACTTCGGGTCTCGCCTCTACGCGATCTACCGCCAGTTCATGATGGCCATCAAGACGGATCTCGCCGCTGATCGAGCAATCAAGGCCCTGGAGGAGGGCAAGAAGCCGGTTATCGTGCTGGAGAACACCATGGAGTCCCTGCTGGTGGACATCGTGGCTGATCTTCGACCTGGCTTTGACGAAGCCGACGCCGAAGAGTTCGGAGCCAGCCTGCAGGGCGAGACCGAGCTGGATGGGTACCTCACCTTCCGGGACGTGCTGCACCGCATGCTGCATCGTCTGACCTACTACATGGAGACCAACCGTTATGGCGAGGCCACCAAGGTTCCGGTGACTTCGGAAGAATTCATGGACGTGGTGTCGACAGTGGACGGGTTGATCAATAACTTCCCGGATCTGCCGGTATCGCCACTCGATGAAATTCGAACCCGGATCGCGACGGCAGGTTTCATCTGCGACGAGCTGTCCGGCCGCAAGCTGCAGATCCACCAGCGAGCTGGGAGCTTCTTCGCGGCACCTGTGCTTGAAAGGCCCAAGGCACAGATCGTGAAGGACTTCGTGACGGGCACGACCGATGCCCTGCTGCTCACCCGTGCCGGCAGCACGGGTATCAGCCTGCATGCCGGCGAGAAATTCCCCGACCAGCGGCGCCGGGTGATGATTGAGCTTCAGTCGGCCGCGGACGTGAACGTTCGTGTGCAGTTCTTCGGTCGCGTCAACCGGAAGGGGCAAACGTCCTCTCCTGAAATCGAGACGTTGTCTTCCGGACTGATCGGCGAGGCCAGGCCGATCGCGATGCAGAACTCGAAGCTCCGGAAGCTATCTGCCAACACGACCGCAAACCAGGATAATGCTGCTTTGGATCGGTCGGTGCCGGACTTCATCAATGGCATTGGTGACGAGGTGGCCTTCCGTTATTTGGAGGCGAACCCGCGAATTGCGCAACGCCTCGACATCAACCTGGAGAATGAGGACGAGCGCGAGGAGTCGTACTTCATCAACAAGCTGACCAGCCGGCTTGTGATGCTGCGGGTGGTTGAGCAAGAGCAGATCTACGAAGCGCTCACTAATGAATATCTCCGGGTCATCAAGGAGCTCGACGCCAAGGGCGTGAACCCTCTGAAGTCGCGAGAGCTCGATGTGCGGGCGCGTGAGGTTGGGCGGGTGGTGTACGAGAGCGGGAATCCCCATTCCGACAGCGCATTCAATCAGCCCGTGTTCGCTAAAACGATCGAGTACGATGTCGCCCTGGATCCGATGAGGTCGGATGCCGTCAAGCGTCTGGTTCGTGAGGGATCTGCTGCGGTGGAGCACTTCAGGATCAATCATGAGCGACGTCCGAGTCAGGACTTCTTCCTTGCCCTCAAGGCGTTCCTCGCGGTCAACCGCAGGAAGTTCCTGGAAACTGTTTTGGCGAAGGATTGCAAGTCGGTCGACGAGGCGCTCGCGGCCAAGAGGCCAAATTCCGTCCAGAAGATGATGCACCGCCTCAAGGTGCTCGATGGCGTCCTCGACGGGCTACAGGTGGGCGCCGTTGCTCGGTTCACCAACAACGACGGTGAAACTGATTTCGGCGTAATCACGTCGATAGTCGTGCCGGACAACCCGAAACACATCCACCTGCTTGGAGGGTACGAGCTCAGCTTTGCGGTACCTGGTCGCCAGACGCTAATCGACCGGACGCTCTACAGCCTGCAGGACGATGTCCAGTTCCGGATCATGCCCAAGGCCGGCTTGCTGGATGAGCTCATGTTGAAGTTCGACACTGCACCTGCGGGGAACGTGACGTACCAGCGGCTGATCCTCGATGGCAACTTGTTCAAGGCCGCGCAGATCGCGGCTGCCGGATCCATCGGCAGCAGCATCATTTACACCGATGAGCGGGGTGCGCGTCACCGCGGGGTGCTCATGGCCAGGGGCGTCGACCTCAAGCATTTGCAGAGCCTGCCGGTTCGCGTGGAAACGGCGGCCATGTGCGCCGAGGTGCTGGACCGGTTCCCAGCGGTGAAGCTCACGACCTCGCCAGGGCTGAGCGAGGACGACGAAAGCGAGATGCGCCTCTTCCTGCAGGACGGTATGGCCGTCATGGAAGTCCCTGGAAGCAAGGTCTGGGGCGGTCGTTATTTCACGAACGAGGACCTGGTCAAGGTTACCGGGCCTTTCGCCGGCACGCGGAAGGTGATGGTGGCCAAGTTCCCCACCGAAAACATCTCGAAAGCGATGGGTATTCTGTACAGGCAGGGCGTTTCTCTATATGCAGAATCCTCTTTGAGACAAGCTATTAACAATTTAAGCAGTGTCATATACTCTAATGAAAGTGAAAAAGAAGAGCGCATGCTCGCTGTGAAAGCTTAGGGAGGCTGCATGACGCCGTTCGAGAAATTCTGCTCCCGCATGGAGATGCCATCGGGTATCGGCCGCGAGCTGCCTTATGTGCAGCTTGGGTTTGTCAGCGCCGATCAAAGCACTGGGGCAGATGCCGCAGTTGAGTGGCTGGAGGGTGACGACGAGCACCGGATCCGGGTTTCGGTATCCGAATGGAAAAAGGTCGAGGCCGGCGTCATCCGTGAGCCGGTAATGCAGGTCGATTTTTCGGAAAGCTCCGGAGAGCTTTTGGTGCCCACCGGTGAAGGTGGCGAAGTGCTGGCCGATCTGCTGCTGGCCATGCAGGGAATGAGGGTGCTCGGGGGCGATGATGCAAAGGCTTAAAGATGCTATGCCGGCATCATTCGCCTGTGGCCGCGTCTTTGCCGCCGGCTCCATTCGGAGGGTAGTTCAAGCTGTCCTTCAGGTACCGGCGAAGGCTTTGGATTCCGATCTTCATGCCAGTTTCCTTCTGGATGAACTCGCGGATGTCGCTGGGGGTGAGGCGTTCTTGAGTAAGCACCGCGATGGCGGGCTTGATTTCGTCCAGTTTGGTGCGGATTCGGTGGGAAAGGCCCCCGTTTTTTTCCCGTGCGAAGGTGCCGGCTTTCTTCACCAGGTCTTTCAGTTGTTTGTCCATCTGATGGACTCCTTTTTCGAACTCGCTTTGATGATACCAAACCTTCCGAAGGTGGCTTGGAAACCGCTTCGCAATTGGCCAGTGGAGGCATCTTGAGATGAAAGTCTACGTCGCAGAGAAGCCCAAGCTGGGCAAGGCCATGGTCCAGGTGCTGTCAAAGACCTCACCCGTAACCAACAGGGGGGGGACTTTTGCTGAAGGAAATGGCTGGGCGGTTTGCTGGGCTGCAGGGCATATTTTCGCGCTCGAAGAACCTGATCATTACATCGGGGCCGCCTTCCCTGGCGCCCCGAAGGGCAAGAACGGTAAGTTCAAATGGAGTTGGGACCACCTGCCGCTCTTCCCCGGGCAGAGCGATTTTCCGGGCTGGTCGATAGCGCTCGACTCCGACAAAAAAGATCTGTTCAAGACGATCAAATCCTTTGTGGCCAAGGCCACTGTGGTCGTCAACGCCGGAGACCCCGATCGTGAAGGGCAATTGCTGATCGATGAGATCCTGGAGTTTCTGGGGAACCGGAAACCCGTGCGGCGCGTGCTCATTTCCGGTTTCGATGAGACCACCGTTGCGAACGGCCTCAAGGGTGAGTGCGACAACGCCGACTTCATCGGTTTGCGCGACGCGGCACGATCGCGTTCCAGGGCTGACTGGCTGGCTGGGATGAACCTCAGTCGTGCCATTTCCCTGCACGCGAAGGAGTGTGGCTTTCAAGGGTCGCACATAGCATATGGCCGGGTGATGACGGCGCTGCTGGGACTGATCGTTCAGCGCGATCTGGCGATCGATAATTTCGTTCCCGTCGACTACTTCTCGCTGTCGGCACGATTCAAGGTCACCAAGGGTGACTTCCGTGCGCGCTGGAAGCCTTATCCCAACCAGGCGGGGCTGGATGAAAAAGGGCGCCTGCTGGATCGACGAGTAGCGGACCAGCTGAACGCTGCGGTCCAAGGCAAGACCGGTAAGGTGGTGGAGTACAGCGACACTGAAAAGACTGAGGCGCCCCCTCTACCGTTCTCCGTTGACCAACTGCAGATTCTGGCGTCGAAGAAATTCGGCTACAAGTCGGATGCCGTTCTGAAGGCCCTGCAGAGCCTCTATGAAACGCACGAGCTCACGACCTATCCGCGATCCGACTGCCAGTACCTCCCTGAAAGCCAGCATGCGGATGCGCCTAAAGTGTATGCCGCAGTCACGAATAATCTGCAGTTCGGCGCACCTCTGCAAGACATCGACCTCTCCCGTAAGTCGCGAGCTTGGAACACGTCCAAGACGCCGGTCCACCACGCAATCATTCCCACAACGCGGCGGGCCAACATCTCCGCTCTTTCGAAGATCGAACAGGACCTCTACGAGGAGATCTGTCGGCGTTACTTGGCGCAGTTCATGCCGCTTCATCGCTACCGTCAGGTGGAGGTAATGGTAGAGGTCTCTGGTCAGCGCTTCGGTACCTCTGGCACCACTCCGCTTCTGCCCGGCTGGAAGGCCCTGTATCCGGGGATGAAAACGAAAAAGAAAGGGGAGGATGACAGCGGGGAGAACGATGTTCTGCCGCCCATGGCTGTCGGGGACGCTGCCCTGTGTGAAGGTCTGGATATCACGGCGAAGAAAACCACGCCGCCTGATCACTTCACTGACGCCACGCTACTCGACGCGATGATCAACGTGCACAAGTACGTCACCGACGAGCGCATCAAGGCGATTTTCAAACAGATGATCGCTGACCGAAAGGCGGGCGAGGAAGAAGCCGCCGGCGGCCTGGGCACCCCAGCGACAAGGCATACGTTCGTGCCGAAATTGGTCGACCTGGCCCAGGTGGAGTTCGTGAAGCCGAAGGGTAAGCAGAAGGAAGAATTCATTATCTCGACTCAGGCCGGCAAGGCGCTGATTCAGGCGCTGCCGGCCGAGATCGCGAAACCGGACATGACTGCGCTGTGGGAAACGGCGATGCGCGAGATCGAGGCAGGCAGAAGCACCATCGAGCGATTCGAGGCGATGCAGTGCTCGTGGATCACCAAGGTAATCGCGGAGATCCGCTCCAAGCCACTGAACATCCCTTATACGGGACCGGCGAAAGCGGGGGCAGGGAAGGGGGGCTCAGGGCCTCGCGTGCCACCGGAACCGGTCGGCAGAGCCTGTCCGCAATGCGGCGGCCAGTTGATGAAGCGCATGGGAGGCAATCGGGCGTTTATCGGCTGCGAAGGCTTCCGATCGGGTTGCAAGTACACCGAACAAGTAGCCGCATAAGGGGCAGAGATGATGATCGGCGTGAGAGATCTGGTGATTGATGAGTTGCGTGCTGTCGCAGCCGTACCGAACGGGTTGGACCGCAACGTGTTGGTGCGGATCCAGGACAACATTGCTGCCGACGTGATCTACCTGTACCGCGAGCAACTGGAACAGATGATGAGGCGCCAGGAAGTCGCAGGCTTGCCCGCCGCCATAGCGAAGCAAGAGCGGCAGGATTTCTTCGCCGAGCGGCTGAATCTGGAATACCGCAATCGGGCGGCAAACGGCCAAGGCTTTAGTTTGCCGCTCTATGTGGAGTCCGCGAAGAACTTCTACCACCTGGAGATCCGGCGCCATTTGCAGCAGGTGCAGGACTACTTGGTCCATGGGCGGGCGGTGAACGAGCTGAACGCCGGCGCCGAGAGTATCCGCGAGCTGCGTGCTCGGGATCCCAGCCTGAACGCCCTGGCGCACAAGGTAGCCGGTGGGCTGAATGCCATCAACGAAACCCTGGAACGCCTTTCTCGGGTGCAAACCGGGGCGGCCGCTCAGGTCAGCCGCGAACTGCGCAAAGAAATGCGCGACGGCCTGGGTGAGCTGCAGGAAGACCAGTTTGCGAATTCGCTGCTGTCCGAGGCGCAAATGTTGGCGGGAGTCCAGCGTATGAGCAACGAGTTGGAGGAAGGCGGGAATAGCCTCAAAGTCCGTTGACAATACGCAATAATAACAGAAAATAACATTCGCCAATTCAGATAGAGGTATCGCCATGACTGTTGCTCTGAATACCCAGTTCACGTATCCGCAGGCCGTCATCCAGTCGGCCGTCCAGTTCCCAGCCGGCCATTATGTTGAGCTGGACGACATCGCGTTCGAGGCGAACGGCCTCGGCCGCAAAGTGGTCCAGGCTCAATCGGTCACCGCGCATGGCAAGGCGTTTTCGGTCGGCTACATCAACGTCGATGGAACCGGTTATGTGCCGATCCAGGACAGCGCCCGCCCCATTGATCTGGGGGACCTGGATTCGATCACTCGCGATAACCCGGACCTGTTCCGCGCCGTGCACCAGGCCTTTGGCGGGGCCGCAGATAGCTATAGCCACCTGGAGCTGGTGGTTGCTCTGCGTAGCGCCATTCACCAGGGCATCGCTCCTCTGAATTCGGCCGAGCTAAAGCGGGTCGCCGGCGAGGCGCGTGTCTATGCGAAGCGTGCCGTGTGGGTTCATCTCAATGCGATCGAGGCAATCACTGATGCCCCGATCAACTGGGCAACCAAAGACCTGTAACTGCTGCCAATAGGCAAGGGGGAGGAATGCGGAAGGTAGTGAGCCCCGTGTTCCAGCCGATCGTGAACGCTCGGACTGGTGCTGTCTCGCATTACGAAGCCCTTGCCAGAACAAAGGGGGTTCGTTCCAACCATGTGAAGTTGCTGCAGCTCGGCGAAGAGTTCGGGTTCATCGATCTCATCGACCTGGAGGTGCTGCGGCATGTCTTCCGTTTACTGCGCGATCGGCCATATGTGCGCGTCGCCGTTAACGTGTCTGTGCTGACGATTGAGGAATCCTGTAACGAGCTGCTTTCACTGGTGTTCAAGAACATGGATCTGGCGCACCAGGTCGTTTTCGAGATCACCGAAACGGCGCAGATCAACGACATGCCGAGGATCCAGCAGTTCGTCGCGGCAGTTCGCCTATTGAACGCGAAGGTGGCCATCGACGACTTCGGCGATGGTTTCTTTACTGCGCCGCTCGTGCTCGAAATCCAACCGGAATACCTGAAGCTGAGTGGTGACTTGGTTGCAAGGCTCTGCAGCAGCGGAGAGATCCTGCCTGTCCGGGATCTTGCTCGTTCGTTCGGCGGCGAGTTGATCGCCGAGCATGTCGACTCCGAAGAAAAGCTCGTCCGGTTGCGGGAGCTGCGCGTGGGCCTCGTCCAGGGGTTTCATGTTGGCGCCATCCTGGAAGAGCTGCCAGACCTGCAGGAAAGCAGGCCGCTTGTTCTCGGTGTCGCGAGGGCGGGGCTATGACAGCCGCACTGCCGGTTGTGGTCGACGAATACCGCTCATGGGCATCAGCCGGTGTTTCAGTTGCCAGGTGATCAAGCTCTGCGTGCAGACGGGTATCTGGGCATGCTGAACGCTCAGTCCGGGGGGCTAGCTCAGGAAGTTGTTTCGGGAGCACGAGGTGGAATCATCGAGGCCTTCACCGATCTAGGCAGCAAAGGGGAAGGTGGCCATCAAATCTTTTTTGGTGCGCTGAGTGTTGATGTTGTGTGTTGAGGTCGAAAATCCAAAGCCCAATTTGGACGCCAGACAGGCCCTGTAGAGGTCGAACGACGTTTGACGTTCATAGAGCCCGCTCTGGGCCACAAATCCATTTTTGAGCGCTGAAGGGGGATTCGATGGCGTAGTGATGGGTTGTTGTGGCCGAACAGGTCGTAAGGAGGTCGGATGAATCGTTTACGGGTGCTGAAGCAGCGTGCAGCGCGGGGCAAGGCCGGTGTGTGCAGAAACCCGGATGGCTGGTATGCCGCCCATGGCCGTGGCTGGGGTGACTGTTGTGGTCCTTTGTCGCGGCGTCAGGCGATCCAGCTGGCTGCCAGGTGGGGGATGCCGGCGAAGGCAGTCAAGATCGTGATAACGACGGATTGAGTGGGAGGGGCGATGAACCAGAACTACATCAGCGCAATGGTCCTTTGTCGCGATGGGATTGCCGGCACGTTCAAGGTTTCGATCAACGAACAAGGCGAGTTGGTATCCACTGCGCCAGATTGGCAGCCGGAAAGTCCCTCGGACTCGCCGACGGAGAAAGTTGGAGTTGTGCCGACGATCGAGGGGCGTACCGGTATCGGACATGTGATCGATGGCGACGTATGGCGAGATCTGGAGGCGAATGGGCGGCTCGATGACGTCTGGCGTTGTGTGCTAGATGGCGAAAGCGTTGAAGAAGCTGTCGAAGCCGTCTTGCGCGGGAGCCAATGCACTATGTAGCGGCCGGATGATGGTGTTGAAGTGGGGATGATTTTCACCGTGAAAAGGTGCTCCCCATAAACTTTCACCTTTGAAGTGCCTGAGCGCTTCTGTGAGCCGCGTAGACCGCACGTCTGGCGTGGCTTCCCCATATCCGTTCACCTTTCGGGTAGGGTGCCCCATATCTATTCACCTATGAGGGGTGTTGGTGGAGACAGAGACTTATACCTGTGGCGGATGCGGAACGGAGTTCTCCCCCGGAGATCATGTGTGTCGTGGGTGCCACGGCCGAATCGTTTATGGTGCCCTTCCTGAAGAGGTTTCGAAGGAGGCGGGTGCTGCAGGCGCAGTCTGGGCTTCCATTACCTTTGCAGTCATGTTTTTGTTGCCGGTGGTAGTGTCCAGCTGCTTCGGTGTAGTTGTCCCGATTGGCCTAGGGCTCGGGTTGTGGGGGTTGCTGGTCGTCTTTGCTGCCTGGGTATGGGGGCATCGGTGGGGCCGGAAGAGGGCTGTCGCTGCGCGAACTGGCTTGTGCAGGACTGTTGTTGATAGGAGCCGGTCGTGATCAAGTTGGCTGCGGATGGTTCACCGTTGGGGCAATCCATGCGCCATAGGCGCTTGGTAGCCGAGATGCGTCTGCCTGGTGTTGTCGCGGCTGAGTTCCAGAGCTGGGTTGGCTCATGCTCAGTCCGTTATCGTCTCGGGGATGTTGAGTACGTGGATGTGATTTCCTCTGTGGACGAGGCATTGCTGGCGGCTGGCATGCTGAGCGCCCCGCTGGCCAGCGCGGACTCAGTGCGGGTTGAGCCTGCCGCATCTGGGCAGGCTGACTTCCGCACAGCATTGGAGTGGGGAAGGACACGGTTCGGCGAGGTCGACCTGGCGAAATTGCTGGCCTGGTGGTCTCTCTGAGAGTAGGTGGGTTGTTCTCGATCTTTTGACTTTCATTAGGCTATAGTAAGCGCTAATTTGCTGAGAAAGCTTTAGCGCATGAAGCTGGCCGACTACAAGAAGTCACCGAAAGAGTTCATCCAAGGGGTCCGCACCGACGGGTTCCGCGTTGGCTTGTCCACGGCTTTCGCTCCTTGGATTAGCGCCTTTTTCCGTGAGAAGCATGGTGGTACCTGGTTCGGCCAGGGCCGTATGTGGGCCTTCGACCGCTCGAAAATCAATGGCGGATTCGCGGCGAGTCTGGCCGAAAACCTGCCCGCTGGAATCCTCTACGATGTCGGGCAGTTTGCGCATAAGCTTCGCCTCGCCCTGGCGTCTCCCGACCCGGACTTGTTCGCTCCCTTCCTGGATGTCCAGATCTTCCCCGTTGAGGGTGGAGACTTCGTCTGCTTGTCGCGGTTTGATCCCCTCTTGGTTAGCACGTTGCAGGGCCTGCAGGGCACCTTCCTACGCAATCGAAACGCCTGGCGAGTGAAAGTCGCTCTGCCGCGCTTGCTTGAAGTTCTGGAAACGCAGGCTGGGATCCGTCGAGAACACATCTTTCTCAGCGATACCGAAATCGTTTTGGAGCAGCATGCTTCGATGGGTGATGGAGACCGCCCAGGTGTTCAGGTGGGCGGTATGGTCCCCGAGCGCGTCGGCGCCGGTGATGCGGAAGGCGAAAACGCGATGTTGAGCGTGATCGCAACACCGATGAAAGAGCTTTGGATCAACGAGGCGGATCTGGCGAGGGCAGTCCAGGCGTATGGACTGCATAGCGAGTATGCCTATCAGGAGGTGGGTGTCCGCCACCTCCTGCGTTACTCAAGCTGCCTTCTCGCCGACGATATGGGGCTCGGGAAAAGCCGCCAGGCGGTCGTCGCGGCAAGTCTGGTCACCGGGCCAGGCGCTGTGCTGGTGGTGTGCCCTGCGAGCTTGAGGATCAACTGGGAGCGTGAGATCCATATCATCCAGCCGGAAGCAAAGGTTGTGATTTGTGGCGACGGGGAGGCCTGGTCCCAAGCCGACTGGCTGATCGTCAACTACGAGCGGTTGGGTGCCGTCGTCCAAGCCATGAGCGATGGCGATGTGCGCTTCCGAGTGATGCTGTGCGACGAGGCTCACTATCTAAAGGAACCCGACTCCACCCGTACTCGGAACGCCTTCCTGCTCTCGAAGCATATCGAACGCCGGTTTCTTTTGACCGCGACTCCGGTACTGAACCGGGAGAGCGAGCTGCATACCTTGCTACGACTATCCGGCCACCCCATCGGTGCCATTCCGCTTAGCGATTTTCTGTCGGACTTTGCCGGCTCGCCAGAGCTCCGGAAGACATTGAGCGAGCGCGTTTCCGAATGGATGTTGCGCCGGCGTAAGGACGTACTGGCTTCGTTGAAGGGCAAACGCCATGAATTTCAGTACGTGGACCTAGCGGCTGATGAACGTGATCAGTACCTGGCGGCGTTCTCCGACAACACGCAGACCGCGATCGTCAAAATCGGAAAGATCCGTCAGCTGCTGGAGCGTCTGAAGGCTTCGTGGCTGATCGACACGATCACATTATTGGGTGACGACGACAAGTCGATCATTTTCTGCGAGTACACCGAGTCTGTGGCCTACCTTGCCGACGAGTTCGCCAAGGCCGGGATCCAGGCGGTGACCTTCACCGGATCTGATTCCGGAACCAAAAAGCAGAAAGCCATCGACACCTTCATGTCGGATCCGGCGATCAAGGTGTTCATCGGCACGACCAAAGCAGCTGGAGTTGGGCTGAACCTGGTCGCTGCCAACTACGTGTTCTTCGCGTCGCTGCCGTGGACTGCTGCGGCGAAGCGACAGGCCGAAGACCGCGCCTACCGAAACGGCCAAAAGAGAGCCGTCACCGTCGTGATTCCCGTGATCTCCGGGACGATCGACGAGCAGGTCGTACTGCTGCTGCAGCACAAGGAAAGCATCGAGCAGGATTTGCTCGATGACTCGGTTCAGGATCCCGGCCTCGTAGAAAAGCAGATGGCCGCCCAGCTTTTTAACGCAGCGTGAGTGGAGGGAAGTCATGTCGTTATCGTTGATGCGCTTCATGGTGAAAGCAGATGCCAAGCTGGGCTTCGTGCCCTACGACACGCTGCTCAACAAGAAGCTGGAAGTGAGCTACCGGAGTATCGAGGCGGCCTTTCGGCGCTGCGATTCGCTCAACGAGTTGCCAGTTGGGGGCACAGCCCGTGCGCAACAGGCGCAAACCTCCGTCGACGGCAGGGCGCCGGCGACACGGCTGCTCAATGTGTACAACCGCATTCACGAGCTCTACAGCCGGATCTGCACGTCGGTCGACGGGCTCTCGGTGTTCCGTGCTCACCGGAACGAGTACGACGGGCTCTTGGACGAGTATGTCCAGCTCGCGGCCGCGCAGGTCGTCAACCGAACGAACCCGTCGCCCTACTGGGGACATGATCGCTTTACCGTCTCGGGCGAAGGCTTTTCGCTCGTTTGCTCGGCGAATAATGGTGACGTCCTGGAAGTGAGCATCCAGGGCATCGTCAAGGACGCTGCAGTGGAGATGTTGCGTTCGATCGAGCGCGTCGATGTCCGCGAGCTGGCCGAGTGGTTCCACTCTGTCAGCGATCGCAATTTCGACTTGGCTGGCCGAACGCTCGATATTCGCGCCGTCGGGTACTGGCCGCGAGGCGGTGGAGATCCTGTGTCAGCGGACGAGGACTTTCGCGAGGGCGCGCTGCAGCGCCAGGTCGGGCGCCCCGCTCTTCGGATGTGAGGGTTGACCAGGCGGCAACCAAGTTATAACATTGTTATAACTTGGTTTGGCCTTCGGAGGCTGTCGTGGTCGGAAAGTCAGTTCAAGCGACCATGCTTGTACCCCGCTCGAACGGGCGTGGGCTCATCTTCAGTGAAGTTCGCGTGGTTCGCGCATTCGACTACCCGATAGCAGGGCGGTCGTTTCGCTTTGCCATTCACCCCCCTGTTGCGCCTTTGGAGCGCATCGCCTACGTCATTTCCGAATTCAAGACAGGTCGTCAGTGCGGCCTGCTGCACATTAAAGCGAAGCGCCGCTTGGTCCCTGCCGCTGAGCGGCATCTCGCGGAGGTGGTTCGTGTTCAGGGTGAGGCCGAGCTCGTGCGGTTGATTGAGCAGACTCAAGCCGAGGGTACGTTGAATGACTACTGAGCAGCTCGCTGCCGGCGATGCCTGGCAGTTGGGGAACCAGGCGTTTCGTGACGGAAAGAATCTGGACGACAACCCGTGCCCCGCTGGGACTACGTCGGCGGAAGAGTGGCGGGCCGGTTTCAACCAGGCCTGTGAAGATGAACTGAGGGGGTGCCCATGATTGCTGAGTGTATCGGTTGCGGGTGCACTGATATGTGCGCCTGTGTTTCAGAGGACGGGCCCTGCTACTGGCTGCGGGTGGATTACAGCCGCGGCGAGGGCGTCTGCAGTCGTTGCCCCGAGCGGGTGGCCGAATGGGATGCTGCGATCCGACGCAAGTCGATTGATGACCAGTTCATTGAGCTAATGGACGCCCTCGACGGGTACGACAGCCCGGAAGCAATCAGCCAGCGGCTGGCGGAGCTCCAGGACATGATTCGGGACATCGCGGCGGCATGCCGGCAGACGGTGCTATTCAACCGAGCTCAAGCCGAGTTCGAGTCGACCAAGGCCGACATCGAGCTGCGACCGGTGGAGGGCGGTAGCCTTTACGCCGCGTGGTATCTGCTGATGGACCGCATAGCACGGTCGCCGACCAGGTTCCACATGCGGAGTTCGGTGAGAATCCTGCTTCCTCTTGTCGCCGACTTTCTTCCGGAGGATCCGAATGCCTGATTGCGAGCGCGTGCTCCGAGATCTGGAGCTTGATCTTGTGGGAACGGTTGAACAGCGAGCGTTCGTTCGGGGGCGGCATGCCGGCGAAGATCGGGCGCGTTGGCAGGTCCTGATCTGCGTTGTCGTGGGCGTGATCCTGTATGTCGGATGGCGTATTCTTTCGAGCTAATGAGGAGTTCCTGAACAATGGAAAGACAGCTCAATGTGCCTCCGCACTCGATTGAGGCCGAACAAGGCGTACTTGGTGGGCTGCTGCTGGACAACAAGGCCTGGGACCTGGTCGCGGACAAGGTGCACCCGGAAGATTTCTACCGGAACGATCATCGGCAGATCTTCGAGGCGATCCTGGAGCTGGCCGACCGGAGCGAGCCTTTCGATATCGTCACTGTGAGCGAAGTCCTGGAGGGTAAGTCCGGCTGGGGTGGTCTCGCATACATTGCAGAGCTCGCGAAGAACACTCCCTCGGTCGCCAACATCGTTGCCTACGCCAAAATCGTTTCCGAACGCGCCCATCTGCGCCGCTTGATCTCCATCGGCTTCGAGATGAGCCGACAGGCCTACGAGCCCGGGGCCGATGTCGCCCTGGTTCACGAAGAGGCGGAGCGCGCTCTGTTTGGTCTCGGCCAGGATGAGCGCGACCAGGATTTTGCCGACATGGGTGAGGTGCTGAGCGCGGTCATCGACGAGATCGACAGCAACTTCAATTCCGAAACAGAGGTGACGGGAGCTCCAACTGGGCTGCCCGATCTGGATGCAATGACCGGCGGCCTGCAGCCGGCGGATCTGGTCATCGTCGCGGCGCGTCCTTCGATGGGCAAGACTTCCTTGGTGATGAACTGGGCCAAGCCGATTCTTGATGCGTCTCCCGGCAAGTCGGTCCAGATCTACAGCATGGAAATGCCGGCAAGGGCGTTGCAGTTCCGATTCCTCGCCCAGTTGGGGCGTGTCGACCTGAAGGCGCTTCTGCGAGGGAAGCTGCAGGATGAAGACTGGCCGAAGCTGACGGCAGCCGTCGGAATCTTCCAGGGTATGCAGGACCGTTTGGCGATCGACGATTCCGCGAACCTTACGCCGACATCGCTACGGGCGAAGGCTCGGCGTGGTGCCCGCAAGTACGGTCCGCCGGCGGCAATTATGGTCGACTACCTGCAGCTGATGCGCTGCCCTGGTTACGAGGGGAACCGCACCCAGGAAGTGGCCGAGATCTCCCGGGCATTGAAAGGGTTGGCGAAGGAATTCAACTGCCCGGTAATCGCGTTGTCGCAGTTGTCCCGCCAGTGTGAGCAGCGGCCCAACAAGCGGCCCGTGAACGCAGACTTGCGGGAGTCTGGCGCGATCGAGCAGGACGCGGACATCATCATGTTCGTCTACCGAGACGAGGTCTATAACCCGGACACGGAATTCAAGGGCGTTGCCGAGTTGATTCTCGGGAAGCACCGGAACGGTGAAATCGGTACCGTGCGGACCGCGTTCATCGGCAAGGAAACTCGCTTTGCGCCGCTCGCGCCCGAGCACTTCAGGAACTTCGACTGATGAGCTGCTGGGAGCAGAGCTGCCGTGTGCAGAAGGTCATGCAGCGGGATCGCCTTGGATGCGGGGTAGCCTGTGCCGCAATGGTGTCAGGCAAGCCCTACGGCCTCGTGCGACAGCTGTTCGTCGACAATGGCATAGGAGCCCGGAAGAAGCGGCCTCTAGCCACCAATTTCTCAGAGCTGCAGTATGCGCTGTCGCTCCTTGGGATTGAGTCTGAGCTGAAACGCTGGAGTGGTTGGGATGCTGTTGAAGGGCTCGGCATCGTCGCGGTGAGTAACGGCCAGGGTGCTGCTAGCCGGAATTGGCATTGGATCGTGGCGGAGCGGCACGCGAATTTCGGTATCGTTGTCCATGATCCGGATTTCGATCTGCCGAGCTTCAGCTCAGCACCACCACCTGGTGTGCATTGCCATCCGTTCTCGGAGTACCAGGCTCGCAAGAGCTGGATTCGGATCTCGCCCCGGGGGATCCATGGGTAGACCCAGATGGAAACGGCTCGCTGTAGCGTTCGACTCTGCGGCGTACAGCGTTGCTTCGGCGGAAGAAGCACATGCCCATTACGGGGATCCGCATCATACCCCGAGAGAGCGCTGTGCCTACTGGTGGCGAGGATTCTTTGCCGGCCTCGCAAATGACAGCAATATCCGTCCGCTCGCGGAGCGGTTCTCTGGGCTCCTATCACGCTTTTCACTTCCCAGGATCGAGCAGGAAACGAAATATGAGCAATGAAAAACTCCCGGATCGTATCAAGGCCACGCTCACCATCGAGCTGGATTTCGCCAAGGAAGATCAACCACTAATAGGTGAAGTCCTGCAGGGGATCATCGAGAACCTTGGATTCTCCAGCGAGGGCAATGGGTCCCGCACAGCGCAGAGCCATTACAGCTACAAGTTGGAATCCAACCTCCCGAAAGAACCCATGACGATGGAGCGTCTGTTCGATCTGATGGACGAGGCACGTGAGCCGGGTGAGCCGACTACTGCAGAGCGGATCGCCGAATCCATGCACCCGAATTACGACGAGGCGCAGGACTGGTGGGAGAGTCTGGTCGAAGCGCAGAAACAATGGTTTATCGAAAAATACCCGGAAGTGAAGCTGGTGACCAAAGCCTGGGAAGTGCACAAAGAAATGGACTTTGCCGATCGAGTCTTTTTCCAGAGCTTGAATAAGTCGAACTGATCACGGAAATCAGCATGAAGAGCCTCTCAGATCCATTTGATCTAGGCGTTTACTCCCTCGCAGATGCCAAGCGTGAAGAGGCAGCAGGCGCGGCAGCATTCCACGGTGGCAAAAGTTGGGATGCACACAGTCACGAGCCTGGAACTGTGTTGGCATATGCGTTTGAGGAAGGATGGGACGCGGCTTATCGCTCGGCTAATCCCGAAAACAATGCATGACTTAGGGAAAACCTATGACCGAACAGAAATTTACTGACTTCCTTCCTGCCAGTTACGTGGAGGCGCTGCACCTGCTTACTGATGGGCTCTGCCGTATTCGCGAAGCAGCTTTTGATGCGCCAGAGCATGCAAAGCAGGTTGCTGACGTAATGCACAACATTCCCGGCATCCTGGCCGGCGAAGATCGCGCTGGCGAAGTGTACCTCTCAGAGCTTCTTGAGAAGGGACGAGCCTTGATCGACGACAACGCCTGGCGGAATGCCTAACTGTTCGAGGAATTCGCCCGCATGAGCAGCAAGCCCTATTTGAACCTAACCGCCTTCCGCATCGAGCAGGGCAAAGCGTCGACCGACCACGCCGGCCGCGACCTCGACGAGGCCGAAGCCTGGGCCCTGGGCCAGTTGGTCAAGCGTCTGGGTTGGGCGGACTGCCGCACGAAGGCGGTAGACGATGTCGAAGCGCATTTGATGCTGGAGGCACTGGCCAAGCTGCAGCGCGTGTTAGACGCGGCAGATGGGGTCGTCTCCAAGAACGTTCAGGACAGGCTTTCTGGGTAGAGCGCCGTCAACCGGGACAGGGTTTCTTGCACTTGTTCCAGCGAGGTCATCAGATGATCAACCTGATCCTGAAGATCCACGGCGAGATCAAATAGCTCAGCCACTCGGCTGCGTGATCCCTCGTTGAACGCGGCCATTGCCAGTTGATGCAGCTTCAACAGGTCGGTGCGCAATTGCGGAGGTGCGCCGTCCGCGCCGTCATTCAAATCGCCGCGCAGCACATCCACGGCATCGACTGCACGCAGTAGTGCCGTGGTATCGAAATTCTCGGGAGTCAGTTCGTCCCATTCGTCGTCGGTGATGCTGATGGTCATGCAGGTCCTTTCCTTGCCCGGCAGTTACAGGCCAAGCTCGCTATGCGAGCCCGTGGGTGCCGTCAGTTGCAGTTAATCTGAGCCGGAAATCGTGTTGTTTGCGAGCCCGGCCGTTTTCGTTTGCAAGCCGTTACAACTACTGGTCGCTGGTTTTGGATTCGTAAAAGGTACGCACCCGGCGGGTCTTCGGGTCGTTCGGCACAGCGTGTCCATTTAAAAATTGGTTAACTGCAAGCCAGCGATCACCTCGATTGGCCTTCAGAGCGCTTGCTAGGAACGCAGCGCGGTTGGCGTAGAAGGTGCAGGTCGCTTCAATAGGTGGGTCACCCAGTTCCTGGAGCATCACAGCCTCGAATAGCAGGCTTTCCACAGCACTCTTCTGAGCGGCATCTTCTGCACACAACGGTAAAGTGCCTGCACTGGTTAGAAGAGGTGCTACCAGGCCCAGCAGCACCGCGGTCAGGCGTAGCTTTCCGTTCATGTTTATCTCCTTCGAACGTGAGTTAGTTGGTGAACTGCTTACCCAAAATCGTTTGGAGACGTAAAAGCGCATCACTTATCGTCCCTGGGGAAGCGTGACCGAGCAGTTTTGCGTGTCTGGCAGCAAGATCCACCGGCCGCACCAGGTTGATCAGGGCTGCGCCGCTCGCCGGCGTCCGTCCTGGAAGGATGATAGAGACGGCAAAGCCAGCGTAGCGGCTGCTGTCGTGTTCGGTGATGGGAACTGCCAGGGCGAGCCCGAGCGCGTTGTACGTTGCAGGAGAAAGCACGAGCGCCTTGCAAGGCGCATGCGTCGAGGCGCTGCCCATGTCCAGGGAGACGATATCGCCGCGGTCGAATTGGTGCTGCAGGCGTTTGGTCATGCTTCGTTTCCTAAGGGCGTCGCTGTTCTCCATGGATGAATATCCGGGGGCTCCGGGGCGTCCAGGTCACACTGGGCGATTAGCGTGCTGAGGTCATATTCGGAGGCGACCTTGGTGACCACCAGGGTTTGGTCTTTGAAAGAGACGTCCACGGGGTCGCCGAGGCTCACGCCGAGCTCGGCCAGCAGCGGCTTGGGGATCGTGATGCCCTGAGAGTTTCCAATCGCACGGATGGTGGTTTTCAACGTTCTGTAGCCTCTTGTGAGGGGCGGTGGAGGTTGCGCCGAGCCTGGAGCGCCTTGAAGCGCTCCGAGACAGGAGGTCGCTGTGCCATTTGCTCGCGGACAAGCCCTGCCAGGATCGACGCCTGAGCGTCCAATCCATCACCAGGTATCGGTATCGCCTCGTCGTGGCCGGGAATTGGGAACTGCACCCAGATCCTGGGCGGCGTCGATCGTAGGGACAGGGTGAGATGGCCTTGCACCACTCCACCTTGGAGTTTGTAGGAGATCAGTGCATGTTCCGGTGTGAGCTCGGAGATGGAGACTTCGAGCTGGTCGCCGCGCTCGATCGGCGTGCTGCTGATTAATCTGCAGAATCGCTCTGCAGCTGTTTGGAGACTGGATGCTTGAGGGTGGTTTACTGCAGTTTTTGGAGAGGTATCCGACATGTTTGTTCTCCCTGCGCAAGGTGGTAACAATGTTATTACCCTGCGCAGGGGAAATCAAACGGCCAGTTATGCTTTATGCGCCTGCCAGATAAGGTACAGCGCAGAACGGAATGTCATCGTCGAAATCTGGCGGAGTTCCTTGTTGCGAAGGCGGTGGGGTCTGCGGTCGCGGCCGCTGGGCGGGCTCATCGCTTTGTCCTTGAGGGCGGCCCCCGAGGAGCTGTAGACGGCCGTTTACCTGGTCGACGACGATCTCGGTGGTGTAGCGTTTCACACCGTCTTTTTCCCACTCTCGGGTGCGGAGCGAGCCTTCGACGTAGCATTGGCTACCCTTCCGCAGATACTCACCTGCGATCTCGGCGATCTTGCCGAAGAAGACTACACGGTGCCACTCGGTGCGTTCCTGTTTCTGGCCACTCTGTTTGTCCGTCCAGCTGTCGCTGGTGGCCAGGGTTATATTCGTTACCGCGTTTCCGTTCGGGGTGTAGCGGACTTCCGGGTCGCCGCCGGCGTTGCCGACGAGAATCACTTTGTTGACGCCTCGTGCCATGGTGTTGCTCCTATCGGATGAGTGAAGGTCAGGTGGGAGAAGATTCGGCCGCGGCGTGCTCGCCGGATGCCTTGGAAAGGAGGCGTTCGGCCTCCTGGTTCATCTGCTTGAGTGCGCTTCGAATGATCATCTCGGCGTCCAGCAGGTGTTTGTTGCTCTGTGGATCGGCGCCTGCTGTCACCAAACGCTCGTGGTCGCGTCGGTAGGCTTGCGCGATCTGGCGGAAGATCGTGCCCGCCAGCTGCAGGCCGGGAGCGAGCTGCTCAGGCGCAGAAGTAGGGGGCAAAGCGATCACGCCGCCGTCCTGGGGAAGCAGCGAGGCGGAGCTGATCAGCGCACCCTGCAGGGGCTTGTCGTTCTCGAATGCTTCCCCGATGGAGTCCAAGAAGGCTCTGGCCTCGGCTGGATCCTCGGGCAATCGGAAAATGACGTTGACGAAGCTGCTCATTGGTTACCTCACAATTCGCAGGGGGCAGGAGGCGTGGTTGATCGGGGAGTTGCTCGTTCGTTTCGAGGGTGTTTGGAGAAGCGGCGTAGGCGGTCGGAGCGGATCTCTTCGGTGAGCTCGTTGACGCGCTGCTTCAGGCGCTGGTTTTCGGTGAAGGCAATCTGCAGATGGCGATTGGCGGTTTCGGGATTACCAGCGCGATGCAGAACCTTCACCAGAAGGAACTGCTCGCGGTCGCGATCGGCCTCGTGACGCCATGCGGCAGTTTGCTTTCGCAGCTCGTCGTAGCCACACCGGTAATAGGTGGCTACGCCTGCGACGGCTTTGACGTGGCCACGTCGATTCACCTCCAGCAGGCCCCATCCTTCAGGGAGCTCGTCCGTGCGGATCACGCCGGCCGGAGCCAAGAAATATCTCCAGTTGCCAACGCCTCCCGCCGCCCGATGGGACTTCCGACGATCCGCAAGAAAGTCGGCGCGGCTGACCTTGCATTCGATGACGGTGGATCCGTCTTCGAAGCCAGCCGCCCGGAAGCCGATCGCGTCGGGAATTTCCCCTGACCAGCCCGTGCGGCATTCGCTGACAGCAACGTGACACCCAGGGCCGCCGGCGCTGTTCGGCCGTTGAAGCCACTTCACCGCGATGTCGCAGAGATCGCGGTGGGTGAAAACGGGCTGACTGGAGGGCTTCATGCGGCTTTCTGCGCTGCCGGGCGCCGCAGGCCCGCGGCTTCGTGGTATTGCCGCAGGGCGGCCTTGTAGCTGGCCTTGGCGTCCTTCTTGGTTCTGCACCACTCGCCCTTCACTTCCGGGTGTTGCTTGCTATACCGACAGCGGTACATTCGGTACTCAAACGTCCCCCAGCTTCCGCGCCATTCGTACTTCGGCTTCATCCCGCCAAGCAGCCATTCACCAAAGCTGTCGCAGGAGTCCCAATCGAGGTATTCCTCGAACTTGGACTTCTTCGGTGGCTGCGGCAGATGGTCCAAGGCATAACGCTCGCCTTCCTCGGTGACGTGGTACACCACATCGGTCGGGTCGCAGAAGGCCGGCGTCCGGCCAATGACCATCAATTTCACTTCGACCAGCGCCTCCAGATCCGGCATCGCGTAATGCCCTGCGCCGGCCAAGTAATGGTTCCGACAGGACTTACGCTGATCAGGGCGAAGGCCCAGCGTGTGATGCAGCAGACGAAGTTGCTGCTCAGGAATCGATACCTGGTTCATGCCGCCACCCCTTCCTTGAGGGGAATGTAAGTGGTGACGTTCGAGAGGACTGCCTGCAGCAGGCGGGCATTCTCTGCGGTGAACTGGCGATACTCCTCCTGCGTTACCTCGCGGAAACCGTTTTCCAGGGCCTGTCGCGCAGGACCTCGCCCTGCGGCCGCGAGCGTCTTGCGCGAGGTGTCGTTGACGAAATAGCGAATACGGCCGTTGGCGTGGTTACTGGACATTGAAATCTCCTTGGGCAACGGACAGCGCTGCGAGGCTGTTGCGTACCCAGATTGGGGTTTTTCCGATTGAGTAGGTCTGTCCGCTCCAAACCAGGAGCAGGGTGGTGCCGAAGGCCTCGCCGATCGCTTCGGCTGCATCCGGGGGCACCGCGTTACCGATCCGTTCCCGCCAGTCACCATCGGAGAGCCCATCGAGCTCCAGGTACTCCTCCGGCTCGATCAGGCTCTGGAGCGCGCACAGTTCGAGCGTGGTGAAGGGGCGATGCCAGGTGTTGTCAGGAGCGATGATCCGAGCCACAACGCGCTCGTCATCTGCTGGGATCCTTGGATCTGCAACCGACCAGGATCCGTTGTCATGGCCGGCTGCTGCGGATACCGCACCTGCAGGCGAGTCCCAAGGGACCACGCCGTAGTGACCGGCAGTCAGGTAGTTGTCGCCTTTCTTGCGGTCCAGGCCCGGGCGCGGGTCAGCGACTGCGAGAGCCCCTGACGCAACTTGCTGGGCGCCGATGACGCAGCCAGAAGTCTCATCCCAGCGGGTAACGCCGAGCTTTCGGCTGCTCGCACCAGGGTGCCAGTTGGTGTAGCGAGGATCCGCAATGGAGAGTTGGCCACCTTGCACGCCCTTGCCGCCGGCAATGACCGTGGAGGAGGGTTTCTCCCACTCCAGGACCGCCAGGTTGTTACTGTGGCGATTCCAACCTGGACGAGGATCCGCCACTGCCTGGCCGCCTGAGCTTGGGCCATGTCCGCTGGTAACGGTGCCGGATGCTTGATCGAAGCGGACAACACGGAACACGTTTTTGTGGGTGTTGCTGTGCGCCGCCAGGCGCGGGTCAGCCACACTGAAGGTGCCCTGGCCAGGAGAGCGCTGACTGGTCACCGTGCCGCTAGTGTCTCCCCAGTTCACGACGCCGTACTGCGCGTACTCGGCTTTGCTTTCTGGCCGTGGATCCGCGACGGCGAATGCACCAGTCATCGGTCGGGAGTTACCCGTGACGGTGCCGGAGTGATCTGCCCATTCGCGAACGCCGAGGACGCCGTTGTGCATGGCGTCGAAGCGGCGTGGATCCGCAACGCTGAAACGGCCCGTGGTGGCTTCGGCCCGCCCGGTAACAGTGCCCGTGTGGGAGTCCCAGTGGTGTACCCCAAGCGCGCCGTCGCGCCAAGTCTGTTCGGGGACTATCAAATAATCGGTCAGTACACCGTCTTCGACGTTCAACCTGTTCAGCGATCGCCAGTCCTTGCCTGCTTCAACAAAGGCCAGTCGCAGCCAGGTCTTGAAGAAGAGGTTTGGTACCCGGTGCATCGGGCCGCCGTCCGAATGACCTGGCAGAGGCATACGACCCAGGATCTCGCCCACGGAACGAAGCGACTTTCTCTCTGGCTCGTAGATGAAGTCTGGCACCTTGTTGATGTTGCGGCCGACGAGCAGGAATCGCTTCCGGGACTGTGCAAGTCCGCCGAGCTCGCCGCAGTCATGCGTGGTCTCGGCGGTGGCGTACCCGTAGCGACGCAGCAACTGCACAATTTGATCGAGCAGTCGGCGACCGCGATTCTGGATGCGGGGCACGTTCTCGAAGACGATCAGCTCCGGGAGGTCATCCTGGAAGGCCTCCAGCATCAGCCATACCCCACGGAGAGTGAGTCGGTTCAATGCCTGGTACTTGGCGGTCTTGCTGCGGTTCTCCGACAGCAGGCCGCTGAACCCTTTGCAGGGAGCCGAGAGGAAGACAATGTGGGGGTACTCGCCGCCGGCCGCGTGACGGATGTCTGAGGCTGTGGCTTCGCGCCATTCCCGCGGTGGCTCTTTCCCGTGGAAGTCCTTGAACTGATCGCGGTCGAAGAGATCGAGGACGGTACCGCGAGATCCGCTGAGGTGTTCGAAATCCCGGATTGCTGCCGCATTGACGTCGACGCCGCCGATGCAACGGAATTTGCCCTGAAGGTTCCCAACGCGAGGGTTGGCCTTGTTGAAGCCTTTGGCTCCGCCACCTAACCCGCAGAACAGGTGGAAATGGCGAATTTCGCGGGTGAGGATTTTGGGATGAATGTAGGCGGTCATGTTGCTCAGATCCCCTGCGGCTGTTCTTCGCCGCCAAGGGCGTCAAGCAGCTCCGGCACGAACTCGCTTAGGGTGAGCATCATGAGGACGAAGCTGGCATCGAGCTGGGACAGGGCATCGTCGCCACCGTCACGCTCGGCTTGTTCCTGCAGGAGATCTTCGAAGCGGAGACCTCGGACGGTGAGTTTGTCGTCCAGGGTGAAACTGAGTTTGTCGCTCCAGGCCAACGACAGCCGTGTGACGAGCTTGCCTGCGGAAAGGTGATTCTGGATCTCGTCGCTGGTCAGGTCCTGTCGTTTGCAGCGAACGGTGCCGCCTTCCTCATGCGTGTCGCTGAGCTCGCAGTTGTCCAGGACGAAGAATCCTTCGCTGGCCTGCTGGTTCTTCAGCCAATCGGTCAGCGTGGCGCTGGGGGCCACCTTCACCGCAATCGGTCGAACCGGCAGAGAACCCACAGCCTCGCGAAGCGTCGAGAGGAGATCTTCGGCCTTCTTGGCACTCGACTCGTTCACGATGATCAGTCCCAAGGCGGGAGCGATCGCGGCGTAGGTAGTCGCTTTGCGGATGAACGCCCGGGGAAGGAGCGCCTGGACGATTTCGTCCTTGAGTTGGTCGCGCTCTTTTTTGTAGACCTTGCGGCTTTGCGCGGTCTCGATCTCTTCTACTTTCTCCACCAATGCGTCGCGGACGACACTGCCGGGGAGGATACGTTCCTCTTTCCGAGCCGCGACCAGGTAGAAGCCGCTGCTTTCGTGAACGAGTGGGGCATCTTCACCCTTGCCCAGCGGCGGAATGAAGCCGTAGGTGGTGAGTTCTTGGCTGCCGCAGGCGCGAGCCGGCTTCGACTTCAACGCATGAGCGAGCGATTCGCCATCGATCCCGAGATCTTTCGCGAGATCTTGTGTCAGGCGGTAAAGCAACAGGTTAGAGAAGAACATGACAGCTCCTAGAACGTTGTGCGGGTGGCTTGCTGAGTCCGGCTGTTTTTGGCAGCCCAAGCCATGTACGGGTGACGGAATTCGCGATTGAAGATCGCAGCAGCTGCCTTGTCGGTATCCAGGTCCCTGCGAGAAGAGATCGAGCATTTGGTACGGATCAGGTCAGCTGGATCCCGATCACTGCTGCTTAGGCCAAATGGCGAGGTTTCTGAGCGGAAAGCGGATTCTTCGTTCAAGAACCGGATAAACCCTCGGTCTTTCGACCAAAGGCCGGCTAGCTGCGAAAGCTTCATGCGTGATCTCCTTTTGACTTTCGTTGTGCTATGATCGCAGACAATACGCAAAAATAACAACGATGCAAGGGAAATTTGAAAATCTGCAAACTTCTACCGAAACAGGATTTCCCTGCTCAGATCACCGGTTAGGCCTCAACGTGAGCCGGCCGCCTGACTGCGCCTTGACTATCGTTAGACTATACGCGCCTGATTTGAGCCAATGAGCGCGCTGCTGTCAACTTTCGTTGTATTATCACGGCTGAACATGGTGTAAATAGCGTATTTACACCATGTTAAGAGGCGGCCTGGTCCTGTTTCGCCGGCTCTTGAGGGGGATGGCGCAGGTGATTTTCAGTGATGAGGTATGGAAGGAGAGTGGCGGTTTGGCAGGAAAATGGTTTTAATGCGTATTGTCATAGTGCGCGGAGGTTTTTGACGTGGGTGAAGATAACTTGAAGATTTCCTGCGTCCTCGTAGGCGATGCGGCTCTCGATTTCGAGAAATGCCAGGTAACGCTGAAAATTCCTGCGCATGCGCCAGGTAAGCAGCGGCAGCAGGCATTGGCGATCTCGGCAGCGATGCTCGTGCTGGATGCCACAATTCAGCGCTACCAAGCCGAAAAGGGCGAGCGGTACCCTGCAATAGATCAACTTCTAGAGTATGCTGGCTGTAGGCCAGCAGACATCAACAAGCTGCTTGGAATCACGGAAAGCGCGAATTCCTGAGTGTTGGCCGCGCTATGAGGTGCTTTCCGTTGGGACTGAGCCAGGACGAACAAAGGAGCGGAGGATGAGCAAGGCTGTGCTTGTTGGGCTTGTCGCCGAGAAACACGGGTTAACCAAGGCCGAAGCATCGGAAATCGTAAATACCGTGCTTTCTGGCATACAGAGCGCGTTGGTCAGCCAGGGCAGTATTTCCCTGGTAGGCTTCGGCGTGTTCAGCGTTGTCGACCGTGCTGCGCGAAGCGGGCGCAACCCGAATACTGGCGAGCCTGTAACGGTGGCAGCCAGGAAGGCGGTGAGGTTCACGCCGGGAGAACCGCTGAAGCGTGCAGTGAACGCTCAGTAATAGATGTAGAGCCAGGCCCTTCGGGGCCTTGCTTCAGGATATGCATCTGTATTGCACAATACAGATGCATTGATGATGTTTCTGTATTGCACATTACAGAACACTTGCAGCAGGAGGAGTGCTGGTGAGTCACCGACGGCCGACAGAGGAAGCCTATGCTGAGCTGCAGGCTGCCTACGATTTCTACAATGACCATCTGTTCGCAAGCCAGGAGCGCCTGCCGGCGTGTCTGATCACGTATCAGCGCGAGAAACGGACCATGGGGTATTTCTCTCAGGCCCGCTTCATTCGCCGCGATGGGATCAAGGCGGATGAGATTGCAATGAACCCCGACTATTTCGCGGTGATTCCTCTGGTCGAGATCCTGCAAACGCTAGTGCATGAAATGGTGCACCTCTGGCAATACCATTTTGGGAAGCCTAGTCGGGCCTGCTATCACAACACTGAGTGGGCCAACAAAATGGAAGCCCTGGGATTGATGCCGTCCGACACAGGCAAGCCTGGCGGCAAGAGGGTAGGGCAGTCGATGAACGACTACGTCATACCTGGCAGTCGGTTCGACGTCGCAACCCGGGAGCTGCTGAAAAGAGGGTTCGCCATCTCGTGGATGGACAGATTCCCGGTCAACGTGAGTGGGCCGTCGCGTCCGTTGTCGCTCATGCCAGCGTCGTTTACGCCGGCGACAGACCAGGGCGATCTGGACGCCGAAGATTTGGACACCGGCCCGGTCGAAGTCGCTTACGAACTGGATCCGGCTATCGCCCTGGCCTATCAGGCACCTGCGGCGATGGTGAATCTTGATGTTTCGGTGAGGCAACCGGGCGACAGGAGCAACAGGCTAAAATATTCCTGTCCCAGTTGCCGGCTGAACATGTGGGGCAAGCCCGGGCTGAAAGTGATTTGTGAGGAGTGCGAGGAGCGTTTGGTGGTCTTGGAGCTGTGTGCAGACTCTGCCGAGGAAGCTCTTGCTACTGATTGAACGTCGACTTGAAGGGGATTTGCGATGAGTGCAGTCGATAACCAGCTCTGGATCGAGCACTACCGGGCTAACGGGGTCACGGTGCACGAAACGAACTACGGCGGCGGTCCCGTTTTCGTCGTCCAGGATGAGTGGCCGGAGTCGCATTTCCAAGTGAAGATTTCCGCGCACCGACAGGACCAGGAAGACCTCTGCTTGAGTGTTTCGATCGCCGCCGAATGGTCCGACAAGCGCCCTGGTGAGCTCGCCAATTACACGCCTGCCTATGAGAACCGTAGCGATCCTTGCCTGCCTGGTGAGTTAACCGTTTCCGATGATGGGCTGCTGCGTGTATGGGTTCGCCAGCGGACAGCGTCCCACGTGGTCATGCACATGGGCTGGAGCGTGCTGCTACCAAAAGCTTTCGTCGAGCCTCTCCGAAAGGCAATTGCTTTGGCGGAGGACGTGCTGAGTCCGCTGGCCGGTCGTGACCTGGTAGTTATCGGGCGCGAGTTCGCCGAGGATGAACAGGCGGGCATCAACTGGTGGAATGGACTTGAAGTGCGCCAGAGGGCCTATTGGTTAGCGGCGGCAGGATCCGCCGCTGTTGTGGACGCCTACAAGGCCTTCAAGCTCGCACAGGCCGCCCAGGATGCTCCCGCCTCCGACTGACTCGAAGGCGGGAGTAGGGGTCACCCGAAGCGAGGGCGGGAGGGTTCTGCAGATGGCTCTTCAGCCACCTCAAGATCCAATCGCTTTGCACGTTCTGCCAGCACGTGGCGTGCATAGTCGACCAGCTGACCGGATATCTCGTACAGCCGGTCCTCGGCACGATTGACCAACCGATAGCGATCGACGGCGCCTACTCGCTTCGTCTCCAGCGAATCGAAGCCGCCGGCAACGATGTCGTCGACGAACTGGCGGGCGGTGACCACGGCGCCGTTGTGACGGTAGTGGGTGCGTTCGAGCTGAGCCAGCACATGCTGCAGGTGGCTTTCAGCAGCACGTTGCTGAGCAGTTTCGTCGCGACGCCGCTGCTTTTCTGCTTCTATCTGGCTGGCCTGCTCGGGCGAGTAGCCTGCCCATCCATAGATCGCTACCGTGATCTCCTTGGCGGTCTTGGCTAGCTTGGTGCCTGTCACCTGCGTGAAGTAGCGCTTGGATAGATCGTTCTGTCCCCGCGGCCGAGCCAGCCACCCCAGCAAATGATCGATGTCCTTGTCGACCAATGCCAAGGCGAACTCGCGGTGCATCCGGCCGGGGATCCCGCTGTGACGGTCCGGGTCCTGCGCCCTCATGAACTCAGCGTAACCTTGGGCGACTCGCTCCAGCTCGATGCCGGCGTCGCCACGTTCTTTCTTCAGCCGTGACCAGGCCGTTTCTGTCTGTAGCGCCGCGACGGCCTGCTGGATGGCCTGCAGTGCGTTCCACGGCCGGCGCCCGGGCGTTTCCATAGCACAGCGGAGCTCGATCGAAAGAGGGCAATCGAGATCATCTAGCCTCACGATAATCGCCTGGTCGGTGGAGCGGATCAGCTGCAGCTCCGCTGGCAGATCTGCGTCCTGCTGCTGGCCTTGGCCGATGCGCCGTTGCATGCCTTTCTGTTGGTACACCTGCAGGACGTGTTCGAGCAGCTGCTGGCCATCGTGATCGGCCGGGAAGAGCTCCATAAAGCTCGCTGCGTCGACATCGAATCGAGGGTTGTCCTTGTTCTGCTCCTGCAGCCTGCGCTCGTAGTGGGTCTGCAGGCGGTCCAGTTCCCGAACTGCCCATGCGCAGGCGGACGAAAGGCTGGTTTTGGGGCCGGTTACGCCTCCCTCGGTATTCGGCAGGTAGGTGCCAGGCGACTGGTACTCCACCAGGATGAAGAAGGGCGATGCTCGATCCTTGAACCGCAACTCATAGGAGTGATCGTCCAGGGGCAGGGCGCGGAACCTGCCCTGATCAAGGTGTTGGATCGCCGCTGACTTGTCGGCACCTATGTTCGACTGATCGATCGCTTCATTTAGCTGGGTGAAGAAGGCATCGCTGTCGAATACCGGTGCGTTGCACGCTGCGCCCAACGCCGTCTCAAGCGACGATTGGCTCGGCTTTTTGGGCCAGGGCTGCCCGAGCGGACGCCATTCGCCCCCGATGAAGGCCCTCGCCCAGAAGCAGTCTGAGCTCCCTTCCCGGCGACGGGGATCGTACTTCGATAGTTTGCGATGAATGAGGGAGATAGCTGTACCCCGGATTACCGCGTGGACCGTTGCATTGTCGAGAAGGTCACCGACTTGGTGTGTCGCTGGTGAAGCCGCTCCGGGCTCTGTCGAACTGGTGGACGCCGGTGAAGTTGCTTCATCCATCGTCAGGAAGTTCCTTGGGCGCTCTCGGAGGGTGGTGGGCCCTCCGTGCTGCGAGGATGTCGCGGGCTCGCTGACCCGCAGGCCGTCTTTGACGATGCTGCGAATGCCAAGGGTGTTCTCTTCGAGAGTTTCGCCGGCATCATTACTGCCAATGGACTTCCAGCAATGGTCCGACTGACTGAGTGCCGCCTCGATTCGCTCACGTAGAGCATCAAGTGCGTCGGCCTCTGACAGGCCGGTACCGCAAAGCTCGTGGTACTCAGGGCCTGTACGTCGAGCCTCGTACCATCCCTGTCCAGGTGTACGGTCATTCCAAGAGATGTCGAGCTCGCCAAGGATCTGCTTCAGCGCCCAGTCCGCCATTTTCAACGCTTCGGACTTCTGCTTTGGCGTGGTAACGCTGTCCTGCGAAAGGGCCAGCCGGCGCTGCTCCAGGACGATTCTATTGCCCGCATGGAATACAGCGTCGAACCGAGAGGAAAAACCATCTCCGCGACAGGTCATTGGTTCCGCCCGTCCGCTGTGATTGCCTTGGTGGTGATGGGTGGTGATTGCGCTGAACCAACGGCCCTCGTCCTGGGTTACCTGGATCATCGCCGTGGCCATCGCCCGGCCCTTCACCTGCTGTTCCGTTTCATACAGCAGGTTTTCAACCTCTGATGAGTCCTGTTCGGCCTGTGCGCTCTTACGTGCTACTGCGCCGATCTTGGCCTCAACGAGGTCGACCGTGTAGGTCGGATCCAGCCCTCGTAGCGGCATAACGCCGGCGACGATCTTGCCGTCCAATTTCGCATGCACAAGAGAGCCGTGGTTCGGAGCGTCTATTTCCCAGTCATTGGCTACGGAGAACACGACTCCTGGGTACTTCACCGCAATGTAGTCGTGATAGCGCTTGTCGAGCGAGACGAGCCGGCCCGAGGACCTGGCCAGGATCACGGCATCCTTGTCGTCGTGCATCCTCCGGTACACGAAGACCGGCTTCATGGCATCGCCGGTCTCATGCTCCAGAAAGCGGCTGATATCCGGACGTTTCGCCAGAGGTGTGTTCTGAAAGCGCCGGCTTTCGTTCTTTTCGAAGCCGCGGTAGTTTGGCTCTTCTAGGTCGAATACGTGGCCGTTGGTCCAGGCGATAGATGCTCCGTTCCGGACTTGGAACCAGCCGTTTTCCTTGTCGATCCATGCCTTGGTGAAACCGATTTCCGAGGCAAGAGGCTTCGTCACGGCCTGGGCGCCGAATGGCTCGAAGCGCTCCCAGTTGCGCTCTTCCTCTTCGGACTTAAGTGTTGCGAGCCTGGCCTCCAAGTCGGCCAGGATGCTTTCTGCCTGGTTGACGGTAGTCGCGGCGCTCTCCAGCAGCTCGATGGCCATCGCGTTTTCGGGAGCGATCATGCGCAGGTCCTCGATCCGAGCTGTGGTCTTGCGCAGGTGGTTAGCTTTGAACCCCCGCAGACTATCGCCCAGACGCCTCACCGCGTCTGCCAGCTGTTTGGGCTCGCTGGGAACATCAAGGAACTGGTCCAGGCCAACGGCTATGTTGAAGGAGGCCGGGGAGGGCAAATGCCTCTCCATGAATGCCACCAGCTGGGCCTCGTCTGCCGGCACCCCGGAACTGGAGGTAGGTTGGGCAACCCAGTCGCCTTGGGATACAACCCCTCTGTCAGCGCACAGAACACGGATCAGTGCTTGAATCCGACGCTTGGGGTCGACCTCCCTCTTCGTCGCCGCTAGCGCAGCCTGGAACGCTTCCACAGGGTCTGCAGGCGGAAGGAACTGCAGGGATCCATCAGCCACCCAGCACGTCTCGACTCCTGAAATTGCTTCGGCAGCGTCCCGAATCAGCTCGAAGCCTTTGTCTCCCGCTGAATTTTCCAGCACTTTGCTCACCACGCCGGTGAGCGGCTGTTTTCCTGTGTCGGTCGGAGTGAAGCGGACTCGATCGCCCGCCTGCATGGTGCTGGCCGTCAGCTCGTCTTGTGGCAGTGTGGCTCGGGCGCCGGCGACCATCATGGTCATCTCCAACATCATGAGTTGCCTGGCTGATTTCACAGCACTGTGGTCACCTTGCTTATGGGCGGCATACAGATTGCGCTCAGCTTGACTGAAATCGGTTGAGCGATAGCGCTCGGCCGGAGCGAAGAATCGGTACCCATTGAAGGATGTCTCGGCATAGAAATCCTCCGGAAGCGTGTACCGGGCTGCTTCGTGCTTGGGATTGATCCCATAGATGGGAAGTCGGACCGGTGCCGTGGACGGCAGGCGCAGCAGGTTGCGCGAATGGGTGATGTCATCGAGGCCTGCACTGTCGATCGCTGACGGCCGAGGCAGCTCGTTCGCATGGCGTTGAGCGTTGATCTCGTGCCAGCCCTTCATCCACTCCCGCATCGCTGGAATGCCATCGCCCACCTTACCCCCCAGTGCAGCCATCAACTCCTTATCCCAAGCAGGAACGCATTTCACGCCATGTTCTGCAGCACGCATGCCTAGCTCGTAAGGGGACAACTGGAGGGATGGCGAGGTCGCGTTGGCGGGCTCAAGTTTGAAAGCCGCTGACAGGGACTCCCTGATGGCTTCGGCCGTAACATGCAGGACTCTTTCACCCTTGGTGAAGGGGTCTCCGTTGACCTGTACCACACCTCCTTGGGACACAGCGATACGGACTGAGACGTCGCTGCGGTCCAGGGTTGTGTAGCGCCATTTACCGACAGTTGACGGATCGGAGGCCTCCCAGGACGAGATCTGCGCATTGAATTCGGTTGCTAGGTTTTCAACGATGGCCATGCCCTCTTGGAGGCGAATTTGAGGGCCGTCTTCCAAGCTTTCATCGGCATCGTCCGACCACTCCAGCCTGGCACTGGAGAACCCTTGTTGCAGGAGATTCTGCGAGAAGATGTTCGCGAAGCTTCGATCAAGCCCCCGCAACTCTCCGCCCCGGATCGGGTTCTGCACTGCGGTCTCGCACAGGACAAGGTGGCCGGCTGGGCGAATCTCGAAAATCATTTCGCTATCAATGAAGCGATCACCGTTCGACTCCAGGTAGTGGGTGAGGCACAGACGGGGAGTAGTTTCAGCGGGCAGGCGCTCGATGATGAGGTCCATGTAGGGCGGGTTGACGAGCCGGACATGGCTGTTGAAGCCCGTCATCAGTCGCTCTGCCAAGCCGGCTTCCGATAACAGCTTAGAGACTGCGCGGGCCGCCCGTTCGCCGGGCCCATAGGCAACCTCGGGGTAATCGACCAGGACATGGAAGGGCACCTGTTTACCGTCGGAGAATGCCAAGCGGACGGCTTGCTTATGGGCTGCGGTCAGGGCTTTTGCCGGCGAGGTCTGGTCTGTCGGGAGTACCTGGCCACGGAAATGAACGTTCACGGTACCGTCGGCGGCCTTCTTGGCGAGTGCTTCTGCCTTGAACTGGTGCTGGGACACGAGCCATGGCTCTGCAGCCTCGATCGAGCTGCTGGCCGGCGCGGCGCCAACGCGCTCTGGCTTCCAGTCGTCATTGATCGACTCTGCCTGGATTTGGCCCTGAGGGTTCGGTACCGGAAGAGCAGCATCGGCCGGTGGCTCGCCGGTATCGAGACGACGGCGTTCAGCTTGGGCGAAGTCGATCGCCTGGTTACGATCGAGCGCTTCCATGCTGCAGGGGAAGCGTCCGTCCTGGAATGTCACAAGGTACTCAGACACCATGCCGCGACGGCCAAACTTGGCCACCTCGTGAGCCTTGACGACTCGCGCAGGACCAGAGCGCTTACGTGCCGATTTGATTGCTGGAAGCAAAGAAGCAGCGACAGGCGACTGTTCAGTCGCAGCCGCAGCGACTGGGTGCGACTGGTCTGGCTCAGGATCCAGAAGAGAAGGGTACTCAGCAACAACATCGAAAGGGACCTGCTTGCCCTCCGACAGAGCTTTCATCACCACGTCGTAGTGCGTTACGGCCTCTTCCAGTGCCGCGCCGGCCTCTTGGTCGCCGGCGAGTGCACGCTGATGCCGCCAAGCCGTAACGCCGTAGGAAAGCTCGGCAAGCCTGCCAATGCGGGCAGATTCGGAACTTGCAGAAACCTTCATCGGCGTGGCGAGCGAGCGTCGAGCGGCGATCCACTCCGCGGAACTCATCTGCCAGGGTGCCTTTTCGACGCCGGCGCTCTGTCCTGCGGCGGCTGAGACAGCTTCAAGATTGACCGGCGCGGGAACGTAGAATATCTCCGACATGTCCATCTGGCGCGACCTGGCCTTGGGGAAGTGGCGGATGATTTCGGGGAGGGTGAAGCGGAGGTTGGTGCGTCGGTAGAGGGCTCCATCTTTCTCGAAGCCCAACTCCGTTACCGACTGGGGGATCACTCCCCCAGTTAATGACCGAAGGACAAGCGACTTGCCTTCTGGATCTTGTTGGACGTTTAGCTCTACATCATGCTCAGAAAGGTCGATCCAGGTTGGCATCCACTTACCTCATCTCATTTTCAGCTGCGCCTCCGTTGAGAGAAGAAGTGCTTGAGGAGGCGCTCGAATTCGTTGGTTTTCTCGGCTGCCTGGGCGATGGTTTCAAGCGCGGCCAGGGTGGAGGCCTTGCTGCCATACTTCTCCTGCAGCTGCTCAAAGATCTTGTCCATCTCCTGCTCAGGGAGATGTTTCTCGACGTTCTTCTTCGTCGCGTCCATCAGGTGGATCAGCGTCATTTCCGGGGTAGCGCAGTGCATCTCGAACTGCCCCAGCGGATCCTCGAACTGTGCGAGCTCGTACATCCTCTCGTCGGTGAGCTTGGGATGTACCATGCTCTGTACGATGCGGAAGTCACCCTCGTATGGCGCGATGCTTTTCTTGTATGGGTAGTCACCTCCTAGGAAAACTCGCCCGTCCACAGGTTTGCGGTACCAGGCGGTGGAGTGCGTCAAAGCAGCGCTTTGGAAGCAGAACTTCGCCAGCCGGATGCCATAGATCTCGAAAAGGACCTCGGCATCTTTTCCCGTCCGGAAGTAAACTCCTTGCGCGACCCGAACGATCTGTTTATCCCGCTTCAGGGCGTATGCTTCGTGCTTGTCGGTGTTCACCCCGACAAGCAAGACATCATGTCGTTCGTCCATCAATTGAAAACCATCATATTAAGATTAGTATTTATAATCAAACAAAAGTAAAAAGAGGTGTCGTCACAGCACCTCTCCCTCTGGCGGCAGCAAATGGGCATAGATCTGTGTAGTGGCAAGATCCTCATGCCCCAGATTCTCCTTAATCTGCAGGATCGGCACGCCTCGGGCGAACATGACGCTCGCGGCCGTATGGCGGAGCACATGCGCACCACAACGCTTCAGCTTTCCTGCAAGCCCAGCCAACTGCAGGTGCCGGGATACCTGCTGGTACACGAGCGATCCAGAGAGGCGTCGTCCTGCCCTTGAGATGAAGAGCAGATCGCTTTCCCACTCATGCTGCCGCAAAACTTCGGCCCGAGCCTTGAGCCATGCACGCATGGGATCGAGAGCGCGATCGTCATGTGAAAAATCGATCAGCCGCTCCTTGTTTCCCTTCCCCACCACCCGCATCCGGCGGTAGCAAAGGTCAAGTCCACCAAGGGTCGCATTGCAGATCTCTTCATTCCGGAGACCGGTCGCAAGCCCTAAGCTGATGATCGCGGAATCCCTGACTTTCGCTGGGCCATGACTTGAGTCTATCACCTGTAAGAGATGACGCTGGTCTCGCCACATCAAAACCGGAGGTAGTCTCTTTGGTCGGTTTCCTCCAGTTGGTGTTCCAGGCTTGCGCCCTGCGTGTCTCGGCAGGCGTTCCATTGGACTATCCGTCACGACTACGGTTTCAACAAGCCAGTGGAACAAGGCGCACAGCGCAGAATGGCGCAAGACCTGGTAGGCCCTGGAGTAGGGTTTTCCGTCGGCGCCTGGAGCCCGGAGAAACGCTATCACGCAATCATCGTCAAGCGCATAGGGGAACGCTTCCACGCTTCGGCTGTCTATAAAGCGCAGGAAGCCGGATGCCACCGCGCAATATACGCGAATCGTCTTCGACGAATATGGGCTGGAGAAGGAGGTCCTCAGCCAGTTCTCGAATGCGTCGACGGCGAATGCGGGAGGGGTCACGAATAAGGATCCAATTTTCGTGTATAAAATTGATTTCAGAGTAGCTACAGAGTGCCTATATGTTTCACGTTGGCGCTGTTAAACTATAAAACAATGCGAGTCATAGCCACAAAGGAACCCACATGCAGACGATGACCTTGGCCCTGAGATCACTGGTTGCCCAAGTGAAGCAAGGCCCGGCGCTGGGTAATTCTCAAACCTCCAGCCCCTCGCAAGGCGTCAAAATCGCTGATGTCCGCGAAGCCGCAGCCGAAGCCAAAGAATCCCTCCAACTCAGGTACCGCTAAACTCAGGCGGGCCTTATAGCCAATTAAAAGTCGCTATTCTGCGGACAAGAGTCTACAAAAAAGGGGCGCCAGACCAGTGGTTTGACGCCCCTTCTTTATGCCCTAAGGAGATGGCCGTTTGCCATTATTTTCATCCCGAAATGTCGCATCTGCCATAACTTTGGCGCCATAAAAATCTAGATAGCAGACCTCGGGGATTTCGTAGTCGCGGTCGCCGATGGTTTCGTCCGGGAGTGCCTCCTGCAGCTCCTCAACATCGACGCGCAGCACTGGCGGCATTTGCCCAGAGCTCGCCACGATGGCGCCACTGCGCACATCGAACTCATAAGCCTCATCGCCGCGATGGAGCAGGGCGGTTCCTCGGGAGAGCTGGCGGGCGAGAGCAGGAAGTATCCCTGCAGAGTGGATCGCCGTGACGCCTGCAGGGGTGACACTCACTTGGGGCCACGAGCCCCCCAGCTGGTTGGGCTCGATTCTTCCGGTCCTCTCGGCATAACCGAGGAGCACCAGGTGGGTGAGCTTTTCAGCACCATGGGCGCCATCGACGCCGCGGGTATCTCCCCACGCATACCCCGCAACCCCATCGGACGAGGTCAGGTAAATCCGGGCCAGTTCGTCTAAATCAGGCTCGGACTTCACGCCGGGAAGTAGCGACTTGAGACCTAAAGAGGTCACCGGTGCATCGCCGCATGCCCCCGGGTAGCTGCCACGAAAGAGGTGCACTTCGCTATCCAACGGGTTCGGCGACAATGCCAGCACGGCGCTCATGGGCACCGCCTGCGAGCCTATCCCATCGCACATGAGCGCCGCGTAATGGGGGTGCGCCAACACATGGCCACCTGGTAGCTGCACGGGCTTGGCCCCCTGCTGAAGCCCCTGGCCGAGTGCTCGAAATACCCGGTCCGCGAATCGCCGGTGCGGATCTTGGATGATCATCCGATTTTCAAGCGCCATGAGGGCTCGCAGCTCCTCATGGCAGCTCTCGACCAGTGAGCGATCACTGGAATCACGGTAACGCTCGATGTCATCCATCAGCTTCTGGTGAGGGTTTGCGACATCGAAGGCCAGGTGGGCCAATCGACACGAGAAAGGCCAGGGTGTCTGCCCATAGGTCCCGGGGAAACGCATTTCCCGCACCGTCGCCCAGAAACGATGCAACTGCTCCAGATCGTCGAAGCGCTGCAGGAGATCCGTCACGCGATCGCGTGCTCCAGAGACAGGCCAGTGCTCCTCTGCAGGCCAGCGCCCCAGAACGTCGTCGATACTGTTCAACATGGCTGTGTACCTGTGTTAGGGGCGAAGGCCTTCAAGCTCGAAGTCGGGCTCGAAGTCGAAGTCACTGGCGTCAAAAATGTCATCCGGTGCGCCTGCAGCAACCGCGGCTGTCATCTGGTCCCGGTGTTCCGCCTCGAACTCCTCACGGAAGTCGGGATGGAAGCTGAGTACATATCGCGCCATTCGCTCCGCATCACGCGAGGCACGGAAAATCTCCTTCTTGTCGTTGCGGAGCACCTGCAGATAGTGGTCGACGTAACCTGCATGCCCATCGACACTACCGGGCAGCCCGAGCCGCATAGCCATCATCGCGCTGGCCATCTCCGCACGGAGCTCCTCGCGAGCATACTCATCGGAGTCGCGGCTGGGCCCGAATTCCCTAGCCAGGCGGCTTTCATGCCCTGACCAGTGTGCGATTTCGTGCAACAGCGTGGTGTAGTACTCGGCGTCGGAGGAGAACGTCTCCCTGTCAGGCATGTAGATCCGATCTTCGGAAGGGGAGTAGCCTGCGCGGCGGAAGCCATGGACGATGTCAGCCCCACAGGCTTCAATGATCCCCTCGCAGATGTCCCGAGCCTCGACCGAAAGCAGTTTCTGACCGCGACCGGTAGTTTCCAGCTCAGGAGCGCCGTCCATTTGTGCCAGGTTGAAGACCGAGTAACTGCGTAGCAGAGGGATTACTCGAACTTCGGGTTCGCCGGTCGCGCTCATCTCCCCGGTTTCCTTGGTGAGGCGCTTGTAGAAGTAGATCTTTGAGCCGCTTTCACCGCCACGCACTTGCCAGCCCTGGGCTTGCGCGGTCTTGTAGGAGCACCACCGATTTTCCTGGTAACCCTGCGAGAGAAGTAGCATCACGTTGATGCCGTGATAGGGTTTGCCGGTTACGGGGTTCATGGGCCATCGTGGCGTGTTGTCCCACTCACACCGCCAAGGCTCCGTTCCAGCTTCGATGGCGGAAATGATCTGATCCGTCACCTCTTGGTAGTGGTCACGAGGCGCACCTCGCTCGTGCTTCACTTTTTTCCCAGTCCCGGCGCCCTTCCGGCGACCTGGTGCAGCTGCCGCATCGAGGGGATCCACCGGCTCCTCGATCGGCGCCGACTCTGGCGACGGAGAAGGCACCGAAGGATCGCTGCTCATGTTCAGGTGGACCACCGGGCCATCGGCGCTGAACTGCCGGCCATCACCCCGCTCCCACAACATCGCAGCCGCCTCCGCCAGTTTGCGATCGTCCTTGGCGCTGGAGATCTGCTCGGGCGTAGCATTGGAATCATGGCGGAGATGTTCTTCAATTTGCAGCGCTTCTTGGGCAGCCTTGTAAAGCGCATCTTGTTGCTGGCTGACGCTGAACTTCTGCAACCACTCCGGGCCGAACTCGTTTCGGATCTGCTGGAGGACAGCTGCATGCTGGACACCAAGGCCGGGATAGCTCGCCCGACTCCAGCAGCTGTTCAACTCAGCCTTCCAGCTTCTGCCTTTCAGGGTGCGAAAGACCCGAAGGGCCTCCAGCTGCAACAAAGAGAGCGTGGCGACTTGGGCGTCGGACATGCCGGCGACAGTGTCTATCGCCGGAGCTGGTGTCGGAGCTGGCTCGCTGGGACGAAGGCGTTTGATTAGGGCCATCGCCTCACTCCCCATCCAGATCTTCGGCATCCTGTAGATCGCCCGGGACGGCGTCCAGCCCGAGATCGCGGACTTCCTGCCAGCCCAGGTCGTCGCCGGGGATGTCGCGGGCGCCGACTTCCGGCAGGATCTTCTGGGTATTGGTGTTGGCGGTATCGGTCATGGCTGTCTCCATCTGTGGGAAAATCACCATGATTCTATTAACGTAAGCGATTAAAAACAAACGATAGTCAATTTTGAGCGCGAAAAGACCCGTCGCCGGGCCTGGCAGGATGCCAAGAAGAGAAGGGCCAGCTCCATCTGGAAAGCGCAGGGTGCGCCGGAGCCGGTGAAGGGAAGGGGTAACGCTTGGGCGGGACTTAGCCGATGCAGGCGCGGAAATAGTCCATACGGCCTTTGAATTTGATGCCGGCAGAATCTTCCATATCGGACAGGGCGTCCTCGGTGATCTTGTCCAGCATGACGAGCTTCATGGCTCGAATTACTTCATTGCTTTCCTCAGGTTCCAGCATTCCAACAACCATCCGGAAAGCGACGTCTTCGACGAGTCGATCTGCGGCCGCCACGGCCACAACGACGTCCAAAACAGCTTTCCGAACTACGGGCTGATATGCCTCGTCGGAGTACGTCTCAACGAATTCCTCACGCTCATTCGGATCAGCGATCTCCATTTCTGCGTACTGCTCAATGGCGTCGGCCAGCAAGGCCTCCGAGACAACTGTTTGAATGAGTCCGTCGAATACTTCTTTTGCGTTTTCCATTTCCATCGTCACGTGATCCTTGAAGCTAGCGCGACCCAGATGCTGGTAGGCCGCGCAGAGGAAGTGTTCATTATTGGTAGCTTGGCCGCTACTCTTTTTTGAGCATCATCGCCAACTTCTGGGGAAGTGGCGCACCTTCAAATACCTTTACCTGGTCCTTATCCCGGTAAAGAATCATCGGAGTTCTTCGAAACCCCGCCTGGCGGAAGAGAGCCAGGTTGTCCGCAAGGCTCTGGCGAATGCCTTCGGTGACCGTTGCCGGCTGCAGCTGCCGCTTCGCCATCTCAGCCATCGGAACAAGCACGCCCTCGGTGGCGGCCTGCTGGTAGATCGCTGCGTTCAACTCGTTGCTCGACGCCCGAAGAATGGAAATCGGGATCCAGCGAACTTGAACGTCACCCGCGGCAACCGGCGCCCGGAGCATGCCCCATAGCTCGTGGCAGTACGCGCAGTTCGGATCGAAGAAGGCGTACATCACGCGATCAGCATCCCCCTCCGCCAGCCATTTCAGCTGCTCGGCCTGCTTCCAAGCCTGAGCGAGACTGCCTGCGGACTGACTGCTCTGTGGCACCGGCTCTACGCTCGCGGTTCGAGCCAGATCCACGCTGGTAAGATTCGCGCCCTGGGTGTCGAACATCACACCGGCCAACAGGCTTTTGCCATCGGGGGTGACGTAGAACAAGCGCTTCTCGGCACCGTTGTCGACAACGATCCCTTTCATACCAGAAGCCGCCGGGAACGCTTGAACGATCGCGTTCCCCTTGGACATGAGATAGGACTCCACGGGAGTCACCTCAGCCGTTTCGACGGCGGCGGCAGCATGGCTTGCAAAAGCAGCCAGAGCAATGGGTGATAGCACTTTGCCGACTAACGTACCCAATATCGAACCCTCCCTACGTCGGAATGAATGAATTTTTGACGGTTTATGTAGAAGCCCACCCCGCCAGTACGGAAAGCTGACATCAGGCGACCTTGATACTCGATCGGAAGGCTCGGGAATTTGCCGTCGCACGCCTGCCCTTTCGTATGGTAAGAGTCCCGCGCAGCACCTTCTGTAGCTTCGTTGGTTTCCCTCGTCCGATAGCCGCTGTTGACCTGGTAGGGCTCTTTGAAGCCGTAAGCAAGCTCCAGCCACCCCTGCTGCCCCCGTAGGAGGTTTAACAGCCGCAAATCGATTTCTGTAGCCTTGCCGGCACGGACATCTCGCAACATGTGGCAGGCCTCGCGGTAACCAGCCAGGTCGAGGTGGCCATCTCGCCAGTAGCAGACCTGCTTGTGCTCGCCGGTAGCTGGCCGATAGAGGTTCAACACCCTCGGCTTCGCCCAGAAGGCCGCCGCGTCCGCCTGGTTCGCGTAATTGGCGGGCAGCAGCAAGCCAGTTGAAGCGAGCAGCGGAGCGCTGAAAGTGAACGCCCCCATGCCGGCAATTCCAGCCACTACGGATCGCTTCAGCAAATCTCGGCGAGACATGGCCAACTCAATGCTCATGCGCGCCCCCCAATTAGCGACTCCAGGTTGCTCATGACATCCTCCATTTCCTGATCCTTGCCCGCTTTCTCAGGCTTAGGAGGAACCGGGTATTCGGAACCCTGCGTCGCGGCCTGGATGATGCTCTCCGCCATCGAGCCTGCTTCAGCTGCGGGCGCCCCAAGGCCCAAGGCGATAGTGTTCAACGACACTCGGGTAGCCTGTTCGTCGAGGAGCCCACCCTGGCCTGCCGGAGGCGTCTCTTCTACAGGGCGCTCTACCCGGCCTTCCAGCGCGGTTTCGATGATCGGTATGGCGGCGGATGCCAGGGCCACGATGTCGATGCCGAACGGCTCACGCGGAACTTCGGCGAAGATATTGATCGAGGCGAGCTGGCCACCGTCGAATACGATTCCTGCTGCATCCTCACCGGGGACGTTCGCAGCAGGGGCGGCAGCCAGGGCGGGTTGATCCGAGACACCAGGAGCTTGCGCAAGGGAGGGCGCATTGTTGCTGTCGCTCGTCGGCGCTTGTGCAAGCGCACTCCCGTTCCCCACCGCGCTGCCGGCACTGCCATCGTCCTGGTCGACCGCAGGCGCAACTGCCGAGTCATCGTATCCCAGCAACAAGCAGATCCCCCGTTCCACACCCAGCTTGGCGGTGAGGTACTGCTTGTAACGCTCTCCAGCCTCAACCTCGGCCACATATCCGAAGTAGCCATCAGTGGGCCGCTGGTTCGCGAGCGGAAGTGAGCGCAGAGTTTCACGCAGTTCTTGGGTGTTAATGCTGAAAGCCTTCAGTTCGGCCTCGTTGGGAGGGATCACCTTCACAAAATGATTTAGCTGATACTCCTTGCTCAAGCGCTTACCCGAGAAGTCTGCATAGAACATTCTGGCGCGGATGATATCCGACTTCACCATGAAGTGGATTTCACCCTCAACCTGCTCTTTGAAGTCCTGAAGTTCGACACGGTTGACACGCTCAATTCGTGCACCAGTGTTACCGCGATAACTTCCGGCGCCATCATCGGCCATCTCGTAGCCGTCCACCACCGACACGTAGGCTTCGCCGGCAAGTTTAACAGCCAGGTCGAAGGTATCGGTGGGGTCCTCAAGTTTTCCGAAAATCTTGATGTTGCTGTTAGAGACAATGGCGAGCGTCTCTTCTTTAGATGTTCTGTAGAACGCCTGCAAGTCTTGGCCGGCCGCGATGAGAGCAAAACCGAGGCTACGAGCCTGGGCCCACATTAGAGCTGCGTCGTCAGGAATGTAGTAACCCAGCTCGTCAAATATCGCGATGAATGGAGTTGGGGCCGTAGTCTGTCGAGAGTCTAGCAACTCCAACTTGCTACCCTCAACCTTATTACCGAGCTGGGCACCCATCATGCCCTTCATACCAGCCACAATGATTTTCCCAAGATTGCCAAGCTCGGGACGACTTTTCTCTAGAGCCGGCAGTAGTGCAAGGAAGATACGCCGATTGACAACAACGTCCTTCAGTACCACTTCCCCTTGCGGTGTGTGGTAGATATGCCCATAGGTATCAGCAAGAGAGCTGAGAATACGGGTGAACTGCATCTGCTGATAGCCGTATTGCTCGTTAAAGGTTGCCGACTGATTTTCACCCTTGTCGCGCTTATAACCTGGCACGTCATACAAGAAGGCTTGCATCATGTCCCTGGACTTCTGGCTGATGTTTACGTTGTTCATCAGCTCGAAATATTTAGGGTAGGGCAGGGCCTCACGAATAGCACCGATATGCAGCATGAGCAAGCTTAGGTCACGCAGGTCTACCAGCGCCGGCATAACCGAGCTGATAAAGCTGATTGCACGCCCCTTCCACATATCCCCTTTGGCATCGCCGGCGTCCATCAAACTAACTACGAGCTGAATTAAGCTCTCACTGTTACCTACAGCAAATGGGTTATACGTATTTGAAAGTTTGTCGGATCGCTTTTTCGTTGTATCAGCGTTGCCGGTCATGTAGTTAATAACCAGCAGGTCGTCTTCGCGCCCCATGGAGCGAACCATGGAGAAAATCTTGGCGTAGAGGCTAACATCGCCTTTGCCGTCCGTATACGCGAAGCCCGAGCCCCAAATCAGCGCATTAAATGCGATAGAAATCAGCCCTTCGGTTTTACCGGCCCCGGTCGAACCTATAATAAAAGCGTGGGTTCTAAGATCCTCGTTGGCCGCCCATATTTCAGCATTATCGGACTTCCGATTACCAATGAACGCGATTCCACGAGCCTGTTGAGGCTTGCCAGTACCTGGGTGCTTATCGTTGCGATCTTGCTCGTTCAGAGACTTTCGCTTTCTGAACGGAATATCTGGTCTACGCGAGAGTGGAATAAAGCTGTAGATCAAGCCCAGAACAAGACTCAACTCGAACAACGCAGGAAGAAAGAACAGCGGAAATACCAATATTACGTAAACAATAATAATCGCATGAAACGACGAAAAGTCTTCCAGGATCTGCTCGAAGAACGGCCGAGTATCCCGAAAGATTCGCGTCCGTTTAATCTCGTGATGCTTCTCTACGCCGTGGACCATGCACCTATACCCAGTTTATTCAGCGACTTGGAATGCGAGCTTGGGATCGCAACCAGGCCCTACCGACTGCCCAGCGTCGACGCTCGGGGCCAGGCCGAAGGCTTCCAGGCCAGTCGCCACATCGCTCGACATTGCCGGTGCGTTGTCACGCATCCCTTGCTTCCGAGCAGCTTCGGCAGCGTTGTAGATCTGCTTGGCGATGTCGTCGGGACTCATTGCCTGCAGCTGGGCCGAGTCAGTTACGGGAGCTGTTGGTAGGCGTGCCGGGGCGCTCTCCTCGATCGGATGGACGGTTACGGGGATAGAGACACTAGGGCGCAAGTCGGGCGTGGCTACCGGCACTGCTGGGCGCGCTGCATCCAGAGACGAGAGAGCCGCCGGCTCGATATCGCGTCCCTTGCCGGAGACGATGTCAATGTAGGCGCTGACGAAGAGATAGCCCAGCCAGGCGAGCAGGGCGAACCCCAGCAGCTTCAATATCGAGAGTTTCTTGGTCAGGAGACTGCTCACCTGAGTGATCAGGTAAACCCCGTCAGCCTCGCTCGCAACTTGCGCACGAAACAGTGAGTTCATAACACCCTTGTCAGAGCCGTATGTCTCCGGAGACTTGGCCACAACAAACAGATTACCGTCGACCTCTTTTTCCAAGATGAAACTGATTGAGCCATCCCCATAGTCAGCTATGTTCACGGTGTGCAACTGATAAGCCGGCGCCTTTATCTCGAACGACAACCGCTTACGCTTCAGTTTAACCGAAACGTTTTTGGGGGCGCGGCGAATCAAGTTCGCGAGGCGCTCAATCATCACTTTCTTCATCCACCATCTCCCCAAGAGCAACTTTAATTCCCGCCAACGCCGCATCAATACGCGGATTCATAATTGCCGATTTAGCGACAACCTCCGAAAGCCAATGCGAGCGAAGACCACAGGCCTCTACACTGGCGACGTCCATACCAATGTCACACAAGGCATACCAAGTGACGCGGTCGACTGCCTTTAACCATCTGAACCAGTTTGGCGCAAGCACACCATTCGCCGAAGCCGCCGCCTTCATACCCATCAACACTGTGCGCTTGTAGGCATAACGACTTACTACACGCTTCACTACTTTGGTATTTCCATATTGGTGCAATGCCCGCTTTGCATGTAGCGAGTTCAGCAAGCCAATCTTCTTCGCCCGTTTTGCCCTCACGTATGCACGGGCGAGCTCGTTGATTATTTTCAGTGCCAGGTCATTGTCGTGATTCATCTGCGCTGCAAATGCAGCAAAGAGAGAGCGCTCGTAAGGCTTCAAGGCGTCAACGCCCTCCCAAGGCTTTCCGAGTTGCGCTACGAGAATTGCCCTGGCCCGTGATAACTTGAGCGCTTCCTTATTATCGAGCAGTTCGATATCTGCTGGATCTTCCTTCTCACCTAATGCAGCAGTTCTGACCAAGAACTGGTGACGACGAGCGTAATCACGAACCTTAGCCCGCATACCATGCACCGAGTGATTGAGCGGAAGCGCGATAAAATCAGTTTCGAGAGCCGGCAAGATAACCGGCCACTGGCTCGCTTCCTGCTTCGCAAGACTGGTAGTGGTATGTTTATTCGAATATTTATTGCCTCGATCAGGTGCCCGGTACATAAGGTACCCAAACACGCCGGTAAGGATGGCCAGTACATACCAGCGAAGCTCCCGGCTCGCGACGATGCCCGAAGACCAAAGCGACTTAGGGGTTGCATCAGCCGGGTGAGTGCTCGAAAGCCATTCAATCAATGCCAGCTTTCCATCTGCATCAAAAAGAATGAGGCTTGTTTCGAACCTTCGAAGCGACATAACAGCAGTAGAAATTTTCTCGTGCCCGAAGTACCAGAGCGCGATGATACCTACGAAAAGAAAGACGATAACCCAGAGCAGCTCATCAGTATTGGACTTGTTGACGTTACCGCGGCTCATTGCTGCCCCCGGACTTCTTTAAGATTGTTCCATACACGATGTTTGTACCGATAGTTCTTGTCGGGCGTGCGAGAGTGGTAGTTACCAACGCCTTTCCAAAAATCATCACTGCCCAGCACACTTCGCTGTATGTAATAGGTACCGATAAAAATATTCAGACACTCGTTGTTGACGAGCATGTCTTTGGTGATTCCGAACTTAGAGAGCTCCGGGAGATGAATGCTATTAATTTGCATGAGCCCCATATCGTAGGAGCCGTTCTTGTTGTAAGAGACTTTTCCAGTCGTACCGCCTTCGGTGCGAATGATGGCCCTGACCAAGTCAGGATGGGCACGGTAGTGGGCCGCCGCTCGGACAATGCAGACCTCGCGAGCCTGGCCAATACCGTGCTGCATAGGGGCCGTCACTGGCACAGCGTCAATCACGAACGCCCCCCTCCCGACGCAGGAGCCAAGATTTGAAATCGAAAAGGCGCCGTTCACGGATCTGCGCCACTCGGAACCTGGTGACCAGGAAGCGAGTGATACTCAACGCGAGGACGCCGAAGGACATGAGGCCGTGGTTGATAGGGCTGGGTGACCAGGGCACCAGTGCGAGGAACACGCCGGCAACAATCGCCATCAAGCCAAACAACACGGAAAGCGCATGCAGATACCGGCAACGAGCGTCGAGATCCTTTTCGCTCAGGCGAAGGCGAGAGACCGCCTCCGAAAAGCTTTCTTCCCGATAGGTGCGCCCCGTGAGGGACTTCAGCAAGTTGTAGATACGCTTGGCGTTCTGCCGAGCCTCACGCCAATCGCCGGTGACGGTCCAAACCCATTTTTTGCCCAGCCAAGCAGTGGCCCGGCCAACTCTTCGTAGCGCGCCGCCCTTGTTGTTCACCTCAGACATGGTTCGCTCCAGCGGGCTGGGTAACCCTCATCATGGTTAGGGCGTACTCTGTCGTGGCTACCAGCCGCTTCAGGGATGACGAGGCCCTTGCCTTGAGCGCCTCCAGCGGGAAACCGTGAATAAACCCGGGGCGGGAGAGAACTGCCGCAGCCGCATCAACATCGGCGGTATCCTTCAACGCGCCGAGAACCTCACCGCGGCAATATTCCCAAGAGGAAAGCAGTACCTCTGCTGCATGCTGAATGAGCAGGCGATGCAGTACTTCCTGAGGAGCAGCAGATAGCCCAGAACTACCGCCGCCGAGGCGCGTCATCTGCTCCGCCACCTGCTCGACCAGGAACACGGCCAACTCCGACACCAGATCCTCGGCCTTCACCTGCAGGCCAGGTACCTGCGATATAACGATGGCGAAGTAACGCTCAACCTCCAGCGACAGCGGGGCCACTGCCGTGAGCAGCGCGAGCTGGGCACCCACATGACCACCGGCAGGAAGTCCGCCGAGGGAAACCTTTTGGGATACCGCCCACGCCCCATCGACCATTGCCCCCAGAAACTCGACAGTGACTTCGGGGTACTCTCCGGCCGGCATACCGCCGCGGGAAATCACCGAGGAGATCCACTGGCTGGCCACGAGCTCGGCGGTGAAGCCATGCAGGTGTTTCTTGGCCCAGGCGGCATCAAGCTCCTGGGGATCCACCCGCCCCGCAATATGCTGGGCCAGGCCAGTAGAAACGAGAGACATGCGACGCACAGCTTCAGCGATCCGTGTCGGATCTGCGTCATGGCCCGGATAGATCGTTGCAGCCTTGAAGACTGGAGCTAGGCCCTTGAGGACCTCGGCGAAACCTGGCACAAGCGCTGCAGGCGGACCTTCTGGCCGTAGAGCCTCACTACCCTTCGGCTCTACAGGTAGCTCCGGCTTGGGCTCCAACGCAGCAGGGGAGACCGCTTGGGTCTCAACCACAACCTGGCTGGTCGATAGCGCAGGCGATGCCTCAGCCTGTGCTTCAGTTTGCTCGGGCTTGCCGAGCAGCATGCTTTCAAATTCGTCCAGTAGCGAACCACTTTGCGCTGCAGCTGACTCCGCTGCGACTGGAGCGGCAGCGGTCCGTTCGCCACTGGAAAAGCGCTCGACCTCTTGCTTGTGAAGCTTGCGCAACATCGACATCAGGACGCCTCCGCCGTAGCAGCTTCGACGTAATCAGCAAAGCGATCGCCCAGCACGTACTGCAGCTGGTCGAGCAAGATGCTGTTGCCTGATCGGGGAAGGGACTCGATAATCAGCGCCGTGGTGGCCATTCGCCAGAATTGGCTCAGGAATGAGTTCCGTTCGCTGACTAAGCGGACCCGTGCACCGAACAACGAGTTGCTCTCACCCTCCAAGGCGAAGGCCAGGTCTCCCCCGATCCGTCTGGCCGCGAGCTCGGTTTCCGCTGCTGCAAGCAGGGCAGGCGCATAGGTCGAATGATTGAATACAGCCTCGACCGGAACGGACTCATCACCGAACTTGAAGGCCCACCCACGCTCACCCGCCAGGTGGATCATGATGTGCTCAAAATCGCCGAATTCGATTCGATTAAATGCTTTGACCATAGGTAAAGATCACTTTATAAGCACGTCATAGACAAACAAAAGTTAGCTTAACAATACGCTAAAAAAACTGCAAAGGCATTTGCTATTTTTTTGGCGGAATGGTCAGCAAGAAAACTGGCGGCGCTGCTTTCGCCCTCTCTATGAGGCCTTCAGCCTCGGCCCGGGAAAGCGCTCCATCAGAAACCGTGGCGTTGTAGGCCGCGATCAATACTGGATCTCCAGTGCGGGTTATGAACCCTCTCACTACCTGAACCTCATTGGGCTGCAGTGGAGGGCTGCTGTCCTGGCAGTACGCGAAGGCCAGGGCCGCGCAGCCAGCCGCAAGAGCTGCCATGGGCAGAGCGAGCTTGAGGGGAGGGCGACTAGAAAGCAGGGCGGTGATGGTGCTCAAGCTCTTCTTCCTGATCGTCCTGCAGAACGTCCAGCTGGCTTATCAGCTGAGCAGCCAGCTCGGCATCGCCTTCCAGGGCAACCTGCAGGGCGTGATTGACCATTTGTGAAATCTCGCTGCCACGTTCCTGCAGCAAGTCCTCGATCCTGGCCGTACAGAGAACATCTCGAAGCCCTTGCGGAGCAGCTTCAAGCACCCGACGCCCCTTCGTGGTTAGCTGATAGACGTCGTCGACAAAACCTCGGTCCGCGAAGCGGGCAGCATGGGAAGGCCACGTGCTGGGACGACCAACACCGTGCTTCATCATCTGTTGCACCAGGGCGGCATCGAGCCCAAGTTCGCCACCCTTCGTTGCGACCGAAGAGGCAGGTCGCCAAGGAAGCGTCGGCCGCCGCGTATCTCGACTCCAATCCAGGCTCGTGATGAAATCCGGCAAGCCGTCCAGATTCGGACGCTCGCGGGCAACAACCAGCCCAGACTCCAACGATTGCCTCGCGATAATGGCTAGTGCCGCCTCTCGCAGGCTGCCCTGCAGGGAAGGAGGACGCCCCAAATCCAGTCGCTGCAACAATTCGCTATTCAGTACGTGAATCGCCTCGTGGGCGACCCCATCCGACTGGATGGTAGGAACTGCGGCTTTACGGAAGGACCGGATCCCCCGTACCTTGGCGAGCTTTTCCAGCACGTCAGCCGTCGCACCACTGAAGGCACGCGACGATGTGCGCGGGTAGGAAATGTCACCGGCCTCATAGAGCTCCTGCAGCAGCTCCGCCGCCTGGGAAATGCTCAGCCCTGCAGCGGCATTGAGTGACAGCAGGGTATCGCCATAATTACCTGGCTCGCTCAATCGCTCAGGCGTAGCCACCGCAATCTCACGCGCCGGCAACGCATCGAGTTGCGCGATGAGCTCGGCCGGGGTGGCGACGCCAGTAACAGGAAGCACTGCTCGAAATGGCTCACCACCATCCGAGCACGGCATCGACAACCCCACCAAGCTGTGAGGCAGTCCATTCTCGGCGATCGAGAGCAGGGCAGTCTGAACTCGGCCGACGGTCCGCCCCGTCGAAAAATCAGACAACCCCCCACCGATGAGGCGATCGACAATCCGTCGCGCAACGCCGGCATTGGACAAAGCGATATCAACCGGAGTCAGCTGAGCCAGCCCCCTTACCATCGCATCATTGGTGAGGCCGTTGAGCACCAGGCGATACGCAGGTTGTCTGCAGCCAGTAGCGTCCATGAGACCGACCACATCAGCCGCGATTACATGGCCTTCTTGGTCGTTGTCGGTTGCAATCAGCACTCTCCCTTTGCAACGTGCCAGGCAGTCACACAGGTACCGAAATGAATCTTCGCGGATCGGGCGACGATTGGTTTCCACATATTCCTCGCCGCGCAGAGCGATACCAAGCTCGCGCAGGTCTTTCGGCGCTTCCAGAACGTGACCGATGGTTGCGCAAATGTCGGCCTGCAGGCCGACCCCCTCGCACAGGCGCCGGAAAGTCCGAAGCTTTCCCGGCGCCTCTATGATCACCAGATCCCGCCCCATACCGCCGCTCAACGTGGGCGCATGGTCGCGGCCGGCTCCTCACCGTCGAGCCCTGCCTGGCGGCCTTCGACGTAGAAACCAGGTTTTGAACCAAGCCCGGAAAGGGCCATGCTACCGCCGAGGTACATCGAAGCCTGTCTCGACTGCTCGGCAGTTCGCTCCTGCTCGGCCTGCTCTGCCTTGACTCCCAAGCCTTGCTTAATCCGCTCGAAACCACGCGCCAACAGCACAGACGCTGCGCCCAGTAGCGGCCCGACGCTGGCCAGCCCTACGCCAATGCCTTGAGTACGTCCACCAAACCCCATATCTCGACCACCTGGAGAGAAGGCCTCAATCACAATTTGGGGGATAGTGAGAGGATTCGCTTGGTGACTGGCCTTATATGCGTCGAGAGCAGCTCGCCCCCCCTGAATGATCAGATCCGTTTGCCCATGGGCCTCCTGCACCACGCCTGCCACTATCGTCAGAGCTCCGATAGCTGCTGGAAGAACAACAGCCCATTTAAGTTCGCATTCGGATACAGCACGGCAGAATCTGCCCCAAATACTTTCAGCTCCCGAGCTCAATCGATTATCCAGTTCGCTCATCTGCATGCCCTTATCTATTTTTGGTTACCCAACTCTGTCTCGATCAGAAGACAGAACTCCTCAACCAGACTTGCACTTTGTATGGTTGCTTCCGAAAAGCGAGGCAACTTCCCGCTTGCCAAGTCCGTCATGAAGCCTGCATAAGCCAGCGCCTGTGCCTTGATTCGCCCAAGCACATCGAGGGAAACGACTTTCTCAGCAGCATCAACGAGCCCTGAGCATTTATCGAGCCGCGCAATTAAAGCGTTGATGTTGTCGTCGGTAATTATTTGCATGCTATCGACTCATTTTTATGTTCGAGAACAACCGTTCAAGCTTGTCGACAAGTTTCCTGACAAGCTCTTGCAGTTCAGCAATTACTTCACTCTTTCCATCCAACTTATCGAGAGCGGACTTCATGGAGGTTGAATGTTTATCGAGTGTTTCGGCATAGTCATAGCCGAGCTTGCTCCCCAGATCAGCAAAGCGGCCGGAAAGGGAGTCGAAATCCCCCAGAAGCCGCTTTAAATCTTCAGCCGTTTGCGCAGCACCTGGAGCTACCTGACCACCAATATCCCCCTGCGACTTCAGCCATGTAGCCTTGCGCTCGACGGCACTGGCCAGATCCGAAAGCTGCCCTTCCAGAACGCCATAGCCATCTACGCTCCGCGCTGTGAACTTGTGGCCCACCTCTTTAAAGGAAGTCGAGAACAGGCCACCAAGAGCGGTTGCGACATTGAACGGCGCCGAAAAGGCCTTCGAGACCAGGTCGGGGCCGAGCCCGCCGCCAGCGCCGACGGCACCATGCTGTTGCGCCCCGGCTGCGACGGGCTCCGCTCGCCCCTCCCGAGAACCACCCCGAGACGGGGAACGATCTCGCTTATCACGCCGTGTTCCAGCACGGGCTGAATCTTTCTGCGCAGCTCCCACCGCCGGGGCGTCTTGGGCTGACGCATTTCCGGCATCTGCGAAAACCTGATCGGTACTGGTAGCGTCGGCGCCGGCAGCGGCCCTTTCGGTCGAGGCAGAATCCGCTGGCCCACTATCAACCTGTTCGCTGTCGCTTTGGTCAGGCTGTTCTTTCTGCTCCGCGTCCCTCCGCCAGTCCAACTCCGGCGCATTCATCACTGACCATACGTTGCGGTGCACTACCTCTCGGCGGACCTCGCCCGTGAGTTTGCCGTCTTCGTCACGAACCTTGATATCGACCTCGACGGGCTGCCGTCCCAGGTTCTGGGCAGTCATGACCTCACCAAGTTGCACCCCAGAATCTTCGAGTGCTTTTTCCAAGCCCACGCCCCATAGGGTTTTGGTCTCGCCAGTCGGCAGCTGCAACTGGACGTAGAAGCTTGCCGACTCGTCTTTCTCGAACTTGTAGGGCGCTGCGCCGAAGGCCAACAACACCCCAGTAACGGGCGGGCTCTCCATACCTGGATCCTCCTGTTACTGCGGCGCGAGCCGGCCCATAAGCCGGTCGACAAGGCGTTTGATCCGCTCCCCAATCTGCTGTGCCATCTCCTGCAGGTGCTTGAAGGCGCCATCTTTCATGCCAGGGAAGCCTTCGGTCGCGGCCGAGATCTTCGAAAGGTTGCGATCGACTGCGTCGGAGTAGTCCAGGTTAAGGTCGATGCCTGCTTTTGCGTAGCGGGATGCCAGGTCGCCGAACTCGTCCATATGCTGCTGCAGGTTCGCGTAGGTAGAAGCGAATTCCGCGTCGTCCATCAACGACGAGAAGCGGCGGCCGAACTTCTCGTAGGGGCCGCCAGGCTTCATCCCGTCGAATATCTCATTGGCCGGCCGACCGGTTGCCTTCAGCTCAGCGATGAACTCACCCATGCCTGACTGCCTGAGCCGGCTGGTCAGCCCGTCAATCCGAGTAGCGTGATCATTGAGCTGCCGTTCCATGATCTGATGCCCATTGACGGCTCGCTTCTGATAGAAAGATCGCGCCTGGTCGCCCATCGTTTTGAGCGAGCCCAGGACAAGGCTCCCCGCCGCGGATGCCAGCGCGAAAGGTGCCGACAATGCTTTGCTCAGCAGGTCCGTCCCGCCGGCCGTTGGCGTTCCTTCAGGATGAGGCGCTGCGGAGTTCGCTGCAGGGTCAGGGCGCACGGGCTCCGGCCGGGCAGCCCATTCCTGGCCTTGGTAGGGCTGGGAGAATGCTTCGTCCGGAATGTGCCGATACTGACCATCCAGCACATCGTCCGGACTAATGGTTCGCAGGTAAGGCTCCGGCAGACGATCAGCTTCGGGCATTTGGAAGGTGCGCAGGTGAGGCTCGACGCCCATATCTGCATCTTCGGCAATGTGCACTTCGTCAGGGGCGGGCTGAGCTGCCTCAGGACCTGCGGCCCCGGCCGAATCCTGCGGCAGCGAAGCGAGCACATCGGCAAGCCCGCCATGACTCGGCGGGGCAACCTCCGCCCAAACTCGCTCTACATGAGCACGATGACCCGCATCGATCGCAGAGCGAATCATGGATTCGATCATCGTCCACTCGATCATCTGGCCTGCGGGATCCGCAGGGTTTTCCGACCAGTCGTGGTTCCGCAGGATCTCACGCAGCAAATAGATCGAGGAGGGCAGACCATCCATCAGATCGTCTTGCTCGGCCTGGTCACCAAGTGTTTCTGCAGGCGCAACGACTTCTTCCAGAACGGATTCATCCTCTTTACCGGCTTCCCCCTGGTCTTTCAGCGAATCACGAATGGCGGCTTCGTCGGCCGCAATGTCATCTGCAGGGACCTCAACGAACCCATCGTCGACATCGCCGGCATGGACCTCGTCGCCCGGGTTTTCAGACTGCGTTTTCTTCAAGAAGCCCATTTCGTCCCCTCCAGATGAGATCTGCACTGGTACCGCGTTGCCGGCAGGCTCGCCGCATCCGTACCGTGCGCAAATTTTACTTTCGTTGCATTATAATAAGCGACTCTAGCAAACATTCCCATATACCGGTGGACCCAGAGAACACTGGATGCCCCCAGGAGATACCAATGCAGATGTTCTGGACGTTGTTCGCCATCCTCGGTCTGGCTGCTTCGGTTTTCCTTGGAAACATCCAGGACTGGCGTGACACCGAAACGCAGGGAGAGATCGCGGCAATCGCGGGGAGCATGCAGGTCTACAAGGGCGCGGTTGCGGCCTACCAAGCCAGCAACCCGGCTGCATCAGGAACAGTCGCTGACGCGCAGCTCGGCCTACCCACCTGGTACGTCAAAGCCCCCGGAATCAGCCACGTCATTCAGGCCGGAAAGGCATACGTCTTCTACAGCCAACCCAAGGCAGGGCTGGCCGAGCTCTTACTCAAGCGCACGGACAATGCGCTCACTGTAGGCATCAAGCAGAGCGGCAACCTGGTGAACCCGAGGCAAGGCGTCATTTCAAGCCTGCCGAGCGCCATCCCGGATGGAAGCGTAGTGTTCTGAGAATGACACCTAAGCCTTTGATTTTGTTCGTATAATCATTGTTATGTTAAATTAGTTATAAGAAATGCTTTTAATATTCTATAAATGACTATAGACCCCGCACCGCTTCTGGGCAATACCGCGCCCTGCGCTGAACGGTCGTGAGCGGACAACACAACATCTAGTGCCTGACCAGCTGGTCGGAGCCACCACAGCTAGTAGACGAGGACCAGAATGACCGAGCCTTCCATCGCAACGATTCGTGACGAGGTACTGATCGCGGAGCATCTGGCAACGGCCCAGCGCCTTCGCATCCAGATCCATACCGCCCACCCGCTCCACAAGGACGCACTCTTCGGCGACTGGGCTGTAACCGGCGTTTTCGAGAATCAGGAGCAGTACGTCGGGCCGCTTAGCGAACTGGGACTGCAACTCGTCCCGTCCGCAGGCTTGGCGACGGTGCAGTCGCTTCCAGGCCTTCGCAGCCTGATGCCCGAGGCATACAAGGCCCTGCAGGCACTCAAGGACCAGGCCGCAGCTGTGACGTTGTCACTGAAGGATGCAGGTGCGGGGAAGGAGAGTCTGAAGCAGGCACAGCAGGCGATGCAGGAGAGCCAGCCCTGGACCAACTGGATCGTCCGAGCCGTCCTGAAGAAGGGCCAGGTGGTTCCTATCACGGAATTGGATGAGCACTGGCTTGAGAACGAGTTCGCCGGCTTTTCTGCGACGCCCATCCTCCCAGCCCATGCGGCCCCCTGCGAGGCGTAGCGAGATGGCCATCAGCATCCCCCAGCATGATCAGGACCTTTTTAAACAGACGGTTCTACAGCACATCAAGACCAAGCTACCGCGTGAGGAGTGGGAGTCGTTCCGCTTTCACTGGTGCATGGTCAACCAGCGCATGGATCCCGACGCAGAGCCGGATCCTGACCTGACGCCTGACCAATTGGTGAACGAGGCGCTGACCTCAATGCGTAATGAGGTAGCACACCTTCTCACGAGCTTCGGCAATCAGATCGAGGTGGTTGGCGAGGCGGCCGGCCAGCCCGTCTATTTTGCGCAGCGCGCTGGATACTACTTCTGGTCCCCCCAACCCCACGAAGGACTGATGCTCGACATCAACCTCTGTTTCCCCAGCTACCCATGCGGCTGGTGAAGCTGCACCACTGGATTACACCGACGACGGCAGCCTAAGCATCAAGGAGAGCACATGGGTAAATTCGCGACCTACGTCATTCAGCTTCCGAGCGCACAAGCATCCCGATCGGAAATCACGCAAGGCATCCGTACCCTGGTCGAAGAGCACGGTGGAACGATAACTGGGCAGTCGGCCGAGGACGAAATGACCCTCGCCGAGATGTTCGAAAAGCGCCTTGACGATTTCGAGGTCCAGGAAGCACGTGCCGAAGCCGCAGCCCTGATCAAGGCCTAGCGGAATGGCAGATAACGAAGAAGGGCCGCTTTCGCGGCCCTTCTCGTTTCTACCCTACCCTTACCGTGCCAAACCCGCGGCGGCGCTTTCGCGGCCCTCGGCCGGCGCCGAAGCACCATCGCTATAGCCGGTGCGCACTCCCTGCGTCGCCGCATAGTGCCGGGTTTGATACTGCAGGACCTCCTTCATCTGAGGGCTGACGTCCTCCTCCAACCCCCATTCGAAGGCGAGCTTGTCCAGGCGATGCGCAGCCAAGAGCTGACTTGCCCGAGGCGATCGCGCAGCAGGCTTGAGCGAAGACCAGGAGGACACGAACGCTTTCAGCACCGTTGCCTTATCTCGCGGAACGCAGGGGAAGCGGCGCAGTCGATCGACCAGGTACAGCGCTCGCTGTTTCTGGTCGACGTGGCGAAGGTGCCTGGAAACCTCTTCCTCCAGCACCGGCACCAAATCACCCTGACCGTACCAGAGCTGCTTGGCCAATTCGGCAAGAGCCTCCGTCGAGGCATGGCGAAGCCCTTCCCGGGTAACATCCTCCAGGAGCTTGCCGAAATTGCCTTCAAGGTTTTGGCGAGCCATTGTGCCCATTCTCCAAGTACGGCTCGGTTACATCGGCCAGATAGCTGAGCGTGACCGAACGGTTCCCGACCGCGTAATCGATTGCCTCTTTGGCCAGTGTAACAAATTCCTCGACATCCACGCGGCCGCAGTCGATGAGCGCTTCAATATCGGCTTTATCCTGCTCTGTATACCGGCCCAGCTTGGAAATGGCGAGATCCACGCCGGCAGCCACGTATACGTGCAGGGGCTGGGCTCCATCGAACCCATCCATAGGGATTGCACGATCGCGATAGTCCTCATGCAGCGGGCCCAGCGACGTGTTGTAGTTCGGATCGAACTCCACCGTGAGATCTTCGTCCCCTTGCTCATAGAACTCGGGATCTGCCAGCACCGCCACGAGCTCGTCGCGGCGCAGGATCCTGGCTGCTTCGACCTCAGCATCGATGTCGGCGCTGCCGCGGGCGTGCGTCAGCAGGTGCACCCCACATCCACCGAAGATGAAGACCTTCATGGCACCGGGGGGCTGGCCTTCCAGAAGAGGCAATGCCCGGGAAAAGAGCCTGGCCACGGCCTCCCCCAGCGGTGTACTGAGCTGGATGTTGGACATTGAAACGCTCCTAAAAATCAATAACGCGAGACCGAGCCGGCTACGCCGGCGAAGCTGGTCGAGGGTTGGAGCATGGAGTGGGAGCCATGCACCAGAAACACAGGACTCACCTCGGGCGCGGCCTTGTCGTCCCGACAAAATACGAATCACAGTGCCGACCATAAGCGACGCCAAACTGATTTTCCAGCCAGCTAAGCAAAGCCGGTGACATATCCCCCACCCCAAGGGCTGGGCCCTACCGCAGCCGTATTCATGGCCATCTCCTAGAAAGAAATCCGAGAATCGTTGTGCCGGGACAGGATCTCTTCGAGATCCGGGATCTCCCTCAGGGTTGGCGACAGAATGTCCGCCCTGGTGCTCTCTGGAGTCTCACCTTCCCAGTGACCGTAATAGAAAACGTCGCCGTCCAGCTCATAGAGCTCGTCTTCGTCGATCGTCACGCCATCGGCCTTGTACGGCGCTTTCAGCAGGGTTACTCCGTCATCATCAAGGAAAACAAGCCCGTGGCTCGCGACCTGAAGACCACATCCTGGATAGGCGGAGAGGATTCGCTGGTAGTGCCCGCAGACATCCTCATAGCTCAGGCTACGGACCTGCAGCGGGCCCGGCTCCCAGCGATCACCCTGCTTTTCGAACTGAACCACGTCCCGCAGGATCGTGAACCCTTGGAACCTGGATGCCCCCACCTGATTCGCTATGGCAATCATGCTTTCGAGGTCGTCGCGAACCCATTGACCATCCGATCGCGGATCCGTCAGCGCATAGCGCACAAGCTCCATACCACTCCTCCTCTTCTAAAAAAAACCCCGGCAGGGACCGGGGCAAAAGTTCCTTCGCTTTCGCAAGGAACGTGACGAAATTGAATCCGGCCTACTCCCCAAAGCCCTGCCCCGCCACCTCTAACAGCGCAGGGGTAGCGGCATAGGCCAATACCATGACCTGTTCCCCTTCTTTGGTGAGCAGCGCAGAGGCTGAAAAGGACACACCGATAAGGGCATTGGCATCCTGGTGGGCCGTCGAGCACAGCTGATCGATGCAGGCCCCCATCGCGGTGCTCATCTGGTCGCTTATTGGCACCCGCCGAACCACATGGACCATCGAAAAGAGCCGAACGAGACGGACATCTCCCGGCAATACCTGGGTGGTGAACACGTGCATTACTGCCCTGCCCTAGCGGCAGCGCCGCGTTGATTTTCGAGGCGGGGCTGAATGTCCTTCCGGTTCAGCCGCTCGGTCTGCATCGCGAGCATCATCTCGATCCGCTCACGTGCTCGGGTTTTCTCAAGCGCCAGAACATCCTCCAGGGCTTGCATGTGCAGGTACTCAGTCAGCAGCGGAGCGGTAGTCCTCCCGCTTTCAGCGGTGTACCACTCTGGAGAGAGAAATCGCTTTTCGACCTCGTTGGACATCAGCTCGTAGAACGAGGCCTGGCCATCAACAGGAGAGCGCCGGGCAATCATCCCGCTGAGGCTGTTGCTGGCCAGCGACATCACTGCGTCATCAGCCAGTTCGTACGCCCGCAGTGCTTTCCCTTGCGGACTACGGGTATCAGGCAGCTTGGTGGCCATCTCAAATGTAACGTTCTTGACGAAGGCCCGGGCCGCCTCGATCTCGGCCGCGGAAAAGGTCTTTCGCCCCTCCCCTGGCTCCAACATCTTGTCGAAACGGATGTCCCGATCCTGCATGGCCGCAGCCACAGCTTGGCATCGCCCAGCGCTGGCATCTCGATCGGAGCAGTAAGGGACGTGACGCTGGATCACCGCGAGCTGGTCCTGGTAGAACGCTCCATGAGCGGCGTCTTGCAACATGCGATTTTCAGCTGCAGTTTGCCGAGCGCTTCCTACCACCGCGTTACCAACCGCCTGCACGCTAGCCATCGTTTCTGCCTGGCTGCTCGCGGGGATACTGTCCTCGGCTGCACTACCGGCACGCTCTTGGGCCATCAGGTTAGCGTCGACCGCTTGCTTACCCTCAAAGAGCGCCTGCTGGGCAGCGAGCTGCTGTGTCATGACTGCCTGCTGGCCATTCACTCCTGACCACCAGTCCGGATAGATATCGCCTGCAAGCACCTCGACAATATCGCTTGCCCAAGAAGTAAAATCCGAAACCATACTGGCGCCTGCCTGAACGAAGGCGGAATAGCCCACGAACCCCCAGGGATCGCAGCAATATGCTGCAGACGCTCGGTAGACCGGCAATGCTGCCATCCCCAGGGCTAGAGCTGTTGCAGCAATCCAGCGCGACCGCATCACTGCCCCGCCTTCGCCGCGGCGCTTCGAGCCACTTCCAGCTGTGCCGCCGAGTCAGCCTTCACGTCCATGGCCAGGTTGGTCGCGAGCATCGCTTCAACACGCTCCATCTGCTGGAAAGACTGGAGGTCCATCCACAGCTTGAAGGCCTGCATCTTGTTCTGCTCGCGCAACAGATTTTCGGTAGAGAAGCCGGAAATCATGGTGTACCAGTCTGGCGATTGGAATCGACCGGTTACCAGGGTTTCCATGAGCTCCATCGGCGAGATATCCGCCTTGTTGACCATCGCAGCGGCCCCTAGGCCAGCGACTGGTGTGCGCAGGGCAACAGCCTGGTTCAGAGAGTTTGCGGCAACCGAGGATCTGGCCTGCTCAATGTACTGCCCCGCAATGAATGCCTTGCCTTGAGCAGTGCCTTCCCAGGCCTTGGGGATGTTCTGGGTGGGGATCGCGTTGACCAGTTTCGTGATGAGGGCCTGAACAGCCTCAAGCAGCGAGGGGGTGAGATTGCTGTTGCCCAACAAAGTGTCGACGCGGATATCGGCACCCTGCATTGCAGGATCCGAAGGTAGCGAACAGCGACCTTGGGCAGCCTCTTCGGCCGTGCAGTACTTCGCCACGTGTTCGTCGTAGTGCCGGGAAATAACAGCCGCACTGCTGGGGGTATAAAGGGTGCGATCTGCAGATGCCTTGTTCAGGCTACCTGCGGTTTGCTTAACCGAGGTACCAGCCTGGCCAGCAGCCGCTCCCGTCGCAGCCTCATAGCAGCTGCGAGGTGACAATTCGTATTTGGTCGTCGCGTCGGCCCGAACTTTCTCCATGTAGAGCTGCGTCTGGGCGGCGATCGCTCCCTCCATCATCACTTTCTGCTGGGCTGTCTGCTTCGTGACTTCCCGCGTCAAGGTGCCGAATCCCTGCTGAATGCTCGAATCAATCTTCTGCAGCCAGGCCACGATCGTCGAGGTTGCAGTCGAGACGGCAGACGAGACCGCCATGCCGGCGGCATTCGCACCCTGGGCAGCAATCGCGCCGTCACCGCAGCAGGCCTCCGCTTCCCGTGGCGTGCCGCTGATGACCAGCCCGACCAGCAAGGCAGCAATGCCGAGGCCACATAATTTGAGTGCTTTCATCGCAGGCCTCCCAAGCTACTGCAGGATGTTGATGACGCGGCCCGCCGATTCCCCAGCAGATCCGGGCACCACAGTCCCGATCTGCGAGCCGACAGTACCCATGACCTGGCCGTAATTGCCGTTGGTCTTATCGTTAGCCCTGCGCCGAACCGATTCGATCGCTCGCTGCCCTGCAGACTGTGCTTCCTGCTTCGCAGCCTGGCAGCCTTTTTCCAGTAGTTCTTTCCCGATCTTGTCGATCAGCCCCTGGATGCTTCCCAGCCCGGGAATGCTCAATCCGCCGACGTACTGGGCGATTTGGTCCATGCAGGGAGTAATCGAGTTCTGGAACACTTCCGTGGGATTCACCTCTGGGGTGTAGATCTTGACGTACTCTTCCTGGGCCTTTTGCTGGCCCTGCTGAATGTCTTCGCAATAGCGCTGAGCATCGGAAGCACTCATCGCGGCCGCCCCAGTCGAGGCACCAATCAGCAAACCAACAGCGAGCATCGACGGAAACCTACTCATCTCGCTCCGACCTCTCCAGGTGATAGTTCGTGATGGCCTTCGACAAGCTCCCAAGGAATTCGGGGGCCAGAAGCCGCTGGAAGAACGGAGTGTTCTGTACTACCTGAAGGCGCTGTACCAAGGTGCCGGCCAACATCGGATCAAGAACGTTCGAGAAGACGCCATTGGAGTCCTGCTGCAGGAGCACCCCGAGCAGGCGGGATCCCAGCCCTGCATGGCGTTCGTCCAGCCACTGGACGATTCGGAATGCCTTACTGCTGCTGATGTAGACGAGGAAGAACAACAGGTCATTCCGATCCGCATCAGCCAGCTTCGCAGCAGCCGCTGGATCCGAGAGGCGAAGCCCGAAGCTCTGCAGGCGCTCTGCGATATCCGGGTGATTATCCAGGGCCCAATCCTCCGCCCGTTCAATCGAAGCAAACAGTTGGCCTAGCTCAGGCGAAACCTGCTCCCAGTGCTCTGCAACATCTTCAGTCGATAGGCTTAACATTGGTTTATGGCTCGGACTTTCGTTGTGTTATCTTTTGCAAGTATCGAGACTAATCGCTTTAGCGTCAACACTGGTGATCAGCGTGCTAAGAGTCATCAAACACATCCGAACCGAGCGGGTTGAACCATCGCCCCCTTCCGAGCCTGAAGCAAGCAAGTCGTCGGCCGGCCGCCAGGATGGCGGTCAGGCATGGCGGCAACTTTCGGACAGGCTCTTGGGCCGCTTGGGTGACGCGGATACGCATGAGCCGGAACTCACGCTCCCCTCCCCCACGCCCCCCCCTTCCAACAAGCACAGCTAAAGGACAGCCAGATGAGAAAATCGCTGCTGCTTTGCCTATTCCTGGCCGCACTTTTCGGAGGAACCGCGCACGCTGACTCCTCAGGCGGACTGAACCAATTCACACCTCCACCGGGCGACACTTCCGTTGACTTCCTGAAAGAAGTGTTCGGCTCGATCGTGGGGACCATCCACTCTGGCGGGAACGTAGAGGGCGGCGAAACCGAGGACGTGCTGGGTAGCATGATGTCCGTGTTCGGCGGTGCCGTAATGTTCCTGGGGATGATCTTCATCGCCTACACCACGATCAAAGGCACTGTCGACTCCGCTCAGGACGGCGAGGTCCTCGGACGAAAGATGAGTGACATCTGGATCCCGTTGCGTACCGCCGCCGGCGGTGCCCTGCTGCTACCGCTTGGGCATGGCTATTCGCTTATCCAGATCATGGTCCTATGGCTCGCGATCCAGGGCGTCGGGGTTGGGGACGCAATCTGGAGCCAAGCCGTCGACCAGATCGGCAAGGACGGGATGTTGTCGCGCCCGCTAATCCCTGACTCCCGACCACTCGCCGCCAATATCCTGAAGTTCGAAGTCTGCACCGCGGCAATGAACAAGCAGTTCGAGGCCTCTGGTCGGGCGACTCGTATCCAGGCTGTCGCATCCACCCGCAAAGTCGTCAACACCGGCGAGATCGACGTCGACATCACCGATGCCATACCGGTCTACGGCGGCATCAACATGGTCCAGAAATACAACCGCGCCTCGTACACGGTTACCGACTACAAATGGAAGGCCAACGACAACTCCTATATCAATCCAGACGTCTGCGGTGCTCTCTCCTGGAAACAGTCCTGGGAAGCCTCCGAGGGCAATAGCAACACAAAGGTCATCAAGGAGCCGATCCTCGCCGCTCACGCAAAGGCGATCCTGCAGATGATCCAGGACATCCGGCCAACTGCTCAGCAGATCGTCGCCGGCCAGAAGCCTGCCCCCGGCGTGATCGACGCAGCGGCGAACAAGTACGAAAACTCACTTCGTGCAGCAGCCAAGACAGCCGTCATGCAAACCAGCGATCGAGCATCTGCCGACTTCCTGAAAGCAGCGAAGGATGGCGGCTGGCTGTTCGCCGGCACCTGGTACAACCACATTGTTAAAATGAACGATACGATGCAGTCGACGCTTAACGGCCTGCCAGCAGCCGAACCTATCGCTATCGTCGACAAGGAAACCAAAGAGACCCTGCAGACCTACGCTGACGTAATGCTGACGGCCGACGAGTATGCCAAGCACCGCGTGGACTCGGTCAGGAACACCTACTACGCCGAGACCAACGTGCGCGAGCCTCGCGATGGTGAAGGCGCCTGGGAGTACGTGAAAAAGATGATGTCCGCGCCGTTCATGGGCGCGATCAACCAGATGACACAAAGCATCGCCGGCTCCAACCTCAACCACATGAGCCAGATGAAGAGCTTTGGCGATGTCATCGTGACCACCGGCGAGGTGATGCTGGCCGCCATGGCGACGGCCACGGGCGTGGCCAATTCCTGGGCAGCACAAGCCACGGTGAAGGTCGGTTTTGACGCCGGCGCGGTCTTCCAGTTCCTCTCCGGCATCATCACCTTGATGCTTCTTGCGCTGTTCGCTTTCGGAGTGACGCTGAGCACCTACGTCCCGATGATCCCCTTCATCACTTGGACGACCTCGATCGTTAACTGGTTCGTTCTCGTGCTGGAATCCGTGATCGCCGCCCCCCTGTTCGCTGTCGCCCACATCCATCCCGACGGCGACGATACCGTCGGGCGTGCCGGGCAGGGTTACATGATGATCCTCTCGTTGGTGATGCGTCCCGCCCTGATGCTGTTCGGCCTGGTCGGGGGGATGCTGCTCACCCAACCCATCGTCGGCTACATCAATGCGGCCTTCATGTCCGTCGTCTCGGGGATCCAGGCCGATAGCATGACCGGCATCGTGAGCTTCATCGCCTACGTGGCCATCTACGTGGTGATCATGACCACGATCGTCCATATCGTGTTCAGCCTGATCCACTGGGTACCGGACAATATCCTGCGCTGGATTGGTCAAGGTTCTACCGGCGGCATTGCAGATGCGGAACGTACTGGTGATGGCGGTCAGGACGTGTTCGTCGCCGGAGTGAGGGAAACAAAACACGGCGCGGCCGGCGGCCTCGGCGGCGGGCATCGCCCGAAAGGCCCTGCCGGATCCTCAGGCGGCGGAGGCGACACGCCCGACGGATCCCCGTCACGTCCAGGCCCTTCGAACAAAGATCTGTTCGGAGGGTGATTGCATGACATGGCCATCATTTTGATGGCCATGTTTATTTATGATAGAAATCAACCCCTGAAAGTAAAAAGCCGACCAGTGGTCGGCTTTTTACTTTCAGGGCCCGGATGTCACAAAGGCCGGATGCTCCAGTCGCCCTCATTGAGGGCATAGCCTTTGGCCTTCAAATTCTGGGACAGGTAACGAGTACGCAGCGATTCACGCGCCTCCTTGTTCAGCAAAGGAGAACCGGTCTCGCCTCTTTGCAGTGCATCGAGCGCAAGCTGCAGGATGTAGTTATTCGACTCCTGCAACGCAGTCATGAACACGTTCTGCTGGCTCGCCTGGTCCAGTTTGCGCTGCAGCATGCCGGCGTGCGCCTGCCAACTGCGCTCCGAGCCAGCTTCTTGCCGGCCCTGCCAAAAGCGGTTTGTCATCGCCCCGCCGAGAAGATCGAGACCAGACATGAGGCACCTCCTTCCGTAACGACTTCCGTTGTACCAAATGATTTGAACTATACGCCGGCCGCGGCTGCTGTCAAACGCTCTGACGACTCCTGTCCGCAGACGACAATAGTCCGCAAAACGACAATCCTGACCTTTGTGAACAGGTCAGGTCGTTGAGCAAGGCAAAGAAGCCCTCTCTTAGTCATAACATCGCATTCGGACTTGTCATAGCCGAGCTACGTCGTGGGCGCCGTATGTCGCAAGACAAGCTCAGCGAAGCCTCGAATTTCGACCGCACCTCCATCAGTCTGCTTGAGCGCGGCCTGCGCTCGCCGACTCTCGATACCGTCATCTGCCTCTGTCGCGCATTGGAAATCCCGTATAGCCAGCTTGCCGTGCTGATCGAGGCAAAGCTGGAAGAACTGCATGCGCAAGAAGAACCTCACCCTCGCTGAGGGCCTTGAGCTCTACCGAGAAAAGGTATCGATCCTCAAGAAGGGGTACACCCAGGAGAGCTATCGCATTGCTCATATCCTGAGGGCTCCCATCGCGACCAAAACGATGCGCGAGATCTCCAGCCCTGACATCGCAGACTACCGAGACGATCGGCTTAAGCAGTTGAACCAGCGAACTGGAAAGTCGATTTCGCCGGCAACAGTCCGCCTGGAGATGTCGCTCCTGTCCAATGTGTTCGACATCGGCAGGATCGAATGGGGGACGTGCGACAGCAATCCAGTGGCAAACGTCCGCAAGCCAAAGTCACCTCCCGGCCGAGATCGACGCCTACTGCCCAGGGAAGAGCGTCTCATCCTGCGCTACTGCCATGGCCACCAAACCCAGGAGCTCTACTCCATCGTCATCCTTGCCCTGGAAACTGCCATGCGGCAGGGGGAGATATTGAAGCTGGAATGGGAGCACATCAGCCTGCGGAACCGCATCGCTCATCTGCCAGAAACCAAGAACGGGTCCAAGCGCGATGTGCCATTGAGCATCAAGGCGCGGGATGCCCTCATTCGGCTGGGCGTCAAGACGAAAGGTCGAGTTTTCAACTACACAAGCAACGGACTCAAATCGGCCTGGCGCATCATGATGCTTCGACTCGAAATCGAGGATCTGCATTTCCACGATCTGCGTCATGAGGCGTGCACCCGCCTTTTTGAATTGGGCACCCTCGACGTGATGGAAATTGCTGCCATCAGCGGTCACAAGAGCTTGGCCATGTTGAAGCGATACACACATCTCTTCTCCCAGCTTTTTCTGTGTTGCTCAAAGCGCAATGCCTTTGCTGCTATGGCATAGCCACAATACGCGACACTTTGTGCGTTGCGTAAAGGCGAAGCCCCGACAGCAAATGGCACGCCCTCAACCGGGGGCCAAGTCATTGCTGCTACGGAGCGAGATTGATGCTGTTCATTCCTACGCCAACATCAAAGCTAAAGCCCATCCTCGAATACTACGTTGAGACCGTCTCGATCAGGAAACGGAGCTACAAAACCGAGGTGTACAGGATCAAGGCGCTGTCCAGCCTGCTGGGCGACCTGGTGTTCAATGAGATCAAGCCGATCCATGTAGTGGCCTACCGCGACAAGCGCCTGGCCACACCCCACCCACGAGACAGCACGAAGACGCTTGCCACTTCGACGGTAAAACTGGAACTCATGCTGCTATCCCACCTCTTCACGACAGCGATCACTGAGTGGGGCATGGAAGACCTGATCAATCCCGTCGAGAAGATCAGGAAGCCGAAGGCTCCACCAGGCCGCACACGGCGACTGTCGCCGGCTGAAGAGAAAAAGGTACTGCGCGGAGCCTGGCGTCACCCAAACAAAGAGGTGTACGCCATCATCGTCCTCGCCCTGGAAACGGCGATGCGCCAAGGGGAGATACTTTCCTTGCGCTGGGAAAACATCAGCTGGCAAAAGCGAACAGTCCTGTTGCCACTTACCAAGAACGGCGATCCACGGGAAGTGCCGCTGAGCAAAGCCGCCTACGACATTCTGCGCAATCACATGACCCCGCTCAGTGAAGGGCGTGTATTTTCGTACACATCAAACGGACTCAAAAGCTCGTGGCGGATTTTCGTAAAGGGCCTCGGTATCGACGACCTCCACTTCCACGATCTGCGCCACTGTGCCATCAGCTCGCTTCTTGAGCGCGGCCTGAACGCCATTGAGGTAGCCTCCATCTCTGGGCACAAGAGCATGGCGATGCTAAAGAGGTACAGCCACTTGATGACGTACAAGCTAGTGGCCAAGCTAGACCCGAAGCCGCGAGCCAAGAAAGACCGCCCCATTCTCCGCGATCACCTTCGGGCCTACCCTGCCGTAGTAACTGAGTACACCCATCGGGTTGATGTGGACTTCCCTGATTTCATTGACCTGCGCCTGTCAGGCAAGACTGCCGATCAGGCGATTGAAGGTGCGCAGGCGAACCTGCTTCGCAAGGTGGTGACGCTGCTGTGTGACGGCACCGTGCCTCCAGAGCCAAGCCCGCCAGATACGATCTGCCTGCCGACGCACAAGAGCAGGATCGAGATAATCTCCCCTATCTGATCCTCCCCGACTCCATGACCTTATGGCTATGGAGCCTCAACCATCGGCAAAGGCCGATGCACTTGACTGCGCTGTCTCGATGCGTATTATTCAAAGTTAATCATTATTCATAATTCGGTCTGAGCAGCAACGCCAGCCGACGAATCAACCCTGCGAGACAGCCTCCGCGAATGACAACTTTCCGAGCCCAAGCCCGGCCATAACGAACCCAAGGAAAAGGTATGCCCAAGTTTCTCAACACCAGCGCGACAAACTATTACCTGGAAGAGCTGATCAAAAACGCCAAGGAGCGACTGATCCTGATCAGTCCGTTTCTCAAGATCAACGACCGGATTCGAGAGCTGCTGGAAGACAAAAACCGCATGAAAATTGACGTGCGCATCGTCTATGGCAAAAGCGAGCTGCACCCCCAAGAAATTAACTGGCTCAAAAGCCTGACGTTTGTGCGCACCAGCTTTTGCAAGAACCTCCACGCCAAGTGCTATCTCAACGAAGAGGTAGCCATCATCACCAGCCTCAACCTCTACGACTTCTCGCAGGTCAACAACAACGAAATGGGCATCTTGCTCACTCGCGAGGCTGACTCTGAGTGTTACCGCGATGCTTACGATGAGGCCCAGCGCATCGTGCGCGTAAGCGACGAGGTTCGTATCGCCATGGAAATGGTCAGCAAAGTCGAGGATGGTGCTGCGCAGGGTGCCTCTGCTGTATCGGCTGATGACGCTGAAGGTTCTGGGACTCTGGCCAAGCTCACCTCTGCAAAGCTTGCTGCCAAGCTGGGCATCAAGACGAAAGACCTGATGGATCGACTTGCTGCGGGGGGATACCTGGAGCTTCGAGACACCATGCATTACCTGACAGACCTGGGTAAATCCGCAGGTGGCGAGTTCCGCAAAGGGCCTGGTGGGTTTTACTTCCTTTGGCCGATTGATTTCAATATTTGACGCTGTGGCCGGCTTCCGACCGGCACTGCAAGCCTGACCCACCGGAGCAATTATTATGGCCGCTACCGCGAAAACCCGATCCGTCACCGCTCACGTCCCTGTCGAGCTGGCCGAACGAGTCGATGAAATCGCCGGACGCCTGGAGCGTTCCAAGAACTGGATCGTTAAGCAAGCCCTGTCTGCCTGGCTCGACCAGGAAGAAGAGCGCAGCCGCCTGACCCGCGAGGCCTTGTCCGATGTGGATGCCGGGCGCGTGATCGACCATCAGGCCGTGCAGGCCTGGGCCGACAGCTTGAGCACCGACACGCCGCTGCCGGTGCCGCACTGATGGAGTTGAAGTGGACGAGCAAGGCCCTATCCGATCTGGCCCGCCTCTATGAGTTTCTGGCGGCGGTGAACCGGCCAGCAGCGGCCCGCACGGTGCAGCAGCTGACGGTTACACCGACCACACTGCTGACCAACCCGCGTATCGGCGAGCGGCTGGAAGAATTCGAGCCGCGTGACGTGCGGCGGATTCTGGTCGGGCACTACGAGATGCGCTACGAAATTGCGGACTCCACCATCTACCTGCTGCGCCTGTGGCACACACGCGAGGATCGCTGACATGGCCATGCGGGAACTCATGCGGGAGCGCGTGCGAACAGCAGTAACCAGCATCCTGGGTGGCCACAAGACCGGGGGCAACCGGCCATTCATTGGCCGGTACGTTCAGCAAGCCATGCTGGGTGGATTGAGGATTGCGCCCATGATGCCTCTCTACGGCCTGGTGGTTTGGGCCATAGGCGACTACGAGGGCTTGCGTCACTTCCTGGTCACGGCTACCAGTGCCGAGATGAGCCATGCAGTATTGTCGCTTATCGTCGCGGGCTTCTTCATGGGTGGCTTCATCCAGGTGCTGATCGACGCTACCACCCCAAACCTGACCGCACACGGGGTTAGCATGGAACGGCTCGAACGGCGCGACACCGAAGTGTGGTTCTGGGCTCAGCAGCCGGAAGGCCGCGAGTTGGCCATTCGAGAAGTCACGACCGCCCGGTGCTCGCCAAACGCGGATGTCCGCTGGGCCATAGATGACCTGCTCAAGGAGCTTGAGCGGCCCGAGAATAAGGCAGGCTCAGACCTGCTCGACCACAAAGTCATGAAGCTGCTCGGCATCCCGTCGCAGGCGCTGAAACCAACCCAGAAGTTGGACGATGCCAAGCGCCTGCTTGCGATACGCTATCGTGGCATGCCGTCTCGCTATGAGTGGGATGCCAAAACCGAACAGCTAGTGTCCGGCTTCAAGGCATTCATCACAGTGCGCGTGCCGGCGAAGAGTTCGGACATGGAGCCGCAACCCTGGCAGCGCTGCCTGGTCACGGATGGCCCTTCCGAAGCCCTGGCCGTCACCATCGCCGCAATGACACGCGAGACCTGGACATTCACCACCTGATCGAGAGGCCGTTATGTTTCCGAAAGAGATCAAGGCAGAGCGTCAGCTGCTGGAAGGTGGCCGGTTCGCATTCAACCTGCGTCACGACACCTTGGGCGAGCTGGGGAGGATCGTGCTCCAAACTGCGCAGCTCGGCGGCAGCCACGTCTCATACGAAGTCATCGACTTGCCTGATGGCAGCTTCGATCAGCGTAAGGCGATGATGGAATCGCTGGCCAAGATCGTCACGGAAGCGTTCGCGAAAGCTCGGCGTTAGAAGGTCAAAGGCTTAGCGTACGATTTTTTCCGAATTCTGCGCGCTTCCCAAAATCGTAACCTTCCCAGCATCCTTCAACCGCACCTGGAGGCCCTCGATCAGCTGATCGCGTTGACGAAGTAGATCTTCAAGCTCTTGTGCTCGGTGGCTCAACGCATAGTTCTGCCGAGCCCAGGAAACCAGTTCCGCCTGAAGCTCTTCGACCATACCCCGGTATTCACGGATTTTGGCAGTCGCCTCGGCCAGCTCTCCACGCTTCGTCTCCAGTTTCTTCTTGGGGGTCGCATCGTTGAGTTTGCGTATCTCGGTCAGAATGGGCTCGTGATAGCGATAGAGCGTTGACCTATCAACATCGGCCTCTTCCGCTACCGACGCCGCAGTGATCGCTGTGCCGCGTTTCACGCGCTTTGGGTTGCCATTGCGCAGCCTTGCCAGCGCCATCTCCAGAGCTTCCCGCGTCTGGCGCACAGAGGCTTCCTTGTGGCCACGCAAGGCATCCGCGTTCCCCGTTGGCGTGGTACTCACGACACACCCCCTTCAAGAGTGGCAATAGTCGCCCTCGCCTTTTCCAGCACGCGCTGCGCCCTGGCCTGGCCGGGTATGCCAATGTCCGGGCATGCGAGTATTGTTTCCTGCTGCTGCGCGATTTCACGCCAAACAGGCAGGTGCTCCTGGCTGATGATTGCCCAGTTGCACTCGGTACACATATCAGGCTCGAACATGCAGCGACTGCCGCAGCCGGTGCCCTTGGCGCTGCCGGCGCACCAACTGTGCCCGGTGCCGGTCAGGGATAGCGTCCCTGAAAGTTCTTCGATCAACTCGTCCTTGTTCTTGGCGGTGCGGATTTTACGCCGCCAGTCACCAATCCATTGATCGCCCGCAGCCAACGGCGCATCGCTCTCCACAACGCCCCGGAGGATTTCCACCTGGCGCTCGTGCTTCTCCTTGGCGATCAGCCCGAGCAGTTCAGTGTCGCCCTCATAGTCATCGACGCCATCACTCGAATAGAGCAGCGTCATGTCCAAGCCATGATGGCCGAAGTGCTCTTGCAGATAGAGCAAGTCACCCATCTGGCTCTTCGCGTAGTTGAAGGCGAATGTGCGCCGGAATTGGTGGGGCGAAAGCGGCCATGGCCTGCCATCGTCACCCAAGATTCCAAAGCGTTCGCAGAAGCCCTTCAACAGATGACCAGCTGTTGCACCGCTCATCACTGAAATGGTGTTGCCGCGCTTGCAGTCAGGCGCGAGAAACAGTTTTTCCATCTGCGACCGCACCTTGTGAAGGCGCTTGATTGCAGATGGATCGTTGCTGCCGAGTTCGATCAGCTCGCGTTCCTCGCTGGCCAGGGCATCGCGCATTGGCGCGGAGAATCGCTCCATCACCTGGATTGCTGATTCCACTATTGGCGGAACAAGCCACTTCTTCGGGCGATGCCCTGTCTTGTAGATAGTTCCGTGCATCCAGCGGGTATCAACACCATCCCTGGTTGTGCTCTTAGCAATGCAGCCCGCACCCAAGGACAGCAGCTCACTGTCACGAATTCCCGAGAACATGGCGATGACGATGTAGCAGGCCGTCTTGAGCAGGATCAGTTCCTTGGAGTGAGCCCTCGCCGACTGAAAGCCCATGCGCTGCGCTATCACACTTGATGCGCGACTCGCTCCGATGAATTGCTGGTTCCCGCCAGCGGCCTGGATCGCATCTCTGGTATCCAGAATCACGCCTGATCGACGCACAACGTAATCAATGGCCGTGGTCGCAAGGCGTTTCACTATGGGCGCGGGGATCAACTGTGTCTTGGGCCTGTAGCGGTCAGGCATTGAGGTCTCACCTGATAGCCCTGCTGCTGTCTCGAAGTCCCATGGATGCCGATCCAGGGCATCACTGATCTTTCCGGCCTGGTGATACAGGCGTTCGAGGATGGTCAGCCGTGTTGCTGCTGTTTTGGGGCTGACGCCGATTTTCGCGTGAGCAACATAGTCGATGGTCAAACCGTGAAGCTGGTTAAACTGGCTCAACCCACGGCCAGCCATCCACCGCACGAGGGACGGTATCGGGTCTTTCATGACCCCGATGATGGTTGTCATCTTGGGTCTTTTCCGGCCCTCTATCGGGTCGCTGAACAGCGACCAAACGAAGTCTTTCGTGGACTCCAAAAGATCAGCATGTTGTGGGTCGGTCAGCGCCGTGCCGTCATCGAGCTTGATGGCCCAGTTGATCCGCTTATGGGCATCGGACTTGTTCTCCTGGGGCACATACGGCCAGAAGTCCCACACGGCGTCCCCATACCGGCTTACCACCAGCTGTTCGCCGGCAGGGCCAAGTGTCAGGGAAACAGGCCACTCCCGCTTCTCAAGGGCGGTGAGCTGCATGATGGAGCGCGGCGCTAGAACGGGGGCATTACTCATTGATGACCATCCCTCTTGGCCAGGCCGGGTGTGGTGAGTCCTGGGCCTGCCGTTTGGCTGCCTCGACAAGCTCTGGCGCAAAGCTCGGGGCGATCTCGGTATCAATCACCTTGATGACCGGGCCGTAGGTTTTGAGCCAATCGTTGGCGTTCATCTTGACTCTCTCGTAGATCAGCTTGTAGTAGAAGCTGTAGAGCCGCCAAAGATCATCCTCGAACACCACCATCTGCGGGCAGGTGAAGCACGGAAGGTACTTGCTACAGGTAGAGCCATTTTCACGGAAGGGATTCCTGCATCTGGCGATGAGCGTGTTGTACCCACCCTTGAGCAGTTCTCTCGCGTCCTCAAGCGGCATCTGACCGTCAGCAGCGAGTTTGGCCGAGGCCAGATCATCCACCTGCGTTGCCCACCCAACCATCGCCTGGCCAACGAACACATGATCACGCTCGGCATCCTCCGATAACGTGATGTAGTGCCTCGCCGTGATTTTCGGGTCTGAATGGCCAAGAGCCTTCTGCACCTTCCGAACGTCGCGTGTCCGGGCGTACAGCCGGCTGCCGAAGGTTGGTCGTAGCCGTGCCAGGTAGAGAGGCAGTGGCTCACCTCGATCATCCAGCAGCCCATGACGGGAGACGAACGTCGCGGCGGCGTGGTTGAACTTGCGAATATCAAGGCGTAACACCTGCCCCTTCCGCTGCATGCGGGATACCCGGTAGAGCATGATGTAATCCCGATCAGCTGGCTCTGCATCAGGTGTTAGCTGATCGGTGAATTCGCATATTGCACGGACGTGGCCACCCACCGTCCTGGGGATGGTTGTCTGCACCTCTCCTGAGTCCTCGCCGTCAGAATCCTTCTGGTATGCCGTGGAGTGAGTTGAATAGCCCCTGCGCTTTTCTGTCACGAGGACTTCCCGGTCGGCCAGCGGGTGATGACGCAAGCTGTCACGCTTCAGGTCGAGCAGGCTCTGAGGATTCCGCCCTGTAGCAACAGCCAAGGCAAGGATATGCACCGTCAGCACCTGCAACGCCGGCAGTGATTCCATGCCGGTCTGATCAAGCGCTCGCAGGTCTGCGTTGATCGCAGAAACAAGCCTGGAAAGTTCGCTGTCCGTATAAGCCTGCCGTGGCGGCGTGACGATGTTGCTGAGCGGGAATGGGTTCTTGGGGAAGCGAAGCGCCGGACTGGTTTCAGCAGCCGCATACTTCTGCCGATTGACCAGGAGCGTCTTCATCCGGTCATAAGCGCTCTTCCTGGAGGTCGCCGACCATGGCTTTCCCTTGTTCTTACCTTTGACCGTGACTTGCAACTCCATCCAGGAGAGGAACTGCCGGATGGTTGCTGCATCAATGTCCGCCAGGCTGCTGATTGAACTGCCCTTGGCTATCTGGTCGTCCAGGAAGCGCCAGAAGGGGGTCAGCCCCGCTGTCAGGTAGCTGTGCAGTGTTGAGCCGACAACCTGGTGGCGCAGTGACCAAATAGCATCGCGCATCTGCCCAGCGAGCACGTCCATGCCGTTGCGGCGAAACGGCTCAAAATCGAAACGCATCTCCCCATGGTGCTGGCAGTTGACGGTAAAGGCCCAACCCGGCGCGAGGTCAATGACTTCCCCGCTGGAAGGCAACGCCTCCAGCTTCCGGCTAACACGCTTTCGCCCGATCATTCTGAGGCCTTCCCTCCCATTGCCTTGAGCATTTCTGCCACATACCCATCCATCTCTGCGTGATCAACCAGATCGGCGGCCTTGAGGTAGATTTGTGTCGTTGAAATGGATGAATGACCAAGCCTGTCCCGCACCCAGAGCAAGGCATTGGTGCTCGGCTTGCCCGCCATCCTGGCCAACTCATGCACCGCAAAGGTATGACGAAGCATGTGCGGGTTGCACTTGATGCCGGATGCCTTACTGGCCTTCTGAAACTGATCGTCCAGGCCATCGAGAGACAGCTCTTCACCAAACTGCGTCAGAAACAGCTTGGTGGTGTGCTGGCCATACTTCTTCTTGAAGCGCTTAGCGAAAGCTGGCCGCTCAAGCATCAGGTAATCATGCAGCTTGCCGGCCAACGGGTATGGAAGATTCACCCAGCGCTCCCTGCTGCCCTTGGTGGGCGTCAAGGAAGGGTCTAGCGTCATCTTGATCATCTTGGCAGGGTCATGCCCTGCCGGACTCGGCAGGACTCTAATATCGAGCCTTGCGGCTTCCTCCCGGCGCAATCCGCAGAGCAGCATCAACCAGGCAACAAGCTGGGTTCTTGCCGGCGAAAGCGCTTCGATGAATGCAACGGCCTGTCGGAGGCTGAGGAACTTGGGCAGAGGTGTTGTCGATGGCAGGGTCAGTTCGTTCGCCTGAACTTTGTTGCCTGAAGCATCGACGTGCGCGAGGAAACCCCGAGGCTTTGACACTGAAATAGATTCGTAGTCGAACGGCACCTCGTCGATCAGGCCTGTCCGTTTACTCCAGGTGAAGAAGGCAGCGACTGTTCGGATACGGCTGTTGCAGGTTGACCTCTTGAGTCCGCGTGCCAGCATCCCATCACGCCAGCCGGCCAGGTGCGTTTTGCCAACCTGACGCCAGGAAAGGTCATTCTCTTCAAGGAAGCAGAAGAAGTCGTACAGGTGATCGGCGTAGGTTCGCCAGGTGGCCGGGGAAGCGGTACGCCCCTTGATGCACGAGATGAAGTAGAGATAGCGATTGGCTGGATCAACCAGCACGGCATCTGAATGGGCGAGAAAAGGTATCCCAGGCTTGGGGGTGCCGGCGACAAGGAAGGACTCATCGGTGAACAAGAGACGCATCAGCTACCCCTGCAATCAAACACCTTGAGCCATGCAGATGCACTTACACAGCAATGGCTAAAGGCGGCACAGCATCTTCTCTACTGGATTTCTCCATCCTATTGATATATGTATTGTCTGACAAGCAACACTGTGACCCTGGTAGAACATCTCCAGGCCTCCAAGCTGGTAAAGAAATTGGAAGGGAACAAGCACCGCGGGCAGCAGGTGGTCGTCAACCACCTGGTCCCCTACCCCGCCGTGACACGGCAGACCCCGCAGGGCGTTCTTGAACGGGTTTTGGACTTTGAAGGGGTAGAAGGTCTGGGCCCAACACAAGAAATCGCACTACAGAGCGCGCAAGACGCCTTGCTGAGGCATCTCATGGTAGCTCTTCGGGACAAGCGCCCAGTTCCTGCCCCGGATCAATATCTCGAGCAGGTCAACGAGGCAGACATCATTATGCTGGATCCTCTTCGCCTCCAAGCAGGGCTGCCGACTGAGGGGGTCACACTTTTTTATAGCATTAGAGTGAGGCCAAAAGCCCTGAAAGCACGACACACTGGGCGTTGCGTAGAACAACATTGCCAATCCGGAGTGTGG
>Ga0209024_1000282_pt1 | contig 100264 bp, 89 predicted proteins | sample AutmiccommunBRH5_FD_187380 | JGI IMG/M metagenome (GOLD analysis project Ga0209024, IMG submission 187380) | Deep subsurface microbial communities from Mt. Terri, Switzerland - Autotrophic microbial communities BRH/5 (SPAdes) (version 2) | ecosystem: Environmental > Aquatic > Deep subsurface >...
ACCGCCGCCATGATTCCATGCCTCGACCTTCTTGCCATCATTGTCATTGGGCCAGCTGGGCGCTTTGGGATCGCCGGTGAAGGTTGAGGGTTTTCCGTTCAGGCGGCCCTGATGCCCTTCCACCATCGGACGCATCCAGATTTCCTCGCCGGTATCGGGATCGCGGGCATATAGTTCGCCCACCACGCCGAATTCATCGCCGGACGACCCGTGGATCAGCATGACCTTGCCGGTCTTCTTGTCCTTCACGATGGTCGGCGCGCCAGTCATGGTGTAACCGGCCTTGTGGTCCTGGAATTTCTTGTTCCACACGACCTTGCCGGTCTTGCGGTCCAGCGCGACCATGCCCGCGTCCAAGGTGCCGAAGAAGATCTTGTCGCCATAAATGGCCGCGCCCCGATTGACGACGTCGCAGCAGGGGCGGATGTCGTCAGGCAAGCGGGCCGTGTAGGACCAGATTTTCTTGCCCGTCTTGACGTCGAGCGCAAAGACGCGGCTATAGGATGCGGTGACATAGATGACGCCATCATAGACCAGCGCCTGACTTTCCTGACCGCGCTGCCGCTCGTCGCCGAAGGAGAATACCCATTTGGGCACAACCTTCTTCGCGTTATCGGCATTGATCTGATCCAGCGTGCTGAACCGCTGCGCCTTCACACCAAGGCCGTACATCAGCACATTGTCGGTGCTATGTTCGTCGTTGAGGATATCTTCCCACGACACGCCGGCCTTTGTGAAATCATGCTTCTGCGCCGCAGGCTGGCTGATCGCCGGCATCGCAACCAGCATCGCCATGGCCGAAACCAGCAGACACCCCCGTCTTCCCATCATCGCATCCTCCTAAAGCCCGACTGCAGTCATCACCGCTTGTCGAAACCAAGAGTAAGGGGGGCTTTATGAGATGGTCCTGATAGCTTTCTGAGAAACTGCTCAGAATAGCTTATGCTTTGGTCTGATGACGAAGCAGAAATCCCACTCCTCGGACGGTTGAAAGCTCAGGCGCTCTCTCGTGCGGCGACAGATACCTGCGGAGATAGCCTACATAGACGTCGACGGCATTTTCGGTGATTTCTGCATCCTGCCCCCACACTTCATCCAGTATCTGCCCTCGCGTGACGACTTGTCCCGCTTGTCGCGCAAGGCAATGCAACAGGTCGAACTCACGGCGACTGAGAGGGAGCAGCGCTTCACCCACGCGCGCCGATCGGCTGCGCAAATCGATCACCAACTCATCCAGAACGATCCGATCCCGCGATTGGGCGGCGCTGCGTCGGATCATGACATTAAGCCGCGCGAGCAATTCCTCGAATGAGAAAGGTTTGGTGAGATAGTCATCGGCGCCGCAGCGAAAGCCGTCCAGCCTGTCCTCCAGCTCCGCACGGGCGGTCAACATGCAGATGGGAAGGTCATTGCCCCGGGCACGGGCTTCACGGCACAGGTCCGCGCCGTCCGCATCTGGCAGCCCCAGATCCAATATGGCTGCATGAAACTGGCCCGATGCCAATCGCGATTGCGCCCGACGTCCCAGCGTCTGCCATTCCACGGCATAGCCTTCTGCTGTCAGCCCGCGATGGACGAACCGGCCGATCCCCGGATCGTCTTCGACCAGCAATATCCTCAAGCCCGCGCCGGGAGCCTCAGCGACACGCATAATCCTTCTCCATCATATCTGTTAAAGGCGCTGATCCCGCCGGCATGGGCATGCACGATCCAGCGCGCGAGCGACAGGCCAAGGCCAGTGCCGCCAAGTGAACGGCCTGCCTTACCCTGCGCATAGGGATCGAAAATCCGCTCCAGTTCGCTCTCAGCAACGCCCGGTCCTTCATCCGTGACGACGATGCCCACTTCACCCTGCTCATATGTCCCGCTCAATCGCAGCGTGCCGCCCGGCGGCGAGAATTTCACACCATTGTCGATCAGGGCAAGCATCGCCTGCCGCAGCCGATCAGGGTCGCCAATGACCGGCATCGGTTTGTCGAGCGAGCTCAACTCCAGTCGGACACCGCTGGCGGAAGCAAAGCCGGCCGCACTCTTGCCGACCTGTTGCGCAAGATGCGCGAGGTCCACGGGACTGGAGCGCAGGGGCAGGGCACCATCTTCGGCGCGCGCCAAGGTCAGCAAATCATCAAGCCGCCTTTCAAGAAACAGGTTGCTGTCTAATATCTGATGCAGGGCGTCCCGCAGCGCCAATATGTTGTCATCAAAGCGCAGGGCCACTTCAGCCTCGCCACGCATCACCGTTACCGGTGTGCGAAGTTCGTGGCTCACCTTTGAAAGAAACAGTCGGCGGCGCTGATCGGTGACGGTCAGTTTTTGGTTCAACCGCTCCAGTTCGCGCGTTCGCGCGGCCACTTTGGCTTCCACCGCCTCCGCCATATTCTCGAAATGATCGATCAACCGCCGCACTTCCGACAGATGACTTCCGGGCAATGGCTTTCGCCCATCCTCGCGCGCGATGGACTGCGTCGCATGAGCTACCGCTTCAAGCGGCTTCACAAGGTGGCGCCAAAGAAATACCGCTCCTCCAAACGGAAGGGCCAGCAGGACGATACTGATCGCAAGGATCAATCGCCACGCATCGCTCTGTGCCTGTCGCGCCGCCTGTGTCGCCACCTCCGCTTCTCTGTTTTCCTTTGCCGCGATGTGCCGGACCATTGCTCGGATGTCTGGCAAGGCAGGGGAGCCGGATCGTAGCAACGAGACCAAATATCGTGCGTTGGCCTCTTCCTCTGCCTGATAGCGAAGCTCCGGCTCAGTGCCGCCGATCAAAGCCGTTTCCGCTGATATGCTCTCGAAATACGCTCTAACGGCGTTGCTCAATTCATTCTGAGCTGCGCTGGAATGGTTCAGCAGGATCTGCGCAGCTTCCGCGTCTATCCGGGCCAGCAATAGAACCTGCTTCTGCGCCATGTCCGCGCGCTGCGAGAATATATGGGTAGATCCCTGCAGGTAGATTATGGTGCTCAGCAATGCCCCAAGGCCCATTGCGATCGCTATGGCCCCAGTCAGGAACAGACCCCGAAAGCCTATCAGAGTCCGCACGATCCTCTCCTGCCCCAAGCCTCTCCAAGGAGAGGCTAAACCGAACCGGCCTTGGCGTCCCTTATACCTAGGGAGGAGGGGCAATGCGCCAGCGGCTTGACAAGGAGCGATCGTCATTGCCCCGGTCGACGGCTTCTATGGCAAGCAGACCTTCATAGAATTAACGTCAATGAGCGACGTTGCCCTGCGCCATCGCTGCCTCAAAGGCCCCGACAGTTCAGCGACCTGCTCGGAACGCAAGTCGATCACACATTTGCGCGCTCAGGCGCCTTTCATCTTCTTGCGATGTTCCCGCATCATCATATGGCAGGCGAGGCGGTCATGGTCGTCGGACTGGCGCTTCTCCCAGGGCGGTGACCAGTCGGCAGGCGGCTCGCCACAAAAATAGCCGCCCCGCCGAGAGCGGGTCGTCGCATCGGCTGTGGTCGAAAGCGCGGTGGCGATCAGCCCAAGCGCGAGTATCAGTTTGCTAAACGGCATGGCTGAACCGCGTTTCCTGCGGGCGGAGATAGGCGTCGAAGCAAGCCGCGACCGACCGGGCGTAGGGTTGCGCTTCCGGGCGGATCTCGATCATTCCGTCGTGCAGGCGGGCAATCCCCATGTTGATGAATTTGGCCAGGTCGCGCGATTGAACGACCCCGTCGCTTGGCGCTGCGCCGTCGCACAGCAGGCGCTCGATCAATCGCCCGCGCTTCTGATCGTCGGCGCTGCGCCTTACGCCGCGGGTCGCGGTCAGCCGCTGTTGGCCGATCATGTCCCGATAGGGCCCGGCATGTTTCTCATTCTGCACGATCAGGTCGGGAAACTGGCTGATCGCACTGGCCCCCAGGCCGATCAGCACGTCGCTGTCATCCTCGGTAAAGCCCTGGAAATTACGCCGCAATCTGCCGCTGGTCGCGGCCTTTGCCAAAGGGTCGCCGGGCAGCGCGAAATGATCGAAACCGATGGCGCGATAGCCTGCGGCAGTCAGCATCGCATGCCCCTGTGTCGCCATGGCGAAACGCGTGGCCATGTCGGGAAGATCGGCCTGCGATATGCGGCGCTGGCGGTGCAGCAGATGGGGCATGTGGGCATAGCCGAACAGGGCGATACGCGATGGCGCCAGACGGATGCTCGTCTCCAGCGTTTCAATCAGGTCCACTTCGCTCTGACCCGGCAGGCCGTACATAAGGTCGAAACCCACGTCGATATGTGCCCGGCGCAGCCCCTCAACCGCGGCTTCCACCATCTCGACAGGCTGCACGCGCCCGATGGCCTGCTGGACATGCGGCGCAAGGGTCTGGACGCCCAGATTAACCCGCGAAACGCCGATCTGCCCCATGGCGTCGATCCACGCCCGGTCGAGGCGGCGGGGATCGATTTCGACCGATAGCACAGCATCGCTGGTGTCAAAGCACAGCAGCAACTGGTGATTGAGGCGCACCCAATCGACCAGCGGCAGCGAATTCGGGCTGCCCCCGCCAAATGCGATGTGGGTGACGCGCCGCCGCCCGCCCAGGCGGGACGCGACCAGCGCGATCTCCTGCTCCAGCGCATCGACATAGGTGGCAAGGCGGCGGGGCCGTGTCGCAGCACCAGTGTTGCACCCACAATACCAGCAGATGTCGTGGCAATAGGGGATGTGCAGATAGAGCGAGATCCCCGCATCCTGCGGAAGCCTGTCGAGCCGTTCCTCCAGCGCTTCGGCGCCTACGGCGTCGGTGAATTGCGCGGCGGTCGGATAGCTGGTGTAGCGCGGCACCGGGGCCGCCAGCAGATCGGGATGGTATCGGAACATGGAAAGCGGCCTGCCATCTGCCGCGCGTCCCCGCATTGCGAAAGATCAAATCTCCGATTGCGCGGCGTCAAGGAACGACCGCCCAGCCCGGCCTACAAGGCGTCATTGACCGCAACATCAGGGACGGAGACAATAATGCGTATAAAGACTTTCTTGCTGGCTGGCGCGATGGCGGGCGCACTGGTGGCCGGTCCGGCTCAGGCCAAGCAAGGCGACATCCTGCTGCGCGTACGCGCGATCATGGTCGCGCCGAACGAAAAGAGCGGCAGTGTCCTGCCCGCCTTTCCGGGCGAAAAAGTGTCCGTCGACAACAGCGTCATGCCCGAAATCGACGTCACCTACATGGCGACCGACCATATCGGTTTCGAACTGATCGCCGCGACCACGAAGCATAGCGCCACGGGCCGCACGGGTACGACCGGCAGCATCGGCAAGCTCGCCTCGACCTGGGTATTGCCGCCGACGCTGACGATGCAATATCATCCGGTCGTCGACGGCCCCATCCGGCCTTATGTGGGGGCGGGCATCAACTATACGCTATTCTATGCAGAAGATGCCTCCACGGGCCTGGAGACAGCCGTGGGCAAGACCAAGGTGCATATGAAGGACAGCGTCGGCTGGGCAGGGCAGGTCGGGGTCGATGTCGACCTGAACGAGAAGATCTTCCTCAATTTCGATGTCAAATATATCGACATCAACACCAAGGCGCGATTGGCGACCACGGCCGCCGGTGTCCAGCGCGTCAAGCTGGCGCTCGACCCGTTGGTATTTGGCGTAGGCGTCGGCATGCGTTTCTGATCGAACAGTCGCCCTCTACGAAAAATGGCTCGGCCGTTCCGTTGGCCGAGCCATTTTTCGTCGGCGCGTCGGGCAGTCCCGCGCCTGTCCAAGCACCGGCGCAGAACAGGATGTTCCCGATGCGAGGCAGGTTCAGGCCGCTGGCTGCCAGCGCGTGATGCGGACCAGCAGATCGAGCAGCTTTCGCTTTTCCGCGGCGGTCATGAGCGTATCGAGGTTGGCGTCATGGCTTCTTGCATGTCGGGCGAGAATGACGACCTTTTCCTGACCCGCGGGCGTAAGATAAAGATGCTGTACGCGGCGGTCCTTGCTGCTCTTCTCCCGCGATATGAGGCCTTGCCGTTCGAGGTTGCCCAGATGAGGGGTGAGGGTGGACTTGTCGCGGCCATTGGCCGAACTGATTTGCGAGGGCGTGATGCCGGGATTTTCCTCGATCATGCGCAAAACGGCATAGTCACCTGGCTTCAGTCCATTTTCTTCGGTGATGCGGCGGAATTCCGAAAATGAGGCTGACTGTGCAAGGCGCAGATTGAACGCGATGCTTTGCGCGAACTCGCTTGGGTGGAACTGCCAGCCGTCGCCGGGCTTGCCGGTCGGATCGGACGGCTTGTTCTTGTTTGCCATATGCTTTCAATCTCTTCGCGTTCGTCGTTCGTGCGTCGGCCCAGCCGCCCTTGCTCCTGCCGGACTGGAGCGAGGGCGGCTGGCCGGGCAGGTCAGATCGGGAAATGCCCTGCCTGGGTCTCCATGGTTATCCAGCGCTGTTCCGTGAAGCTGTCGATACCAGCCTTGCCACCGAAACGGCCATAGCCCGATGCGCCAACGCCGCCGAAAGGCATCTGCGCCTCATCATGCACGGTCGGACCGTTGACGTGACAGATGCCGGATTGAATACGCCGGGCGATACGCAGTCCGCGCGCCGTGTCGCGCGTGAATACCGCGGCTGACAGGCCATATTGGCTGTCGTTGGCCAGTTCGATCGCCTGTTCCTCGTCGCGTGCGCGCATCACCGCGACGACCGGGCCGAAGCTTTCATCGCGGTAGAGGTCCATTTGCGAAGTGACGCCTGTCACGACCGTCGCTGGCATCAGCACGCTGTCACCCTTTCCGCCTGCGGCCACGCTGGCGCCCTTGGCCACGGCGTCGTCGATCAGGCTGTTTACATGATCCACGGTCTTGCGGTCGATCACGGCGCCCAGGGGCGTCTTGCCTTCGCGAGGGTCGCCGACCGTCAGACTCCGGGCTTTCGCGGCGAATTTCTCTATGAACGCATCGGCCACGCTTTCCACCACGATGATCCGTTCGGTCGACATGCAGATTTGGCCCTGGTTCATGAAGGCGCCGAATGCCGCCGCCTTGACCGCTTCGTCAAGGTCGGCATCTTCGAGCACCAGCAACGGCGCCTTGCCACCAAGTTCGAGCAGGCACGGCTTCAAATGCTCGGCCGCGCGTTTGGCGATGATTTTGCCGACGCCGGTCGAACCCGTGAAATTGATGCGCTTCACCTCCGGCGCATCAATCAGCGCGCCCACCACTTCGGCGGCATCCTCCGGGGCGTTCGTGACGATATTGACGACGCCTTCAGGGAAACCCGCCTCTGCAAACGCCTCGACGATCAGCATGTGCGTACGCGGACAGGCCTCACTGGCTTTCAGGATCACGCTGTTGCCGCAGGCCAGCGGGGTCGCAATGGCGCGCACGCCTAGAATGATCGGCGCATTCCAGGGTGCGATGCCCAAGATCACGCCCACCGGTTCCTTGAGCGCCATGGCGATGCAGCCCGGCTTGTCGGAGGGGATCACTTCGCCAGTGATATGCGTCGTCAGCGCCGCCGCCTCGCGCACGATGCCTGCGGCGAGGCCAAGATTGAACATGGCCCACCCCGCTGTGGACCCGGTCTCGTTCATCATGGCGGCGACGAAATCGTCCTTGCGCGCTTCCAGCGCCGCTGCGGCTTTCATGAGCACGGCACGGCGGGCATTGGGGCCCATCGCCGCCCAGGCGGGAAAGGCGGTCGCGGCGCGCGCAGCCACTGTGCGCGCGTCAGGAGCCTTCATGGCGGGCGCCGATGAAGCAATTTCCCCGGTGAGCGGGTTCAGGCGTGTAAAGGTCAATCTATCCTCCTTGCAGGCCGGTTTCCGGCCTTTCATACCATGTAGAAATCGGCGACCGTTTCGATCCGGTCATTCATAAGAGTGATCGTTTTGGCAGCAATCCTTAACTCGCCGGCTTGGCTGACGAACTGGTAGTCGTAACGCCCGAACAGGCTGCGCTGTCGCTGACGCTTGGGTTCGTAGATGTGCGAGCAGAACGCTGCTGTCGCGCTGTCTGGCCCTTCGACGATGATATTGGTGACCTGATGGCAGACGCGCGCCAGAATGTCCGATGCGACCGACATGCCTGAGGTCGCACGCCAGACGCGGTCCTCCAGATTGTGCCGGCCCTTATAGTAGATGTGCGACAGTTCGGCGTCCGGATCGCTTGTCGTCGTGTCTTCGTCAAGCCAGGCGGGCATCCAGAAAACGGAGTCCTCGCTATAGAGATCGAGCCATTCGCGCCAGCATCGCCGGTCGAGCAGCATTGCCTCGCGCGTGATCAGCGCGGTCACCTCCGCCAGATCAAGCATCCTGTGTCTCCCGGGCAGCACCCGCTTCCATCCGCGCCAGCCAGGCGCGATAATAGCTGTGATAGAGCGTTTCATCGCAGAGCATGGCGTCGCCAAGCACGCTGCGCGCCGGGTTCATTTCCAGAAGATCGGAAAAGGCGTTTCCGCCGGTCACGCTGGCCGTTGCGCCGCGACAATATCCATAGGCCCAGCTTTGCAGGCGGTTGGCATTACCCGCCTGGCAGTCTTCATAGCTTACGGTGTCGTCCGGCGTCGCCATGCCGGTCGGATTGAAAAAATCCTCGTAATTGCGGATCCGCTGGCGGCGGGCTTCTGCGCTCTCTCCGCGCGGCGCGATGCAAAACGTCCGCATCTCGGTCTTGTTCGCCGCTAAGGGGCGGATGATACGCAATTGGCTCGATGCGTTTTCGGCAAGTTGCAGGTTAGGAAAAATGGTCAGGTTCCGCATGTTGAACATCCAGTCCCGGCGGGCGGCGCCATAGCGTTCAGCCAATATTTCGGCACGCTCGAACAGGGGAACGGCATCGCTGACGCCGATCAGCCCCCAATTGAGCACATGCCCTTCGTCAAAGCTGTAAGAGCCGCCGGTGATGCCTTCGGCCTCCTCGCTCCAGTTCTTGTCCTTTTCCCAGATCGACCGCACCGATTCCGCCCGCCTTTCCTTGGCGCGCTTGTCCAGAAGGCGGATGTAGGATGGATGGGCGGATGTGAAATGATAGGCGTCGGAACAGTTTTCGAGCTGGTATTTCCAGTTCCCGTCGAATGTGAAGACGATTTCGCCGGGGACAAGTTCAAGGCCGCCCTCTCCTTGGTCCGCCGACAGGTCCAGCAGGCGCCGGGCTTCGCCCAGATGCTCTTCGATCGGGCAGGTCGGGACGAGGCTGCCGAACAGAAAGCCGCGATAGTTGGCAAAGGCTGGCAGACGCGGCAGGTTGCGATCGCGGCCGATAAATTCTTCCGAATAGGCGCCTGCGTTCATGCCCTTGACCGCGACGTTGCGGCCGGCGCTGTCAAAACTCCAACTGTGATAACGGCAGACATGAAGCCGCCCCTTGCCGGTGCGGCGGTGACAGATTAACGCGCCCTTGTGCGGGCAGGCGTTGACGAACGCGCCCAATGTTCCTTCACCATCACGCATGACGACGATCGGGGTGTGGCCGATGGTGACGGTGAAATAGCTATGTTTTTCGGCTGCCTGGCTATCCATTCCCAGGAACACCCAGCCGCCTTCGAAGATGTGGCGGATTTCTCGCTCGAACAGGGCCTCGTCGGTAAATGCAGCGCGGTCGACGCTGAACCAGCCATCTGAAGGGCGGTCATCGACCAGCGCCCCGACATTTTCAATCGTCACTCTCTGCTCTCCTCAATCCCATTTCTTCTCGTTGTGGTTGTGCGCGCCGACCGGAGGCCAGCTAGCGTCGGCGCGCACAGGGCAGGTCAGCTCTTCACGCGCAGGGTGAGATACCACTGACGCGGCGGCGAATAGCCGACACCGACAAAGCCGATCGCACCCGGACCGGATTGATCATAGCCGCCGACCACGAACCGTTTATCAGTGATGTTCTTGACCCCGAATGTAAGACCCCAGCGGTCGCCGGCGTCGTCGAAGGCAATCGAACTGTTCAGCAGGCCGACATTGCCCGATTGCAGATAGGGTGAATTTTCCGCATCCGGCGACGTGTTGCACTTGTAGTTATAGTCGCCGTTCCATGTGATCCGGGCGCCGCTGGCCAGATCGTAGCGGTAATTGGCGCCAAGGGTGACCGACCATTCCGGCGCATTGACAAGATTGTTGGTCACAGGGATCGTCGCGCCGGGCGACATTCTGGAATAATGGGCGTCGAGATAGCCCAAACCAACGTTCAGTCCGAACCCACCGAACCTGGCATCCGCCTCTGCTTCGAAACCGCGGATCGTCGCCTCGCCAGCGTTCTTGAACACGGGCGAAATGGCGATGATCTCGGTAACTTGTATGTCTTTGTAGGCAGTGGTGAACGCAGCCATGTTCAGCCGCAGGTGCCCATCCAGCAAGGTGGATTTCAAGCCGATCTCATGCGTGTCGGCCCTTTCCGGCCGGAAGGTCAGATCGCTCGCCGTCGTTGTGGAGGGTGACAGCAGGCGGGTCGTCCATCCGCCGGACTTGAAGCCCTGGGCGAACGAATAATAGAACATGACGTCCCGGTTGAATTTATATTCCGCACCGGCCTTGAACGACACGTTGCTGAAACTGAGCTTGTTCATGCCAAAGGGGTACAGCCGGGTCAGGTCGTTCTGGTCGGGCAGGAATGGGAGCGGGAGCGAAGTCACGACATTCGGATCAACGCCAGCGCCAGCCCGCGCCCAAAAGGCGTTCAGATCCTGCTGATCACCCTGAAACCGCTTGTTTTCCTTCGTATAGCGCACCCCGAATGTGAGACCGAACCGATCCGTGACATCGAAATGCTCATGCATGAAAGCCGCATAGGCCTTGTTGTTGAAATGGTTCGGGCCATAAATCTGGATCAGGCCTTCCGCGAATACCGGCGTATCCAGCAGACTGCCCGTTTCGGAGAAATAATAGAGGCCGACCGTCCCCTTCAAACGGCCGTCGAAATTGTCATGGTTTAGCTGAAGCTCCTGCGAAAACTGCGTCTGGTCCATGGCGAACGAGGCATCGTTCAGGATGATCGGCGTCGCCGCGATTTCGCTGCCGAACCGGGATTTCAGCGAGCGATAGGCGGTGATCGACTTGAGCGAGGCGTTGTCCGCAACGTCAAGATTGCCCGTCAGGGAGAGGCCCCAGGATGTCAAATTGTCGAAGTTGCTGCCGCGTGCATAGCTTTTGTCGATGTCGCCAGTGACGAAAGCATCGGAGATCGGCAGACGATCATTGTTGGGATCGGCATCGACATTCACGCCATAAAAGCTGGTGCCCACGACGCCGCGCGCGCTACAGACGGCAATCGGCGCCTGACCGAAAATGCAGCCATTATAGGCGGATGCGACGGTGCCGTCATTGGCCCCCGCCTTGGTAAACAGCAAGGTGCTCGGTCGGGCTTCCTGCTGGGCGCGCGTGTAATCGGCGGAGAGCAGGAAATCCAGCTTGTCATTGGCCAGCCATTTCAGTTTGAAACGGGCATTGAAGGCGTTTTCGCCGCCCTGCGTATCGGAACCGCCCGGCGTTCCGACCTTGTGGAACATGCCCTGGTCAGTGATCGTGCCGGGCAGTCCGGGGAAGGGGATGCGCTTCTGATAGCCGTCGCGATGCTTGTAGGAAAAGGATGCCTGCGACAGCAACATGCCATCGATCAACGGTATGTCGATCGATCCGCGCACATCGGTGCGGCTGAAGCTGCCGGTCGTGCCTTCAAGCTGATAGCGAAAATCCTTTGCAGGGTCGCGGGTCACGATGTTGAGCGCGCCGCCGATAGTATTGCGTCCGAACAGGTCTCCCTGGGGGCCTTTCAGCACCTCGATACGCTCAAGGTCCAGCAGGTCGACCACCGCGCCCAGCGACCGGGCATAATATACGCCATCGATATAGACGCCGACGCCCGGTTCAAGATTGAAGGCGAAATCATTCTGGCCGATACCGCGTACGGTAGCGACCAGGATCTGCGAGGAACCAGCGAAGGAGACGGTGTTCTTGATCTCTATGTTGGGAACATAGCCGCCGATCTGACCGACACTGGTGATGCCCTTCTGTTCGAGGGCCTGGTTCCCCAGCGCGGAAATAGCGATCGGCACTTTTTGCATATTCTCCGATCGCTTCGTGGCGGTGACGACGATTTCGCCGACACTGTCGTTCGATGCCGTATCGGTTTCCTGTGCAAAGCCCGTGGGCATCGCTGCGAACATGCTGCCCAGCAGCAGGGCTGCGCGCAATGTGCGGCCGTTGGCCATCTTGTTTTGATGTTTCATTTTCCCCGAACTCCCTGGTTCATGCCGCACTCCCCATTTCGGGCAGAACGTGCAGCTATCCTCTATGAATAGAGGGGGCCGGAAAGACTTGTTCGAGCTGGTTCCCAAGCTTGTTCCGAGCGGAATCACGCTGTGTCAGTGCGCTATCCCGGTCGCACCGCACAGCCGGTACTCGCGTGGCGTCATGCCGAATTTGACCTTGAAAGCCTTGCTGAAATGGGCTGGATCCTTGAACCCCAGATCATAGGCGATCGCGGTGATCGATCGCTGGGCGCCCTGGCTCTCGCCCAGCGACTTGAGGCTTTCCTCCAGCCTGCGGTGCCATATCCATTCGGACAGACTATGCTGGCGACCTTCGAACAATTTACGCAAGTAGCGGCTGGAAACACCCAAGGCCTGCGCCACGCTTTCGCAGGACAGGCTTTCGTCCAGCAGATTGTCTTCCACGAAGCGCAATGCCCGGTTGAGGAAAAAATGATGCCCTTCGCGGACGGGGGGCACGCTCTCTCCGGTCAGATCCTTCAGGGATGCGGTGACAAGATCGAGCAGGGTGTTACGCAATTGCCGGCCGCTCATGGGTGAAACATCTTCCAGTTGCGCGCTCAGTTGACGGATATAGGCGGAGGCGATGGCGCCCATCCCCTTGTCGCCACCAACCGCGCGGGACGTCAGCAGCGAAGGATTGAGCAGCCGGTCGTTGATTTCCTTGCGACTGAACCGCAGGACCGACTGCACGAATGGCTGGTCCAGAACGATGCGATAGGGTTCTGCTGTGTCGTAAATGGCGAACTCGCCCGGACGCAGGCGGGTCATGCGACCGCGCTGCTCGATGCCCATTTCACCTTCATGTATGATGCTGAGCAGGAAGTCATCGTCCTTGGAGCGGGCGATGCGCTGCGCATCACGCACGACCGTGTGCGGGGTAGCGGCAACGGTCGCGAAAGACACGTCGAGCAGGCGGCGGCTCTGGATCTGGCCTTTGAATCTGTCGCTGCCATGCTGACGGCAATCGAGTTCGACAAAGGTTTCGCAAACGGTGTCGCGCCAGAAGGAAAATGACGAACAATCACGCTGAGTGAAGGACCTATCCGCTAGCTGCATGACCACATCCTTTCGAAAACGATTATCTGCACTGGATTGCGTGCCACTCAAAACAACCGACTATACCCCTGCAACCAAGACTATGTGTTCAGGCTTGCGATAACTGTCATGCCAAGTTGAGGGTGCAGGTCGCACCTGGGGGCGCGATGGAGAGCTTATCCGATGACGAAAAAGACCGCCTACAAAGTGGCTGCCGTTCAGGCGGCGCCGGAGTTTCTCGATCTGCGGGGCAGCGTGGACAAAGCCATCACGTTGATCGAACAGGCGGCACGGGAAGGGGCCAGCCTGATCGCCTTTCCAGAATGCTGGATTCCGGGCTATCCTTTCTGGGCTTGGCTCGATGCGCCAGCCTGGGGCATGAAGTTCGTCCAGCGCTATTTCGACAATGCGATGACGGCCGACGGGGTAGAGGCGCAGCGGCTGTTGCAGGCGGCGGTCGACAACGACATCTTCGTGTCGATGGGCTATGTCGAGCGCGCGGGTAGCAGCCTCTACATTGCGCAGCTGTTCCTCGATCCCGAAACGCGAACTGCAACGCCGCGACGCAAGCTCAAGGCCACGCACGTCGAACGGTCTGTCTTTGGCGAAGGCGACGGCAGCGATTTTGCCGTTCATGACACCCGCCTTGGGCGGATCGGCCAACTGTGCTGCTGGGAACATGTCCACCCGCTGAACAAATATGCGATGTATGCGATGCACGAACAGGTCCACATCGCCGCCTGGCCTTGTTTCTCGCTCTATCAGGGCAAGGCCTATGCCCTTGGGGTAGAGATCAACACCGCAGTGTCGCAGGTTTACGCCCTTGAAGGCGGCTGCTTCGTGATCGCCGCGACCAGCGTGATGACCAAGGCTCATCAGGACATGCTCTGCGAAACGGAGACGCACCGCGACCTGCTGCCGCTGAGAGGCGGGGCTTCGATGATCTTCGGGCCAGATGGCTCGCCCCTGTGCAAACCGCTGAGCCCCGACGAGGAAGGTTTGCTCTATGCCGATATCGACCTGGGCCTGATCGCGCTCGCCAAGGCCGCAGCCGATCCTGTGGGGCATTATGCGCGCGGGGATGTCTTCAGGGTCTATCTGGACAGCAGCCCGCGTTCTGCGCTTGAGGGTAACGCCCCGCAATCGCTGTCGCGCGCATGGCAACTGCTCGACCCGGCGGACTGACGATCCAGTGGGCCGCCGCCCGATCATTGTGCGGCGGCCTCTGCGATCGGCTGTGATCCAGCGTTGACGCGCGCCACGGCGCGCCGCGCCGTTTCCCTGAAGAACAGGGACAATAGGCCGCCAAAGGACAGGACCGCGGCAATTGTCAGGAATGCGGTCGGCAAGCCTGCATGCTGGGCGATGAAGCCCGCCACGCTGGGCGCGACCCCGCCACCGAATATCTCGCCTGAACCAACGACCAGACCCATCGCCCCTGAAGCGATGGAGGCCGGTACGGCCTCCCCGGCCAGCGGCCCGGCGATCAGTGCGATGACCCCGCAGCAGAAGAAGGCGGATGAAAACAGCAGCATGAACAGCATCAATGGCGTCTGGGCATAGATGGTAAGCAGGACCAGCGAAACGGCCGCCAGAAAGAAGGCGGCAACAGCCGTCGTTCGGCGTCCAAGAACATCGGATATGCCGCAGATCGCAATCTGACCCAGAAAGCCGCCAAAGCCCAGACCCGACATCACAAATCCCATCTGCGTGCCGGAAAGGCCGATGACATCGGTCAGGAATACCGGCGTCAGCGATCCGATCACGAACAGGCCGCTCATGGCGCAGAAGATGGCGGGCATGGCGATACGGACGTTGTGAAAGCCGAACAGGCTCACCCATGAAACCTGTGGCTTGGGTTGGTCATTGATCGCTGGAACAAAGGTCGGCTCGCGCAGGACGAAATACATCAGCACCGCGATGACCAGGCCGGGAATAGCAACGATCCCGAATACAATGCGCCACGATGGCACCAGTTCGACAAGCTGGGTCGCTATGATCGGCCCCAGCGCCAGGCCGAACAATGCGAAGGCACCTTGAATGATGCCCAGATTGAGGCCGCGCCGCCGGGGTGGAGAGGCATCGATCGATGCGGCGTAGCTGGCCGGACAATAGGCCCCTTCGGCAACTCCCATCAGCAGCCTGGCGATCAGCAGCATGCCAAGGCCGGTCGCCAGCCCGCTCGCGCCCGACAACAGGGAAAATGCAACGATCGCGGGAATGAGTATCTTGCGCCGTCCGACCTTGTCCGAAAGCCGCCCCATCACGATCGCGAACACGCCCCAGCTAAGGCCCAGGATGGCTGCCAGATTTCCGATGTCCTGATAGTCGAGATCAAGGTCGCGCATGATCTGGGGCGACAGGGGCATCACCAGCCACCGATCAAGACCGACCAGCCCGAAACCCAATGCGAGCAGGGCGACTGCCTTGAACTCGTAACCCGGCTTTTCTTCGCCTGCCTCTGTCATGCGTATCTCCGTGAAACTGGCTCAAGTACGGGCGAACTGTTCCTTGGCCCTGACGAGGTGGACAAGCGTGGCCGTGACCGGCGTCGACACACCGATCGCTTCGCCGGCAGCCATCACGGCGCCGTTGATGAGGTCGATTTCGGTCGCACGTCCCGCCAATATGTCCTGCAGCATCGACGGCTTATGCTCGCGATGCGTGGCGAGCGCATGATTGACGCGGGCCATGATCCGGGTTGGATCAACCGCGACCTTGTTGGCGTGGGCGACTGCCACGGTTTCTTCAACCACAGCCTCGACGATCGCCCGCCCGGCGACACTGTCCAGGCCGCCAACGGGGCATTCCAATATAGCCGAAGGCGCGTTAAGCGCGGCATTGAAGGCGACCTTTTCCCACACCGCGACTTGCGCTGACGGGTCGGCTTTGGCCGACATTCCTGCCGCTTCGAACAGGGCCTCCAGCATATGGGCCTGCGGCGTCCCCGCTTCCTCCATGCTCCACAAGGTGATCTTGCCCTTGCCGTGGGAATGCACTTCGGCAGGCGGCACGAGGTCGGCGGGCACGTCCGTCACGCCGAACATGACGTGGTCCCGACCGATCGTTGCCGCGATCGTTTCGGCATTCCCCAGTCCGTTCTGCAGGGTAAGGGCGAATGTTTCTGGCCCCACCAGATGCGCAATCTGCTGCATCGCCGTGGCGGTGTGAATACCCTTGGTGAAAACGATCACCATGCTGGCGACATCGCGCAGGGCTTGGGCGGTGCTTGCCTTGACGGGCACGTTGCGCGTGCCGCGATCGTCAATGACCGTCAGTCCGGAGGCATTCAGGGTGTCGATCCGCGCCTTGTCGACATCGACCAGCGTGACGGAGGTACCGGCCTCGATCAGCCTGGCGGCGAAATAGCAGCCCATCGCGCCCGCACCGAGCACCAGGACATTTCGGACCAGGTCTGCGTCCTTCCCCCCCATTGGAACACCACTCCAAAATAGTTTGATATAAAACTATGTTGTCAGAGAATTCCCGACTGTGCAATAGGGATTCAGGCGGCGGCGCTTCGGTTGACCTCGGGCAGTTACAGGAGAGAATTATGTACACGACGAGCAGTGCTTTTCTTGATGCCCTGACCGAGGCGGGGATTTCCTGCATCTTTGCGAATTTTGGCAGCGATCATCCCGCCATGGTCGAAGCGATCGCCCAGGCCCGAAGCGAGGGAAGGTCGATTCCCCGCATCTTCACCTGCCCCAACGAAATGGTCGGCATGAGTGCGGCGCATGGGTTCTGGCAGGCCAGCGGCGTCCCGCAGGCCGTGGTTGTTCATGTTGAATGTGGCACGCAGGCTCTGGCGGGCGCCGTCCATAACGCAGCCAAGGGGCGCGCCCCGATGCTGATCTTCGCGGGTGCCTCACCATTCACGCAAGACGGAGAGATGACCGGCAGCCGCAACGAATTCATCCAATGGATTCAGGATGTTCACGACCAACGCGGCATCGTCCGCGGCTATGTCAAATATGATAACGAGATCCGCTCCGGCCACAACGTCAAGCATCTTGTCCACCGCGCCTTGCAGTTCGCCGGGACTGATCCCAAGGGTCCGTCCTACCTGATGGGCGCGCGCGAAGTGATGGAAGCCGCAGTAGAACCGCGCGTCAATGATATCGGCCGGCACCAGCCGCTGATCCCGTCGGCGCTTCCACCCGAAGGTGTCGAGACGATCGGGCGCGCCTTGCTGGCCGCCCGCCGTCCGCTCGTGGTGACGACCTATATCGGGCGTAACCCCGATGCCGTCGAGCCTTTGACTGCACTGTGTCACCGGCTGGGGATCGGCGTGCTGGAATCGGTGCCAACCTGGATGAATTATCCGCACGATGATTCATTCTATCTGGGCAATCAGTGGAACGAACCCGTGCAGAACGCTGCGTTGGCGGAGGCCGACATGATCCTCGTGCTCGACAGCGACGTGCCTTGGATTCCCACGGTCAACCGCCCAGCGCGCGATGCGAAAATCTATCATATCGACGTTGATCCGCTCAAACAGCAGATGCCCTTGGCCGACATACCCGCGCTTGCCGCATTCCGGGCCGATGCGGCTACCTGCCTTGCCCAGCTTCACGCCTGGCTCGATACCCAGTCTGTGGAGCAGGACGCGCTAGACGAGCGGACCGAGCATTACAGGCGGCTCCACGACCAGCGGGCGGATATTCTCATGGCGCGGGAAGCGTCGGAGGATGGCAAGCCGCTGACTTCCGAATATTTTCTCTCGCGACTGCGCAGGCATGTCGATGAAACGACGCTGATCGTGAATGAGGGCATTTCGAACTATCAGGCGATCTTCAATCATCTCGCGCCCACCCGTCCGGCGTCAATGTTCACCAGCGGCGGGGGTTCGCTCGGCTGGCACGGCGGCGCTGCGATCGGCATAAAGCTGGCGCAGCCAGACAAGACAGTGATCGCTTTGACCGGCGACGGCTCGTTCATGTTCTCGGTCCCCACCAGCGTGCACTGGATGGCGCGCCGCTACGAAACGCCGTTTCTGCACATCGTGTTCAACAATGGCGGATGGAAATCACCGAAGCTGTCGACGCTCGCCGTCCATCCTTCGGGCTATGCCGCTGCGGCCGAGGACATAGACGTCAGCTTCGAGCCCGCACCCGACTATGTCGGCATTGCAGCCGCGGCCGGCGGAGCATGGGGCAAGCGCGTGACCCTGCCAGCGGAAGTTGATGCGGCGATCGAGGAGGCGTTGACGGTGGTGCGGGACGAAAAGCGTAGCGCATTGCTCGAAATCGTGATCCCGCCGCTCTGAACGGTGGTCCCAGCCAGCCGCTGAAAAGGAGTCGATAATCTGTTCTGTCGCACATGCCGAACAACGAAAAAGGCTGCATCAAGGCAGCCTTCCGTGGATGCTGGTCGGAACGAAGTGTAGCGCCCTTTATCCCCCGCCTTGCAACGCAGGATTATTCTTGCGCTCAGCCAGTTCCGCAGTGATCCGCTCATGCGCTCCCTGCCGCAGCGGGGACAGGAATGCACACAGGCCGCTCCCTGCAAGACTGACGCCGCACAGAAGGGCAATCATGGTGGGCAGAGCTGTGCCAAGTCCACCGCCAGATGCGCTTTGGGGATCGTAGCCGACCATGGAGAGGAGGAAGCCAAATAGCCCAGCTGCCAGACCCAGCCCAATTTTCTGGACGAACATGAATACCCCGAACAGGAATGATTCGTGGCGAATGCCGGTTGTCCATTCGCCATATTCGACCGTATCGGGAAGCATCGACCAATAGGCTACGGCGATACCGACAGTCCCCGTCTGCATCACTGCAAAGGCCGCTGTGGCAGAGATAGAGGCGGTTGGCTGGGCCAGCGCCATGAACGCTACTCCGGACAGGCTGGCAAGGGTTGCACAGATCCAGAGCAGACGCTTGCCCAGACGCCGCGCTACCCAGGCCCAGGCGGGAACCAATATGAAAGCAGCCGAAGTCGCAAAGGTCAGCGCCGCGCGCGATTCCGCTTCGTTGCCGACGACATATTTGAAATAGTAGATCATCGACTTGCTGATCACCGTGGTGTTCAGCGTCGCAAACAGCAGGCCGCCAATCAACAGCATGAAGGCGCGGTTTCGGGCAATCGAGACAAAGGAGCCCAAGGATTTGGGCAGATGATCACGCTGTAGATCGGCCGCTTCATCATCCGGTTCGCGCGTAACTGCAGCAACGAGGATGAAGGTCGCCGTGGCGACGATACCCCCCAGGACAGCCGTCCAGAAGAAGCCGTTGTTGGACGCCCCGCCAGCCATCTCCACCAGCGGTTGGGTGCACAGTGCGACCACCGGCCCAGCGGCAGAGGCGAACAGCACATTCAAGGCGGTAAGCTGTGTCCGCACGGCCTGATCATGGCTCAGTCGCGCGGTAAGCGACGAAAAGGGCACGGCGACCGTCGTGTAGCAGACGCGAAACAGAAGATGGCTGGCAGTAACGGCTACGACCAGGACTTTGCCTTCCAGATCGGGCGAGAGGTAGAGCAGCATGAACGACAGGGCGAGGGGCGCTGCACCGACCGCGATCCAGGGTCGATACCGTCCCCAGCGCGTTCTGGTCCGGTCCATCAAGGCGCCGGCTATGGGATCGATCACGGCGTCGAAGATTGATGCCGCCATGTAGATCGCGCCAGCGGTCGCGGCACTCAAACCTACGATGTCAGTGTAGAAGAACAGCAGAAAATAGGTGATGCTCTGCCAGTAGATGTTCAGGCCGAAATTGCCGATCGAGTATCCGAGCTTGCGAGGCAGGGTGAGCGGCGTGGCTGTCGGGGTCATGAGAAGGTCCTGCCCTGGCCTATTGTCAGCACCGCACCAAGCGCCAGATCCAGCGCATCCTTGCCTGCCGCAAACCGATATTCGCCTTCATTGATACGCCAGCCATTTAGGCTTGGGTCGAAACGGGCGATCAGCCGGGGGTCGATGCGGATCGTGCAGTCGCGGCGCTCGCCCGCTGCAAGTTCCAACTTGTCCCAGCCGCACAGGCGCTGATCGACGTCCCCGTCGACATGGGTGAGGTAGAGCTGTGGCACATCGCACCCTGCGTTCGCGCCGCTATTGGTCACAGTGAAGCTTGCCGTCGCAGTTTCGCCGTCCCAGGTGAGTGCCAGACCAGAATATGTGAAAGCAGTATAGCTCAGGCCAAAGCCGAACGGGAAGAGCGGAGTGTATGCATTGCGGGCGAACCAGCGATATCCGACACTCGCGCCTTCTTCATAGGGCAATGGAAAAACATCCTTGGCGTTGGCCGCGTCGAAGGCTGACTGGCCAAGGCCGAAGAGCTGGGGTCGCGGCAGCTGGTCGACAGATGCCGGAAAAGTGATGGGCAGCCGCCCCGAAGGATTGACTTTGCCAAGCAGGATGTTCGCGATTGCTTCACCTCCGCGATTTCCCGAATACCATGCTGCGATCACTCCCGCGACATCTTGCAGCCAGGGCATCATCACTGGTCCGCCGGTTTCGAGCACGACGATCGTGCGCGGATTGGCCTTCGCCACCGCCTGAATCAACTCGTCCTGTCCATTGGGCAGCGACAGGTCCGGCACATCGACGGACTCGGTCGTCCACTGGGTGGCGAACACGATGGCCACATCGGAACGACTTGCGATTTCTGCGGCTGCGGCTGGATAGGCGCCATCGTTGAGATACAGCTCTGTATCGGGCAATGCGGCGCGCAGCGCTGCATAGGGTGATGAGGGGTGGTAGATCATCGTCCGCGGAACGCCGACTGCGGAGACGCCCATTGCCGGGATCTGGATGCCGGGTCCATCGATTGCAGTCACATAGGACGAACCGCCCCCCGCAAGCACACCAAATTCCGCCATCCCGCCAATCACCGCGATCGTGCCGGGGCTGCCCAATGGCAGAGCCCCGTCTTGATTGCGCAGCATTACGATGCCCTGTTCTGCGGTGCGCCGGGAAATATCCGCATGCGCCGCATAGTCGATGGGGCCCGGTACGGCGGGCCGGTCCATAAGACCTACGGCAAACAGGGAACGGAGTATGCGGTGAACCATGTCGTCCAGTCGCGCCGCCCAGGCCGGGTCGCTTTCCACCTTCGCGCGCAGCGGTGCGTCGAAAAAGACTTCGGCGTCCAACTGGTCGCCCGATTGCTGGTCCAGTCCGGCCATGGCTGCGTCGACGCTGCGGACCGATCCCCAGTCGGACATGACCCAGCCGGGATATTTCCAGTCATTCTTGAGCACCGTATTGAGCAGCCAATCGCTCTCGCTACAGAAGCTTCCATTGACCAGATTATAAGCGCACATCACCGACCCTGGCTGGCCGACTTCGATAGCCAGTTCGAAAGCGAGCAGGTCGCTTTCCCTGGCAGAGGATTCGCTGATTCTGACGTCGGCGCTGAAGCGCCCGGTTTCCTGGTTGTTGAGCGCGAAGTGCTTGACGGTCGAGATGATATTCTCATCCTGAATGCCGCGAATACTCTCGCCTGCCAAAATGCCGCTGAGCAGGGGGTCTTCGCCAAAATACTCGAAATTGCGCCCATTGCGCGGCTCGCGGGCGAGGTTGACGCCCCCAGCGAGCATGACATTGAAGCCTTTCATGCGGCTCTCGTTACCCAGCACCTTGCCGCAGTCGCGGGCCAGTTTGCGGTCCCAGGTGGAAGCCAGCGAAATGGTTGAGGGCAGGGCGGTTGCGCCGTCGCCTGGCCGACATTCGTCGGGATTGGTCACACCAACGCTGGCATCGGTTTCTTGCAGCGCGGGAATGCCAAGTCGCGGTACGCCGGGAACATATCCGGCTGAACCCAGGGCCTCCACAGGCGCAGGGATGCCCTTGCGCGTTCGTCCCATCGGCCCATGAACAATCGCCAGCTTCTCATCCAGCGACATTTGCCGGACCAGGTCCGCTGCTCGCTCGTCTGCCGTGGCGGTAAAGCTGTTTGCCGCTGTGATCTCATCTAGTTTCGCTTCCATGCAGACTCCCTTCCCGGCGTATTTGGCGGGCACCGACCGTGCCGGAATCGCCCTGCTCTCATTCTTACATGACAACATTGGCATATTGCACTTATGCTGGTCAATGACTCCACTGCGAGAGCAAGTGCTTTTGGGGGTGAGGAGGGGCCCAGTGCCTGTTCCACGATGGCAGATATGGCGAAATTTCGGCGTATAAACGCCATTTATCGGGTCAAGAATGCCCATTTGGACGCGGTTTGGCAGATGCATGTGACAGTGCGGTCAGCATCGTGCATGGCCTGACAATGTTGTCTTGACTCAAGCGAACTAGTATGAGATCAAACAATTCCAGAAACTAATATCTGGGGAGGAAAACCGTGAAATCTACGCTTTTGGCCTGCACGGCCATCATATTTGCCCTGTCGTCAGTCCCGGCGGTCGCGCAGGATGCATCGAGCCAGGATGATGCTGGCAAGGCCGCTGACTCCAGCGATATCATTGTCACCGCGAACAGGACGGAATCGCGCCTGTCGAAAACGCCGCTTGCGATGACCGCGATCTCGCAAGATGGCTTGCGGGATGCAGGGGTCGTCGATGCCCGCTCGCTCGGCCAGATCGTACCCAATCTGCAGATCAGCACCGATCGCGATAACGCGCGAGTGGCCATTCGCGGGGTCACCTCTGCCGACACGACTGAAAAGGGCGATCCTTCGGCCGCCTTCCTGCTGGACGGGGTCTATATTGCGCGCTCATCCGACATTCTCGGCAGCTTTTTCGATCTGGAGCGCATCGAAGTTCTGCGCGGTCCACAGGGCACGCTATATGGTCGCAATACCACGGCTGGCGTGATCAACGTGATTTCCGCCAGGCCCAAGGCGGAGTTTGAGGCTTCGGGCGATGCCTATTTCGGCAATTATGGCCAGCGCGGCGCGACAGCCATGCTCAATGTTCCGGTTGGCGCTTCGCTGGGCCTGCGCGCTGCCGTGAATTACGAACGGATGGACAATGTCATTAAGCTGGCCAACACCAGCGGCGGCACTCTTCTCCCGGCTCGTGATATCTTTTCCGGGCGCCTGTCGTTCGGCGGCACCCTGGGCGACCGTTTCAAGTTCGTCATGCGGGGGGACTATTCAAACGCGAACGGCAGCATGCTCAATGTCCTGCCCCTGGCCAATGCCTATAACACGGCTGTCGCCAAGGGCGTGGACCAGCCCCACATCGGTCGCAGCACAAAGGATTATCTGACCTATCCCTTTGCGCTCGCTGGACCGGATCAGCGTGACTATAAGTTTGGCGGGATCATGGGCGAATTTTCCTATGATTTTGGCCTGTTCGAGCTGACCTACCTCGGTTCCTACCGCGAAACCCATCGTGACGACCGGCGCAATTACATCGTCGGAAGCTTCACCAGCAACCCGGCGGTTTATCGAGGGCGTTTCAACCAATGGTCGCACGAACTGCGCGCCGCCTTCGGTCAGGGCAATCCGCTGCATGGCCAGTTCGGGCTCTACTACTTCCGCGAAAAGAGCGACATTTCGCTGATCCTTGGCCCGCCGGAAGCGAATGGTCCGGGCGGTCCCAACGCGATCGGCTTCGGCTTCATCCAGGGGCCAACGCAGTCAACGTCCAAGGGCGTTTTCGGAACCTTGACCTATGACGTTACGCCCGAACTCCATTTGACCGGCGGGGTCCGCCATACCAAGGACGAAAAGTCCCGCGACGGCTTGACGGTGACACGCTATCCAACCGCAGCGGTATCACCGTGCAATGCGCTTCAGTGCACGCTCAACACGAACATCGCGGCGAATGACTGGAGCAAGACCACCTGGAAGATCGGCGTCGATTATGACTCGCCGATCGGGCTCATCTTTGCCAATGTTTCAACCGGTTACAAGGCTGGTGGTTTCAACGACGGGTGCCTTACGACATCTGGCGGAGTGGGCTGTATCCTGACGCCGGAGACGCTTTTCTATCAACCCGAAAATCTGACCGCCTATGAAGCTGGCGTAAAGTTGAGGTTGAGCAATGCCATTCGCCTGAACGGCGCGGTCTTCCACTACGACTATTCCGGACTGCAACTCAATCAGGTCGTCACCACTCCGGTTCCTGGCAACCGCACCAGCAATGCCGCCAAGGCCAAGGTCGATGGCATTGAACTTGAAGCAAACATCACGCCTTATGCAGGCGGAGCCTTCTCGGTCGGGGTGAATTATCTGGATGCACGCTTTGCCGACTTCATCCCCGACGTCACGTTCCCGAACAGTACGAACCCGCTGAGCTTCGCCGGAAAGCAGCTCGACCACGCCCCCAAATGGACCGCGAACCTGGGCTACACGCATACTATTGCCCTGGCTAACGATGCCGAGATCGAACTTGGTGTGCGTTCGCTGCTCAGTTCGAGCTACGCCATTACGAACCTTGGCACTCTTTCGCAGTTCAAGCAGCCGGGCTTTTCGAAGACTGACCTGAACATTACCTACAACGCGCCGGAGAAGCGCTATTATGTTCAGCTGTTCCTGAAGAACCTTGAGAACGAACTGACCGTTTCTCAGGCTCAGGGCGGGCGTCTGGCCAACGTTCAGTTTGAACAGCCCCGGACCTACGGTGTACGCGCCGGCTTCAAGTTCTGAACCCTTCGGGTTTGCATGATAGGGAAAAGGGGCGGCAGTTTGCTGCCCCTTTTCTGTTTAGAGGTAACGTCCCAGGGATAGTCACTTTCGCACCACTGGCTCCGAAGGTGAATTCTCTAGCGGTATTGCGCTTCTTATCCTGACACATCACCCTTGGCCTGTCTGATCCAGCGCATACGCAGCTGAACTGGGGTGCCCTTGTCGGGCAGGACTCGTTGAATGTGGGAATAGGGTTAAGGCACGGGTCCAGTGGATTGGCGGACGATCAAGCCCAGATCGAGCTCTACCCGCCGGTTCGAACGTGGCCTGATCAGCTGCTGCACGGCAGCATGAACCATCTCGCTCAGCGGTTGATTGATGGTTGTAAGGGGCGGCCAGATCAGGCTGGCCACCGGGCTGTCGTCGAAACCGCAAACCGACAGCTTTTCGGGAATGGCAATCCCGCGGCCCAATGCGCAGGATATGACGCCCGTTGCCATCTCATCGTTCGAGGCAAATATCGCGGTTGGCGGATCGGGCAGGTCAAGCAGGTCGGTGGCAGCCTCGAAGCCTGATCTGGATGTGAAATCCCCCTGGCGAACCATGTCGAGAGGGACAGTGCCCGCGAGCCTTGCAAAATGATCGAGAAATGCCCCCAACCGGATTCTTGACGACGTATGGCTTGCATTGCCGACGATAAAACCAATTCGGCGATGACCCAGGGACCATAAATGATCCACCATGGTTTTGACGGCAGCCGCGTCGTCGACAACCACCTCCGCGCCGCTTTTCAAATGCTCGCCCGGAGCAAGCCGTGAGTAGGGGAGGCTCAGTTCCTGCAAGGTCTCTATCAATTCATGACTGTCGCAGACCGGCGGCATGACGATAAACCCCGACACGCGCAGATCCGAAAGCTGCGCTGCGATCTGATCCTTGTTCTGCAGGACTTCTGCGGCCAGCGATTCGGCGATCAGGTGATAGCCAGCGTTCCGACATGCACCGAGTGCAGCGTCCTGAACTTCCATCTGATATTGCGATTTCCGTTCGGGAAACAACAGGGCAATCGTCATATGGCGGCCGCCGCGAATTGTACGAGCGCCCATGTTGGGAACGAAACTCAGCGCATCGATCGCTTCCAATACCCGCGTCCGCGTCGCCTCGCCGACATAGGACTGATTATTGATAACCCGGGACACCGTCTTGAAAGACACGCCAGCCAGCCTCGCCACGTCGACGATGGTCGGTTTGGATTTGATCCTTTGGCTGTCTGACTCTTTCATCGGTCCTGGGTCACTTGGTGTCTGCGATGTGGTCGCAGAAGGATTATCCGGCATCGGCAGATCGTTCGGACTGGCAACTAACTAAAAGCGACCGCTGCTCTCCAGCAGGGGCCACGCGGCGGTATCTGGCTCCGATGCGCCTGATTGGCCCCTTATCTTACACATGCACAATCAAAAAGCACTTTCACCCGGCCAATGCTCTGCAATCAAGCAGCGTGTGATAGCGGCGCTTAACATGCTGCGCGGAACGATCACATATGGCGGGGTCTGGAGGAAAGTCAGGTGGGCTAGCAATCCAGTATGGGTTCAGCATATTCGAAGATCCAAAAGCTGGAGGATCGGCAAGAAGCGGCATAGGACAAATTGTCACAGGTCCGCCAACAGCGAAGGCGGCAACTTGCGTAACGCCTGAAAATTTCAGCTTTTTAGGACATCGGACCGGCGCAGATCATTTTGACTTAAGTCATTGAGCGGTCGCAGGTGATGCGACAGACCGCGCAAACCGGATGACAATCTGCCTTGCAAGGATTAGTGGCGCCCTTGAATGTCTGTGATGCGTGCCCTTCTGATGCGACACCGCGCCTTGGCCCTGCTGGTGGTCATGGCGGCGCTGTGCATGAAGATCATAGTGCCAACAGGGTTCATGATCGGGCAGAATTCCAAGGTTTTGACGATCCAGCTTTGCCATGATGGTTTAGGCGGCGTGATCACCAAGCAACTCGTCATCCCCATGAAGGATGGCGGGGACGAATCGGGGCAAAAGCAGGGGAAGGGCGAATGTCCTTTCGCCGCGCTGTCCATGGCCTCGCTGGCCGGGGCCGATCTTTCGCTTCTGGCGCTGGCGCTGGCCTTCATCCTCGCGCTCGGCTTTGCGCCGACGCGTATCAATTTTCCCAAACGCGTATCCCATCTGCGTCCGCCGCTGCGCGGACCGCCGGCTTTGGCCTGACAATCTAACCGTTTGTCTGACCGGCCGGCGTGCGCGCTTTCGCTGTGCGTGCGCCGGCTTAGCCGGAGCAACATTCCATGTACGAACTGCTGTGCCGTTCCCCGGAACGGCCCTGGGCGCCGACGCCCCAGCGGCTGGATTGCGTCCCTGAAACGGCCAATCTCAAGCCGCTTATCCTGCATATGCGGGAAAACCGCTCACCGCTGAGCCAGCACGCGCGCGTCTGTTTCAGCGTCATCGGACTCCTTTTCATGGTGACCAGCATCGGGCCTGCCTTGCATGGCCACTGGTTGGTTCCTGCCTTCTCCATTCTGGCGATGGCTGTCCTGACTTTCGCGCTCGAAAGCCATGGCAAATCGACACCAGCCCATGAGACGCTCGAACTGGACGACGGCCGGGTCCGGCATCGCGACAGTAGCGGCCGCCAGATCGAGCTCCCCGCGTTCTGGATGCGCCTTGCCGCCGAGGGGCGCAGCCCATCCGACCTGCGCCTGTTCCTGCGTGGTCGTGATGGCAGCTTTGAGTTCGGGCGCTGCCTCAGTCTGGATGAGCGCCGGGCCGTGGCACCGCTGGTCGCGGCGGCGCTGGCGCAAGTGCGGGGGGGCTAAGCCATGGGCATTTTCACCGTTTCGGACGAGCGCCACCGTCAGTTGCAGCGCTTTCGTCGCAACAGCTGGATGGCAATTGCGCTGTGGGCTGCGCTGCGCCTGGCTGATGCTGCCTTCGGTTTCGGCCTGATCGAACCGACCGAAACCCTCGCTGCGCAGGACATTTCCGTCTGCGCCATTGAACATCGGGAATCCGGGCAGACCGCGTTTGAGAAACTCAGGCGGCTGATCCCTTGAACCCATCCAAAATTAGACAGGGGGACTATCATGAAGACTTCACTATTCGCGCTCACTTGCGCGCTTGCCGCCACTTCGCCCGCTCTTGCCGAGGACGAACCGCAGTCGACGGGATGGACGCCAGAGATCATCGTGACCGGCGTGCGCGACGGCTATGATGTTCCGGCCGCGACTTCGGCCACACGGGTTGCCACGCCCGTCGAGAAGATCCCGCAATCGATCCAGTCGCTGACGCGCCAATTGATCGAGGATCAGGATCTCCAGAACCTGACCGATGCATTGGTCAATGTCTCCGGCATAGTGCCGACCAGTCAGGGCCAGGCTGTTTTGCAGCCGACATTGGTGCGCGGATTCAAGGTCAATTACTTCATCGACGGCATCCCGACCTACCAGCTGCCCGAGGGGGCTGCCGACCCGGCCACGCTGGTATTTGTAGACCGGATCGAGGTCGTCAAGGGGCCGACTTCCACACTCTATGGCGGTGGCGCCGGCGCGCCGCTTTCGGGCCTTATCAACCTTGTCTCGCGCGATCCCTCCACGACGAACCTGTTGATGAATGCCGGACTGCGTGCAGGCAGCTTCAATAGCTGGGGCGGCGATGCAGACATCAATCTGCCGATCGGGGCAATGGCCGCCTTTCGCGTGTCGGGCATGGTCGAAAGTGCCGACAGTTTCATCGACTTCGTCACGATGGACCGGTTCGGCATCTTTCCGAGCCTGCTGGTAAAGCTTGGGCCGGACACGCGGCTCGTCGTTCGCGGGCGCTACAACAAGATCGAGCAGACCGAATATGCCGGACTGCCGGTTGAACTGATAAAGCCGAACCTGGTCATCGACCGAAATGTTTTTGCCGGCGCGCGCGATGCCCCGCGCACATCGGTCGAGAACAAGGCGATCACCGGTACCCTGACGCACAGCTTCTCGGATGGGGTGCAAGCCGAACTGTCGATAAACCGGACACTCAACAAGTTCGATGAATGGGCGACGTTCCCCTATGGCCAGATCGCAGGGACGGTCTACAATTTCGGCAGTGCGCGCCTGCCGTCCGACACGCAGAAAACCTATACTACCGGTACCGTGACCGCCAAACTTGGTGATGCTGCTATCCGACAGACGCTGTTGGCCGGCGTGGATTATGACGAGACCGACTATTATGCCCGGCTCGACTTCAACGTGGCGTGGGGCGTTGTCGATTTCGCAAACCCGCTGCCCGCAGGCTCGTTCGGTGCGCCGCCCCCGATCTTCTACGATCAGCGGGATCGCATGAAGACCATTGCGATCTTCGCGCAGGATCAGGTCAGCATCGGCGAGCGATTGGACCTGACGCTGGGCCTGCGCTGGACCCGCCTCAAGATCGCCAGCGATCTCGGCTTGTTCGGCGCGACCGAGGAATCCTCGAGCAAGGTTACCCCGCGCGCTGGTCTGACCTATCGGATTGCCGATGGCGTGTCCCTGTTCGCGGGCTATTCCGAGGGCTTCCAGGGGGTGGTCGGCGGGGCCTTCTACGGCCTGACGCCCAAGCCCGAAACATCCCAGGCCTGGGAAGCCGGCATCAAGCTCAACGCTCCGATCAAGGGGCTGACGGGAACTGCCGCGCTATATCAGGTCACGCGCCAGAACGTCCTGACGGCCATACCGAACAGCTTTTTCTACAGCCAGGACGGCGAACAACGTGCCTGCGGCGCTGAACTCGACCTGATCTATGAGCCGACGCCAAGCCTCTCTCTCCTGTTCAACTACGCCTACACCGACGCCAAGGTGACCATGGCCACGACCATCCCGGTGGGCGACCGCCTGCGCGCGGTGCCCAGGCACTCGGCACGCCTCGCGGGCCGTTATAGATTCCAGAGCGGTGCGCTGAAGGGGCTCGAGGCCGGGGCCGGCATGACCATAGTGTCGGAGCGGGAGCTGACCTTGCCGAACAGCGTGGCAATCAACGGTTCGACGCTCGTCGATGCCCAGGCATCCTACGATCTGGGGCCGGTTCGGCTCGGCGTCTCGATCGTCAACCTGCTCGGGTCGAAGGCCTTCGCGCCCTACCAGTATCTGGGCGGCGCCTATGTAACGCCGGTCCAGCCCCGCTCAGCCTTCGTCACTCTCCGTGCCGGCTTCTGAGGAGATCATGACCATGACCACCAACCGTCGCACGATCCTGCAAGGACTCACCGGGGCCGCGATCCTTGCCCCTTACCTCGCGCTTGAGCAGGCCATGGCGGCTCAGGCCGATAGCGTCTCGACCGGCGCGCCTGCCAAACCGGAGCCGACCGAACAGAAGGCCATGGCCTATCAGCACATGGAGGCCATGCACCGCGTCCTTGGGCCAGGCCTGTGGGGCCAAGAGCAGATTGCCATGCTGGTCTACCCCAAGTTCACCGCGCTCGACCTTGTCGGCCCGCACTATTTCTTCGCCTGCCTGTTCGGGGCAAAGGTTCACCTCGTCACGACCGAGAAGGATCTCTCGCCCGTGATGTCCGACCTGGGCCTGGCCATCACACCCACGGTGACGATGGCCGACGCGCCAAAGGATCTAGATGTGCTCTTCGTGCCGGGCGGGACCGAGGGTACGCTCTCGGTCATGGGCCGGACCGACACGATGGCGTGGATCCGAGATCGGGCTGCCCGCGCCAAACACATTACCAGCGTTTGCACTGGCTCGATGGTGCTGGCCAAGGCGGGGTTGCTCAAGGGCAAAAGGGCGACCTCTCACTGGGTCGCCCGCGACGTTCTGGCTGATTTCGGGGCGATCCCGGTCAACGAACGCGTGGTCAAGGACGGCAATATCCTGACTGGCGCCGGGGTGTCGGCAGGTCTCGATTTTGCGATTGCCCTGGTCGAGCAGCTTCGTGGGCGTGCCTATGCCGAGGCATTGGTCCTGCAAGGGGAATATGCCCCTGATCCCTCGATAAAGGGCGGCACGTTGGCCACAACCTCTGCACCTGTCGGCGAGATGATGAGCGAAATGTTCGCGCCAGTCGCCGGCATGTTCCGCGCGATGGCCAAGGCCTGACAGGCCTGAATTCCGATTTCAAACCATGGAAAACAATATGATCAAGACTTCTCGTGCAGCCCTGCTTGCTGCTTCCATTCTCGCAACGCCAGCCTATGCGGAGGAAGCGCCGACGTCCGGACAGGACACGATCGTCGTCATTGCGACCAGAACGCCCACCAAACTGGCGGATACGGCCGCGCCGGTGTCAGTTGTGACGTCGCAAACTTACGAGGATCGCCAGTCGCAGTCCCCCTATGACGCGCTGCGTTTGATCCCCGGCGTCAATGTCGGCGGCGGCCCCCGTCAGCAGGGAGAAATGCCTGCCATTCGCGGCTTCGACAGGCGTCAGATCATCATCACGGTCGATGGCGCACGGCGCAATACGACCGAGACCTTGCGCTCGCCACTCTATGTCGATCCCAGCTTCCTGCGGCAGGCCGAAGTTCTGAAGGGGGCCAGTTCTGCGCTCTATGGTGCCGGCGGCCTTGGCGGGGTTCTGGCGTTCGAAACGATCTCGGCACAAAGTCAGCTCCAAGAGGGTAAGGATGTCGGGGCGCGGGCCTTTGCGCAGTATCAGTCCGGCAGCCATGCCCAGCGCTATGGTGGCCAGGTCTATGGTCGGACAGGGGCTGTCGATGCGCTCTTCGCCGTGGCGTTTCGGGATTCCGGCAATATCCGGATGGGCGGGAATGCGGGCGATCTCGATCCGGCGGACAGCGACACCAAGACCTGGCTCGCCAAAGTCGGCCTCAATCTCGGCAACTTCCGGGCGGAGGCTTCGCAGAAATATTTCACTCTGGACGATTTCGGTCCGAACAACCCGCAGGCTGACAACAGTTTCGTTGCCAAGCAGCCGCACACCGTGACGGCGAATGAAACCGTGCTCAACCTGACTGGCGGCAACGATTCCGGCAGCTGGACAATGAAGGCGACGCTCTATCGCACATCGCTGCGTTGGCGGACCGATCCCTATCTCAACCTCACCGGATCGAACACGATGACTCGAACCACCGGGGGGTCGCTGCTCTCAACCCACCAATTCTCGCTTGGCGGCATTGCCAACAAGCTGACGCTGGGAATGGATGCCTATGAAGAACGTAATCATAATGTGAGCAATGGTTTGCCGGATACTGTCAATCCGGATGGCAAGCAGACGGTGTTCGGCGCATTCGCGCAGGATGAAATCGGTCTTGCTCCCTGGCTTTCGATCACCCCGGCTGTTCGCTGGGACCAGTTCAAGACATCGGTCGATACAGCCGTTGCGCCTGATCAAAAGACCGACCGTGTGACCTTCAAGGGGACAATCGCAGCGCGGCCTGTCGAAGGCCTGCTGCTCTGGGCCAGCTATGGCGAGGCCTATCGCGCGCCGACCGTTTCGGAACTCTACCAGAATCTCAGCCGGACTTCGGCCTTGTTCAATTTCCGCCCCAACAACGCGCTTAACCCTGAAAGCGCAGAAGAGTTCGACATCGGGCTGGGATACCATAGCGATGGCCTTCTTGCGGGTGGCGACCGGCTTTCCGTTCGCACGAGCTGGTTCACCAGCAATGTCAGCGACCTCATCACATCGCGGACAGTCGGGAGCTTCACGCGGACATTCCCCTTCAGCGGTACAGGACTTGTCTTCCAGTATCAGAATGTCAGCAAGGCGCGTCGTCGCGGTCTTGAGGCCGAGATTGCCTATGGGATCGGCCCCGTCGATTTCTCCGCTGCCTACAGCCGGGTCCGCAGCGTTGATCGGAACAGCGGGGAAAAGCTGTTCTCCTCGCCTGACAGGCTGGCGCTCATCGCTGGTGTGCGCATTGTCGACGCGGTCAAGATCAATTGGACATCGCAGATCGTCTGGGCGCAGGACTATGACACGACAGTCATCCGCCGTCGCGCCGCCTATGATGTGCACGACGCTTTTGTCACCATCACGCCCGCCAGCTTGCCTGTCCGCCTCGACCTTGGCGTGACCAATATCTTCGACAAGCGCTACGCGCTGTACAAGAACTCGACGGCCAACCCCAACACCTTCGAGGAAGGCCGCAGCCTTCGAGCCACTCTCACCATCCGTTTCTGATACAGGTCTCAGACGAGGAACAATCTCATGAAACACCCAGTTGCTCGCGGCGCCATCCTGGTCGCCACACTGTTCGGCACAATCTCGCCGCTATGCGCAAAACCCCGGACGCAGCCGGTGGAAATCCGGTTTGACGCACGCGTAGGTGACGAACCCGCACGCTGTGGCCAAGCCTATTCGAACATCGGCAGCGCCAGGGCTGGAATGCAATTTCAGGACATGCGCATCTATGTTTCGGCGGTAAAGCTGATCGACGCGCAGGGCCGTGAAGTGCCCGTCACACTGACCCCGGACGGCCAATGGCAGAGCGATCAGGTTGCCCTGCTCGATTTCGAAGACCGGACCGGCAATTGCAACGGTAACCCAAGCACCAACATGGTCGTTCGCGGCACTGTGCCAAAGGGTGCCTATAATGGCCTCGTCTTTGAAATCGGCGTGCCGCAGGCGGTCAACCACCAGGATCCGACACTTGCCGCCGCGCCGCTCAACGTGACCGGGCTGACCTGGCCCTGGCGCGTGGGATACAAGTTCACGACCATCGATCTTGAAACGAGCGGCGGTGCTGGCGGCGCCAATGCAGCCACCGGCTTTTCGATCCATATCGGCAGCACCGATTGCGGCGATGGTCCGTTGATGAAAGCGCCGAGCGCGCCTTGCAAAATATCCAACCGCTCAAGCTATCGGCTTGATGGCTTCAACCCTGCCTCGTCCAAGGTGGTGCTGGATTTTGCCGCGTTGCTTGCAGGCACCGACATCACGGTCAACGCGCCCCGCACGGCTTCGGGTTGCATGTCCGGACCCGATCCGGACTGTGTGGCAATCTTCGACCGGCTTGGCCTGACGTTCGACGGGAAGCCATCGACCGGCCAGAAATGGGTGCGGGCGGAATAAGCGATGCGTACCGCCACGATCGCCCTGCTGCTGTCCGGCCTGCTGCTCGCATTCAGCGTAGCCCATGCCGGGCAGCGGCAGGGCGGTGCCCTGCAACCGATCGATGCGATGGTGCCAAGCAAGTATGACTTCGGGTTGCCCGCTTGGACGCCCAGGCCGCTCGAACCGGCATCGAACCCGACGACTCCGGCCAAGGTCGAACTTGGCCGGTACCTCTTCTACGACACCCGCCTGTCGCGCGACGGATCGAAATCCTGCGCGAGTTGCCACGAGCAGGCCCGCGCTTTCACCGATGGTCTGGCTCGTTCCGCAGGTGTCACGGGTGATCTCACCCATCGCAACGCGATGTCGCTGGCCAATGTCGCCTATTTTCCGGTGCTGACCTGGTCCAACCCGCTGCTCAAACATCTTGAGCAACAGGCGCTTGTACCCCTGTTGGGTCAGGAACCGGTCGAACTTGGCCTCGCTGGAATGGACGAAGACGTTAATCGTCGACTGAGCGAGGAGCCGCTCTACCAACGGCTCTTTCCAAAGGCTTTTCCGGAGGTGCGTGGCCAGATGTCGATGGCTACCATCGTGCGCGCCCTGTCGGCATTTGAGCGTACGATCATCTCGGTTCGTTCGCCCTACGACCGCTATCGCTACGAGGGGGACGTCGGCGCGGTTTCGGACGCCGTCATTCGCGGTGAGGCCTTGTTCTTTTCCGAACGGGCAGAATGCCATCATTGCCACAACGGTCTCAATTTCGCCGATACAGTGCTGCACGAGCGCAACCGGGCGGGCGAGATCGCTTTCCACAACACCGGTCTCTACAATCTCGATGGCAAGGGCGCTTACCCCGCCGACAATAGCGGCATCATGGAAATCACCGGGCGGCCCGATGACATGGGACGGTTCCGTGCCCCCAGCCTGCGCAATGTGGCGGTAACCGCTCCTTACATGCACGACGGTTCGATCGAGACGCTGGATGGCGTGCTCGATCATTATGCGGCTGGCGGCCGAACGATCAAGACTGGCGCCTACGCCGGCGTCGGCCATGACAACCCGCTGAAAAGCTCCTTTGTCCCCGGCTTCACGCTGACTGTGGGCGAACGTGCCGATCTCCTCGCCTTCCTCAACGCGCTGACCGACGAGCAATTCCTCCACGATCCGCGCTTCTCAAACCCCTGGCTGGCTGCAAAGGACAAACATCGATGAACCGGATACTGACCGCACTGGCTGCACTGTCCCTGCCGATCGCGGCAATCTCTCCCGCGAGCGCGCATACCACGCTGCGCAGTTCCAGCCCGGCCAGCGGCAGCGTGCTCATGCAGGCACCGCCGCAACTGTCGCTGACATTTCTGGAACCGGCGCGACTGACCTCGCTGGTCCTGGTGACAGCGTCGGGTGAACGCAAGCTGGCGTTCGCGCCGACGGGCATTGCGCTGAAGTTCACCACGATGAGGCCACGTCTCGAACGCGGTCGAAACGAGGTACGCTGGACAGCGCTCTCTCAAGACGGCCATGTGATCGAGGGAAGCATCATCATCGTACTTCGCGCGCCGGCCTGAGACGTGCTCGGACTCCTTTCTGCCATCCTGAAAGGACTGGGGTACGCCGCAGCTTTCTCCGCTGCGGGCACGGTCCTTGCCCGCACGACGTTGCGAGCCGGGCCGCACTCCATTCCGGGCGCAAACGGACTGATCCGGACCGCGGGCATCGGTCTGGCTATCAGCGCGGTGCTGATGGCCGCTATCTATGTTGCGCGTCTTGGCGGCGATCTCGATGCCGCCATGATCCAGGCCATGGTCCTTTCGCCGCTGGGCGCGGCGCTGGGCCTGCAACTGGGCGGAGGGCTGCTCATCGCCGCGGTGCCCGCGCGGTCAAGCGCCATGCTGGGCGCCATTGCGATAATCCTGGCGTTCGGTTTAATCGGCCACGCGCCGACGCGCGGTCTGCTGTCCGCGGCGACCGTCACAATGCACGTTACTGCTGCGGCCTGGTGGCTGGGCGGACTCTGGCTCCTCGTTCTGGCCGATCGCCTGCCTGATGGGCGTTTGGCGGCATGGCTTGGAGCCTTCAGTCGGCAGGCGATCTGGCTGGTGGTTCTGCTCGTTCCGGCAGGGACGGTGACAGCTGCCCTGTTGCTTGAATTTCACCCGGACCTTGCGCGCACCTACGACCGCGGCCTCCTGGCCAAGGCTGTGCTTACATTGGGCTTGCTCGCGCTGGCTGCCATCAATCGCCTTGTTCTTACACCCCGCATTGCCTGGGATGCTGCCGCCATCCGCAAGCTGCGGTGGACGGTCAGGACGGAAATTTGCCTGTTTGCCTGCATCTTTGCAGTCACAGCCTGGCTGACGACATGGCAATCGCCCCATGCGGCGGTTCATGGCGATCACGACGTGCAGGTCGTCGGTCCGGTCACGATCGTCAATCCCTGGGCACCTGCCATGCCAGGGCGCCTCGGCACCAGCGCGGGCTATATGGTGATCCTCAACAACCAGGCGAGCGACGATCGGCTCCTGTCGGCGAGCAGCCACTGGGCCGAGCATGTGAGCCTGCACGTCTCGACCAGGGATGGAGACATTTCCCGTATGAGCGACCTCGACGCGCTGCCGGTGCCTGCACACGGACAGGCGGAATTTGCCCAAGGCCACAACCACCTGATGTTCACCGGACTATACGCGCCCTTCGTCGTTGGCGACGTTGTTCCGGTCACGCTCCAATTTGAAAGGGCCGGACAGGTTCAGGTCATGCTGCACGTCAAGCCGTTGGCAGATGTCGGTACAGGTACTCACACGCATTGAACGGCGGTCGGAATCAACGCGGGTAAAAGGGGAGTGAGCCTGCCAACAGATCTCATGTCGAAAGCCGTACGGCATGTCGATGCAGCCCAACGGCTGATATGCTGGAGATGCCTGCGGCATTGATGAGCTATCGAAGATTGCTCCGGAGCGACGCACCAGCGTTCCATCCAGATACCCAGGACTGTTCACGTAAGGCCGGGATAACAAGAGGCCGACATGCAAAGCTGCGACCTGGAGAGCGACCTAACGCGACAGACGGAAAGGAAGGCGCGCGGAGCAACCTTCATAACCGTCTAAAAACTTTGAAGATTTTGGTGGACGCACTAGGGCTCGAACCTAGGACCCGCTGATTAAGAGAAATTGGATTCGGCGTCTCGCGGTGGAACATGGAGTAACCTTGGGGCACATCGTGTCACCTATGAAGTCTATGATTTCCCTTTATTTTCCTACCTTTTCCCGGCAATATCCTGAGCAAGCTGAAATGGGGCATTACTTCCGATTTGCTGCACAGTTTGCTGCACACTTGAGGCTGCTATGGCTACAAAAAAATTCTCTGATCCGTGGCTCCGAGGGCTGAAAGCTGCTGAGCCTGGGTCTCGCGATGAGTGGATGGACGAAATCGAGGCTGGGTTGATCGTTCGCGTCAATCCGAAGCGCCGGGTGTCGTTTCTTCTCATGGCGCGATTTCCAGGAGGTGATGGCACAACGCTGCACGCTAGCCGGCGTGTTCTCGGAGATTATTGCCCGGCTGACGCGAAGGACCGCGTGTATGTCGTCGCTAAGGGCGTCTGTAGACTCACACTAGACGCCGCTCGCCAGAAGGCGCGCGAATGGAAGGCGATAATCGCCGAGGGTAGGGATCCCGGCAAACCTGAGGCTGAGGCTGAGGCTGAACCTGAAGTTGAATCAGACACCATCGCGTCGGTTTTCGCCGAGTATTTTAAGCGCCATGTTATGAAAGAGGGGCAGAAAGACGGTCGCGGCAAGCCACTCGCGCCGCTGCGGTCCGCCAGCGAAATCCAACGGATATTTGACCACTACATCTTCGCCGATCTCGACGGCAATGAGCGGTGGCGCGACCGTTTGATCGCATCCATCGCCCGGCGTGATGTGACTAAACTGCTCGATACGATCCAGGATGCCAGCGGTGCAACACAATCAGACGCGGTGCTCGCTCAGCTTAGCGCGATGTTCAATTGGCACGCCGCGCGTGATGATGATTTCGTATCCCCGATCGTGCGGGGGATGAAACGCACCAAGTCATCCGAGCGGAAGCGCAAACGTATCCTCAGCGACGAGGAAATCCGAATTTTCTGGCGAGCGTGCGAGACCCAAGGCACTTTCGGCGCTTTCTGTCAGTCATTGCTCCTGACGCTCCAGCGGCGTGAGAAATTGAGACTTATGCATCGGGACTTCCTCACGTCTGATGGTTTGTGGGCGATTCCGACCGAAGATCGTGAGAAGGGCAACGCCGAGTATATCAGGCTGCCTCCTATGGTTATGCAGATCGTTCGCAAGCAGCCTACTAGTGCAAGCGCTCCCTTTATCTTCCAAGGACGCTTGAAAGGGCCGATCAATGGCTTCACCAAGGACAAGGCGGCGCTCGATGCCAAGATGGAGGAGATCGCTGGCCATCCGATCCCGCATTGGGTGTTGCACGATTTGCGACGCACTGGAAAAACACTGATGATCCGATCTGGCGTCTCCCCGCACGTCTCCGAGCGGGTGATGGGGCATGTTATACCTGGCGTGGAAGGTGTCTACGATCAGTATGAGTATCTGGCTGAAAAGACGGCCGCCCTTAGAAAGCTGGCAGCGTTGGTGGCGCGGATTCTCAATCCGAAAGACAATATCGTTTCGCTGAAGCCCGGGCTTCGATCCAAATCGCTTACCAAGAAAAAGGCCTCGGGATAGATCGAGAACCCTTTGCCCATTACCTACGGGGAGCGAACCGGATTTTCAGGGCACTACAGGGTATCAGAGGGGAAATAAACCGCTGTTTTTCAACAACCCGACTACCCTCGAATACCCTCCAATGCCCTAAATGAGCCACCTACAGTGACAAGTGGCCCATTACCATTCTCGCGTGAACAGTCAACCTGTCGAGAGCGATATAGCGCTCGAGCGGGGTCCACTAGTTCGTCGGATACCGGGGAGCGTGTGCGTCTGCACCGGCAGCGCGATGGGCTAAAAGTACCATGTTGTTAACCACTTCTGCGTCCCAATTCCCCTCATAACGGCGAATTGCCGAAATCGGCAATTCAGGCATGATGCGCTCGGAACATTCCGTTCCGAACAGGGGGGCGAGCAAGACGGGACATCGGCGCGGCACGCCGATGATACCCAGGTGGGACGGAGAGCGATGCCCATGAAACAGGATGCTCATATTGAACCCATGCGGGACGAGCACGGTCGTCCGGCGGTTTTTGCGCCACTTTGCAAATCAATCATCAACGCCAGAGCTGCGTCGATGAGATCATTCGGCTCCCTATGCGCCGACCCTGGCAGCGAGATGCTTCTCGACCTCTATTGGCGTGAAAGCCAGGGGCTAAAGACATCACTGACGAGCTTATGGCTCGCATCAAAAGCATCCGAGATGACGGGCCGTCGTTGCCTAGCGGCGATGGAGGAGCAAGGTATTGTCGAGCGGATGCCCGATCCCTCCGATGGACGCCGGATCAATGTCCGGTTCACGCCGGAAGGCCGCAAAAAGATGGACGAGGGCTTCGGTGCCCTGCTGCTCGGCTACGCGCAAACCTGTCAGGATTGCGCCAACCAATGCAACCGAGCGTCGATCTCGGCTGATGCCAGGGATGCGGATGCAGTCCCATTCTGCATTCGTGCCTGTTCCGCCGTTCGTCGAACGTCGCATGTCGCAGGATCGGCGGAGTGTCCGAGCCGGCTCCGAGGCTGATTGCAAGATTCTAGGCTGTGCGTGTCGCATCATCAGTGCCGCTCGAACCCACACGATATTGGCGTTCGACCGGTCAGCGGATTCTTTCGCGACCGGCACAAGGCAAGCCCTCCTCGTCAGTGGCCGATGCCGTTGCAGAGCGTCATTGCAGCGTATCCCATTGCTGCGCAAGAATCCGGCGATATCCGATTTCGGTCATCCATCTGGCGCGGCGCAGATGGTCTTCCCAGCAATGCCGCGCGCGTTCCGGCTCGGCGAGTGGGTCGCGGTGCAGCACGATCCGGGCGACCTCCTGCCAATCTGCGCCTTCGACGTCAGCATCGAGCAGCCGGAAATAGGTGATGGTATGCTGATCGTCATAGGGCGTGATGTTGTCGGACCAAGGCACTTCGTCCGCGACATCAGGAGCCCGTTCGACCTTCGGCTTTTTCACTGTGCCTGTCCCTCGCGTTGGGCGCCTCACTAGTTTGTCGATTTCGGCTTCACGTTGGCGCGGTTCAGTTCGAGGAGAAACCAGTCTCGAAACTTGCCCATATATTCTCCCGCATCCGCGGCAATCTGCGCTACCAACTCTTCACTGAGATCATCCTTTGTCAGATCGAGATCACGAAGAGCGCTCGCCACCATATGACGCTGAAAGACATATATGGCGTTGCGGATATATCCGCGCACAATTGTTTCGATCGCTTTGTCATCACCCTTTGCAGCGTGGATAAGCTTTTCGATCGCCAAAACCGTAGGATTTGGCTCAGCAACCGTCTGCTGCATTTCTGGCGTCAGCGCCTTCTCCAGATCGGGCATAGATGACTCCGGTTTGGCTCGTCAGATCGCAATATCTTCTCATGGTCGCTGAGGGCGAGCAAGGTTTCGCTGCGGCAAACTGCTGGCAGACGACTTGGGACCGCAACCGCTGCCGACTGCCGATCATCGTTCGATACCGATCGGAGGAGTGAGAGAGATGTCCCGCATAGGGAAGGTTCACTAGAAAGCCATCACAGGCCTTGCCATGGCCCATCGCATCACAGTGAGGGAAGGGAAGAGGGGCTTGGGCTGGGGAATAGACTTCAGCTGGAGTTCTTCCCATGGCCCTTTCGCGCACCAGCGCCGATCCCCGCCTTCATGCCGCCGCCGCCAACATCGTCAAATCGCTGGGCGGCGAATGGAAGCCATCGGGTGCAATGTGCCGGTGTCCAGCCCATGCCGATCACCGCCCGAGCCTCTCGGTCCGGGTCGGCGAACGCGGCATCCTGTTCAAATGCTTTGCGGGCTGCTCGACGCTGGAGGTCATTCGCGCGCTTCGCGGCGACCGACACCGGATTCCTTCGAGCGAAGGCGGTTGCACGATGCCCGACGGGCGGGAGCGCCAACTCTCGGGGCGGATCCGTGGCCTCTGGAAAGAGGCGTCAGCGCTCGCCGACACGCCGGCGGGGACTTACGCGGCGCAACGTGGGCTCTCTGGTCCGCATCCCTCGCTCCGCTATCATGACCGGGTTCCCTACGACCGTGGGGAGGCCGTCCGCTATCGTCCCGCGCTACTTGCCGCCGTGGAATGCGACACCGGCGTCATAGCCCTCGAGCGGCTGTTCCTCGATCCTCGCACGGGTCTGCCAGTCGCCGATCTCGATCCCCCGAAGCGGCTGTTGGGTCGCCCGCTGGGCGGCGCGGTTCGCTTCGGTGCCGCAACGTCCGTGCTCGCTCTCGCCGAGGGCTGGGAGACGGCATGGTCCGCGCACCTTCTGCTCGGCATTCCGGTTTGGGCCGCGCTGGGGTCCGATCGCTTGCCCCTGGTCACGATACCCGAGCGGATCGAGCATCTCATTCTCCTCCCTGACGATGATCCGCCGGGCCGCCGCTGCGCGCGGCGGGCCGCCGAAGCGCACGCACGGCCCGGCCTCGTGATCGAGACCAGATACCCCGGCGGCGGCTTCAACGACTGGAACGACCTGCATCGCGCAGAAGGGAGGGGGAGAGATGTGGTTGGGGCAGGCGGCCTGACGGTCAGCTGCCTTCCGCACATCCAGGCACGCGCGGCGGAATGGACGCCGAGGCGCCCCTGATCAGCCCGCCACATTCGAAAAGGAGACGAGCCTTGACCTCGCCATATCCGAGCTACCCCGCCACGCTCCCGCTTTCCAGAATCGTGAAGGGCGACAATCCCCGGCGCTATTTCGACCGGAAAAAGCACGAGGAAATGGTCGCCTCCATCCGGCTGCGCGGCATTATCCAGCCGATATTGCTTCGCCCCAGAGCCGACGTCTTCGCCATCGTCTGCGGCGAGCGCCGCTACCGGGGCGGACTGGAGGTCTACGGCCCGGACGGCGAAGTCCCGGTCATCATCCGCGAAATGACGGACCAGGAAGCGCTCGAAGCCGCGATCGCCGAAAACGACGATCGTGACGACCCTTCCGAGACCGAGCAGGCGGATGCCGCTGTCCGTTACCTCGCGGCGTGTCAGGGCGACCGGGCCGAGGCCATAAGGCGGCTCGGATGGTCGCGCGACAAGTTCGATCGCCGCCTGGCGCTCGCCAATCTCTCCGAGGTGGTCAAGACCGCGCTCGACGAACGCCGGATCAAGCTCGGCCACGCCGAACTGCTCGCCGCGGTTCCCGGCGACAAGCAGGACAAGGCCCTCGAAACGATCCTGAAAGCCGGGCTCGACGTGAACAAGACGCGCGAGCTGCTGATGCGCGTCACGCAGAACCTCGGCAGCGCTTGCTTCGACAAGAGCGAATGCACGACCTGCCCGTTCAACTCGGCGACGCAGCGCGCGCTTTTCGAAACCCATGTCGACGACGGTTTTTGCACCAACGCTGCATGCTTCGAACTCAAGACCGAAGCCGCCGAGGTGATCCGTTTCGAGCAGGAAGAACGCGCCGCGAAGGCAGCACGGGCCGCGGCCCCGCCTCCCATCGAGACGGACGACGGCGACGACAACAGTGATGCGATCGAGGAAACCGCACCTTCGGCCGACGCTCAGCCGCGTTCTGAAGCTACCACCTTGAGCCTGGATAGCATCGGAACGCGCGCCGCGACGCCCGCCGCCCAGGTCAAGCCCGCCACCAGCGCCAGTGCGGCGGACAAGCCAGCCGTCACCGCCAGGTCGATCGCGGCCCGCACCACCGACCTTCGCGAATCCGCATGGCGAACCGCGCTAGCACGGGCGCTCGCCGGCAATGCTGAGCAGGCTCGCACGACCATCCTTGTCGCGGCGATGTCGGGCACGCTCTCGCAGATCAAGTCCGATACGCTGACGTCGCGCGCCGGCCTGCTGGTCGGCCCCGAGTTTCCGGAGCTCGAATATAGCGCACAGATCGCCGCGATCCGCGCGCTGCCCGACGCCCGCGCGGCGAATGTGCTCTCTGTCATCGGCGCCGCCTACGCCAAGGATGTGGTCAGTTTCGGCCATGTCGCCGATCTCGCCAGGATGTTCGAGATCGACCTTCGGACAAGCTGGCAGGTCGATCAGTCGTTCCTCGAGCGATACACCAAGGGCGAGCTCAAATTCATCGCCCAGGAATGCGGCCTGATCGCACATGTCGGCGAGAAGCGGTTCGCGAAGATGCTCGCATCGAAGAAGCCCGAGCTTGTTACCAGCATGCTCAATCGGATCGGGTTCGATTGGGCCGGGCGCCTGCCGAGCGCCATGACCCTCGACGGCACCTATGGTGCGCCCCCGGACCGCGTTGCCCGCCAGGCCGAAGCGCCGATCGCGGAACTCGCTGCCTGACCCGCTTCCCCGCACTCCCAGACAAAGGATACCGACATGCTTGTTACAAGCCTGCTGCCGCTGCTCGTCCGCTATTCGCTTGGCCTCGACATGGTCGCCGGACCCGACGAGACCGTCACCCTGACCATCATTCCGCGCAAGGCGGACCCCAAGTCTGCCGCGCTCGACGCCAGCGAGACCCGGCCGATCTCGATCACGGCCAGCGCCGCGGAGATCGATGCCGAATTGGCGCGCGGCGCGAACGGCGCGCTCGGCCAGCTCATTGCAACACGCAGGACGCTCGCGGACCAGATCGCCGAGCAGCGGCAGGCGGACGAGGACGCCAAGGCCGCCGCGGCGGAAGCTGCGAAGGCAAAGGCCGCCAAGGCTTCGGCGACCAAGCCACCCGCGCCGACCAGCCCTCCGAAGATCGAGACGCCGACCAGCCCCCCGGCTGACGCCAAGGCGGATGAACCCGCCACCCTGTTCTGAGCGGCGCCGCACGTACCGTTCCACCATCATCATCGACCCGGAGATTTCATATGCAGGTCAATCAACTCACGCGCGCCTATCGCTACGACGGCATCGACCTTCCGGTGCCGCCGCACCTCGCGGGCGACCCGGATGCCCTGCGCGCCTATCACGCCACCCTCTACCCGGCGATAACAAACGCCGAGATGATCGACGCCGGCGTTTCGGGCACGGAGCATGTCACCGAATATCGCCGCGCGGTCGGCACCAAGGGCTGACCCATGCCGCACCCCAAACGCGCGGCTATCCCGGCCGCACCCCGCAAAAGCCTCATCGAATGGATCGAGAACGATGGCAACTCGGCCGATATCTCCCAGCCTGCCTGCAGTAGCCAGGCCAAGACGCTCCATACGCGGATCGTCGCCGACCCCTATGACGGAACCCGCGAAACCCCGGAACCGCTTGGATGCCCGTCCGGTTTGCCCCTCCCGCCGCTCGGCTGACCTTGCCGGGCGCGCCGTCGCGATCTCGGCGGATGTCCCCGCGATATTCGATGCGCCGCTGCCGGCACATCACAAGCTGATCGGCCGCTGGGTCGCTGCGCGGGAAACGTCGTCGGAACTGTACACGCGCCCATCGGCCCGTCGGCATATCGAAGAAGTTTTCAACGCCGCCGTGCTCGAGATCCTCGATCCCATTGAAATCGCCGATTTCAGGGTCGCCGCCATTCTCAATGAGGAGGACGGTTCACCGGCAATCGCCGTCATCTGCCAAAGCCTGGGCCAGATCGACCTTGGATGGATCGAGACCGGCGATGCTCCCATTCCCTGGCGCGCGGCCGTCTACAGGGCGCTCGAGCAGTGTCTTGGCCGGGTCCTTCCAATCTTCGGTTACGAGGATCTCTTCAACGAAATCTCGATGTATTATTGGGATGGCGAGATTGACGACGAAGGCGCACGCGAAAGCCTGATAGCCTATCACGGTGCGGACGCCGACGAGCTCGACGAACTCACGCTGCCGTCCGAAATGAACGCGCGTCGGCCCGAATGGATGGTCAAGGAAAATGCGGCGCCATCAGCGCAGCTCCCGCCCGGCCTGCGGCGGAAACTGAAAAGATTTCACGCCGCGCACAAAGCCGTCACTACTTTCCGGCCAGAGCGCCGCGCCTGGGATTTAGATATCCAGGTCGCTTACGATTACATTCCCGGCATCGAGGAGTGCTCCTCCCTCCCACCACTCACGCTCGTTCCCTTCGATCAATTCGCGCGCGAACTGGACGATGTCGCCCGCAACGGCATGGAAATGGGCTTCATGGAGGTGGCCGGGCTCTGTCCGCTTCGGCACGCGAACCACATCGACGACTGGTTCGCGTCCCTGCGGCTCGGCGCGGAATTCCTCCTCGCCGCGCAAGAGCTGATCCAGCTCGATCCAGCCCAACTTCGAGGTGTCTAATGTCCGAACATTCAACCCAGTTCGAAGCCGCTGGCGGCGGCTTGGTCCTGAGAGGCGCGATCCTGCTCTATCGGAGCGAAGGTCCGCGCAATTTCAGCTCTTATGGTGCCCACCGCGGGGATGCAGCGGCGTTCGCCAGCATGCACGCCGTCGAGCACGACGAGGAGGGCAGGCCGACGATCGCGGCGGGCGTCCCCTTATCGCGCGCACATCTGCGGCAATGGACCGAAGCCCTCGGGCGGACAGTGCGACCCGAACTCCTGCCCGAAAACATACTGGTCGCTCACCCCGACATGCTTGTCTGGTGGGTTCCCGAACAGGTGCGCCCCGCCTATTTCAACCTGTCGACGCGTTTGGCGGGGCTTCAGGTCCTGACGGAACGGACGGTCGTGCCGGTGCCCTATCCCGCACATCTGTTCATCGCCACCCGGTCGCGCCTCGGAGTCTACGCGCTGCCCGTGAACGAGCGTCCGACCGCCGACACGCGCGTGCTGCACTCACCGATCCTCAACGTCTTCGTCAATGGATCGCTTTGCTGGGGCAATATCCCGACACCGCGCGCGCTCGCCATTTCGTCCATCCCCGAGTTCGAGCGGGCGGTGTTCGACAGTTGGTCGACGCACCCCAATCCGGGACAGGAGTTCACCATCAGCGGCAAGGGTGGCCTCGTCCGGCTCTGGGACGATCTTGCCGCCCGCCGCGCGAAGCGCTTTCCGATCAAGCGTCTCAAGGCGTTCGGCGCCGGCGCCCGGCAGGGACAGCGCTCAACGACCGAGCCGATAACCCTTGGCAGGATCATCGGAGGCGCAAAATGACCGGCTTGCTCGCCGACGATCCCACGGCTGCCGCGCTCCTTGCCGATGTGCCCTGCTATCCGGTCCCGCTGCATGGAGGATCGCCCGCTCTCGACGCACTTCGCGCCGCTCGCGTCGGGCGCGGCCTCGCCGTCGGGTCGGACGGTATTCTCCTGATCCTGCGGCGACCCTGGCTCGCGCTCGACATTCCCGTTACGCCGCCGATCGCCGCGCACCTGCCTTATGGCAAGGTCGGCGGCCGCAAGGCAGACCTGCGCTGCGGGTTCATCCCCGCCGGATTCCTCACATCTGTCCTCGACGCTCTGCGCGACGCCCTGCCCAATGAGGCCGCGGCTTTTATTCTCTGGAACGAGGCCTCGCGCGAGTTCGCCCTGGACTTTCCCGTCATCGACGAGGCCACGCCCTCGCGCCTTGTCTATCGCACGCCGGTCCTGCCGCCCGATTGGCACATGATCTGCGACATCCATAGCCATGGCACCGGGCCGTCCTTCTTCAGCGCCACCGACGATGCCGACGACGCGCACGCGACGAAGATATCGCTCGTGTTCGGCCGGTTGGACCAGCCCGACGGTCCCACAAGAGCGTCGCGCCTCTGCGCCGGCGGCATGTTCCTGCCGCTGCCGCGCAGCCCATTTGCAGGAGACCATCATGCCGCCTGACACCAGCGCCCGCCACTATCTTCCGGCCGCATTCGGCGACCGCACGCTCAAGGTTCTGCTCATAGGCTGCGGCGGCAACGGCGCGCAGATGCTTATGGGACTCGCCTCGCTCGACATGGCGCTGCGCGAGATCTCCTCGCGATCGTTGCATGTCACCGTGGTCGATGACGATATCGTCACCGAGGCCAATCTCGGCCGACAGCCCTTCTTTCGCTGCGACCTCGGCAATTCAAAGGCGCGGACGCTCATCGAGCGGATCAACCTTGCCCATGGCCTCGCCTGGAAGGCGGTTCACGGACGTGCGCCCGGCAAGGTTGGCGTCGACGGCGCCGATATCCTCATCACCTGCGTCGACACCGCCTCGGCCCGCCGTGCGATCGGCGCGGCGCTTGCCGAAGAACGGAACAGCCCCGCCTACTGGATGGACCTCGGCAATCGCGCGCGCGACGGACAATTTCTCATCGGCTGTCCAGGCCGGGCCGGGGCCAAGGATCGCCGACGCCTTCCAACGGTGCTCGAATATTTCCCCGAACTCGCCGACGACAGCGTGCCCGACGACGATGCGCCATCCTGCTCGGTGGCCGAGGCGCTCGAACGACAGTCGCTGTTCGTCAACCGAGTCATGGCGAGCCACGCCCTCGCGCTGCTGTTCGATCTGCTCGGCCGCGGCTCCATCGGACATGCGGGTGGATTCATCAATCTCGCGAGCGGCCAGGCCGTTCCGATCCCGCTGCCGCAGGGCAGCATGAACGAGCCCCAGGAAGGACAAGGCGCATGACCTCGATCACCCAGAATCAGTGGACGCTTCACTATACGATTGGCCGCGTCCTCGCCGCCAAAGTCAAACCGGGTGACGTGGTTCTCATGCCCGGCGGGCGCGGCGACCTGATCGTGCTTGGCGGGCGCGCTCCGCTCCGCGCCAACGATCGCGGCAGCGTCACTGTCCGCGACGCCCTTGCCGAGCGCAGCGACGGGTTTGAGACGCGTCCCGGTGCGGTGGGCATGGTCTGGATAAGCGCCGCCGGTGGCTGGTCGGAGCTGCCGGCATGACCGGGCGATCCCCCAGTTACAACGCCGAGGCGGTGCAACAGCAAATCGAGCGCGATCGCCGCCGTCAGAAGATCAGCAAGAAAGAGGAACGGCTGATCCATGCACTGCTGAAGGGCCGGGACAAGTGATGGATCGCTTGCCCACAACATGAGGCCCGCGACCCCTTCGCTTCAGCGGAGAGTGTGATCGACAAGCTCCAGAAACTGCACCCCCTGCAGGGCGAGATGAGCCCCGATCTCATAATCCCGGAAACTCTCCGGGCGCTGAAACACGATCGCGAAACCGCGATTCTCAGCTCTCATATCCGCAGCCACGCGCGCGACGTCGCGCCGATCATGTGCGTGGGTTTCATCAATGGCGAACAACCCGGGTGGAACATCTCCGGGGGGAATCGGCGCGTCGCGGCGTGATCCCGACCGGGAGTTATCGATGATCCGAAGCGGCGCCATCCGTTCCAGAAAACAGGTCTTCCCCGAACGCGTCGGCCCAATGAGGACGAGGATTCCGCCACGCTCCATAAAGTCACGCAACGACCGATGGAGTTCCAGCCAGTCGCGGCTGTCCTGCTTATGGCCGGGCGCTGCGACGCTATGCCATCGCCAATAGCTGAACGGAACCGGCTCGGTCCCGCTTTCCTTCCAGGCATCATATACATGCGCGACGGTCAGGTTGCTCACATAGGATTGGAAGCGATCAATCGCCTCTGGCGTGCCGCCGTACTCGGCCAGCCATGGCGGTGGCGGCTCTAGCATGCGCGATGCCTCATCCAATATCCTGTCCGCCATACCCGTGCTTCCATTCGGTTGCTTGCTCCAATTCATCATCGAGCCCGCCATCCCATCGACCGCGGGTCTGGCGCCAACAACAATAGTTCAAGAACAACTCATGGCGCTCTTCGAATAGCCAGTGCGCCCAGCTTACACGCAAGACATCCTCGGACATATCGCCGAACGCGCCGCCGATCGCCAAGTCTCCCCAATGGGACAGCTCTGGATAGAATCCACGCAATTTTGCGATCTCTGCACGGGAAGCATCTCCCCATTCGCCTGAATCAGCTTCGTGGCCGCTCGCCACAAACGTCGATGCGTCAAAAACAAACTGCGTCACCGGCTTATCCTCACCGTGCAAGTCGTGGGTTCTTTTGATCCCCACCAATATAGGCCGATCCCCTGTTCGGGCGAAGGGAAGGAGGATGAGGGAAGGCGCTCCGTTTGGTGGAGCAGTCTGGAGCATCCCCCATGAAAATCGAACTACGGCGCATCTCCTACAATGCCGCTCTCTCACAGGAAACCACCGCATTTGCTGCCGAGGTCTGGATCGACGGCGAGCTTGCCTTTCACGCGCGCAACCAGGGAACGGGCGGGGCGGACTTCTATCGTCAGGTCGGCCGATGGACCGAGGCTGAAGTCAATGCCTGGCTCACGGCCAATAGACTCCCGCGCAGCCTTGGCGACGACCTCGCCTGCGATCATGATCTCGAGATCGAGGTCAGCGACCTTCTTTTTCGGGCCGTCGAGGGCAAACGTCTCAAACGTCTTGTCCGCACCAATCTGATCGCGATTGAGCATGATCAGATCCTGCAATATCCGCTGCGCAAGCGGCCACTCGCGATCGTCGCCCGCGCCGTGCGCGCCACCAATCCCGACGCCGTCATCGTCAATGACGCCGGCGACGATGTGTTCGCGCGCGCTCTGGACGTGCTGCTCGCCAGCCGCTGACAGCCCGGATCGGAACGCCCATGACCGACAACTTCGATCCCGCCGATGCGGGATGCTGGATGGCGCACGGCCGTCCGGCCCACCATGCGCATGCGCTCGCCGACGCCTGGCGTCGGTTTCCCGACCTGCCGAACGACGCGCCGCTCGACGAGCGCATGGCGCGCTCGCGCGAGCGTGTCCAGGCGCTTCGCCCGATCAACGAAGAGATAGGACTGGAGACCGAACGCCAGCGCCAGTCCGCGAACTTCGCCTGCATCGAGCGCCAGATTGCGGAGGGCAGCACCGACGGCCGCCACGTCTTCATCCTCCATGCCCGCGACGCCCATGGCTATGACTGGGACGCCGCATACGCCTATGCCGACGGTCGATTCGCCGCTGAGGCTGGATGGGATTCGCGTCCACCGTCGCCATGCCGCGCGGGGGAACAGGACGTCCGCCGACCTGCCTACACCCAGGGCTTTCTGGATGGCGGCGGTCAGCCGGACGACATCTTCGATGCCGCACGGCGCTCCTTGGCGGCCACCCCATCCGGGATCGCGCCCCCTGAAAAACCTCGCGCCGCCCGGCCGCTTCCCAGCCGATGGCCAGGCCCGACCGATACCCCGGCGCCCGTGTCATGGCATCGCCGCCTGCTCCTGCTCGGCGCTTCGGAACATGAGACAGGCGCGATCGGCATCCTCGCTATGCTGAGCGGACGGCCCGGAAATGAGGCTGCGGCCCAATATGTCATCAGCGCCGAAACCGGGCTTCATCCGCTATCCGGCTTATCGGCCCCGCCACCCGGCGATGGCGCCGCGCTCCGCCAGATCCTGCGCCAGGGCGACTATACGGACATCCTGATCGTCGCCAACGATGCGGAGCTCGACCGTCTCGATGCCGACGCCGATATCCTGCCGCTCGCGCGAACGATGGAACGGACCCGCAATTCGGTGCTCCAGCAGCGCGCGCAGTTCCGGCTCTGGCTCGCCCGTGGTCGCGCGCCCGGCGACCAGTTTGCCGCCGGCCATATCCGTTGGTCCAAAATGGCGGCCGGGCTTTCCGGGCGACTCGGGGATTTCACTGCCCGCTATGCGGGTCCGGCGCGGCCTCGCGGCCACCGCATTGTGATCGAGGATGCGAGCGGCGAGCTCGCCCATGGCTATCGCACGCCGTTCGGCGAGAAACTCCATCCCGAGATCGTGATCGGCAACAAGGCGCATGCCCGAACCGCGATGGCCGACCTGCTCCGGCTATATGCGGCTTCGCTTCGCCTGGGCTGATCCCGCATTTCCGGCCCGGCGGGACATACACGCAGATGCCGCCTTTCGAGCAGACGCGTCGTGGATGGGAAGGGGGAGGAGGATTGGCGGTATTTTCGACGAAGGACTTCCGCCAATGAACTCTGCCCTTGCCAACGAGCTTGACGCCCGAGCCGCCGAAGGCCGGCATCCGGTCACTCTCAGCCAAATCAAGCAGCAGTTGCGCGATCTGGGATACGCCCTCGATCGCACCCTCGACTGCCGCTCAATCGCCCGCATCATGGCGGGCCCCCGCGCCGGACAAACCTACCCCAGTCTCTCGACGGGGATCAAGGAAGCGGACACCGGACGTAGCGCTTTCCACGTCGATGCCCGCCGCGACACCAAATTCCGGATGCTTCAAGAGCTTCGGTTTGAGGTCGGCCTCTATACCGTCCTCAAAGGGGCGATCCTGGACCTCTGATCGAAACCACCCGGCCTCCCACCGATCACGGCGCCAGGCAGTCAGCCAACCCATTGCCAACCGCGCGCGAAACACACCCGCTTGAGCCCACGCTCGGCGTGCCGCCGCCGACCCCCTGACATCCGACCGGGCCGCCACGCCGCGCCCGCAAGACCACCGAAAAGGAAGCATTCCATGCGAAACAGTGCATCCGCGCTGGCTCTCCAGCTGTGCCTCGACTTCGACCAGCCGGTCGCGCCAGCCAAGCCGGTCGCCCCCGTCGATCCGGAACCGACGCTCTTTACGGCAACCATCGTCGACACCGCCCGGCCGCCAGTCGAGGCAGCTATCGATTTCTGCCTATCGGCGGGGCGCACCCTGGCGTCCTCATGGAAGGAACGCGCACGCGACAATGTCGAGGCGATCCGGCTGCTGAACCTGCTCGACCGCGAGGGACGGTCCGCGTCACCGGCCGAGCAGGAGGCGATTTCCAGGTTCATCGGTTTCGGCGCGTCGGAACTTGCCAACAACATGTTCGCCAGTCGGCCGGGTGAATATCGCGAGGGCTGGGAGGAACTGGGACGGAGCCTGGTCGAGGAAACGACCCCGGTCGAACTCCAGTCGCTCAAACGCGCGACGCAATATGCGCATTACACCCCCGAATACATCATCCGCGCCATGTGGGACGCCGCCCGGACCCTCGGCTTCACCGGCGGCCAGGTGCTCGAGCCGGGATGCGGCAGCGGCCTCTTCATGGGGCTGCGGCCGGATGCACTGTCGCAGGACACGCTGTTCGTGGGCATCGAGAACGATCCCGTCACCGCCCGGGTCGCAAAAGCGCTTTATCCGGGCCAGGTCATCCGATGCGTCGATTTCGACAAGGCGCCGCTGCCCGCCGACTTCGACCTCGCGATCGGCAATCCGCCCTTCTCGAACCTCACCATCCAGAACCGGACCGAACTCGGTAAGCTCGGCCTGTCGCTTCACGACTATTTCATCGCCAAATCGCTCGAGCATCTGCGGCCCGGCGGCATCGCCCTGTTCGTGACCTCGCGCTATTCGCTCGACAAGAGCGATCCCAAGGCTCGCCACCATATCGACGGCATTGCCGATTTCCTCGGCGCGATGCGCCTTCCCGGCAAGGCGATGCGGCAAGAGGCGGGCACCGATGTCGTCGTCGATATCCTGCTCTTCCAGAAGCACGCTCCCGATTCCCTTCCGCGCACGCAGAACTGGATCGATCTGGCCGCGATTCCCGACAGCGACGAAGGGTTCGGGCCGCTGCGCATCAACCGCTATTTCCTCGACCATCCCGATCATGTGCTCGGACGCCACGAATGGCGCAACGGCCAGTTCGGCATGGACTATAATTGCGCGGCCGATCCCGACGCAGATGTCCGGGTCGCCCTCGCGGCCACTTTGTCCGCGATCGCATCGAAGCACGCAGGCGCCTGCAAGCCGGTCGAGCGCACCATATCACTGCGCGACATGCCGAGCGCCACCCTGGATGTGCAAGTCGGCACCGCCGCGGATGAAGCCGAGTTCAAGGAAGGCAGCTATCTGGTTTCCGGCGGTGTCCTGCACCAGATCATAAATGGCATCCCGACCGTCGTCGGCGTCAAATCCGGCCGCGGCGGCGCTGGGCTGTTTCCCAAGCACGCGGCCATCATCAAGGCCCTCATCCCGATCCGCGATACGGTCCGCGCGATCCTGCGCGCGCAGCTGGGCGACCGGCCCTATGAGACCCTTCAGCAGACGCTGCTCACCCACTACCGGCAGTTCGCGAAAAAATACGGTCCGATCAACCGCACCATCACCAGCATCCGCACCGATCCGGACACAGGGGCCGAGAAGGAATTTCAGCGCCGCCCCAATCTCCAGCCCTTTCTCGACGATCCCGATGTCTGGCTGGTCGCTTCGATCGAGACTTATGAGGAGGTGGGCGACACCGGCACGCCCGGCCCGATCTTCACCGAACGCGTCGTCAAGCCGCCGGTAACGCACGAAATCCACTCGGCGCAGGATGCCCTTGCTCTCTCGCTCCACGATCGCGGCCGCGTCGATATTCCCCTGATCGCCGGCATGCTCGGCGTCACCGAGGCCGAAGCGCTCGCCGATCTTGCCGGGGACATCTATCTCGACCCCGTCCGCAGCACGCCGCATTTCGATCACTGGGTCACGGCCGACGAAGTTCTTTCCGGGCCGGTTCGCACCAAGCTCGCCCTCGCGCGCGAAAAGGCCGAGACCGATCCGCGATTTGCCGCTGTCGCTGCCGCGCTCGAAGCGGTCCAGCCGGTCGATCTCAAGCCCAGCGAGATCACCGCGCGTCTCGGTGCGCCGTGGATTCCGGTGGATGTCATCGAGGCGTTCATCCTCGAAATCATGGAGGTCGAGACCCGGATCCTCCATACCGTGGAACTGGCGAGCTGGACGGTCGACAAGGCCCCGTTCGCAGGCCACGTCAGCTCCTCCTCGACCTGGGGCACAGGCCGCCGGAGCGCGGCCGACCTGCTCGAAGACGCGCTCAACTCGCACATTCCCAAGATCTACGACGTGCACCGCGACGCCGACGGTTCGGAGCGCCGCGAGCTCAACGTGGTCGACACCGAAGCCGCGAAAGAGAAACTTGCGAAGATCAAGTCGACCTTCGAGACCTGGGTCTGGCAGGAGAGCGAACGCGCCGACCGGTTGGTCCGCATCTACAACGATGCCTACAATAATCTCGTGCCCCGGAGCTTCAACGGCCAGCACCTGAAGCTGCCGGGCGCGTCGACCACGATCCGCATGCGCGATCACCAGAAGCGCGTCGTCTGGCGGATCATCGCGTCGGGTTCGACCTATGTCGCCCATTCGGTCGGCGCGGGCAAAACCTTCAGCCTTTGCGCCGCCGTGATGGAGCAGCGCCGTCTCGGCCTCGCCAACAAACCGATGATCACGGTGCCCAACCATTGCCTCGCGCAGATCGCGCGCGAGTTCCTGATGCTTTATCCTACCGCGCGCATCCTGGTCGCCGACGACACGAACTTCGTGAAGGAAAAACGCCAGCGATTCCTGGCGCGGGCGACCACCGGCAATTGGGATGCGATCATCATCACGCACGATGCGTTCAAGTTCGTGCCCACGCCGTCATCGTTCGAAAAGCAACTGATCGAGCATCAGCTCGACAGCTACGAGGTGCTGATCACCGGCATCGACAGCCAGGATCGCGTCTCGCGCAAGCGCGTCGAGCGCCTGAAGGAAGGACTCAAGCAAAGGCTGGAGAACCTCCGGTCCCGCAAGGACGACCTCGTCCATATCGGCGAGATCGGCATCGACCAGATCGTCGTCGACGAGGCCCAGCAGTTCCGCAAGCTCACCTTCGCGACCAATCTCGGCGAGCTGAAGGGGGGCGACCCGATGGGCTCGCAGCGGGCCTGGGACCTCTTCGTGAAGAGCCGATATCTCGCCGGGACCAATCCTGGACGCGAACTGATCCTGTCATCGGGCACACCGATCACCAACACGCTCGGCGAGATGTATACGCTGCAGCGCTTCATGCAGCCCGACGAGCTTCACGCCAAGGGTCTGCACGAATTCGACGCCTGGGCATCCGCTTTCGGCGACACGCGCACCGAACTCGAACTCCAGCCGAGCGGCAGCTACAAACCCGTCACCCGCTTCTGCGAGTTCGTCAATGTCGCCGACCTGATGGCGATGTATCGCAGCGTCGCCGACGTCGTCTTGAAGGATGATCTGCGCCAGTACGTCAAGCTCCCCACCATCAGGGGCGGCAAGCGGCAGATCATCGTCGCTAAATCCGGCGCACCGTTCAAAGCCTATCAGCGGGTGCTCGCCAAGCGCATCCAGGCCATCGAGACCCGCGGCGGGCGGCCGCAAAAGGGCGACGACATCCTCCTGTCGGTAATTACCGATGGCCGCCACTCGGCGATCGACCTGCGGTTCGTCGACGCGGATGTCGGCAACGAGGAAGGCAACAAGCTCAATCTCCTGATCGAGAATGCCTATCGTATCTGGGAAGAGACGGCCGACTATCGCTACAGCGATCCGGAAACCGGCAAGCCCTATCCGCTCCCCGGCGCAGTGCAGATGATCTTCTCCGATCTCGGCACCGAGGCCGCGCTCGAAACGCGCGGTTTCTCCGCCTATGTCTGGATCCGCGATCGGCTTGTCGCGATGGGCGTGCCGGCCGAGCAGATCGCCTTCATGCAGCATTACAAGAAGAACAGCGCCAAGCAGCGCCTGTTCAATGACCTCAACCACGGGCGCAAGCGGTTCGTTCTGGGATCGACCGCGACCATGGGTACCGGGGTCAATGCGCAGCAGCGGTTGAAAGCCCTGCATCATCTCGACGTTCCCTGGCTGCCGTCCGATATCGAGCAGCGGGAAGGGCGCATCGAGCGCCAGGGCAACCAGAATGACGAGATCGAGCTTTACGGCTACGCCACCAGCGGCTCGATGGACGCGACCAACTGGCAGATGCTCGAGCGCAAGGCCCGCTTCATCAACATGGCCATGTCGGGTGACCGCTCGATCCGGCGGATCGAGGACGTCAGCTCCAACGTCAACCAGTTCGCGCTGGCGAAGGCGCTCGCATCGGGCGATGATCGCCTGATGAAAAAGGCCGGGCTCGACGCCGAGGTCGCGAGGCTCCTGCGCCTGCGCGATGCCCATGTCGACGACCAGTATAATATTCGCAGGATCATCACGCGAACGACGCGCGAGATCGAGGACTGCCACAAGCAGATCGCCAGGCTGGAGACCGACCTTGCCCATCGTGTTCCCACAAAAGTGGATGAGATCCTCTTCGATTGCGACGGCACCATGATCACCGATCGCAAAGCCGCCGGCGAACGGCTCCTCGGATATGCGGCCCGGATGCGGCAAGGTCGCACCGAGGCGCGCTGGACGCTCGGCACCTTCAACGGCATCGGTCTGGAACTATCGGGCTACGAGGCCCTCGACACCGACGGACGGCGCTACCTCTGCACTGTGATCGCGATGCACCACCACGGCGAACACGCCGACTTCGAGGTGACCGAGAAGACGCGGCCGAGCACCGCGATCGGCCGGATCGAGTCCTCCATCCGCGATCTCGACACGGATCTCGCCGCCGTCAGGGCCAGTCTCGAAGCCAACGAACGGCGTCTGCCCGCCTTCGAGGCTCGCCTGGGGCAAGCATTTCCCGACGCCGCCCTGCTTGACGAAAAACTCAACGAACTCGCCGAGCTCGAGGCCGAGCTGGCGAGTACTAAGGGCGAGTTCGACGCGGGCAATGACGATGACGCGCCGCTGCCCCCGCTTTTGGACGGCGCAGGCACGCCGGTGCCACAAGAAGCCGCCGTTGCTGCCTGATCTGCGCGCGATCGGCCACTATATCGCGCAGGATACTGACAGATAGGTTCACGCGCCTGATCTTCGGCGCATGGGAAGGGGAGAGGGGAGAGAGCAGGCGAGGCCTGTTCACATGGACTGCGGACCATCACGACCGCGGTTGCTCCAGGGCAGGCGCTCCTAGCACCGGAGTCCTTTCCCATGACCATCCCAAGATCCGCGCCATGGACGGCGCAGGAAATCGTTACGCTGCGTGCCTGTTATCCTGCCGAAGGACACAGCGTCGCGCAGCGGCTTCCGGGCCGAAGCGTCCATGCCTTGCAAGTCAAGGCTCACAAGCTCGGCCTGAAGACTGCCCATAGAAATCCCGCGCCGAGGCCGCGCCTTGGCGGTGAGAAGCTCGAAGAAGCCATCCGGCTGCGTGAGGTCGAGAACTGGTCGTTCAGCGCGATCGGCACGCATTTCGGTATCTGCGAAGCCAGCGCCTGCAACGCGGTGACGATCGCCCTTTGTGTCCGGCGCGGATACCGTCCGGCAGAGCGCGATCAGCTTGGCCGCCTGACGGCTGAGGGTATCGAGCGGCTGCGCTATGCCTTGAAGAAGGGTTACAAGGGCATCGACATACAGTTGCGTCTTGGCGTCTCGGCCGCCTGCGTTTCCGAGCAGCGCCGGCGGTATAATCGCGAACTGCTCGCACGCGGCAAGGCCGCGCTGCCCCCGCCGGGCGGCGGCCAGGCTTACAGCGGCGTCAAACTGTCGCCGACAAAGCGCAGGCAGGTCGAGGAACTGTTCCTACAGGGGCTCGGCACACAGAAGATCGCCGAGCGCACCGGCGTGTCGAAGACGAGCTGCACCAGGATCAGGGGCCGCCTTATCCGGCGTCTGCGCCGCAAAGGGGAAGCGCTTCCTGGATGCGATAGCTGCGGGGTCCGTCATGAGCATGCTGAAAGCGCGCGGTTCGTAACCGATGAACAGAAAGACCTTCTGCGCGCGATGCTCCTCGATCGGGTGCCCGTCCAGCGAGCCGCGCGCGAACTCGCGATCGGTGCCTCGACAGCCTATCGGCTTCGTGACGCCTTCGCCGCCGAACTGGCGGGCGAAGGCCGGGCCCTGCCGCCTCCAAGGCGTCCCGGCCGCGTTCGCCGCACGCCCACACGCTCTTCCTGCTGGCCTCCGGCTTCACCCCAGGAGATCTACGCGTTCCGGCGCCTCCTCGGGCGTATGGGGTTCGCCGAGGCGAAAGCATATTGGCAGGACACGCGGCGAGAGGAGGCGAGGATGGCACGGGAAGCCGTCGCGACGCGCAAGCTTACTTTCGAGGAGCAGCTTGCCAAGGTCGCGTCCGGCGAACTGCGCATCACACGCGGCTTCGTTCGCAACCATCTCGAGCCGCGGCTTCCCGTACAAGCCGTCGACGCGTGATCGCGCCCGGCACCGGCGCGCTGAGGTGGCCGGAATCTCTTGGCATGATCGAGCCCGGGCAACCGCCGGTCCCCCAACTTCTGGCGGCGACGGCCTGACCGGAGAGGAGGGGGAGGGTTTGAGGCGGGCGTGCTGATGCGCCCGGACGGCAGGAACAGGCCTCATGCCCTACGACATCCCCTCTCGCTTCCAGCAGCCGCCCGTCGGCTTGTCCCAGGCGGACCGATCACTGGCACATTCTTCGAACGCTGCCCCTCGGTTGGCCGCGGGAACCCCCATCGAGATCATCGTCGGCCTTCCTGGCCTGTCGGAGGGCCCCTTGCTCGCCCGCGCGCGTGCGCTGCAACTTCCCGTCCTCATTTCCGCGAACAGCCTGTCACGCTGGCGGCAACGTGACGGCGGGCGTGAATGGGCCGGTTGGCGGTTGAGGCAGCTCGCCAACGCCCATGGCCTCGCTTCGATAATGCTCGATTCCGCCGGATTCGTGCTTGCATCCCGATATCGCGGGCTCCCCTGGACCGTCGAGGATTATGTCGAAGGGCTGGCGGCCGCCTACCCCTGGCGCCTCTGGGCGAGCCTCGATCATTGCGTCGAACCCGAGATCGCGCGCGACCGCGAGGAGGTGCTCGATCGGATCGCGCGCACCGTGCGGCTCAACATCGAGTGTCATGCCCGTGCGATCGATGCCGGCATCGTCTCGAATTTCATGCCGGTTCTGCAAGGACGGCGGCCATCGGATTATTTACGCTGCCTCGATGGCATCGCCCATATCCTGCGCCCTGGGCAGACGATTGCGATCGGGTCGACATGTCGGCGCGCCGTGCATGGCGAGGATGGCCTTCTCGCCGTGTTCGAAACGCTCGATCGCCATCTCGATCCGACGCTCCATTTGCATGGATTCGGCATCAAAGGCCCGGCCCTCAGCCATTTGCGCGCTTTCGAACATCGCAAGATCACGCTCGACAGCAGCGCATTCTCCTATGCGGCGCGTATGTCCGCGCTGTTCGACGGACACGCCAAGACCAACCACTTCGTCGCCAATCACATGGAACGCTGGACCGAACGGCAATATGCACGGCTCGCGCGTCCTCGGAACGGGTTTCAATCGTCGTTGCCGCTCCCGCCGCCTGCGGAACCCCTTCCGACAGGCTGGGAAGCCGCCGTTGCCGCCGCACGGGAGGAGATCCGAAGCCTCTTGATGGACGGCGAGATCGCACATGATCAAATTACAGACGCCTGGATCGCCGAGTGGGCTGCCGATTTGATGGCGACCGCTTAGCCGGCCGCGCCCCGCCAAGTGAAGCGCCAGACAGGATGTCGGTTGAATTGGTCGCGATAATCTCCTAAATGTAACTCATTAAACAAGGAGTGCCCAGATGGCCCGTCCCGCCAGCACGGCAGCCGTCGATGTCGATCGCATCCTGCGCGACCGGATATTGGCGAGCGCCGACCGCATCATCAAGATGATGCCGCCCGCCGCCAAAGCCGCCGCGATCGGCAGCGTCGATGTTGCGGCGCTCGTCTTCAATATCGCGCGCGGTATCCCCTCGGTCGAAACCGATGATCCCGACAAGGCGGAGGACATCACACGGGCAATCGCCTTCAAGCGCCGGCTGATCGACGAAGCGGGCGGCGCGTTCGACGCCGAGGCGGTGCGCAAGCTTCTCGGCCACAAGACCGTGCAAGCCGTCTACAAGGCCGCCCGCGATCGCCGCCTGCTGATGGTCGAAGACAATGCCGCCAAGCTGTTTCCGGCATTCCAGTTCGACGGCGACACCATCCGTCCTGCAATGTCGCGCATTCTTGCCGCCGCACCCGGCGCCGGCGGATGGGCCGTGCTGCAATATCTGGTGAGCGGCGATGAAGGGCTGGGCGACGCGCGGCCGATCGACCTGATCAAGGGCAATGAGGCGGACGTCGATCGCGTCATACGCTTCGCCGGTATGCTCGACGACTGACGATGCCTGCTCGCGCTACAGTGCCGGTGGCGACCATCGCCGCCGGACAAACGCTCCACCGCGTGCACGGCGCATCCGTTCCCGCGCGCTGGTATGGGCGCAAGGACGCGACATGGCGCTGGGACGACCCCGAGCGACACTATGGCGTCCTCTATCTCGGCAAGAGCTTGACCGGTCCATTTGCCGAGAGCCTGCTGCGGACGCCAGCCGACCGGGACGTGCTATGGGACCGGGTCCAGCAGAAGCGCGCCGCCACCTTCGTCACCACGCGAACCGTCCGCCTGGCAAAGCTGCATGGCCCTGGCCTCGCCTGGTTTCAAACGACGGCAGCGGGCGTTTCGGCGGACTTCGATCCTGCAAACCGTCGGGTTGCCTACACCACGACGCAGCGGATTTCTGCGCTGGTCCACGGCACCACGACGCTTGACGGCATCCAGTACCGTTCACGCTTCGATACCGATCAGATTTGTGGCGCATTGTTCGAGCGCGCCGATTCCGCGATCGACCTGGTCAGCGAAAACCTGCCGATAGGCAAGGACTGGACCCGGAAGATCCTGAAGCCGAGAGGCTACGAATTAATCGAGCTATAGATTCCCGTTTCAACTTCGAAGGCGCCTCCCAGCCGCTGGCCTATCCGGGGCGTCGTCACCACCGGCGCGCGAAGAGCGGCGCCCCACGGCTTCATGCTATGCTGACTGCTCTGCCTCGGTGGGCTTCTTGCGCGGTCGCCGGGTTGTCGGCGTTTTCTTCGCCTTAGGGACCGGAGCGGTTTCCCCCGTCCTCGGCTTACGACCAAGCCCGATTTTCTTGGCGAGCGACCGGCGCTGCTCGGCATAATTGGGAGCAACCATCGGGTAATCGGAAGGCAAATTCCACTTGGTCCGATAGTCGGCAGGGGTCATCTGATAGTGCGTCATCAGATGGCGCTTGAGCATCTTTAGCTTTTTGCCGTCTTCGAGACACACGATATAGTCGGGCTTGACCGAAGCACGGATCGAAACCGCCGGTTCAGGTTTGATTTCCGGCAGCGCTGCCGGCTCCCGAAGACCGTTCAGCGCACCGTGAATATTCTGGATCAACACGGGTAAGTCACCAACAGCGACGCTGTTGTTCGAGACATGCGCGGCCACGATATCGGCGGTAAGCGTTATGAGTATTTCTGCCGTATCGACCTTCTCTGTCATGTGGTTCTTCCTTGTCGTGAGGAATGCGGCTGCGAACACGGACACCCGATAGCAAGTCGTTGCGGGCACGACCAGAGCTTCCATGCGCCCCACTTGGCAGGCCAGCGACACGGCTTGCCGCCGGACGCGCTGCACATCGGAAAAAAAAGCCGACCGCCGTCGCCGCGACGGGCCGGAGGAGAGAAGAGGGGTGGTTGATGGTGATCCAATAGGGAGACTATCGCCATGACCGCCGTTCACATGATCGCGCCCGACCATCGTCGGCACGCAGAGCCGATTTTCGTATCCGGCTCGCTTTCCATCCGGCAACTTCCTCAGATAGTGAAGGCTCGCCTCGGCAAGATGGTCGACGACGGCTTTCCCGTGCTGGTCGGCGATGCCCCCGGCGTCGATACGGCCGTGCAGCTCTATCTTTCGGATTGGAACGTCGACGCGGTGACCGTATTCTGCACCGGTTTCACGCCCAGAAACAATATCGGGGGGTGGCCGGTCACGCGCGTAAAGTCCGATGCGCGTCCGGGCACACGCGACTGGCATGGCGCGAAAGACCGCGAAATGTCGTTCCTCGCAGGCGCCGGTCTTGTAATCTGGGATGGCACAAGCAAGGGCAGCTTCGCGAACATCCGGCGCCTGTCCGATCGCGGCTGTCTCGTCATCATCTATCTCCATCCCGTCGGCCGCTTCGTGCATCTGAGCAACGACGCCGAGCGAAATGCCTTCTTCTCTCGCTACCTCCCGGGCTGATGGGGCTCCGAGCAGAAGAAACCGACCACCTTCATCGCTGTCGCCTCGACACGCTAGGCCAGGATTCAAACCGATGATCTTCTACACCGCCGTCGAACCCGGCACGCTTCACACCAGGATAGTGGGAACCCAAGCCGATGCCCGCGCCATCAACCGGGAGTTCACCCAGATCGATATCCCGATCGGAAAGCCGGAGCTGATGGCTTGGGCGAACGACATGCAGCGCCAGATCGACGAATTGCGCGACGCTCTCGGCCGTGCCGCAGCTGATGAGCCGAGCGGGACTAACGCAGAGATCCGCGAACGCGCGCCGCTCCCACACCGGACTACTTCCAGCGATAACCGGCCGACGGAAACGGCCCCGATACGCGCCGAACCGCCAACGGAGATCATGGAACTGGACGCGGCGCGGCTCGCTCCGATCCTCGAACAGGCTGTCGAGCGCGTTGGCGAATTGGGCCAAACCGCGTTCGAGGCGATCGACGCCTACCAGGCCCGGGACGGTGTCGGCGGGTCGTTCAGCCGCGGCGTCCATATCCTGTCAGTGCTCTGCGCCGGCGAGCACCAACTGACCCGGCTGTTATTCCGGGCGCGCACAAAGAGAAACTGATCCTCGACCGCGGTGCTCCCGCGACGCCCGATTGGGGAGGAGGGGGAAGGATTGAGGCGGGTGTGTTGATGCGCCCGGTCCTCAGGAGCCTGACCCCATGTCGTACGACATTGCCTTTCGCTTTCAGCAGGCGCTCGATCCCTCGGCGCTGATCACGCTGCCGACCGCCTTGCATGCCCTCAATGCCGCGATCGCGGATTGCCGCAACGCCGGGCGGCCCCACGAAAGCGATCCCGCCGTAATTCTGCTTGCACGTCACCTCGGCGACATCGCCTCTCGGATCGAGCGTCCCAATGTCGAACTGCGGCGCGCCTGCATGGATGCCATCGCCGACCTCAGGCGCAAGCCCGCGCTCATCGCGCTTGCTCACAAGGGCGTCGCCTATGACGAGGCCGCCAAGAAGCTGTTCCATAGCGACGCACGCAAGGCGCTCCGTCGGTTGGCCGACGCGCTCCGCCTGCCCGAAGGCAGCTTCGATATTCGTTCGGTGCAAGGGGGAATCTCGGTATCGGGCGAGGTCATTCTGCACGACGAACAGATATACGTCCAGATCAGCCTCGGCTGCATGGGGCGCGGCCGCGAGGTTATGTTCCGCCGTGTCGCCGGCCGCAAGGACTATTGCGGCGACCGCAACCATTGGGGGGACATCGCGGACCTGATGGCGCCCGACACCCTGGCGCGACGCATCCGCCGCGAACTTCATCTTGCCGAACCTGATACACCGCTCTCGCGGCTCGTCGCCTGAGGAGCTGCGTCATGGAAATCATTGCTTCCCGCGCGTGCGTCCTCGCGCGCCCGAAATCCGTATCACGAGGGCGTCTCTTCGTCTGCGGGGATATTCACGGCTGTTACGATGAATTGATGCAGCAGCTCGGACTCGTTGGCTTCGACACGGGACGCGATCGGCTGGTTGCCCTCGGTGACCTCATCGACCGAGGCCCCAAAAGCGCGGAGGTCCTGGCGCTGCTCACGGAACCCTGGTTCACCAGCATTCGCGGCAATCACGAAGAGCTGATGATCCAGGCCGTCAACGGCGATCCCACCATGCACGTCATCAACGGCGGGATCTGGCTCGCTCATCTGCCTGCCGATGAGCGAATTCGTCTCGCGACCTTGGCGATGGCGCTTCCGGTCGCGCTTACCGTGATCTCACCCTCGGGCCGCAAGATCGGCTTTGTCCACGCAGACGTGCCGGGCGACGATTGGGACGCGTTCATCGAACGTCTCGACTACCCCCAGGTGCAGGAATACGCCATGTGGACGCGCGATCGCGTGCGAACCGCGAAACGAAACCTCCCCCTGCCGCCGATCCGCAATGTCGATCATGTCTATTTCGGTCACACACCGCTCGCCGAGTCCGTCACCGCCGCGAACATGAGCTGGATCGATACCGGATGCTTCGCCACCGGCAGGCTGACGCTGGAAGAAATCGCATAACCGTCCTTGTCGAACCCGGCCCCGGCTCGCTGGGGCGGGCCGCAAGGTGATGTCCCGCGACGTCGCGGACTGCAACGACCATGTCGGCGGCTCCTGCGCGGGCATCTGTCCACGCGCTTGCCCAATCTGCGCGGCGCGCTGAGCGCATCCACCGCGAACTTCCCTTTTCGAACCCGACACCCCGCCCACGCGGCTGGCCGCCTGAGGAGCAGCATTATGGAAATCATCGTCACCCGTTCCCGCATCGCGGGGACGCTACCGCACTATGTCTATCGCGCGCTGGTGCCCGCCGACAAGCTATCGTCCCAGCGGCGGGCACTTGCCGGGACGGTTGCCGGTCCAACGATCGCCGGTCGTATCCCATGCGTCCGCATCGGCCCGCTGCTCGCGCCCGAGCACTATTTCGAGATGGCCCATCACCTGCGAAGCGGGCTTGCCCCGCGCATAGGCGCGCTTGCTCGCCGCATCGAGACGCTGGTGATCCGAACCAGCTTTCCCGAGATGACCGCCGCGTCCACGCCGATCGTGTTCCAGCTCGACACCGATCCCGGCGATGCCTGCATCTGGACCGATATCGACGACCTGACCGCCGCGTTCGATCGTCTCGAACCCCGTACCGAACTTCTTACCGTCGCCGATCTCGGACTTCGGCAGGACGACGGCCGGCGCGCCGCCTGATCGCCGCCACCTGACATTCGTCATCGCCATTGGAGACCCATCATGGATATTTATGTCGTCACCACATTCCATTTCTCGCAAACGCCGGCGTCCATCAGCTATCACGCCAGCGAGCGAGAGGCGTGCATCGCCGCGGCAGAGCGCGTGAACGCGTTTCGCGCCGACCTCGATCCCGTATCCTTGTCGCTGGTCGATGGGGACTGCTGGCAGCTTGGGTTGGCCGCGGCACAGTTGGTCCAGCTCGAGGTGTTCGGCCTTGATGTCACCGACGTCGATCCCAGCAAGCTCGCCGATGCCTCCGGATTCGATGTCCGGCTCGAAAAGGCCGAACTTCATGGCATGTCGACCCTGGCGTTCGACGACCGCGAGCGGTCGACCGTTCTTGCGGCGCTGCGCGGACACCAGCGGCACCACTGTCCGTCCGATCTTGCCGATACCGGCAGCAACCTCGGCCGTCACGAACCGCTCTCCCCGGATGAGATCGATGACCTCTGCATCCGGATCAATTGCGGCACCCTGCTCCCGGTCGAAGCCAATATCGTCGTCACGCTCGACGGCGGTCTTGTCCAGGGTATCGCCGCCGACCGGCCAATCACGGTGCGCGTCGTCGACTACGACGTCGAGGGCGCCGATCCCGATGACCTCGTCATGATTCCCCGAGATCATGGCGATCCTGTTCCTGCTTCCGTCAGCGGTTGGGCGGTGAACAGCGTCTGTATCGATCCGGAATGGATCGCCAATGTCGACACCGCCAGCGGTTTGGAAAACCCGGCCGCGACGCTCGTGGCAGGAGCATGACCGCCATGACCGTTATCGGACACAACCGCATACGCAGGGTCGAGAACTTCGACCGCTATGAGATTCTCGCCCATCCGCTTCCCAGCCGCGACGACCGCGTCTTCCATCGCGGTGACTCCGAGACCTCGCGTGTTTCGATCACCTACGCATCGCACGATGTTCGGATCGCCCGACCCACGGGCATCGGCAGCAAAGGTCGCCTCGCCATTCTGATGCATCATGGAGGGGGGCGGCACGCGCTCGAATTCTACGAAAGTGCCCTGCCGATCACCGCTGCGCTCCTCGCCCTGCCGGAACGACAGCAATACGCCCTCGCATATGCGATTTTCGAGCAAGCCGATGAGTGTGCCGGCGGCGCCCGTGCGGCGGAGGCGGAGCGATGGGCAGATGCGTTCGTCGATGGCCGCATCCGCAAGCGCCGCAGCGGCGGCAGGCGCTACGTTCACATCGAAACGCCGGATGAAAAGGCGCGTCGTCGCTCCTGATCTCGCCGCAGGTTCAGGCTTCCGCCGAAACGAATGATCGACTGCTCGACGCCAAGCCATCTCCCAGACCGTCACATCAGCCAGGAGGATATGCCATGGATCGCCAACCTTCACCGGCGAGCATCTGCCAATTGCCCGTCATGACCAGCACCGATGCCGAGAGCATCGGCTTTGCCATCTTCAACCATGTCCCGACGCTGCCGATCGACATTCCCGACGGCGGCTTCACGGTGAGCGCGAAAACCAGCGAGGGACTGCGCGTCACCTTCTGTTTCGGGCCTTACCGCACCGGCGGACCGCCACGTTGCATAGACATTCGCTATCACGATGCGGGGATGAGCGTGCCCGATGGCGGCGGCTCGCCAGTGCCGGTGTTCGATATGTTCACGATCGCGGAGAATGGCCACCACACGTACGACAGCCGCAAATCCGATCTCTCCGAAAAGCCGTCTATTGCTGTCCTGCTGCTCGACAAGCCCGAAACAACGGACCGCTGATCGTGACGAACATGGCCCGCATATCGCCCGCCGCACGAACATCCTGAAGCCGATCTTCCAGAAATTTCCGGTGCGAATGGTCGGGCGCACCGGATGATATCGCCCGCGCCGCGGGCCGTTCCCGACCACCATCCCTCCATAGGCAGGAGCATTTGCATGAACACCGACGATATCGACACCGCAACACCCGAGCAGCTCGCGCCGGTCCTGTATGCCGCCCTCCAGCGTCTCGGTCAGCTTGGCCGGACGGGGGCCGTCGCGCTCGCCGCGCTGGTCGATGAAGACGATACCGATTTCGAGGAAGCTGCCTCGTGGGTCGGCGACATCGCCGCTGGAGACCTGCGCGAATAGTTCTCTACCACCGACATTTCTACCCACGCACGAAGCCCGGCCGTCGCGCCGGGCTTCGTGATTCCGGGAACATGCAAAAGCACCGATCCGCCCCCCGCACATGATGCAGGCGGGCGCTTGAAAGGACCATCAATGACCAGCTTCACCGCGACATACAGCCCGGAGGACAACAAGATCCGCCTCTATGCATCGTCCCGCCTCGATGCCGAGACCTATGCCCGTGTCAAGGAAGCGGGCTTCAAATGGGCTCCGAAACAGGAGCTGTTCGTGGCACCGAAATGGACGCCGCAGCGCGAAGACCTCGCCATCGAACTGGCCGGTGAGATCGAGCCCGAAGAAATGACGCTGGCCGAGCGCGCCGCCATCAAGGCCGATCGGCTCGAAGATCTTTCCCACAAGCGACATGCGCAGGCCAATGCCTTTTCCCGGCGCGCCGACGAGCTCTCGCAGGCCTTCTACATGGGCCAGCCCATTCTTGTCGGTCATCATAGCGAGCGTCAGGCGCGTCGGACGCAGGAGCGCATGCATTCGGCATCGAGTGCCGCCGTGAACGCCGAAAAGGCCGCGACCTACTGGCTGGGTCGCGCGAGCGGCGTCGAGCATTTCGCCAGCATGAAGAACAACCCGCGCACGCGGGCCAACCGGATCAAGACGCTGCTGGCCGAACTGCGCGACCTACAGCGCGGCATCAACAGAGCCCATGCGGCACTGGCGATCTGGGAGGACATCACGAGCGACGAACAGATCCGCCACGCGCTCGGCAACATGGATTCCCGCACAATCTGGGCGAACTACGATCTCTATTACAAGGTCGACAATGGCGAGGTCACGCCCGCCGATGCCCGACAGCAGTGTATCGAGGGCGCCACGCTTGCCGTGGGCGGCCCCAACCGCCGCCGTTGGATCGAACATATCCTGCACCGGCTCGCGTTCGAGCGTTCGATGCTCGGCGACGTGCCGGGCTATGACGGCGAGCTGACCCCGGTCATCATCCAGGGCTTCGCCCGCGAGCATGGCGCCGAAAGCCCCAAATCCACCGCAATCGATGCCGGGCGGTTCCTGCTCGAAAGCCCGGTCCCGCTCCCGGCGCATATCGCGTCGGAGACCTTCCTCGAGCTCAGCGAGGGCGACTGGCGCGACCTGATGCAGGCGTGCGGCTACACCGTGCCGGAGAAGAAGGCCCGCCAAGCCTCGGCCAAGCCGGACACCGTGCCTCTCATCAATCCATCGCGCGAACAGGCCGAGCAACTCCAGGCGATCTGGAACCTGCGCATGGTCGCGGCCTGCATGGGCAAGCGCAGCATCCCCAAGGCCAACGAGATCTACGCGACGACACAGGCCACCTATTCGGCCAATTCGAAGGGCGACTACGACCCATTCAAGACCGTCGAGATCGCCGCCGACGGTCGCCGCGTGCGAATGGAATGGAAGGGTCATGAGCGTGTGCGGTCCGGCGACCCAGTCGCCCGCATCCGCATCTCGACGATCGGCGGCGAATTCTACAAGCCCGACGCGGTGGTGATCATCACCGACAAGCCGGCTAAACCGCTGCCGATCGACCTCGACACCCTGGAGGCAAGCGCCCGCCAAGCCGCGAACGAGGAGGCCGCGGCATGACAACCGGCGTCATGCGGACGGACACGCACGAACACGCGCTCGAAACCGCCGCCTGCCTCTGGGAGGCGGTGCTGACATTGCGTGACCATCCCGCCACCGATCCGGACGCCATCGCCCTGGCGCTTGCTATCCGCGAGACCTGCAACGCCGTCGGCACGGCCGACCTGCGCTTGACCGTCGTGGGCTGGACCGGCGCCGTCGATGCGGCCTGGAGCGCGGTCGCCGACAGCTACGACCTATGTTTCGACTGGGACTTCGTGCCAGGCTGGATCATCGACCATATCGACTGGTCCGATCCCGCCCATCCCACGATGAGGCCGGAATCCCTGGGGCAAACTCGCGATCCCGCAGCGCACGCCGGACCAGATGCCGCGCGGCCGACCAGCGTGCAGCCGCCTGCCGACGAGGGGACCTGACCATGGGGCGCTCGGTATCCTATCCCAGCGAGGCGTATGTCGCCTTCTCGCTATGGGACGCGGGCTGGATCGAAGACGACGACGATCCCGATACCCGCCATTTCAACCAAGTTGCGGCCCAGGACGACTGGGACTTCATCGTCGAGGATTTCCGCGAGCAAGTGCTCGCCCTCTATCCTTCGGCATGGACCGCGACCGGCTGGATTGGCCGCGAAGACCGTATCGTCGCCATGAACCGCCACGCCCGCTTCGGCATCTCGGAATATTGCGGCTGCATCGCATATTGGGTGGTGCTGCGCGACGACATCAATCCCGGTCAGGAAGGGTTGGCGCAACGCTGGGTCGACCAGATCGCGGTCGGTTTCAAGAAGCGGTTCGCGACCCTCGTCCGCTTGGACGTGTTCTCCAACGGCGAGGCGATTTTCCAACGGATTGCCGCCTGACCGCGCTGCTCCCCGATCGCGTCCCTCCTAACATCCGACGCCGGCATGATCCCGCCGAGCGGCCACCGCTCGGCGGCGCGGCCCGGCCGTGGAGCGAAGGGAGAGTGATGGGGGTGCGGCGATGAGGTCGCGGCAACCCAGGAGGCTCACATGACATTTCCCACCACGATCCACGCCAGTGTCGGCCAGTCGATCATCCACAAGGCGACAAGACTTTTTGCCGGCTGCGTTGCCGACGCGCTCCACGAGCTCCTCCAGAATGCCCGCAGGGCAGGCGCCACCCGCGTCGATATCCGCCGGTTCGACCGGGATCATGGCACGATCCTGCGCATCCGCGACGATGGCAGAGGCATTGCCGATCCGACCAAGCTTCTCGCGCTTGGCGACTCCGGCTGGGACAGCGACATTGCCCGCAGCGAGGATCCCGCGGGCATGGGTGTCTTCAGCCTTGCCGGTCGCCATGTCGTCATCCGTTCGCGCACCGCCGACGCCGAGGACGGATGGCAAGTGACGATCCCGCCGCAAGCGTGGGAGAGCGGGGAGCCACTCGATCTTGTCCCGGCCGTGATCGCCAGGGGAACCGAAATCGAAATCGAATTGTCCAAGGCGTGGACCGACGAGCTTGGCGAAGCCCTGAAAAACGCCGCGCGCTTCTATCCGCTTCCGGTCTTTTATGGCGAAGAGCGGCAGGCCCATGAAGCCTTTCTGAAAGATGCCGTGCGCGTCGAAAACTGGAACGGATGCCGCATCGGCGTTTTTCTCGACAAGTACACGCCCCATCGCGAACAGGCCCGGATCAACTTCCATGGTCTCACCGTCCCATGCCGCCTGCCGCATATCCATGACGCGGATGGTGGGCGGGGTTGGTATGCCAAGGTTGATATAGTCGACGCCCCAAATCTCCAGTTTGTGCTCCCTGCACGCAAGGAAATTGTCCAAGGCGCGGCGCTCGACGCCCTGCGCGAAGCCTGCGAAGCCGCGATTTTCCGCACCATCGCCCGTGAAGGCCATCATCGGCTCTCCTACGCCCATTGGTTGCGCGCGCGCGAACTCGGCATCTCGCTGCCCGAGGCGGCGCCCGTCCTGCACCTTTGGACACCCCGCATCGCCGAGACGAACGACATCTTTCCAGGTGAGCGGATCGCGGGGGAACCGATGGTCATCATGCCCACGCTGTCCGCGAACATCGAGCAATGCGTCGACCGCGCGCTGAAATCCGTAGATGGCCTTGGCGGCTCGCCGGTTCGCGCGACGCCCGAATTCGCCGGATATGGCTGGTACAATGCACTTCCACGCGTCCTGGGGCTGTCCTTTCAGGTCGAGACCGACAACGCGACCTTCCACTATGACGACGGTGCATCGGTTCCCGACGACCTCGATTCCGGCCGCGTCGGCACGATCACGCTTGAGCTCGCAGTGCGGGCCACCGCCGATTCCGAGGAACCCGGCGACATCCTCGCATTCCCCGCCGATGTGCTGATCGTCCCGACCGACTGTTGCAGCGACCTCGACGACGTCGCCATCCTGCTCGGCACCGACTGCGCGATCACGCCCGGCGAACTCGCCTCGCTGCTCGAAGCCTCCTGCTTCTGGCCCAACGAAGATTGCGACGCCGACAGCCACTACACCCAACAGGCGGCCTTCGAGATGCAGGCCCGCTTCGTCGCGAATATGCTGCTGCTCGGCGAGGATGCTGCGGTCCTCGAGCGAGTGCGCGAGGCGTTGCGCCAGCATGTCACCTGGCTGATCCCCAAGGACCGGGCGATCAGCATGCACGCGGTCAACCATCTGGTCGAGGCCGCCTTCGCGGACAATGACGACGCGCCTTCGGTCGACGCCGCCGAGTAGCCAAATTTTCCCCTCGCGCATGTCCGGCGCGTCGTTTCGCGCGGCGCGTCGGGCCGCGTCCACAAGGAATCGCGCCATGACCCAGAAGCCCCTTGAAAATCTTCGACGGCGTTGCGACGCGCGAACAGATGTTCGAGTTGTTCAACCGGATCCCCGACTGCCCGTTCGAGGATCGAATCTCCGGGAAAGCCTACGAAAATACGTGGTTCGAGGTGGATCGCGAGGGCTATGACACCATGCTTGAGGTGCTGCCGCCGCTCTTCATGCGAGCCGGGATGTTCGCCCTGTCCGAGCTCAAGGCCGGCTTCGTCGGCTCGGTTTTCTTCGACGTCACGATTGCCGGCCACAACCGTTTCTTCACCGGATACTGCAATCTCGGCGATCGCAGCAGCCCCGACGCGATGCGGACTGCGATCATCGCGCATGAGAAGGCCGCTATGGCCAACCTGTCGCGAGACGCCGCCCTGGATTTGATCTGGGAGCGCACGCACGCTGATTTTCGCGGACTCGCCGGCGAGTTCAATCCTGATGCCTGGCCCGCCGAGCATCACGGCAAGCGGTCCATCCTCGTCTATGAACCGGGCGTCGGCACGGTCCAGAAGCTTCTCGAGAATCTCACCGACGCCGAGATCGCCGACCGACTGCCGCACGGGCCGACGATCTAGTTGCGTCCGCGAGACCTTCCGCTCCACGAGGAGCCGCCCACGAACCCCGATGACGCGATCGGTGACCGAGCGGGATTCACCCAGTCGAGGCAGATCCGGTCATTTTCATCAAGGAGTCAAAACATGACCAACGATTTTCTGCGAACGGCATTCGCCATTCCGGTGTTGCCGCAAGAAGCCGTGTTGCTCGAAGAATGCTTTGCCGTAGCCGCGGAACTGTCCAGCGACTTCGCCGAACTTCCGATCGACGGCATGCAGACGGTGAAAGCCTACTACGCATCGCGCAGCGACGCTTTCAAGACCAGCTTCCCGCAGAAGTTGGACGAAGACGACCCTTTCGCCGGCTTCTTCGACCTCTGGTCCGATCCCGGCTTTCTCGGCTTTGACGCGGACCTCGAAATCCGGGGCGATCCGGAGGGCAAGGCACAGTTCGCATTCATCAGCGGCCATGATGTCGACGTTCCGTCAATTGCCTCGCTGATCCAGAAGGTCTGCAAATCCGCGTTGCCCTTCGGTTTTCAGTGGGCGGAAGGGAATGAAGAGGACGACGGCTTCCGCTCCTTTGCGGGCGGATATTACGTCATATCCGACACCGGGATATTCGGCGGCCCGACCCGGTGGCTCATGAATGAGACGCTGCAAACCTTGCGGGCAGGTGCGACGTGAAGCCCCTGCTCAAAAGGCCGTGCAATGAGTGCCCCTGGCGCCGCGATCATCCTGCCGGTTGGCTTGGCGGCTATCGGCCGGAAGACTTCACGCAGCAAATCCAGTTCGATGGGCCGCCGCTGCCTTGCCACAAGACCATTCCGGGCGACGGCACCGATGCCCGCGCCATGTGCGCAGGCGCGCTCATATTCATGCGTAACACCTGCAAAGGTGCGCATCATCCCGACTATGGCGATGCGCTCGACACGATTCAGCCCGACACCGCGATGGTGTTCGAGTGGTCGCACGAGTTCCTCGAGCACCACAACAACCCGGAGAAATGGCTGGAGCGGGTTCGGGCGAGGATGACCGGCCAGCGTTGATGGGCCCGGTCAGGGGAACGGCTCATTCGCCCCGATTGCGTGAAGGGAAGGTGGCGGGAGATTGGTGCGGCGAGGGGTTCCCGCAGCGTTCGTGAATATTGGCGACACCTTCGCGGGCCAGCCCGCTGAAGTCTTTCCCTCCATCACATGACCGAGCCGGTGCCTCTCGCGCCCGGCCCGACCTTGCCATTTAAGGAAGCATCCGATGCACGACGATCAATTCGACGCGCTGGTCGACGACGCGACCCATGCCGTCAACAACCTCATTCCCGACCGGCTGCTCGACGGCCTTGGCAGTACCGGAAGGTTGAACCTGCTTTTCCAGATCAACGACGCGCTGACACGGATCCTGCGCGAGGTAGTCGACACCTCCGGCGAAGACCGCGACAATCCAACCCGCGCAAGCACGATCGCCGGGCTGCTATGCGAGCTTCTGGAGACGCATTCCGTCAAGTGCGACGAAGGCGGCGCTGGCGAGGATGACCGTCCGCCGCGTGTGATTTCGGAAGTTCACGGCACCAGCGCCAATATCGACAGCATCGCCAGCTGCGACATCGAAACCGGGACGCAAATCTACCTCGTCCTGGACGATGGCGCGGCGTTCCGCATTGCCGTGGAAGCGGTCTCCTCATGATCGAAATGCACATCGCGCCGCTCGCACTTCTCCGATGGGGGGGCCATCACCTTAGAGCCTGATCCAGCGTCGACCTTGCCCGCCTGGCAGGACGCAAAGCTTCCTCAACGCACACACAAGGAGGATATCATGGCCCAACTGTCGCCGCTCAGATCCCGCCTTTGCGATTTCGACCGTGCATATGCGCTCGCGATCCGCATACGCGAGACCACCGGACGCCATCAGTTCGTCCTGCGCACGGGCGATCCCATCCAGCCGTTCCGTATAACGGAGACGCGTCCGGCAATGGACGAAGGTCTGGTCCTGCATGTCGCCTGATCCTGATTCCCATCGCCACGGAGCCACGCCAATGGACACTGCCGAACAATACGCCATCGAACCGGGCATGTGGATCAGGACCGAGGAGGGCGAGAAGCTCTTCTTCCTGCGATACTCATCGACGGGCCATTAGGGCTTCTTTTCCGAGGACCGTCACCACGCCGCTCGGGCATACAAGCTCCCACTCGCGGGTCTGCAACCCTGGCACGAGGAGCGCCGGTCATGAAAACGCATCCGATGGCGAGCGGCCTGCGCGTCACGTTGACGAAAACGGAACTGCAAGCCTTGCTCAAATTGGCGCGGTTTGCTGTCGATCAACTCCCGGCCGCTCGCCATTTCCATATTCTGCCCCAGCGGCAGGTCCATCTGGCGGCAGACGTCATCAAGAGCCTCGAACTCGGCCTGGCATCGGTCCAGTTCAAGCAGGCGGAGGCCAAGGCGAGACGCGAGGCACCCAAGCGAGAAGCCGAGCGCCGCGCCGCGCGTGAGCATCACGCCCTGATCGACGGCTATACCGTTTGGGGAACGCTGGGGGATTTCACCGATCTCTCTGACGATCCTGACCAACGCCGCTGGGCTGACATGTTCATGCCTGGGACCGAACCGAGGAACCAAGGAGAGATTCGCCGTAACGTCTGGCGGATCTTCGTCAGCAAGGGCAGCGCGGCGTCGGACGACTTCACGGTCTTTCCGGGCGATTGCACCGAGACGGCCGATCGCCGGGAAATCGATCAGCTCGCGCGCCGGATCATCGCCAAATATCAGGAGTGACCATTTCCCGTCAACTAGACGTGCGGTCAGGGGAGAAGGGGGGCTGGTGGATGAGTTTCATCTGCGAGTTAGCCAGCCATGTCTACCAGCCAACAGACCACGAAGACCTTCGAAATCATCGTGACCGATAGCATCACCTGCCCCAACTGCGGCGCAGCCGAATGCTACGACGACCCCACGAGTCCGACCGGCAAACGGTTTAATGTCAACGCCTATAAAGTCGCCGACAAGCACGGCTACTGGTGGAGCCGTTGCAATGCTTGCAAAACCTGGTTCTAGAAGGGGCCGTTAAGTGAGCGCGATTCAACAGGCGCGTTGTTCGGCGACCATTGGCGCTTTCCTGACCGGTTCACTTAATAAGCCCCTTTGTCAGCCCCTTCGAGCAGCCGCTCTCGCGCTAGGTCGAGCGCATGCGACAGCCGCATCGCCACCACCTGGTCCTTGGGATCGACGAGGCATTCAAGAGCCGCCTCCATGTGCTTGATGGCGTTTTCCAGCCCAGGCTCTTCGTCCGTCATGATTTGTTTCTCCGCCAAACCGCGCTCAGTCGGCGGGCACCCTCCACAAGGAGGATGCCGGCCCCTGAGCCGGACGGTCGAAACGCGACGATAGACGCGCGCCTGCATCTTTAGCGCGGACGCCTGGACATACATACAGGCGATCCGGCCGCAAAAGCCTTGCAGCCAACTCTATCGTTCGGAGTTTCGACGCTCCGGCCCGCCACCGGCGGACGCACACCCTCTAGACCGATTGAGCCGGAGTTGCCAATCGGTTCCTACAATGCAGCAGAAGTCGTATGATCAGATGTGCAGGTTCAGCGCGTCGATAGTCGGGCCGCTTCAACCGGGCGATACATGTCCGCCCGGCCGCGCATCAGAGCGGTGAGCCAAACCAGGTCGCTTGCGGCATCGGCCAGCGGCAGGGTCGCTACCTTGTCGAACAGGTGACGCTGATAGGAAGATCCGCGATCGAGGATGTTGGACAGGCGCTCGCGCGCGGGGCTTTCCGGATCGGTGATTTCCGCATTGGCTTCGCGGGCCGCCTCGAGGAAAGCTTCGGCCAGTTCTTGCGCCTCATAGTAGCCGGAATCCAGACCTTCCCCGAGAGCAAGAGCAGCGAGTTCGCTACGCGCCCCGGCAAGATCGGGGTCGTTGACCGCGTCGATGATCGGCATATTGAAATCAAACGTGGCGAGATAGTCCGCGATCATGGGAGTGGTCCTTTCACCCATCTACTAGAACATAGAACGAACACGAGCAAGCCTCAAGCCACTTCATGGGAAAGGACCATCGTCATGCTTTCTTCCTCCGCAAGGGCCGCCAACATCGGCCATCAGCCCGCGCCGTGACTATGGCGGCGGTGCCCCTGCGCCTCCATGGGCGTTTGCGCCGCAACGCGCGCGGGTTCCTCCTCGAAATGGACGACGGCCACGTCTGGCGGCTCAGGGGCGCGCAGGATTTCCCGCCGCTCCTCGACACGGAGGTTATCGTCGAGGCACGCAAGGCCAGCAGTAGCCTCCTCGACGTTCTCTGGATGGGACCGGCGTAGCGATTCCGAGCGGGAGGCTCCGCGCTCTTCCCCAAGCGTCGCGCTGGCGGCAACGTCGCTGCGAACCTCGGCGAGGACGCCTCGGCCCGCAATCACCCTCGGAGCAGGTCTGTCATCGCATCCGGAGCCGCCCTCGCAGGATCTCGGCGTGCCAGGGCTGGTCCGGGCAAGCAAGGGCTGCCTCCGCCCAAGCTCCGGTAGAAGAAAATGGGCCTGCCGACGGGATTGCCTGTCCCAAAGGTGTCGGCAGGCCCATTTTCTTCAACCTCCACTAGGGCGCAGCGCGACGTCCCTTGCTTGCCCGGACCAGCCCTGACCCTTGAGCCCCGGCGAAGGCGGCTCCGGATGCGATGACAGACAGGCACCCGCTTCTCCTCAGGTGATCAGGAAGGAATGGCTTCGCCATGCTTTTCTTTGTTCGGGCCGCTACCGCGGCCGTTTTTTTGGCTCAGGCTCACCAGATACGATGAAAATCTGTCAAGTAAACAATGAAATATACTCAATGGAGGGGAGAGAATATAAGTATAGATGCGGATGGGGATTGGCCTCGGAAGCACTGACTAGGAGTAAAGACAATGAATATCGGTGAGTTTAACTTGAAGAAGGGCCGTGTTGTCGGGTGGATTGCTACCCGCACAATCGACCTGCCCAAGCTGGCCTTGCGTCCCGTTGAGAGCGAAAACGAACTGGCCCCGGCCTTCGAGATCATAGCCCCCAATGTCGGCGGTCGCGTCGTGCAGGTCGGCGCGCTCTGGGAAGCTGTCGCCAAGCGGACCGGCGAAGTCTTCTACCAAGGCAACGTGGACGATCCTTCCATGCCCGAAGCCCTGCCTATCGCGCTTTTCGGCTCGATAGAGGAAGGTTTCCGCGTGGCATGGCGCAGGCAGGAACGCGACGATTTCGGCCCTGCCGTCCGCACGGCCCGGAATGATGCGCCTTCCGGCCGTGGTGGCAGTGGTGACGGAGACGACTACGGTTTCGGGGACAGCACCGCCAATGAAAACGGCGAACTGTCCAGCCAAGGCGTCGCCGCCGATCTGGACGATGAAGTCCAGTTCTAGCCGCTAGGCCGAGACGGGCCGGGGGAGCGCAGCAACGCTTCCCCGGACCCTGACCGATCATCCTGCCATCAGGAGTCAGACCCATGACCAAGAAGTCAGCTAAGAAGGCCGTTAGCACATTTGCCGACTTGCCGGAACTTATCGCAGAGGAAACCGCAACCCCCGAGTTTGAAGCGTCGTTCGGCGATCCGATGCCGCTTTCGATCATCGAGCACGGCGACGAACCGGGCGAACATGACATGCCCGAACCGTTTGCCGCGCAGAAGGTTTGCGGCGAGCTTATGACCTCGCTTTTCCTGCTACTGGAGGACACGCGGCTTTCCCCGCTTGCCCCTGATATTGCATGGGGCATCGTCAACAGCTTCCATTTCGTCGCCGGAACCTTGGAACGGCAAGAGGATAGCCAAGCCGCCAAAATCCGTGACATGACGCGCAGGATGAAGCCGGACGAGGTATTCAACAAAGACCTTGAGGATATTCAACTCAAATGCCGGTCGCTGGCAGAGCAGCGCGAAGCCGTGGAAACCATGCGGGACTACGCCGCCGCCATGTATCGCACTTGCTGGCGTCGCGCATGGGGACCGAGCAAGGGCAGCAAGGCGTCATCCGTCACCACCGCGAGCTATATTAGCGCGGTTGACTTCCTGCGGGAACGTGCCCTTGCCAAGCGCGAGAAATACCAGCCCGACGGCCTAGTCGTCGTTTCGTCCGGTCCCGCTATCTGGGACGACTGGAAACCGATTTGGGACACCATGAGCGCGATCAAGCAGCGGACGCCGCGCATGATCGTCGTCACTACGGGGCAGCGCACGGGATGGGATGCCATCGTTGCGGCATGGTGCGCGCGGGAAGGCGTGCCCTTGGTCGCCTATGCTCTAACCGGACGCGGCAAGGCAGCGTTTGCCCGCAATCGCAAGATTGGCGAACTCGACATTTCCGAAGCCGTGCTAGGCGAAGGATCGGGCATTCAGGCGAACCTCTATCAGATGCTCCGCAAGAAAGGCGTTCCTATCCACGCCTTCCGTAGGCCCGCCGATGCCCCCAAGCCGCGCAAACCGGAAGCATCCGACGCCTATTCCTTCAGGCGCGCGCGGCGCTACGCCTGACACGAGACGGCGCGGCGCTTCCCCCAAGCGTCGCGCCCCACATCGCAGCACCCCGCCAAGGCTGGCGCGCTTTCCAGCGCGCTGGCCCTTTTTCGTGCCCCCGGACGCCGCCGCGCCTGACGGCGCGGCGGCGGGGGAACCCAAAAAGGGGAAGGGCCGACAGTCTCACGCCCCCGCGCCGGGAACGGCAGCCGCGCCGTTGTCCCCCTTCGCGGGCGCTTGGGCCGTTGGCGTTTTCCCCGAACGGGAGGCATCGGGCGCAGCCGACGCCCCCTTGAGCGCGGCCAGCGCGACAGCGCCGCCCAGCCGCAACACATGGCCCAGCACGTCGCGGAACTCGCGTTCCGTCACTTGCTCGACCGGCAGCGCGGTTACGATTCCCGCATAGCGATCACGCAGCTTCTGGCGCGTTGCGGCAATCTCGCCCGCAATGCGTTTCTCGCGCGCTTCCAGATCGGCGAGCTTATCGCGTTCAGACATTTTCGGCATGACCAGTTTCCTTGTTCAGGCTGGCCCGCTCGTCACGCCCGCCTTGTCGCACAGGCGCAGCCGCGCCACAAGCGACCCCGCCGCCATGCGCGGCCAAACTCCCCCACATCGACCGACACCGCATAAGGTGCGCCCGGCAGCGGTAGAGAAGACGCAGCGACGCCGTCGCTGCGAGGCAAGCGACGCACGCGCTTCGCGGTTTGTATTGCACCGTACGCACGGGTGCTGTGGCCGGAAACGGCCCTGAAATCAGGGCTTTGTGCTGGCAGACGCGTCAGCCAGAAATCGCATAAATTGGCTGACGCGTCTGCCACCTCAGAAAATCCCTTACAAAGACCCCAGTATTTCCGCGGGTTTGCGCTGGCAGACACGTCAGCCACACTGATTTTATTGTGATTGGCGCCTGTCCGCGCTATAGTGGCGCCGCGTCGTGACCTCCTTGCCGAAGCTCCTGATGGAGCATCCACCTTGGCAAGGGTCACAATCCGAATCGACGATGCGCTTTACGAGCGGCTGCAAGTCCGCGCCCGTAAGGTCGGCGTCAGCGTCGCCGAACTCCTCCGCCCCGCGATAGACCAGGCCGCCGATCCCCGCGGAGGCTACGTCTATACGACGCAGGACGAAATCCTCTCCTGCGTCCTGCAGACGCTCTCGATCGTCGCGGCATTTGTGCGGCGCCGTTCGCCCGAAACCCTCGAACAGGGCATGGCGGACGCGAAGGCGCTGCTCGACGCGAAGGGCCTGCTCGGACCGGAACAGCAATCATGAACCGGCGCGCGGATTGCCCCGTCGCCGGCGTGCCTGTCGCGTCCCGGTATCCCGCCACGGGGGTCGAACCCAGTGCGGTTATCGATCGCCACCGGTCACCGCCGTTCCAGCGCTTCCTCGATGCGGGGGCATCGCGACCAGGCGCGCATCCCGTGCAGGGGAGCGCGCGGCGATGAGCATCTTCCGCAACGACACGCTGGGGAGCTGGACCCGCGGCGGCCAGGCCATCGTCCACAATGTGAGGATGACCACCCAGGTCTTCTTCCAGACGGTGATCGCCGGGATCGTACTCTGGGCAATGGGCACTGGCTGGTATGCCTTCGAGAAGTCGAACGAGTATCAGCGCTTCGTGCTGGTCAAGATGGCGGAGGCCAGCTTCAAGGCCGATACCGCGCGGGGGACCAGCGACCCGATGCTGTTCCGCACTCGCGACGGGCGGCAATACTGGACCTCCGCCGACGCGCTGCTCGACTCCAACATCGGCAAGCAGTCGCTCCGCAAGCTGGAAAAGGATCTCATTCACGGGGCGGCGATTGCGGGGATTGGGGCGCTCGCCGCGCTGGTCTTCGCCTGGTTCTATTTTACTCGAACGGGGCGGGGCCTCGGGTCCAACGAATATCTGCGCGGCGCCCGCTTCGGGACGACCTCCGAAATCCGCCGCGCGCTGCGGGGGCAGAAGAAGGGCGTCCTCACGATCGGCGGGGTCACCGTGCCCGATGCCTTCGAGCCGGAGCATATCCTGCTGGTCGGCGCGCCCGGAACGGGGAAGACCAATCTCATCACCACCATGCTCGAAGGGGTACGCAAGGCGGGGAAGCGGGCGATCGTCTATGACACCGCCGGGAGCTTCGTCGAGAAGTTCTATCGCCCCGGCACGGACATCCTGCTCAACCCACTGGACCGGCGCACCGACATCTGGAGTCCCTGGGTCGATGTCCCGCAGGAGTATCATTACGACCAGATCGCGGAATCGACGATCCCCGACAAGCATGGTGACCCCTTCTGGTCGAAGGCTGCGCGCGGCACGCTGGTCGCCGTCCTGCGCAAGCTTGCGAAGCAGAAGCACACCCTGATCTCGGTCCTGCTCGACCGGGTGCTGCGCTCCCCGCTCGCGGATCTCGCTGCCTATGTGAAGGGCACCGATGCCGCTGCCTTCATCTCCGCCGAGGGCGAACGGACCTCGGCCGGCGTTCAGGCCGAGCTTGCCTCGGTGATGCGCAGCTTCGCCTATCTCGACGATACCGAGGACGGCTTCTCGATCCGCAAATGGGTCGAGAACGAGAAGGACGACAGCTGGCTATTCGTCACCGTCAAGGCCGACCAGCTTCCCTCGCTGCGTCCCCTGATCACCGTCTGGCTCGATATCGCGATCAGCGCGATCATGAGCCTCGCGCCCGATCGCAACCGGCGACTCTATTGCGTCATCGACGAGCTGCCCACGCTCCAGAAACTACCCAGCCTCTCCGACTTCCTTGCCCGCGCGCGTAAATATGGCGGCTGCGGCATCTTGGGCTTTCAGTCCTATCCCCAACTCAATGCGACCTACGGCAAGGAGGATGCAGCCGCGATCACCGGCTACTGCTCCACCTGGGTCGCGCTCCGGGCGAACGATACCGACACGGCGGAGTTGATCTCCAAGAATCTCGGCCGGGTCGAGCAGGTCGAGGCGAACGAGGGCATGTCCTACGGCGTCAACGACATGCGCGACGGGGTCAACCTGTCGCGCATGCAGGTGACCCGGCCGCTGGTGATGGACACCGAGGTCAATCATCTGCCTAACCTGACCGGCTTCCTCCGGTTCGGCCGCAATCTCCCCGTCGTGCGGTTCACCGACCGCTTCAATCCACTTCCCGGTATCGCGCCTGCTTTCGTCGAGCGAACCGAGCCGCCTAAGCGCCTGCCGCTCGGCAAGGCGATCATCTCCCAGGCATGGGCGCGGCGCCGCGCGATCCAGACGCAGCAGGCCGCGGCACGGCACGGGCAGCCTCCCGCTCCACCGGCCGCGTCGGACGCATCGTCCTCCCCCTGCAAGCCGCAGGGTGATCTGTTCTCACAGCGCGAGAATCCGCCGCCGGCAAACGAGGCGACCGGCGTGCCGGGTCCCGAAGAGGCCGCGCGGCCGGAGGAGGAGTTCGGGCCGCCCGAGTCCGTCGAACCGGATATGGCCGACGACGGTGCGCCGATCGTCGATCCCCCGGATGAGGAGAATGTCGTCGCGAGCCCCGTGCCCCTGCTGGGTGCGGCGCGCGGCACCATCCGCGTGAAGCTCTCCAGCCATGGCCGCTCCGAAGGGCCGCGCGAAAAGGCTAAGCCCGCATGATCCATCCCCGCCGCCTCAAGGGCACGGCCGCCAACATCGCCCGCTACTACACGATCGGCGATTATTACACCAAGGGCGGCAACGAACCGTCAGAATGGGGTGGCAAGCTTGCCCCCAGTCTCGGCCTGTCGGGACCTGTCGACCCCAAGCAGTTCGAGGAACTGCTCGGCGGCAAGATCGGCGACCAGCAGCTCGGCCGCCGGCGCAAGGAAGGCATCCAGCACCATCCCGGCTGGGACTTCACCATCAGCGCCCCCAAGTCGATCTCGATCCTGGCGCTGGTGACGGGAGACGACCGTATCCTTGCCGCGCATGAGCGGGCGGTCGGGGTCGCGCTTGCCTATGCCGAGGAACATGCCGAACTGCGCCGCAGGGTGGAGGGCGAGATCGTCCATGAGACGACCGGCCGGCTGCTGTTCGCGCGCTTCACCGAGCATGCGAGCCGCGAGGGAGACCCGCACCTGCATACCCATGTCGTCGTTCTCAACATGACCAATCATCTCAATGGCGACCGCATGTCGAGCCTCGAGACGCGCTCGATGTATGCCGAGCAGCTCGTGATGGGCCAGATCTATCGCAACGAGCTTGCCCGTGACGTGCGCGAGATCGGTCACGAGATCACGTTCGATCCGCGCAAGGGGCTGTTCGAGGTCGAGGGCGTCCCTGGCCAGCTGATCCGTGACTATTCGCAGCGCGCCGAGCAGATCAACGCCCATGCCGCCGAACGTGGCTACGAAGGGCAGGCCATGCGCCGCGTCTCTTTCTTCGAGACGCGCAAGGCCAAGGAAAAGGTCGGGCTGGACGAACTGCAGGAGCGATGGAGCAAGCGCGCCGAGCCTTATCGCGAAGATCTCGACAGGCTCCAGGCGGCCGCCCGGGAACGCGGTGAACAGACGATCGAAACCGACCCGCGTGTTGCACGCCGCGCCGCCCTGTTCGGCATCCGCCAGAGCGAAACGCGCGAGGCGGTCAATAATATCGGGCGGCTCTATCGTGTGGCGCTCGCATCCCATGTTGGGGAGGTACGGTTCGGCGACGTGCGGCCGTTGTTCGAAACGCAGGAAGCTTCCGCCAAGCTCTTCGTCACCGTCCGGCAGACCGGCGATCAGCCGCTCCCGCGCGGACGCACCTCGCGCCGGACCGCCAAACTCGAACTGGCGCTGTCCGAGCATATATCGCTCGCGATGCGCGATGCCTCTCCGGCGGCTACCGCCGAACGCCTGGCCGAAGTCGCCGCGGCCCAGGGTCTTAACGCAGAGCAGGCCGCGGCGCTGATCGCAATCGGCAGCGGCACCAACCGGGCGGTCGGCGTCCATGGTGCGGGTGGCGTCGGCAAGTCGACCCTGGTCCGCGCTCTGGTCGAGGCAACACGTGACGACCATGTCACCGTCGCGCTCGCGCCGACGTCTTCGGCGGCAGCGGAACTCGGGCGCAAGGCAGGCATCGAGTCCCGCACGCTCGCTTCGCTTCTCGCGAGCGGCGGCCATGGCCTGATCGACCGGCATATTCTTGTGGTGGACGAGGCGGGCCAGCTCGGTAACCGGCAGGCGCTGCGCGTGTTGGAAATCAGCCGCGCCACCGGTGCGCGTCTCATCTTCCTCGGCGACAACAAGCAGACCGGCGCGATCGAGCAGGGCAAGGCCTACTGGCTGCTCCAGCAATTGGGACTGCCGACCAGTCAGCTGAAGGAAGCGATGCGCCAGAAAACCGGCTCCACGCAGGAGGCCGCCGACCTCGCGCGCAAGGGCGACTATGCCGAGTCGCTCGCCGCACTCGATCGCGTGACCACGGGCGCCAGCGCCGAAGATCTTGCCAAAGGCATGGTCGCCGACTGGACCCGCCTCAAGCCGGAGATGCGCGCCGACACCAATATCCTCGTCCTCGACAATGCGACCCGCCTGATCGTCAACAGCCATATCCGCGAGGTGCTGAAGCGCGAGGGAACGGTCGCGGCGGAAGAGCATCGCCTCGAGGTGCTGACGCCATCCGGCATGACCGACCAAGAAAAGGCGATGGCGCGCTTCTACAGCGAAGGCCAGGTGGTGAAGTTCTCGCGCGACAATCCGGGGCTGGGGATCGCGCGCGATGTGGACTATCGCGTCGTAGGCATCGGCCGGAACAACCACGGCCGCCAGGTGGTGCGGCTGGCCGACGAGCATGGCCGCATCATCGAATGGCGTCCGGGGCTCGGCAAGGCGGCCCACGTCAACGTCTTCCTGACCGAACACCGCGAGATCGCCCAGGGCGACCGCATTCAGTGGCGGCTTCTCAACAAGGAGATCGACGTCAAGAACGCCGAGCGCGGCACGGTGCTGGCGCTCGATGGTCATATCGCGACCATCCGATGGGATCGGGGCGAGCGCGTCCAGCAGGTCGATCTGTCCGAGCACCGGACCTGGGACCACGGCTATGCCGAGACCGTCTATTCGGCGCAGTCGAAGACCTATGCCCGCGTCTATGTGCTTGCGCCGGTCGAGTCCGGCCTGGTCAACGGCCAGAACTACTACACCGCGATCACGCGCGCCGCCTATGGTGTGAAGCTCTGGACCGAGAACCAGAAGCGCCTTGCGGCCAAGCTCGCTTCGCGCTCCGGCGAGAAGACGTCCTCGCTAGAGGGGCTTGGGCGGATCAGGGCCGACAGCCACAAGGTCCGCGGGCTCCGCCACAAGGACCGGCACGACCGCTCGCGCGAAGACAATGCTCGCGAGCGCGACGCCCGCAAGGCCGAACGGGAACAGCGCGAACGCGAGCGCCAGGAGTGGGCCAACCGCTCGGGCGGCTTTGCCGAGATTCTCGCGGGCCGCGCGCAGGGGGCCGCTTCGCTGGTCGATCGCTTTCTGCGCGGCACGATCGAGCGCGATCGCGCCGATCCGGCGCGCGCACCCGGCCGCGCCGATGCCCCCGAGCCTGCTCACCAGCCCGAACCGCAACCGCAGCATGACCATGGCGGTCATGGCGGCGGACACGACCGATAGGAGAGGCCCCCATGAACATGAATCTTGTTTTGCTCCTGATCCTCTGTGCCACGCTCATCGCCCTTGTCATACGCCACTATCGCGTCCCGATCCGTCATCGCTGGCGACGGCGGCAGGCGCGCGAGATGTGCGAACAGCTGCGCGGGCGCGACCGCGACCAGCCTGCCGGTGTCCATTATGCTCGGCTGCGCGCCATGGACCCGCTGGCGTTCGAGGAACTGCTGCTCGAGGCCTTCGAGCGCCGCGGGTACCGCATCATCCGCAACCGGCGCTATACGGGCGATGGCGGTGTCGACGGCGAGGTCATCATCGATGGCGAGCGCTGGCTGATTCAGGCTAAGCGCTATCGCGATGCCATCCGGCCCGAGCATGTGTGGGACTTCGCGCAGCTCTGCGCGGTCCGACGGCGGCGCGGCCTGTTCATTCATACCGGACGCACCGGCGGCATGAGCCGTTCAGTCGTCGATCGCGCCACCGGCATCGAGATCGTGTCGGGACAGCGCCTGCTCGCCCTGTTGACCGGAGCGCCGTTCCATCCGGAACCCCCGCCGCGGCGCTGTCCTGTCGGTCCGGGCCGTTCCGGCTATCGCGATCGGGCGCCACAATGATCGAGCGTGGATCACGGAGCAATCGCTGGCCGACCTTCCGCATGGCACTCGCGGCCGTCGCAATCCTGTCCGCCATGCTGACACCCGCGCCCGCGCTGGCGAAGCAGGCCGCGCCCGGCGAGGCGGCCGAGATCGCCCGCTGCATCCGCGTCGCCGCGCGCGGGCTTGGCTGGCTCGAAAAGACGCTCTGGGGCCTTCGCACGCAGGAAGCAGGCTGGATCGGCGCGGAGATCGCCAATACCAACGGCACGCACGATCTCGGACCGCTCCAGATTAACACATGGTGGGTGCCGCGCCTGGCCCGGCTGATCGACAGGCCCGAGCATCAGGTAAGGCATTGGCTGCGCTACAATGCCTGCTTCAATGCCGAAGCCGCGCGCTGGATTTTCCTCTCCGGATTGGAGACGACCGGCGCCTATTGGAAGGCGGTCGGCGTGTATCACAGTCCCACCGGCTGGCGGCAGCGCGCCTATGCCGCGAAGGTCGCGAACCATATGCGAATCCGGTTCGGCCCGGACGTGTTTGCGGCGAGCAGCGCGGGAGAGCGTCGGTAGATGCGCCGAGGAGGCGTTGGGAGAGACCGGTTCCGACGATAGGGATAAGAGGTCGGTCCCCCGAAGGGATCAGCATGGATCGGAGCCGGTTCAGCACGATCGGTGCGAGAAGTGCAGCCATCAACCCGGCTACGAGAAATGCACACATCCAACGTTCGCTGCCGATCAGGAGAATGAGCTCCGCGAGCATGATCAGTTGCAATATTGCGACGCCGCCGACATGGGCCGTGCGGGCCAAGCTGTTGCTTACGGCTACAGCTTGAGTGGTCGCCGGATATTTCAAGGGCGGGTCCGCCGGTTTCACATCGAAGACGGGTCGGTTGAGCGAGGAAGCCCGCTCGGTGGATTGGGCGGTGGCACCCGCACAACCACTATCCGTGTGGAGCCGTCGACCGGAAAGGGAATTCCCTTGGCCTCCCAGACCGTGCCGTCGACGGTGATCTGCTCCTCGTCATCGTCAAGGGACTGGTCCGTCTGGAGCCTTATCTGGAGACAGCCGCCGGGGCGCCTGAGCGTTACTTCGGCTTTGTCCCAGGCCTTCGGCATTGCGGGGCGGATCCGTATTTCGCCGCCGGCCAGGCGAACCCCGAGTATTTCCTCGACGGCCAGTCGCCACGCCCATGCCGCGGCACCCGTGTACCAGGTCCAGCCGCCACGGCCGAGATGCGGCGCGACACCCGCAATGTCGGCCGCGACGGCATAGGGTTCGGTTCTGTAACGGACCGCGTCGTCGTGGGTCTGCGCATGGACGATCGGATTGATGCGATCGAACAGCGATTTTGCCGCATCGCCATCGCGCAAGCGGGCGAACGCGATCGCCAGCCACGTCGCTGCATGGGTATATTGGCCGCCATTCTCGCGGATGCCCGGCGGATAGGCCTTGATATAGCCCGGCTCGCGCGGTGTGCGGTCGAAAGGCGGGTCGAGCAGGCGCACGAGGTGGTCATCCTCGCGGGCCAGATGGTGCCGTGCGGATGCGAGCGCCGTGCGCGCCCGCTCGGGATCTCCGGCGCCGGATAGGACGGACCAGGATTGGGCGATGGAATCGATGCGGCATTCCTGCTCCTCGGATGTGCCCCACGGCCTTCCATCGTCGTCAAAGGCGCGCAGATACCATTCCCCATCCCAGCCGGACTGCTCGACCGCGGCGACGAGGGATTCCGCACGGCCGCTCCAACGGTCGCGAAATTCGTTCTGCCCGTCATCGACGCAGTGACGCGTGAAGTTCCGGATAGTCGCGATGAGGAACCAGGCGAGCCATATGCTTTCGCCGCGTCCGCGGTTGCCGACACGGTCCATGCCGTCGTTCCAGTCGCCGGCGCCGATCAGTGGAAGGCCGTGCGACCCGAAGCGATAGGCGTGGGACAGCGCGCGGTCGCAGTGGACGAAGAGCGGCTGAGTGTAGTCGGTAACGTCGAACCGGGCGTACCGGTCGGGCTCGTCGACCGCGAGCGGCGGCGCGCGCAAAAAGGGGACAAGTTCGTCCAGGATTCCTTTGTCCCCGGTCGCCTCGACATAGTGCGCGACGGCATAGGGCAGCCAGACGAGGTCGTCCGAGCAGCGGGTCCGGACACCACGGTCGAAAGGCGGATGCCACCAGTGCAGCACATCGCCCTCTTCGAACTGGTGCGCGGCAGCAGTGAGGATATGATGACGTGCGGCGGCCGGATCCGCGTGGATCTGCGCAAGGACGTCCTGAAGCTGGTCGCGAAAGCCGAACGCACCGCTGGCCTGATAGAAACCGGCGCGGGCGCGCACGCGGGCGCTGAGCGATTGGTGAGGCAGCCAGCGGTTGACCATCAGGTCGAAAGTCGGATCGGGTGTCTTGACCTGGACCTTTCCCAGTCTGTCGGCCCACACCGTCGCACAGGTCTGTGCCGCGGCCTCGATGGTCGATGGTTCCTGCCAGTGTTTGACGAGGTTGCGGACATGCTCGAGGTCATCGCCCTGACCGAGCACGAAGCATACTTCGGTCGTTCCATCGGGAGGAATGTCCAGATGGACCTGGAGCGCCGCGCAGCAGTCGTCGCCGGCGGAAGCCTGTCTGTTACCCAGATCCCAGTTGAGCAGTCCGGCGGGCAGGGCGGGGTCTGCCCGGAGGCCATGGAAATCGCGGCGCGAGGTGGTCAGACTATGCACCGGGAGCGTCGTGGCGAGGAAGGCGACACGATCGCCGAACTCGTCGGTCCAGGGATTGCGACCGAGAACGGCATGGCAGGCCGGATCATAGCGTGACGTGCGCAATGGCGCCTGTTCTCCCCGCACAGCGCCAAGCAGCCACTCGGTATAGTAAGTCGCTGTGACCCGGCGCGAGCGGGCGGTTCGATTGCGCAGCCGTAGCCGGACGAGTTTGACCGGATCGGTGACAGGTACGAAGACCGAGAGTTCTTGCTCCAGGCCTTCGCTGTCCCGGTGCCATGCGGTCCGGTCGGGGCCTTGGTGGACGCGGCAGGCCGAGTTCCCGCCCGCCGGCAAAGGCGTGGGCGTCCAGACGCGCGCGTTTTCCTCGTCGCGAAGGTAGAGGCGTTCGCCCTGGGGATCCTCGATCGGATCGTTGAACCAGGGCGTGAGCCTGTTCTCGCCGCTGTTGATCGCCCAGGTGAAACCAAGTCCGGCCTCGGTGACGATCGTGCCGAAAGCGTCGTTGGTGAGGACGTTGGACCAGGGTGCCGGCGTGGGAGCGTGGGGTTCGAGATAGATTATGTAGTCGCCGGTATCGGGGGCAAAGCCGCCCCAGCCATTGTCGAACCGCAGATCGGCCGGCCTGGGCACCGCTGCTGTCGGGACTGGGCGCGCGCTCGCTTCGACCGGCGCGAACGGTGGACCCGGGTGAGGGGGCTGGTCGCAGCGGACGAGCTGATCGGCCAATGTGCCACTCCCTTCCTCGAGGATCAGCCTGGCCGTCTGTTCCAGCAGGGCGGAGCGCTCGCCGTCGGAGGGGCCGATCCCGACAAGATGGATGCCGCCATGTGCGCCCAGCCGATCCTGCGCGCCCGCCTCCTTCAGAACGTCGAGAAGGCGTTCGCGCACGGGTTCGATATAGCCCGAAGTCCCTTCATGGGCGATCACAAGGTCGATCAGCACGCCGCGTTGGTTCCCGAGCCTGTGTGCCGCGAGGAGGAAGCGGAGCAGACCGGTTTGCTCCGCCGTCCCGGCGCGCAGCAACAGAATGGGATGATCTCCCGAAATACCGAGCGCCCAAAGGTCTCCGCGCCGGAACAGCCTCGAGCCGGCGGGCGCCGCAGCGGGGCGGGCGGTCAAGATATGGGACAGCAGCGCCTGTGCCCGGGGAACGAGGTGCGGCTGGAGCCCCAGCCCGTGCATCGCCCGCGCCGTTGCCGTCGCGGCGTCGCTGACGGCCCAATCGAGCGAGGGCAGGGTCGCGTAGCGTTCGGCGATATCGAGCGCAGATTGGCGGGACCCTGCCGCGATCGTTACGAAAGCCAGCTCGCGGCGGCCGCGAGGCGGCAAGACGATCTTGACCCTGATCGCGCAGATGGGATCGAGGGTCCATCCCAAGCCGCCAGCGAGCCGTTCTTGGGTCATGGCGGCGGCGTGCGATACGCGGCCGTGGCGCCCGAGGAAGGATCTTCGATCAGCCTCGAGACCGAGCAGCGTGATCCCTTCGTCATCGCCGAGCACGCGGCTCAGCAGGACGGGCGGCCGCTCGGACGAATTGCGCGGCCGCCGCGTAAACAATAGTCCATCTCCTCCGGGCAGGGCCTCCGCGCCCACGAACAGCTTGCTGAAGGCCGGGTGCCGCGCCGCATCCTGCGCGGGAGCCAGCACGACCTGTGCGTAGCCGGTCACTTCGATCGTACGGGGACGATCCTCGTCGTTGACCAGCGTGATGCGTCTGATCTCGAGGTCGTCACTCTGGGCGACGTTGACCCTCGTCGTGACCGACACGCCATGCGCGCGGCAATGGAATTCCACTTGATGGGCGTGGAAGACGACGTCCGGCGGCTCGCCTGGGGCGGGGCAGGGGCCACCTGTCGCGGACCAGAGATTGCCCCGATCGAGATCGCGCAGGTAGAGCCAGAAGCCTGCGTCGCCATCGGCGGGATCGATGGAAGTGAGCGCATGCTGGTTCCAGCCAAGCCCGCCCGCGCCATCGGTGCGGATGCGGCTCGAGAGACGGCCGTTGCCAAGGATCTGCCAAGCATGCTCGCCATTGCGTCGGTCGGGCGACCAGGCATGGAGTCCAGGGATCGCTCCCTCGGCTTGAGCCGGTGGCTCGCGAACTTCCACACGCGCTATTTCGGGCGGCAGCTCCCATGGAATACGTTCGTTGAGCAGAAGATCGACCGTGCGGGCGTAGGGGTCCGCATGGAACCAGCGCACCAGCATGTTGTCGCACAGGGCGTTCCCGAGCGCGGCAAGGCTCATGCCCTGGTGATGCGCCATGTAGGAGCGGACCAGCGCGAAGTGTTCGCCCGACGGCAGCCGCTCTGGCGTAAAATCGGCAGCTTCGAAGAAGCCATACCGGCCGATCAACTGAAGTTCGGCGAGCAGCTTGAGGTTTCTCGTCGCCAGTGCTGGCCGGATCGTGAGAGCGAGCGCGGTCGCATAGGGGCTCACTACAAGGTCGCGGCCAAGGCCCCGCTGCAGCCCGAGGGCAGGGACGCCGAACGCATGATAACGATAGACGCGATCCGGACCCATGGAGGCGAAGGACGATTCGGAAACGCCCCAGGGGATGCCGTGCGCCTTGCCGAAAGCGGCCTGAATGCTGATGGCAGTCCGATCGCTCATTCCGAGCAGAGTGCCGGGGTCGCTGCGCAGGAAGATGTTCGGCATGAGATACTCGAACATCGAGCCGTTCCAGGAAACCAGCGCGAGACCGACCTCCTGCTTCGTGATGGGGCGGCCGAGGTGAAACCAGTGAGACGGATCAATATCGCCCTTCGCGATAGCGAAAAAGCTGGCGAGACGCGCCTCGCTGGCGAGCAAGTCGTAGTGATGCGGGTCGATGCGGTCGGCGCTGACGTTGTAACCAATGTGGAAGAGCCGGCTGCCCCCATCGAGCAGGAAGGCAAAGTCCATCGCGTGGGCGGCGGCAGCCGCGCGGCGCGATAGGCCGCCGAGACGATCGTAAAGCTCGTACGAGGCCGCCTGGCCCTGTTCGATCGCCGCCAGAACCGCGTCTACCCATTGCCGGCTCGGGTCCGACACAGACGTCTGCCTGAACGCTTCGAGGACGCTGGTGGCCTGCCTCGCGCGGACTCCCAGTGTCGGACTGGAGCCACTTGCCAGGAGGGCGGCGACCCTTGCCGCGGTCTCAGCGCAATCAGCCGGGCGATTTTTGAGAATCTCCCACCATGGCGAGAACATCCGCAAGTCGCCCCGCATTCTGGTCAGATGATGGTCGAGGCGTTCGAGCCAGGCCTGGATGTCGCGCAAGGTGCCGATATCGGATTGGGCAGTGCCGGCCGCCATCAGGCCGATCTGCTCGCGCAGTTTCGGCAGGCAGGTCGAAATGAGATCGTCGATCCCTTGGTACCACGCCGGTTCGTCAGCGCCGATGCGCTCCGCCGTCTGGCGCATGGCCGCAAGGATCGTGCCGGCGGCTGAGGAGGCCTCGACCGACCCGATTGCCTGGACGAGCAGCTCGATGTTGTCCTCGAGTCCAAGCCAGAGATCGGCCGCCACCGGCGGCACGCTTCCCGCTTCGCGAAGCGCCTGGGCGACGGTGATCAGGCAGACCGCGAGATTGCCGCTGTCGACCGTGGATACGTAGCGTGGCTCGAGGGCCGCGAGCGTCCTGGTGTCGTACCAGTTGAGGATGTGGCCGCGGTAGCGTTCCAGACGGTCGAGGCTGTCGAGCGTGTCGCCAAGGCGGGTCGCGACCTCGTTGAGGCCGACATGCCCGAGCCGCCACGCGGTCAGAATCGACACCAGCAGCATGCCGATGTTGGTTGGCGATGTGCGGTGGGCGATCTCTTCGTCAGGGGGCTCCTGATAGTTGTCGGGAGGCAGCCAGTTGTCCTCGGGCCGCACGAACGTCTCGAAGAACAACCAGGTACGCCGGGCCATGAGCCTGAGGAATTTCCTGTCCGCCGGGGGCAATGGTTCCTGCGACGGCTGGAGAGGACGGCTGATCCGGATCGCGATCTCCGGCGCCAGGAACCAGAGCAGCAGAAGCGGCGCCGCGACCGGCAGCGAAGCCGGGGCAACGGCAAACAAAGCGCCGGCGATCACCGTTGCGAGCAGTGGAGAGGCGGCCATCTCGCGCCAGGCCGCGATGCGCGGATGGCGCGCTGCGTTTCGCGCGGCCGTATGAGCGGCGGATGTCCACTCCAGGCGGCGGCGCCCCGACCGAAGCCTCCAGATCGTAACCGCGATCGCGTGCAGCGCGATGAAGGAGTCGCTCACGAGGAAGGCGATGGCGAGGGTCCAGCGCCCCAACTGGTCGGTCAGGCGGCGCAGGACGCGGTGCATCACGCCGCGCCGCCGGCCCTGCGCGAAACCCGTCACAAGGTCGGTGAAAAGGTAGGCGCCGGGCGCGACGACCGCGAGCAGGGTCCAGACCCATGGCTCGCCGTGGAGAAGGAACCATCCGCCCAGGAGCAGGGCGACGATACTGGCGGGCACCAGACTGCGCCGCAGATTGTCGAAAATCTTGAGACGGTCGAACCAGCCGAGCCGGTTGCGCAGCCAACGCCCGTCGCGGCCTGGCACGAAGGGCAACAGCCAGGGCAGGATTTGCCAGTCTCCGCGCACCCATCTGTGCCAGCGCCCGGCGAAGTCGAGATAGCCGGTCGGAAACTCTTCATAGACGATCACGTCGCTCACCAGCGCGGCGCGTCCGTGCAGTCCCTCGAAGAGGTCGTGGCTCAGCAGGGCATTTTCGGGGATGCGCCCTTCGAGGCTTCGTTCGAACGCAGCGACGTCGTAAAGGCCCTTGCCGACGAAGACGCCGGTGCCGAGGAGATCCTGGTACACGTCGGAGACAGCGCGCGAGTATATGTCGATCGTCGTGTCCCCGCCGTACAAGCGGGCGAACAGGGATTGGCCGGTGGCTTCGGGAGCGAGTTCGACGCGGGGCTGAAGGATCGTATAGCCCCGTTCGATGCAGCCGGTTTCGGGGTCGAAATGAGCGCGGTTGAGAGGATGGGCCAGCGTGCCCACCAGACGCCGGACAACCCCGGGCGCGAGACGCGTATCCGCGTCTACTGTCATCACGAAACGGCATTGCCTAAGCGCTTCCGTCCGTCCCGCCGTAAGGCTGAACGGCATCGCATCGCCACGCAGCACGAAGGCATTGAACTGCTCCAGCTTTCCGCGCTTACGCTCCCAGCCCATCCAGCAGCCCTGCGCCGCATTGAAGAGCCGTGGGCGATGGAGCAAATGAAAGGGACCGTGGCCTTTGGGATCCGCATAGCGCGCGTTCAGGTCCTCGATGCCTGCGATCAGCGCGGCTTCGATCTCGGTGTCGGTGGGAAGCGTCGCGGTATCTGCGTCGGCCAAGTCGCTGAGAAGCACGAATGCGAGGCTCGCGTCGGGACTGGAGAGGCGGTGCGCTTCGAGGCGCTGGAGCAGCGGGGGGACGTCGGACACCTGGGCGAGGAGAACGGGCATCACGACCGCGGTCGCGCAGTCCTTGGGGATGCCCTTTTTGAAAGCCAGTTTGGGAAGGACTCGAGGCGGTGTGATTTGGGTCACGAGCCAGTTCACGAAGGTTATGCTGATGATCGAGGCAGGTAGCAGCGTGAGCGCGATGCAAAGCAGCAAGGATCGGGGAGGCGCGCCAGACCAGACGAGATACCAGGTCGGAAGGGCAAAGGCTGCAAGCCCAGCGAGGAGCAGGCCGGCTGCATACAGACCGCCAGGATGACGCAGCGCGCGCCGCATCGTCGATCCGAACGTCCAGGGGCGAGGATCGAGGGCATCCGCGAAAAGCCGCCGTCCCGCATCGACCAGCCAGTAGCCGACGTGACCCGAAGGGGTTTCGCTCGTGGTATGGCATTGCCGCAGGGCGCGTTGCGCCACGTCCCATTCAGGCAGGCCGGACTGCTTGGCAAGCTGCTCGACAGCGTGCCGATATCGGTCTCGGGTTTCGAAATCCATGCGTGCGTAGATGCCGGCCGGATCTCGCTTGAGGATCGTCTCGACCCGGCTGGTTCGATCGAAGAAGTCGTTCCACTGGATGGTCGCGGTCACCGCGAGATTGGCGATCCCTCGCGCGACGCATTCGGTGTCGTCGATCGCCGCAATCGACGTGCCGGGTGTATCATCCACCTGGAATGGGGGGGCGATCTGGGGAAAGAGGCGAGAAAAGCCTGTGACCAGAAGTTCTAGGCTGACGATGCGCAGCATCGTGGGGAATGCCCAGGTCTCCGCGATGCTGAGGGGCAGTTTCTTCTGATAGCGGTCGATGAACTGGACGGCGATATTCAGCGACACCTGCAGGTGGGACGCCTGCAGGAAAGCATGGGCGAGCTGATGGATGCGCGGCCGCCTGAGGCCAGCTTCGGCGAGGCCGGGAAGCTTTGCGTAGAATTCGGCGGGAAGATCCTCGCGAATCTGGAGGATTGCGCGCTGGATCTGATAGTCGTTGTCGAGCAGCCATTCGGCGGCGGCGCTGCCGTGCCGATCGGCTTGGGCAGCTTCCTGGCGGGCTCGGGTCAGCCAGTCCTTCATCGCGTCGAGATGCGACCAGATCGGGAGGGGCGCGGAGTTGCCGATCAGTCCGGTGAGCTGATGGCGGGAGGCAGCCTCGTCTGCCGCCCCAACGATGGGGTCGTTCTCCTCGATATCGGCCATGATCAGGCCTGGGTCGCGAGCGGTAACCGGAGGCGATCGTTCCCATTCTGGATGGACGTTTGAGCATTGCGGCTCGTCGCGGGCGTCACCAGCATCGGCACGTTGCAGTGCGCCATCAGGTAGGAGGCAACCGTCCCATAGGGGAGATCGGAGACATGCTGATGGTTATGCCCGCGCGCTGACAATATGGCGAGATCTGCACCCTCTCGCCGGATGAGGTCGTTGAGCGCTTCGCGCACATCCTCGCCGCGGATCGAGATGGTGCGCACGCGCAAGCCGGACGATGACAAGTTGGATCGGGTTCGGTCCAGATAGCTTCGAGCGGCTTGCTCGTTGCGCTCGATCAGACCTTGCCGGAGTCTCTTGTCCTCGACCTCCAGGGGGCGCGCTTCAATCATTTCGGGGGTAGGCACGACATGAACGAGGAGAAGTTCCGCATCAGCGGTCCTTGCGAGTCGTGCGGCGAGGGGCAGGACGCTTTCCGCCCAGCGAGAGCCATCCAGCGGCACGACGATCCGTCTATAGGCGCCAGCCGGGGCCGGCGCCTCCACGGGGACGAGCAACACGGAGCCTGGCGCCTGCGACAGCACCTTGTGAACGGTGCCTCCCATGCCGCTGCGGCCGCTTTCCTGCGTTCCGCGTCGCCCCAGCACGACCATTCTGTCTTCGCAGTCGCGCACGAAACGGCAGATTTCTTCGGCAGCGGGGCCTTCCGCGAGTTCGATAGTGGTTTGGGTCGAGGGCGCATCAACGGCGGAGGTGCATCGATCCAGCGCGCGCAGGGCCTCGCGGCGGCGCAGGCTGCATTCGATCGGGTCCGGGCATGCATCGGGCGAATTGCCGCTGTCCAGCACTTGCAGAAGGGTTATCGGGACATCGAGCGTCGTCGCGAGCGCGAGGGCGTGCGGGTAGATCCAGGCGTTGCGATCGGAGCGGTCGATGCAGGCGACGATACCGGGCGTTTTTGGCGATGCAGGAGCCGGGGAGAGCGACGGGAACGCGGAAATGACAGACATGGGACGACCTCCAGTTGCCGTCCGTCCCCCCGGTCGCCGACGGCTTCGATTCGGGGCAGCTACATAAGGTCTGGCCTTCTGCCCGATTCCGGCCAACCTTAATGACGGTATCGGCGCGACGGTGCAGGGGACATTGGGATATTTACTAATGCCGGCGGCACAGCCTCTGTCCGGTAACGCCCCATGCGGTGGAAAGTGGCTGCGGCGTGAAATGGGCTCAGATCCGTCCTCGCAGAACTTCTCAGCCAGGCTTGCATTGCTCCGCATCCGCGACCGCGCCTATCGTCCGAACGAAGCTGTCGGGATTAAGGGAAATCGAATCGATCCCTTCGGAAACGAGGAAGGCCGCGAACTCCGGATGGTTGCTCGGCGCCTGTCCGCAGATGCCGATCTTGATCCCGGCGGCATGCGCCTTGCGGATGGCCTCCGCGATCATCCGGGTGACGGCCTCATCCCGCTCGTCGAACAGACTAGCGAGAATACCGGAATCGCGATCGACGCCGAGCACCAACTGGGTAAGGTCGTTGGATCCGATGGAGAACCCGTCGAAGCGCGTGGCGAACTGTTCCGCGAGGATCACGTTCGACGGGATTTCGCACATCATGTAGATTTGTAGTCCGTGTTCACCCCGGACGAGACCGTTGGCGGCCATCGCCTCGAGCACGCGGTCCGCTTCGGCCGGCGTGCGACAGAACGGGACCATGACGATGACGTTGGCAAAGCCCAAGGTCTCGCGGACCCGTTTGAGGGCGCGGCATTCGAGGGCGAAGCCCTCGCGGTAGCGCTCGTCATAGTAGCGCGAGGCACCGCGGAAGCCGAGCATCGGATTTTCCTCTTCCGGCTCGAAAGCGTCCCCGCCGACGAGATGCGCGTATTCGTTGGTCTTGAAGTCGCTGAGTCGCACGATCGCCGGGTGCGGATAATAGGGGCTTGCGAGTTTCGCGATGCCGCGCGCCAGAACATCCACGAAATAGTCGGCAGGCTGCGGGTAGCCGTGCGTGAGGTCGCGGATCCGGCGCTGTGTCTCCGGCGCCGTGCGTTCCGGATGGACAAGTGCCATGGGATGCACCTTGATGTGCGCATTGATGATGAACTCCATCCGCGCGAGCCCGACGCCGCGCGCCGGCAACCGCCACCACTGGAAGGCGGCGGCGGGATTCGCGATGTTGACCATTATGTCGGTTCCAGTCGCCGGCAGGGAGCCGATGTCGATATCGGTCACGGCGAAATCGAGCGCACCCTCGTAGATCGTGCCGATGTCGCCGTCGGCGCAGCTGATCGTGATTTCCTGGTTGTCCAGAAGGAGTTCGGTGGCGTTGCCGGTGCCGACGATCGCGGGCACGCCGAGCTCGCGGCTGACGATCGCGGCGTGGCTCGTCGTGCCGCCATGGTCGGTCACGATGCCGGCCGCGCGCTTCATGATCGGAACCCAGTCCGGATCGGTCGTCTCGGTGACGAGAATTGACCCGTCGCGGAACTGTTCGATGTCCGCAGCGGTGCGGATCACGCAGGCCTTGCCTGCGGCGATGGCCATGCCGATGGCGGCACCGGTCGCGAGCGGCTTGCCTTTCGGCGTGAGGCTGTAGTGCCGAAAGGAGGTGCTGCTCGACTGTGCCTGGACGGTCTCTGGCCGCGCCTGAACGATGTAGAGTTCGCCGCTTTCGCCGTCCTTCGCCCATTCCATGTCCATGGGGCGCAGGTAGTGCTCCTCGATAGCAACTGCCCAGCGCGCGAGCTGGATGATGTCCGCATTTTCGAGCACGAGCGTAGCGCGTTCCTGCGCTGTCGTTTCGACGATCCTCGTGCGGTGGCTTCCGCCCTCGCCATAGACCATGCGGAAAGCCTTGCCGCCCAGTTCCTTGTCCACGATGGGCTCGGTTCCCGGCTGCGCGAGCAGCGGCTTGAAAACGACATATTTGTCGGGGTTGACCGTGCCTTGGACCACGGTCTCGCCAAGTCCCCAAGCCGCGCTGATTACGATGGCGTCGGGAAAACCTGTCTCGGTATCGACCGAGAACATCACTCCCGAGCCTGAAAGATCCGAGCGTACCATCTGCTGGATGCCGATCGACAGCGCGACGTCGAGATGATCGAACCCCTTGGTTTCGCGATAACTGATGGCGCGATCGGTGAAGAGCGAAGCATAGCAGCGTCTGCAGGCGTCGAGGAGTTCACGCTCGCCCCGGACGTTGAGGAAGGTTTCCTGCTGGCCGGCAAAGCTCGCGTCCGGAAGATCTTCTGCCGTGGCACTGCTGCGGACGGCAACGGCCGGGCGATCAACGCCCAAGCGTCGGCTCAAGTCTCCGTAGGCCGAGAGGATTTCGTCGGCGATCTGCGCCGGAAAGCTGCTCTCGAGGAAGAGCGCGCGGATGGCAGTACCGGTTTCCTGGAGGGTGGCTTTGCCGGAATGGAACTCGCCGAGACGGGTGGCGATCCCCTGTTCGAGGCGGTTCTCGGCGACATAGGTCCGATAGGCGCTCGCGTCGGTGGCGAAGCCCGACGGGACCTTGACGCCCTTGCTGGAAAGCGCGGCGGTCATTTCACCCAGCGACGCGTTCTTGCCGCCGACCGCCGGCAGGTCGGTTATCCTGATATCCTCGAACCAGAGAACGTGCGGTTTTGACATGACCTTCCGGCTTCCCATCGGGGGGCGGCTCCATTTGAGAGCCGCCGTTCGCCTAGACCATCGCCACCCTTTGCTGCTTGGTCACTACGTAAGGATACTATGGACGATAGCCCGAGATCGCTGTGGCTGAAGGTCCCCCGCCGGAGCGCGCCGGATCGGGAATGACGGCTCAGCTGTCGGCATCGTCATTCGTGTCGATAGCGTTAGCACCTAGCGAGCGAAGGTGAAGCCACAGAGAACCGCGAACTTTACGTATGTCGATTCCGCGGCGTCCCTGCGAAGCTTCGCTGATGCACGCCTCGTCCATCCCTGAGTTCATCCCGGAGTTCGTCATCGACGATCCCTTCCGCCATCGGCAGTGCGCCATCCGCCGCGCGATCGCTCAGACTGGGAAGTGGGCCCGGAGGCCGCCATGGGTGCGATGCTAAACCGCGGCCAGGATGGGGCGGCTTATCGCGCTGCGCGGTCCGGTGCTCGATGTCGAGTTTACCCAGGTTCCGCTCCCCGCCGTCAATGAAGCGCTCCGCGTCGAAGCGGGATCGATCCCGCTGATCGCGGAGGTGCAGAGCCACATCGACGAACAGACCGTGCGCGCGGTCGCGCTTCAGCCAACCTCCGGTCTTAATCGTAATGTCGCGGTGACGGCTCTCGGCGGCCCTATCCTGGTGCCGGTCGGCGACACGGTCCTTGGACGCCTCCTCACCCCGACTGGCCAGATCGGCGACGGCGGTGAGCCGCTCGCCGCAGATGTGCCGCTGAGGCCAATTCATCGCGCACCCCCGCCGCTCGACGAGCAGAGCGCGACGACGGCAATGTTCGAGACCGGCATCAAGGTCATCGATCTGCTCGCGCCGCTTGCCGAGGGCGGCAAGGCGGCGATGTTCGGGGGCGCGGGGGTCGGCAAGACCGTGCTGGTGATGGAACTCATCAACGCGATGGTCGCGCGTTATGAAGGCGTTTCCGTCTTTGCCGGCATCGGCGAGCGGTCGCGCGAGGGCCATGAGCTGCTCACCGACATGCGCGGCTCGGGTGTGATCGACAAGACCGTGCTCGTTTTTGGGCAGATGAACGAGCCGCCGGGCGCGCGCTGGCGCGTCGGGCTGACCGCGCTCACCATCGCCGAATATTTTCGCGACGAGCAGAAGCGCAATGTCCTGCTGCTCATGGATAACGTGTTCCGCTTCGTCCAGGCCGGTAGCGAGGTGTCGGGCCTGCTTGGACGCATGCCCTCGCGCGTCGGCTACCAGCCGACGCTGGCCAGCGAGGTGGCCGCGCTGCAGGAGCGCATCGCCTCGGTGCATGGGGCGGCGGTGACCGCGATCGAGGCGGTCTATGTGCCCGCCGACGATTTCACCGACCCGGCGGTCACCACGATCTCCGCCCATCTCGACAGTTCCATTCTGCTCTCTCGCGCCATGGCCGCAGAAGGCATCTATCCCGCGGTCGATCCCCTGGGGTCCTCGTCGATCCTGCTCGATCCGCAGGTCGTGGGCGATCATCATTACGCGCTCGCCCAGCAGGTCCGAGAGACGATCGCGCATTATCGCGAACTCCAGGACATCATCTCGCTGCTCGGCATCGAGGAGCTGGGCCGCGAGGACCGGCTGATCGTCGGCAGGGCGCGGCGGCTCCAGCGCTTCCTGACCCAGCCCTTCATGGTGACGCAGGCTTTCACCGGGCAAGCCGGCCGCTCGGTGGCGCTGGCTGATACGCTTAAGGGCGTCGCGGCCATCCTGTCGGGCGAGACCGACGACTGGCCCGAGAGCGCCTTCTACATGGTGGGCGACCTTGGGGAAGCGCGGTCCCGTGTGGGGGAGGGCGCATGAAGCTGCGCATCACCGATCCGACTGCGATCCTCGTCGATGCGGACGTCGCGTCGGTTCGCGCCGAGGATGCCAGCGGCAGTTTCGGCATCCTCTCGGGCCACGCCGATTTCCTGACCGCGCTTGGCGTCTCGATCGTCTCCTGGCGGGGCGCCGATGGCGCTCCCGGCTATTGCGCGGTGCGCAACGGCATTCTGACCGTGAGCCACGGCACGGAGGTCGCGGTCGCGACGCGCGAAGGCCATGTCGGCGATGACCTTGGAACGCTCGAGCATGACGTGCTCGCGCGCTACCGCGAGCGCGACGAGGGCGAACGATCCGAACGGATCGCGTCGGCGAAGCTCAGGATGCAGG